>Ga0123335_1000299_pt1 | contig 82928 bp, 67 predicted proteins | sample BiotimSIPDNA_2_FD_89707 | JGI IMG/M metagenome (GOLD analysis project Ga0123335, IMG submission 89707) | Anaerobic biogas reactor microbial communites from Washington, USA - Biogas_R2 time_0 SIP DNA | ecosystem: Engineered > Bioreactor > Anaerobic > Unclassified | place: Washington, USA... | reverse complement strand
GTTCTATTATTATACATCATAAGAAAAAACCATTTTCTACTCCTAACCCACTACTTAAATTGTATGACAGAGTGCTTATACTCAGAGCCAGGTTTGCTGACCGTTTCAGGCTGTTTTTCACAGAACTTCATAAAATCTTATGGATACAGAAAGGTATCTTTGTTATTTCTGTGCTTTTATTATGGGCACTATTTATTTCATCTTATCCTCCAATCAATAGATCAGAATATGATGGAACCTTAGTCTATTTCGAGAATATGTTCACAGGTGAAGTAACAGATGATACTCTTCTTAAAATCGATGAGCAGCTGGAAATCGCATATGATGAAGCTGCAAGAGGAAGTATGAATGGGGCTACAAAAATACAGTATCTTTCAGTTATAAAAACAGAAGCACAAGCAAAAAAAGGTACTGGTTTATGGATAATGGACAGTACTGCATATGATGCTCTAATGAACATGAATATTGATGGTTACCAGAGAAAAACCGGAATAATAGCTATATTATTTACTTCAGTTATGATAGCTGGCGTATTTGCATATGAGCATCAGCAGAAGATGAAATACCTTTTATGCAGTTCAGATAAAGGAAGAAAAGTATTATGGAGAAAAAAAACTGTATCAGCCTGCATACTGACAACAGTAGTGTGGCTTATTATCTATGGATTTGAAATACTTAATACCATAGAGGTATATGGCAGTTTGCATTCGCTTTCAGCTCCGATTCAAAGCATAATGAGTGAATTTCCCTTTGGGATATCAATTTTATCTTATCTTGTATTAATGTATCTGCTTCGCCTTTTTGTTCTACTGACCCTTTCATTTATGGTATTGCTTGTATCTAATTTGTGCTCAAAAGTTAATACTGCTGTTATAGCTTCACTGGCCATATTCTCATTACCTGCTGCAATTGCAATAATGGGAGGTAAGATCATGGAGTATTTTTCAATTGTAAAACTTCTTTCTCCTCAAGAGAACATGTCCTCATTCATATTAAGCTATACAATATGTCTGATACTGGGTGTTGTATCTTTGATATTGAATTATCTCATTTGGAATACTAAGATACAGAAGAACAGATAGATTTGCAGTTGCATTTCTTAAATCAGAAATATTAAGATTTTCAGAAAGGGATAGAAAATGAAAATAGACATGAGAAGGTCTGGAAGTTTACAAAAAATGCTTCTTACTGAATGGAAACATTTATATAATGAAGGCAGGGATTTAAAGATTGAATGGAATATAATGCATATGTACAGCAGCGTTCAGCTAGCAAAATTATTGGCAATTAAAAGAAGTATTGATCCTGAACTTGCTGCCCTTACAGCAATCTTGCATGATATTGCAACAGTTGAGACAATGAAGAAAGAAAAACATGCAGAAATTGCAGAACCATATATTAGAAAAGCCGTTGAAAGATTCAATAATGGTCCTGGAATAAAAGTATCAATAATTACAGATGATGAAGTTGAAATGATAATAAAAGCAGTTATTGAACATAGTAATAAAGAAAAGCATTCAGATGATATGCTTACAGAGTTATTAAAAGATGTAGATAGTCTCGACAGATACTTACATGGGATTGAAACAGATAACGCGTATCTCGAAAGATGCAACAAAGCCATGAAAGAACTCAATATGGAAATGATGGTATAATAAGATATATCATAACAAGAAGAACATACATATATATATAGATAGTTAATTGCTATTTTTTCTCAGCGTTATATCCCCACTACCGAATTCAGATTTTACAAGATAATAGTCAGGAGGTCTTTTCAGTATGGAGGTGGATATAAGGACTATGTCCTCAAGCTCTGTTACATATAATGACGAAAAGTAATCTTCCATTTTAATATCAATCAAGACACTGTCTACCAGATTATATTGTCTATCAAAGATGTAAAACATAGGAGAAACAGATGAGTATTTTGTTTCAAAGTATTGAAATGCATATATGTATTCATCATTATATGAAACTCCATAAAGTCCACTATCAATAGAATCAGCTACATGCTCTATTCTCTTTGTTTCATATGTATATTCATAAAATCCTTCACCGTTTACATACCAAAACATTTTATCAGTATTTATAAACACATTACCAGGTCCTGACTTAATGTTTATTGGATCTTCCCATCTAAATTGTGCAGTTGAATATCTGTATATCGAATACATCATTTCATCTGTATACACATAAAAATATAAATACTCATTTTGTGGATAAAACATACAGATTTCACCGATATCTGAGGTATCTGTTATTATTTCTGCATCACCATTGTCATAAACTGCTATTTTATATATAAACTTGTCAGTATTTCCCTGCATACCGATCAATCCTTTATAGAAATATAGATAACCATGCTCAAAAAAACCAGTAAACCTTTCTTTTATGCTTGCAAGTTCTTTTACATTAATGTGATCTGTTCCATCCATATTCATTTTAAACAACCAATAGCTACCCTGATAAATACTGACATAGTATATATATCCGTTATAATATGCAATAGAATTTGAGTTCACATAAGCGATACAATCTGCATTATTATGCTTACAATCAGGTCTTGAGCATAGTTTTAAATATTCGGATATACCATCTGAACTAAAATAAACAAATGAATTTGCAAGATAATATGTCCCTTTGTATGTTTCAATAAACTGAGAAAAACATCCGTCTGATTGTCTGTAATGCGTAAATTTCCTATCGTTCATATCACCTGTAAAGCTATCAAGCGTGTTAAAATTACAAGAAGATAATGCTAGTAATAGTATTATAAGTATTATAATTAAACTTTTCTTCATTCTACTTCCTACGATTCTTATGGTATTAATCCAACAAAATACACATGACTCGAACCTATCTTATAGTTATGAATTGATGAACAGAACGTTATTGCACTACCCCCATATGCTTCAACTTCTGCAACAGAATAATCTATTCCGCAAACCATAGGAGCAACATATTGAGTATATGAACCATTAAATCTCCAAGTAATTGTTAACTCTGATGTAAGTAAAACTGTACTATCCGAATACTCAATTTTCGATTTTCCATAACCAGTAGTTAATGCAGACCTACACATATAATTTTCATTATTATGTTCATTTTCGTAGAAGTCACTTGAGGCAGATGGAAATACGAAAATAAAAGAAAGAGTTAGTATAATTATAACAGTATTTGCTATAATTCCAGTATATCGCTTCATGATTTTCTCCTTATATTGTAATATTATGATTATACCAAACAATATATGTCTGGTCAAGAACTAACCGCTAAGATGATAGTGGTTCGTGTAATACAACTTCTTAATAATAATGGTATAATTTTATATATCAAATACAGAGGAGCTTTACCTATGAACTACATAAAGATCAAAAATACTGATATCATCGTATCACAGATGGCATTGGGGACATGGGTCTTTTCAAACGATACAACATGGGGTTCACAGGAAGATGGGTTATCAATAAAAACTACACATGCTGCAATTGATGCAGGTATTACCCTTATAGATACGGCCGCAATGTATGGGAATGGAAGAAGCGAGGAAGTATTAGGTAAAGCGCTAAAAGGAAGAAGAGATAAAGTAGTAGTTGCGACTAAGACAGCAGATGCACATCCTGATAAAGAGACAGTAATTAAAGCATGTGAAGACAGTTTAAAAAGACTTGATACTGACTATATTGATATATACCAGATTCACTGGCCAAGAAGAACTGTACCATTTTCTGAAACAATGGAAGGATTATTAAAGCTTCATAAAGATGGAAAAATAAGAGCCATAGGGGTAAGTAATTTCGGAGTACAGGATTTAAATGAAATAACCAAATACGGACCTATACATACCAATCAGATGGCATACAATTTACTGTTTAGAGCAATTGACCATGAAATCAGACCTTTATGCATAAAAAAAGACATTGGGATATTATGTTACAGCCCTCTTGCCCAGGGACTATGCACAGGCAAATACAGCAATATTGATGAGATTCCAGAAAGATTAAGAAGGGTTTGGTATCTGTCTGATGAATTTAAGTATCTTCATCCGCAGATATTCCAGACCATAAACTGCATTAAGAATATTGCCCAATCAATTAATCAACCTTTATCAGTAGTAGCAATTGCTTATGATATGCATAGAGAAGGCATTACATCCGTACTTGCAGGAGCAAGAAATACCGAGCAGCTTAAACAGAATATAGCTGCAGCCGAGCTTAAACTTGATAAAGAGATTATGGATATACTTGATGAATGTACTGATAAGCTTTTCAACATGATGGGATACAATGCAGACATGTGGAGAGTGGAATCAGCAATTAGGTAGAATATAATATATAAGAAGATATTAGAGGTAAAGGTATGAAAATAGCAGTAGCAATGGATTCATATAAAGGGTGCATGAGCGCAATGAAATGCTGTGACATAATTGACAGAGCATTAACTGATGCAATGCATGAATGTCTTGTATATAAGTACCCTATGGCTGATGGCGGTGAAGGTACAGTTGACTGTTTGGTTTTCGCGACTAAAGGACATATTGAGAATGCTGCTGTCAAAGACGTTTTCGGAAATGAAATGACAGGATACTATGGAATACTTGGCGATAATGAGACTGCTGTTATTGAATCAGCATGCGCTTCAGGTATACAGGGTATACCTAAAAACGAGCTTAATCCAATGAAAGCTTCATCCTATGGTACAGGACAGTTAATAAGGGCAGCTTTGGAAAAAGGTTATAAAAAGATTATTGTAGGATTTGGTGGGACTGCGACATCTGACGGCGGTATGGGTGCACTAGCGGCTTTAGGGATGATTTTTTATGATAAGGATAAAAATGTATTAAATCCCTGCGGTGCTGCAATGGTGAATGTTGACAGTATTGACGCACGAGGTATTATTAAAGAATTAGAGGATGCATATATAGAATTCGCCTGTGATGTAGAAAATGTATATCATGGCAGAGAAGGAGCGGCTTATATATTCTCTCCTCAAAAAGGTGCAACTCCAGCTCAAGTTGTTGAGCTTGACACCGGGCTTATAAACCTTTCAAAAATTTTCAAGGAACAACTTGGTAAGGATATATCCGATATACCAGGCTCAGGTGCTGCAGGTGGATTAGTCGGAGGACTTATGACAGTCTGCAAGCCGGTTATAAAAAGCGGGTTTGATGTAATTCTGAACTATACCGATTTGGAAGATACAATAAAAAGCTGTGATGTCGTTATAACAGGAGAAGGCCGTACTGATGCACAGACAAGATACGGAAAGCTGCCAATGAGAGTCGGGATTTTATCTAAGAAATATAACAAACCGGTTATATGCATATCAGGTGCAGTGACAAAAGATGCTGAAGTATTAAAAGATTATGGTATCACTTCCCTGTTTTCCATAAGCAGAGGACCTATTACTTTGGAACAATCTCTACATGACAGTGAAAACTTATTATATCTTCAGACTTTTAATATTGCAGGATTGCTTCGCATATTGTAATATATATAGGCACGGAGGTGTAGCTCAGTTGGTTAGAGCGCTTGCTTGACATGCAAGAGGTCGTTGGTTCAAGTCCAATCATCTTCACCATAAAAAAACGTCTTCTGACAATCACAAGACGTTTTTTCTTATATTGATACCTTGATTATCTTATTTGGTTATTGTTCATATCTTTTCAACCATCAGGTTGATCTGTTCTTCGCTATCTAAGACAAAGTAAAAGGAACGCCACAGACCACGAATAACCAGGGACAAGTACCCCAACCTTGTTTTCAGAACATAGAATAATGTGGACAATTCAAGATAAGTGATTGTTTCTGAAATGACAATATTCAAACCTTGGATATTAACTGTAGAGTGAAAATCAAATATTACCAACACTTGAAATTAATGTGTATACTTTTATAAAAGTAAAACTACTGAAAGTGATAGAAATGTTTACTTTCATACATGACAATAAAGTCAAAAGAGTCTTATTTGTCTATTGTAGAAAACAGACATCATTAAAACTTTTTTTTGTCTACTATACTTGACAAGTACAAGTTTTATTTTTGAAATATGTATTTTCGTGCAGTATGAGTATTTTGATACATGTCTTTTCGTGCATTTTTGAAGTATTGATACTTGTATTTTCGTGATGAACATATTATAATAAAGATAATAAAAATTTTTTGAATGGAAAGGTCTTAATGAATACTGAAAATACCCATATTAATTTACAAAGAAAAACATATTCTACAATGCTCGCCTGGAAAAAAAGGAGTAAAGGTAAAACAGCATTGATGATTAATGGAGCACGCAGAGTCGGTAAAAGTTACCTTTGTGAGCAATTTGCCAAGAATGAATATGGTAGCTATATCATTATTGATTTCGGTAACATTTCAAATGAGATAATTGATTTATTCAATAATGATAGTTATAACTTAGATTTATTCTTTTTAAAGTTATCTGCATTCTATTCTAAAACTCTATTCACACGAAATTCAGTTATAATTTTCGATGAAGTTCAACAATTCCCTCGTGCAAGACAATTGATAAAGTATCTGGTAGCAGATGGTAGATATGACTATATAGAAACTGGCTCGCTAATTAATTTGAAAAAAAATGTAATTGACATAGTTATTCCATCAGAAGAAGAACATATTGAGCTTTTCCCTCTTGACTTTGAAGAATTCCTTTGGGCTTTAGGGGATATTGTTACTGCGTCTTTAATACGGGAATCTTTTAAAGAAAGAGTCCCTCTGGGACAAGCTCTTCATAGGAAAATAATGAATGATTTTAGACAGTATATTTTAGTTGGTGGAATGCCTCAAGCAGTAGTTCAATATATAACAAACAAAAGTTTTGAAGAAGTAGACTTACTAAAAAGACGTATATTAAAATTATATCGTGATGATATTTCAAAATTTGCTATTGGGCATGAAGACAAAGTATTTGCTATCTTTGATGGTATACCTGGAAATCTCTCTAAAAGGGAAAAGAAATATCGTATTTCAATAATATCAAAGCAAGCACGTTTCAGAAATTTTAAAGATTCTTTTATATGGCTGAATGAAGCAATGATATGCAATACCTGTTTTAATGCAACAGATCCTGGTATAGGACTTGCTCTGAGTGCTGATTTCGCAACACGAAAATGTTATATGGGTGATACAGGACTCCTAATAACTCAAACTTTTATGGACAGACAATATATAGACAATAATTTATATAAAGCAGTTTTATTCAACCATCTTGATATAAATGAAGGAATGATCATGGAGAATATTGTTGCCCAGATGTTGAGAGCAAACGGTCACAAACTCTACTTTTACTCTCATTATGATAAAGAACACAGGGAAAATCATATGGAAATAGATTTCCTTATTACTGAAGGAAAGAAGGTTGTACCCATTGATGTAAAATCCGGTCGGAATATATCTCATGTGTCACTAGATAAGTTCAGATATAAATTTTCCAGGAAGATAGGTAATTCATATGTACTTTATACTAAAGATGTGTCAATTAAAGACGGAATTATTTACCTGCCTGTCTATATGGCTATGCTTCTATAAGTGAGCTACATCGGCATTTGAATTACCGAAGATTCCCGCTTTAAATATCCTAAATCTGACTTATGAATATACAAATAGTTTAATTTTAATAAATCATTGTGTTGCTATACCATCCATACCATTATATACTTAAATATAATATTTAGAAATCAGGTTTTATATGAGACTTTTATATGACAAGGTTTATGAACAGATATGCAAAGTGGATTTTGAATCACTATGGGATGGATTCCATGCATATCACTTCGCTTTATATACAAACGATACGGTATATCTTAAAAACAAAACAGTAGATTACGAGGATTGCTTTTTAGGTAATACCACTATAAAATACGATGACGAACAGATTGCCATATGGAAAATTGACGACTATACCAAGGAAGATCCTGTTATACTTGCTGCTAACATGGTACATGAAATGTTCCATGCATATCAGTATGAATTAGGTGAGAAAAGATTCCCGAATGATTTAAAGGCACTAGATTATCCGGTGAGTCTGGAAAATATCCTTTTAAAATATGCTGAAAACCAGTTGATTATTAAAGCAGTCAAGGAAAACGATAAAAAGAAAGTTAAAGAGTATCTATCGGATTTCATAGCTTCCAGAAAAAGAAGGAAAGAAATAGTCAAAGAGCATATCGATTATGAGTACTGTATTGAGACTGTAGAAGGAATGGCTGAATATATAGGTTTAAGAGCTTTAAAACAGCTTGATGCAGAAAAGTATGGCAATAAGATTAATAAATACATTGAGAATCTTTCTGATACGTCAGCTGTTTTATTTGACAACCGCAGGCTTTCATATTTCTCCGGAGCTTTGCTATTGCTTGCTTTGCATAAAGCGGATATACCCTTTCATCATGACATTTCAAAAGAAAGCCATACTGTTTATGAACTGGTATCTGAAAATATCTCTTGCGGTGCGTTGCCGATTTATACATGCAAAGATGCAATTGATGCATCACTAAAGTATTATTTGGTTAATAAGCAGAAACTATTTTCCGAGTTCTTTGACAAAAAGCCGGTATGTACAGAAAATTCCTTTACAATATGCGGTTATGACCCAATGAACATAGTTAAACTTGATAACCATATATGGTGTAAGTATTTTGTCATGTTAAAAGAAAAAGCAAAGGATGTTCCTCTGCTTATAAATGGTCCTGTAGTACTTAAGGTCGATAATTCTGATATCACTAAAGTTATAGCTTACTATACTATTTAGGATATTATGCTTTCCCTCCCGCTTTCTTCTTGCGGTTTATAAGGTTATTTGCTTTACACCATAAATATGTGTCTTCTATAGACTGCTTCAAGGAAAATTTCTTTTTGTATCCTAACTCTTCCTGAGCTTTTTTGGAATTGAATTTGGAATTACTCTGTAATGTATACAGCGAATAACTCGTAAACAAAGGCTTCTGTTTTCTTATCCTGTAATACAACTCTGCAAAAGGAGCAGTCATTTTAGCAAACCACAAAGGAAGAATTGTCTTTATCTGTTTTCTGCCAATAACAGAGCAAATAGCATCAGTAATTTTCCTTACCGGGTAATATTCACCTGAAAGTATGTATGTATTTCCGCTTATACCTTTTTCCGCTGCTAAAACAACTCCTTCTGCTACATCCCTTACATCAACAAAGTCATATCCTCCATTGACACAAGCTGTAAGATTTCCGTTAGCACAGTCTTTAACAAGCTGTGTGGTATGCCCGCCTGCATAATCTCCAGGCCCAATTATCCCGGAAGGATGAACTACAACTGCATCCAGACCTTTTTTCACACTATCCAACACAATCTTTGTTGCTATAGCTTTACTTTTACTGTATTCCCCTTTAACCAGATCAGGATCAAAATTCAAAGTTTCAATTATTGTTTCATTCTTTGGAAGCTCAGGAATGGCATGAACACTGCTGACATAAACCAATTTCCTGATTTTATGCTTTAATGCCATATCCACTATATTCTGCGTCCCTGTCACATTGACATCATGCATAACCTGGCTGTATTTAGACGATATTGAAACAACTCCTGCTGCATGAATTACGATAAGATTATCATCATCTTCCACTGTGAAAAAATCCTCTAATGATGATGTAAGACATATGTCACCTCTGAAAAAATGCACATCCCTATCTTTTAGTAATCCGTGTTTGTCTTGTCCTATATCTAAAACCCTTACTGTTTTTCCTTTAGAGAGCAGGTTGTCAACAATAGCATTTCCTAAGAATCCTAATGCTCCTGTAACTGCGTAAATCTCTTTCATCTGCTTTATCTCCTTTCAAAACTGTTAATATTAGTTAATTCCAGCTTTGTGACTATATAATATATGACCATATTGAACTATATATGAACAAACAAAGGTATTATGATATAATTTTGATATCGAGGTGACCAATGGACAATCCTATTATTTCGCATTTAAGAAAACCACCAAAACTAAAAGGTATTAAGAGAGCTCTTTTCATACAGCCTCATGCTGATGACAATCAGATAGGTGCTGGAGGAATGATGGCATTACTTATTGATTCAGGTGCAGAAGTATTTGAACTAACTGTAACTGATGACAGAAAACTTGAACAGGACAAGGAAGGTTTTACCACCCGCCAGTTGGAAGCATTGTCTGCACAGAATTTTTTAAATGTGAAAAACGCGGGATTCTTAGGTTTCTGCGACAAAACACAGGAACCGGTTGAAAAGATATCCCAAGCAATATTAAAAGTTATAAGGGAAATAAAACCGGATGCTGTATTCACTGTTGATCCGAATCTAGCAACTGAATGCCATAGCGACCATATAAAGACAGGAACAGCAGTAAAATACGCGGTACTTGATGCTATGTGTGATTTTTATCCATATTCAGAAGATGGCAAAGCCCGTCATGAGACATGGACAACACCTATTCTTGCTTTTTACTATACTGACAAGCCGAACAGAAAAGTGGATATATCAAAATACATAGACAAGAAGATGGATTCCATAAAATGCCACAAATCTCAGGTTGACAATAACCTTCTGATGTTCGTAAAAGAACTGGCGAAGATAGCCGCAAAGGGTACAAAGTACAAATATGCCGAACAATTCAGAGCATTGTCTTCATTACAGACTCACTGCTTTAATATAGCTTTTGAAGAGGATGATGATTAATTTTTTTCCCGGATTGAACACGACTTTAAGTATCTCTATGCATCTTCTCCCAAAAACCTGAATTATCCGGTTTGAATATAAGGTTATCATGATGCACCTCTCCCTGGCATAATGTAAAGGGATCAGATGAAAAGACACGCACCCTTACGGATGCGCGTCTTATTCTCTTATTGGCATTCTGCCGGTATCAGTTCAGGAGTGCCGAATATGTCTTTGTTGCTGTCTTCGATGAACTGGTTGGTGTAGAGATTATAGTAGTGGCCTTTAAGCTCCATCAGCTCATCATGGCTTCCCTGCTCTATTACATGACCCTTGTCTATTACCAGTATCTTGTCAGCTTCTCTTATTGTCGACAGTCTGTGTGCGACAACAAAGCTTGTCCTATTGCTTAATACCTTGGAAATAGCACGTTGCACCACTTTCTCAGTCTGCGTATCCACTGAGCTGGTGGCTTCATCCAGAACGAAAATGCATGGATCATTTACAATTGCTCTTGCTATACATATGAGCTGTTTCTGTCCTGTGGATATACCTCCACCTCCTTTGGAAATCACATGATTGTATCCATCTTCAAACTTCATAATGAAGTCATGCGCTTCAACCATTTTTGCAGCATTCATCACATCTTCATCTGTTGCATCTTCCTTACCGTAACGGATGTTGTCCATTATTGTCCCGCTGAACAGATGTGGAGACTGAAGCATATAACCGAGATTCTTATGGATGTACATCAGAGGTATCTTCTTGTAATCCTCTCCATCAACATATATTGTCCCTTCAGTAGGTTCATAAAATCTGCAGGCCAGATTTACTATCGTGGTCTTCCCAGATCCGGTTTCCCCAACTAAAGCTATGCATTGTCCTGGTTCCACATCCAGATTAAATGTCTCTAAAACCTTCTCACCTTCTTTGTACTGGAAGGAGACATCTTCGAATCTTATCGAACCTTTCAGTTTGGGCACTGGCATATCCGGTGTGATTTTTCCGTATTTCTGAATAACTTCATCAGAGTCCTTGATATCTATTTCTGCTTCAAGCAAAGCCATAATCCTCTCTCCTGCCGCTTGTGATGACTGGAAGTTTGCGAATACCCTTGCCATATCGTTTATCGGATTGAAGAACTGCAGAGTATACAGTATGAACAATGTAAGGGTTCCAACTGTAATTACTTCACCAAGTATCATGACACCGCCCTGCCAAACTGCTAGCGAAGTCCCTACAATACCCAGTATTGATACTATTGGAAAGAACAATCCTGAATACACCGCACTTTTAACTGCAGCAGTTTTCATATCATCTGTCTTTTTCTCAAACTCGTTAATATGGCTTTCTTCTCTCACTAGAGTCTTGGATGTCGTTGCGCCTTGTATGCCTTCAGAGAATCCGCTTGTTATGATCGAGTTATACCTTCTGGCTTCTCTGCTGTAGAAAAGTATTCTTTTTTGGAAGAATATAGATATTACAACAAGTACTGGGACTACAGTCAGCACTACCAATGTAATTTTCGTGTTTTTCATGAACATGAATACCGTCATCATAGTTATCATGCTAATCGCCCAGATCATGTCTACAAGCCCCCATGAGATAATCCCGGTCAGCCTTCCGACATCAGAAGTTATCCTTGTAAACAGACTACCTGTCGCATTGCGGTCATAGTATGAGAAGCTTAGCTCCTGAAGCTTCATAAAGCCGTCAACCCTTATGTCATGGCTTACCAAATGCCAGAGCCTGTCTGCAAGATATATAAAAATATATATAGTAAGGCCTTTAAGTATCAGTAATACCACAAATAGTACCGCAAAGAGAATAACTCCTTCTGTTGTCTTATTCGCTATAAAATTGTCTATCGCATATTCAGTAAATAGCGGGAATGTCGCATCAGTAGCTGCCTGGATAACCATTGCAATGATTATGCCCATTACATGCTTCCAGTACCGGCCAAGATACTTCATTACTTTCCTCCACAGATTTACATCTATGCTTTTGTTAAATATTTCCTTGTTGTCTTGTTCCATAATTATTCACCTGCCTTCTCCATCTGAAGTACACAGCTCTGCATGTCATATACCTGCTTATACAGTCCCTCTCTTTGTATGAGTTCGTTATGAGTACCTCTGTCGGTTATCTGGCCATCTTCCATTACTAATATAAGGTCAGCCTGTCTTAATGTATTTATCCTGTGTGATATTAATATTGTTGTAGTACCTGCACAGTGCTTTTTCAAGGCATTCCTTATATTCTTATCCGTCTGCATATCTACAGCACTGAGCGAATCATCAAATATCAATACTTTGCAGTTATTGATAAGAGTTCTTGCTATAGCGACTCTCTGCTTCTGTCCACCAGATAATGTAACTCCTTTTTCTCCTACCATCGTATCATAACCCTTTTCAAAGTTTTTTATTGCTTGGTCTACTGATGCAATGGTTGTCGCGTTTTCAATGTCCTCATCAGTTATTTCAGGATTGTTGTCTGATATGTTTTCCTTAATTGTCTTGGAAAACAAAAATGGTTCCTGTAGTACAATCCCTATATTCTTCCTTAAATGCTTTTTATTTATATCCTTCAGTTCAATTCCATCAACTTTTATGCTTCCTTTTTCATAAGGCAGAAGCCCGACAAGCATGTGAAGCAAAGTGGATTTTCCAGAACCAGTTCTACCGAGAATTGCAAGAGTCTTGCCCTTTTCGATACTAAATGATACATTCTTTAACACTTCATTATCTGCCGTATATGCAAAGGAGACATCCTCAAAAGTTATTTGGCCTTCAATGTCAGGAGTGAGTCCTTTATCATCACTTCCTGGCTCTCTTGGGGCATCAAGAACTTCCTTTATACGTCCCAGTGCTACATTCGCTTTACCCATATCTCCAAGAACTCTTCCCATACCTCTTATAGGCCAGATCAGATTAGTCACATATGTCATGAAGACTGTAAGCATACCTACTGAGATGCTTCCCCTAACCGCTAAAAATATTCCAGTTACTAATACTATACCTATCTGCAGCTGGCATATTGCATCTGAAAGACCCCAGTACCAGGCAAAAGCTACCGTTATCTTAAGATCCTTGTTTCTGTAATCTACTGAAGACTTTATAAACTTTTCTGTCTCCCTGCTCTGTGTCGCACAGGAACGTACAATCCTCATTCCGGAAAGATTTTCTTCTATTACTGTAGACATTGCACCTTCTGCCTCATCAGCTAGCAAAAACATCTTTGATACATACTTGAAAAAGAAAAACGCTCCAAGTCCTATGAAAGGTATTAATGAGAAGCCTGCCAGAGTCAAAGTAGTATTAAGCTTTCCCATTACCGTAACGGATGCGACTATAAGGACGATACATCTTACAAGATCTTGAAACTGAGTGGCTAAGAAGTTCCTTACTGTCTCAAGGTCAGATGTGCATCTTTGCATCATGTCCCCGGTCTTTATATTCGTATTGTACAAATATGTCGAATTCTGAAGATGCTCATACAAATCCATACGTATCTTTTTTGCTATACCTTCGCTAGCGATGGCAGAATACTTCCTGGATAAAAACATGAATATACCATTAATAACCGAGAAAGAAACAAGTACCAGTCCGCAAATCCATAGATTCTGCATTAAATGCTCTCTGCCGCCTAATATCAGTAATCCCCTATAAGCTATACCTTCAGGAAGAATCTCTCCGATTACTGAGTCAATAATGACGCCTATTACGAAAGTGTTGGCAAGGCTCAGCAGCTGCCCGATAATCATGAAGACTATCCCTGCTGTGTATGCTGTACCATTCCCCCTTAAAAACTGTTTTAATAATCCTAATTTTTTCACAAAAAATAACCCTCTGTCCTATTTTCCGACCTGAGGGTTTATGCATATACATATATGTCATAAATATTCCACAGGTCATTTTGCCTGCAGAATACATTCACTCGACTACTTTGAACGTGCCACAGGCATACTTATCCCGTTATCATCTAACGCTACTATCATTTTTGTAATTCTGATCATCGTATGCCCCTTTCTTTCAAATCTCACTCCTGCAATTATATACAATGAGTTTTAGATATGTCAATACAAATTTGTTGCAGTTTTGTAACAAATCAAACACTATTTTGTAAATTATATAGCAGTTCTCCCTTTTAGTGCTCTTATCAATGTTGCTTCATCAGCATACTCTATCTCTGTTCCTACAGAAATACCATGAGCAATCCTTGTAACTTTTATGTTAAAAGGCTTTATAAGACGGGAAAGATACATTGCTGTAGCTTCTCCTTCGACTGATGAGTTAGTTGCGATTATGACTTCCTTCACATTTCCATCCAGTCTTCTTAAGAGTTCCTTTATCTTTAAATCCTCAGGATTCACTCCTTCCATTGGTGATATTACACCATGTAAAACATGGTACACTCCGTCATACTCGCATGTTCTCTCCATAGCCATAAGATCCTTTACTGAAGACATTACGCATATTACAGAATGGTCTCTTCCTGATGAGCATATATCACAAGGATCTTTTTGGGTGATATTGCAACAGACTGAACAGTATGAAAGCCCAGCTTTGGCATCCCTGATTGACTCAGATATATACTGGATTCTTTCGTCATCCATGGTAAGAAGATGAAAAGCCAGTCGGGAAGCCATTTTTCGTCCTATACCTGGGAACATTTCAAATGCAGCTATCAATCTTGATAGTGGTTTTGGATACATATCAGCCATTTAAAAAGGCATCCTCATGCCGCCTGTCGCTTTTCCTAAGGTCTCTTCTTTTTTTGCAGTTATCTTTTCTATAGACTCATTAACAGCAGTCAGAATCATATCCTGAAGCATTTCCACATCAGAATCCTCTAAAATCATTGGATCAATCGTAATGGATTCCATTGTATAGTCACCTTTCATAGTAACAACAACAGCTCCGCCTCCTGCTTTAGACTCAAAACTGCTCTGCTCCAGCTCTTCCTGTGCTTTAGCCATATCAGCCTGCATTTTCTGAGCCTGTTTGAGCATATTGTTATAGTTCATATTTCCGCCCATCATTCCACGTGCCATACCTTTTACCTCCGTTACACGATTTCTACGGGTATATTGTGTTTTTTCCCGATTTCTAATATTTCCTGCTGCGGTGAACCAGTAATTCTGTTCATACCTGTACATACGAATCTTATGTTCACTACGTTTGCATTAAATCCTCTTACTTCTTCCAATACTGAATCTTTATTTGATTCCAGACTGTCTTTTAAAAATCCGTTTCCAACAGTTATTACAGCCTGATTACCACTTATCTCAATAGATGACTCTGCTAATTCAAACACATCCTTAGATCCTTTATCGATTCTGTCCTGTATATATTTTGTCCAAGATATATCTTCTTTAGATTTTACCGCAAGATCCTTCTTAACAGGTTCCTTAATAACAGGCTTTGCGACATCCGTTTTAATATCCTCTTTCACATCCTGCTTTTCCATATGTGTAGTTTTTTTCACAAGTAACCCTATCAGCATTATTTCAAGGTATGTTTTTGGCTGAGATGCTCTTTTCAGCACAGCTTCGTTTTCCGAAAGCTCCTTTATATACCTTATAACAGTTTCATGCTCTATAAGAGAGGAAAGCCTCTTCATTTCAATAATAGCATTATTGTCTGCTTCGATAAAGAGCGAGGGTTCCTGTACATTCATGCAGACAAGAATATTCCGCAGATATCCCAGCAATCCTGACAGGAATCTTGCCGGGCTTTTCCCTTCGGCTATAACATCATTGATACTGGTAAGTATTGCGGTTACATCATTATTTACAAGAGCTTTTACAACTTTTGCATTAGACTGATCGTCAATCAGGCCTGCACAACTTAAAACATCTTGAATGCCAATCGTGTCATCAGAGGCAGATATGCACTGGTCCAACAGGCTTATCGCATCTCTCAATGCACCAAAAGAGATTCTGGCGATCATGTCCAAAGCTTCTTCAGTAATCTGCTGTTTTTCTGCGTCAGCGATTTTTCTTAGACGTTCCTTAATTCCCTTAGTTGTTATTCTGTGAAAATCAAATCTCTGACACCTTGACAGCACTGTTGCAGGAAGTTTGTTTGGTTCTGTTGTGCAGAGAATGAAAATGGCATGTGTCGGCGGTTCTTCCAAAGTCTTCAAAAGAGCATTAAATGCCGATGTACTGAGCATATGTACTTCATCAATTATATATACCTTATACTTTGAAAGCCCAGGCATATAATTCACTTCATCACATATTTTCCTGATGTTATCTACAGAATTATTAGATGCTGCATCAATCTCAGCTATGTCCATCAATACTTCATCCAAAGCTTTTTTGCATATGTCACATTTGTTGCATGGATCCCCTTCATGAGGATTTAAACAATTGACAGCTCTTGCGAATATTTTTGCTAATGTAGTCTTCCCTGTTCCTCTGGTTCCGCAGAAAAGATAAGCATGTGTTATACGGCCTGTTACAACAGCTCTTTTTAATGTCTTCGTTATATGTCCCTGCTCCACGACTTGTTCAAATGAAGAAGGGCGCCATTCCCTGTATAGTGCTTTGTGCGACATTCTAACTCCTATATCGAAGACCATACACCTGTCTTCGAACAAAAATAACAAGCGTTACGTATACAGCCTGCTCAGGCCAGGCGCTCTTATGGCACATCTGATTTCCTGCTTATCGCTGCTTCCGCTAAGACCTGACGAGGTTCACAAGCTCAAATTGCACAAGACCCGGCCGTCATAACCGCTTTTATACGGCTGCCTCACTATTAATTGCCCTAAGACAGGATTTCCACTCTGCTATAGCGGATTGCAGATTACAAGGCACCGCTAACTCCCCGTCTAGTATGGTACTAGAAATTATACAATATTTGAATGTATCATGCAATGAAGATAACTGCTTTTAAATAAAATCTGATGAGTTATTAGTTAATAAAATCTCTTGTGTTGTTTTTATTATAGGTGTATTAAAAGAAAGACTCCAGGAATTCCTGTAGCGTACCGTCATATTCTGCTAAAGCAAGGAATTCCTTTCCAAGCTGATTTCCCCAACTGTACAGTATGACTGTCTTGCCTTTGTACTCGCAAAGGTCAACATCGCTGTTATTGCAGTTTACTGCGCTATTTATATATTCAAGTTCATCTTTTGTAAAGCAGTCCGGAGTTATAACAAGTTTATCTGTATTGTCTGGAGTCATAAAGGGATTTAGCATACCCAGTTCAAAGTGTTCAATATCTTTTGAACGGACTATATATGGCATATATCTGTGAAGAGGCATAGCTTCCAAGTAAATCATATAGTACTGACCATTAAAGAACCTTATGGTAGGACAAGCAGTGTAACGGTCACGAGAGTATGAGTGTTCCATGGGGGATAGAAATTCCCAGTTAAAAAGGTCTTTGGATTTTGCAAACAGGATGGTAAAAGCCTTACCAGTATATTCTGCTGGCTTATTAATTTCCACAGCCATTATGTACCCATCGTGTCCTTTGCATACCGATGTGTTAAAGAAAGCCCAACCAGGAAGATCAAATACCGTTTTTGTCCGCCAATTGATAAGGTCCTCCGACCAGAACATATCAATAATACAGCCATTACATGATCCTTTTACTCCATAAACATAAACAATACCGTTTTCCACATATGGGCATCCGAATATATGGTTCACTCCGAATTCAGGTGTTGATTCACCTGTTTCCATGTCAACAAAATGGTAATAATCATGCCCTTTCAGGTTCACTGGATACCCATATTCATTGCTTTTACGCATCCATTCGAAACGCAAAAGTTTACCTTTCCATACAACAGGAGTTGTCTCTACAATCCCTACTTTAAGGGTACCGATTTTTTTTAATGTTTTCTTTGTGTAAAATTTGCCGTTTCTGATCTCATTCATAAAATCATTTATCATATCTGTTCACCAATATACTTACTTTTTTTCTTATACTTTTCCTCTTTTTTTGTTTTTTCTTCCTTTATTTATTAATGATGCAGATTATCTTTGTTATGGTTTGTTCATATGATACTGCATGGCAAGGAAAAGTAAAGAGTCCCTTTGTTGACTGGTCATGCCTTTTGGCAGATATTTAAGATTTATTTCTTCTTCTTTATAGAAATGCATATAGAAGCATAATGCAGCAAGATACCGCCCATGTGGTATGGAAAGATGGAAACCATCACGATAAAGCGGCATATCCATATTCTTTAAATATGAGTTATATACATAGTATGCAGTATCTATAACCGCAATATTAAACTGACTGGCTATCTCTTTCACAGTCTGATTTATGCTATCATACATGGTCTTTGTATTATATTCATAATTAGAAAAACCTGTATGCGGGCATCCTGTTGCATATGGCCATGTCTTATGGAATACTATCTTCGCGTTTGGAATATTTTGTTTTATAAATTTAACTAATTCATTGATGTATGGGAAGTAACTGTCTATGATACCGCTAAGATAGCTTACCTGCTGTATTGTCACAACATCCCACTGCATCTTATCAAGCGCTTTTTCAAGGTTTGTCATACATATTTTTTTACCGTTTTTCTGGTATTCATATGCTTTCTCTCCAGTCAGCATATTGTTGTAATGCATTTCCAAGCTGCATCCAGGTATATACAGATTACGGACATATATATCCGACAGAGCTATCCTTTCAACATATGCTGTCGCATCCTGTGAGAAGCTGTTACCTATTGTCAGTATTTTCATAAAGAGCAATATCCCTTTTTCTGTTAATAAAATACATAAATATGTCCAAGGAAACCATAATCATGTTCACGACATAAAACCAGAACACCCAGCTAATGTTATCCGAAATAATTTTACCGCATACCGCGCATATATAACCTAAAAGCACAAAAAACAAAAAAACAAGGCTTTTACCTTTTGCTGTCTTTGATTTAATTGATTTTGCAATATTTACCGGCCATGAAATCCCAAAACATATTACCATTCCGGCTTCTAAAATCTGCGCCATTTTATACCTCGATCACATTCTGTGATGCTGCTTTTAAAAGCCTGTTCATTACTGCTTCACCTATTCCTTTAGTATCAAAATATTCACAATATATTATTTTTATCTGCATTTCGTCAAACAGCCTTAAACATTCAAAAATATTGGATGCGATTTCTGAAGGGTCCTTTATGCTACCAGCACATAGTTTATTTGCAGTATCATATCTGTCATATGTCTCTTTGCAGCAAAGGACACCACTATAGTCATCTGACATACTATTTATTCTTTCCAAAACTCTTAACATGTCCCCTTTTATTATTACCATATCTGCTTTCGGCGCATAATGCTTGTATTTCATTCCTGGTGATTTAGGGGTATCGGAAGAAGATGTATTCGCTACCTGAAGATCCTTTATAACAAGCTTTAAACTATCATACGGAACTCCACCAGGGCGAAGAATAACCGGCTTTTCGGATGTAAGATCTAAAACTGTGGACTCCACTCCGATTCTGCATTTGCCTCCGTTTATTATTGCATCAGCTTTTCCAAATAGGTCAGATACTACATGCTCGTACATTGTCGGACTAGGTTTTCCTGAGATATTCGCGCTTGGTGCAGCTATTGCAGTATCAGAATATTCAATCAGTTTACGGGCTATATCATTATCTGGTATTCTTACTGCAACAGTATCAAGATTCGCAGTAACACAGTCTGGTATTATATTTTTCTTCTTCAATACAACTGTAAGCGGGCCTGGCATATATAGTTTTGAAAGCAAAGACAATACTTGAGGAACTTCCATTACATATTTATCCAGCACAGAGATGTCATGCAAATGGATTATAAGAGGATTATCATTAGGCCTTCCTTTTGCAGTGAATATCTTTTCCACTGCGGAAGGATTCAAGGCATCTGCACCTAATCCGTAAACGGTCTCAGTAGGAAACACCACAATACCGCCTTTTACAATTATTTCTGCACAATGTTTTAAACTGATATCATCAGGGAAATTAATCAGTTTAGTATTAACTCTATCCATTTTGATTTGACAGCTTTCTTGCCTGATCTTCTGTTATAAGAGCATCCATTAAATCATCAAGATCTCCATTCATAATTGCTTCTATTTTGTATAGCGTGAGCCCTATTCTGTGATCTGTAACCCTTCCTTGCGGAAAATTATATGTCCTGATTCTTTCACTCCTATCACCTGTGCCGACCTGGCTTTTCCTGTTCTGAGCTATTTCTTTGTCCTGGTTTTCCTGAGCCATCTCATAAAGTTTGCTTCTGAGTATCTTAAAAGCTTTTTCCTTGTTCTTATGCTGGCTTCTCTCATCCTGGCAGGCTACAACGATACCAGTAGGAATATGAGTCAGCCTTATTGCTGAGTCTGTTTTATTAACATGCTGTCCTCCTGCTCCGGAAGATCTGTATGTGTCAACCTGAACATCATTAAGATTTATATCAACATCCACATCCTCAACCTCAGGAAGAACTGCTACAGTGACAGTAGAAGTATGTATCCTTCCCTGAGATTCCGTTTCAGGAACTCTCTGCACCCTGTGCACTCCTCTTTCATATTTAAATCTGCTGTATGCCCCGTTACCAGATATTAAGAATACGACTTCTTTTATTCCGCCTATCCCTATCTCGTTAATATCAAGTATTTCTGTTTTCCATTTCTTGGTTTCAGCATACATCGTATACATTCTTAACAGGCTGGATGCAAAAAGAGCCGCTTCATCCCCGCCAGCACCGCCTCTTATCTCGATAATTACATTTTTTTCATCATTGGGATCTGCTGGAAGAAGAAGAATCTTTAATTTCTGTTCAAGAACTGGTTTCTTGTCTTCAAGCTCATGCAGCTCATCCTGCAGCATTTGTTTAAAATCAGGATCATCAGAGTTTTCTTTCAGCATAAGATATACATCATCAATTCCTTTCAAGGCTTCTGCATATTCTCTGTATACCTTAACTATCTGTGAAATATCATTCAACTCTTTCATTAAGGCAACATATTTCTCCTGGTTTGAAATAACAGCAGGATCGGATAGCTGCAAATTTATCTCTTCGAATCTACTCTCTATATCTTTTAATTTATCTAACATCTTTTACCTCTTATCATTCATATTATACATTATTAGCGTTTAATAAATAAACATTGGAAAATACCCGTAAAAATTATACCTTATAAACCCGTTAAAAGGGATATAGGATATTTGCAATACTGCCTAGTTAAAGATTATTGAAGTATTCCTTTATTGCTCCGACTATTCTGTGAGAAGCATTGCCATCACCATATGGATTAACAGCATTGCTCATCTTCTCATATATTGATTTATCCTCAAATAGCATCCTGCCGTCTTTGACTATTTCGCTATAATCCACTCCCGTCAGTTTAACAGTACCAGCTGTCACTGCTTCTGGACGTTCGGTTTCTTTCCTTAAAACAAGCACAGGAACTCCTAATGATGGTGCTTCTTCCTGCAATCCCCCAGAATCAGTCATAACGAAATATGATCTTGATATCAGGTTGTGAAGATCTGTAAATACTAAAGGTGGCAGCAATGTTACATTGTCTATACCTTTAAGTATGCTGTTCACAGTTTTTTTAACTGCTGGATTCGGATGCACAGTATAGATAAATTGGCTGTCGTTATATTCTGAGGCAAGCTGTTTAATAGCTTTGCATATGTTCTCCAGATTTATACCGATGTTTTCCCTTCTGTGAGCTGTGATAGGTATGACTTTTTTCTTATCAAAGTTTATCCTGTTCAGAATAGACTCTTTGAAAATATAGTCCTTTTGAACTGTTGTCTGTAATGTGTCAATTACAGTATTCCCGGTTATGTATATTTTTTCCTTATCTGCATTTTCTTTTATAAGATTGTCAGCATTATTCTTTGTTGGACAGAAATACAGTGTTGCAATGGAATCCACAGTCCTCCTGACAAATTCCTCAGGATATGGAGAATATATATCGGCTGTCCTTAATCCCGCTTCCACATGACCTATGGGGATTTTTTTATAGAAAGCTGCAAGAGCTGCAGAGAAACAGGTATTAGTATCTCCGTGGACTAATATCATGTCAGGTTTTTCTTTTTCAAGAACTTCAGAGAATTTTGTTAATACTGATGAAGTGACATACTCCAAAGTCTGCCCTTCTCTCATTATATCCAGGTCATATTTTGCAAATATTGCGAATATTTGCAGTATCTCATTAACCATTTCCCTGTGCTGCCCTGTCACACATACTATGTGGTCTATATCCTTGTCTTTATCAAGAAGATTCACCAAAGGAGCCATTTTAATCGTATCAGGTCTTGTACCGAATACAGATATTATCTTAATCGTCTTTATCATGTTTGTACTCCTCATCTTTAACATAGCCATTTCCGTTCTTTGCAGCTTGTTTCAATAATGGTCCATACAGAATATATATAGATATGCCAAGAAGTATGATGACGATTGCAAAATACAACCAGAATCTGCTGTACTGCTCGCCTGAAAGTATAAATGCTGTCACTCCGAAAACAATGTCTAGTAAATATAGTATAAGCACAGTCTTTTTCTGAGATAAGCCCATTTTCATAAGCCTGTGATGTATATGATCCCTGTCTCCGACTGCAATGGGTTTTTTCATGATTATTCTTCTGAAATATGCCAATGATATGTCCAGTATAGGTAATCCCATAGCTATAAGAGGGATAAACACAGCGATTGCAGCATGCGCTTTCATCGTACCCTGTATAGATATTACTGCGATACAGAAACCTAAAAAGGCTGCTCCGGTTTCTCCGAGGTAAAGCTTTGCAGGATTGAAATTGAAAGGTAAAAAGCCGGCTGCAGCACCGCTTAGAGCAATTAAAAGTATTGGAATATATTCACCCACCAAACCTGCATCAGGCCTTACAAATGTAACGAAGAAAAGAGTAAGACTGCATATGATGGCAGTTCCTGTTGTTAGCCCATCAAGTCCATCTATGATATTAAACGCATTGGTAAGCATGAATATCCATAGTACAGTAGCTATAAAGGATATTATATCTGGAAGATAAACAAGATTGTTTTTTGATCCAAGATTCGTAAAATATGCAATCTTAGACCCTGATATAGCAACAGTCGTAATCGCTGCAGCAAACTGGAAAGCTGCTTTTATAACAGGTTTTAAATCATATACATCATCCAGTATGCCCATTACCGCTACAATTACTATTCCAGCTGTTAATCCGATGACTTCAATAGTGACTATAAAATTCGGATTCAGAAGGTAATTTAAAAAAACTGCAAGAGCAAAAGAAATAATAATAGCAGTACCGCCTAGAAGCGGTACCGGTTCAGTATGGACATCTCGGTTTCTTTTTGGATATTTTAAAATTTTCTTAGCTTTAGTAAATTTTATTACTAACGGGCTTAGACCGAATGCAATGACAAATGACGCCAAGAAAGTATATAGATAACTCACATCATCCTCCGTATCTTACCAATTCAATACCTGATTCGTCCAAAAGCTCTTTTGATAATTCATCAGGATAATCCCCTTCAAATACGATTCTTATTATACCAGCATTTATAAGCAGCTTTGCGCATATGACACATGGCTGGGCAGAAACATATATTGTCGAACCATCAATTGATGTTCCTGCTTTAGCAGCCTGTACGATCGCATTCTGCTCTGCGTGTATCGCACGGCAAAGTTCATGTCTTTCTCCTGAAGGAACGTTTAACTTCTGTCGTAAACATCCGGTCTCTTCACAATGCCGGCATCCGACAGGAGCTCCATTGTATCCTGTAGCTAATATCCTCTTATCCTTGACAATTACTGCACCGACTTTACGTCTTAAACAAGTCGAACGGGTCTTGACAAGATGGACCACTTGCATGAAATATTCATCCCATGAAGGTCTTTCCATTATTTTGTACCAAATAATCTGTCTCCGGCATCGCCCAATCCCGGTACAATGTAAGCGTTATCATTCAATGTCTGGTCTACACACGCGCAATATATGTTTACATCAGGATGATCCTTGTGGACTTTCTGTATGCCCTGCGGTGCTGCTATAATGCTCATAAGCTTGATGTTCTTAACGCCTCTTTGTTTTAAAAAGCCTATGGCAGCAGAAGCTGAACCTCCAGTGGCAAGCATCGGGTCAAGTAAAATTATCATTCTGTCATGAGCATCTTCTGGAAGTTTACAGTAGTACTCTACTGGCTGCAAGGTTTCATGATCTCTGTATAATCCTATATGACCTATTTTTGCTGTGGGAATTAAAGTTAAAAGACCATCAACCATACCAAGTCCAGCTCTAAGTATAGGGACAAATCCTACATTTTTCCCTGAAAGCACCTTCACTGTAGTTTTTGCTATTGGCGTTTCCACCTCAATCTCTTCTAAAGGCAGCTCGCGTGTAACTTCATATCCCATCAATGTGGATACCTCTTTTACAAGCTCTCTGAATTCCTTTGTGTTTGTATTCTTATCCCTCATAATTGATATTTTATGCTGTATAAGAGGATGATCAAATACGAACGCCATGTCCATATAATTAGTTCCTGACATACTTCCTCCTTCTTCTATTCTGCGGATCAATCCATTCCTTGTCTCGTATTTTCCTTCAAGATAATTTTCATTTAACCATATGTCAATTATCTCAAAAGCTGTATCTTTGGGCGTGATTCTACCCGCAAGCACAAGTATATTCGCATTGTTATGGCGCTTGGCCATCCTAGCCTGATACTCATCCATGCATAATGCTGCTCTTATTCCTTTGAATTTGTTAGCAGCAATGCTCATACCTATCCCTGTTCCGCATATTAAAATGCCTCTTTCGCATTCATTCTTTTGAACAGCTGATGCTACTAAAGAGGCATAAAACGGGAAATGGCATGAATCGTCGCTATATGCTCCGAAATCACGGTATGGTATGTTTTTTTTCTCAAGATACGAGAGTATCTCGTTTTTCAGCGTGAAACCTGCATGATCACAACCTATAGCTAACATAGGATATCTCCTTCATTTTCATTAAAAAGAATTTTATCATAAATGATGATAGATATCTACATTATTTTTTTTAAATCCTACATTAATATATATTCATTATCACCGAATGCAACTATATCGCCTCTCTTAATCTTTGTAAAACTTTCAGGTTTGATTCTTTCACCATTTATATAGGTACCATTTCTGCTGTTAAGATCCCTCACATAAACAGTATCATGAGAGTATCTCATACATGCATGTCTTGCTGAAACAAGCTTCCCAGAAAGCTTGAAATCACATATAAGCTTAACTTTTCCAACTATTATGTCCTTTTTTGTAATGGTTATGCAGTCGTCAGTATCAATAATATTCTTTAATATGGCTTTCTTTGGCTCTTCAAAAGTAGAGTCATCTGCCTTATTATCTTCATCATCAGCAGCCTTTATAATGTGGTTAATACTAAATTCGTCATCATAAAGGGCTTCTTTAATGTTTTTATTGGTATATTTGCCCGCAGTAATTTCACATACAAGTTGTTTTAAACTATTGTTTAAGTCATATTTATTAAATGGATTTAATATATACTTGAATGTTTCATTTTTATAAACATATATATACCGTACATCCAGTACCACATATTCAGCATCAAGAAGATAAGAACTGGTTATACACATCATGTCTTTTATGCTGTATAACAGTTTTTTCAAGAGGTCTGGCGTATATCCTTTCTTTTGCAGATATACAGATAAGCTCGTTCCATTAAGTGTATCAAATATAAGCTCATCACTATTACTATGTTTTACAGGCATGAAACAGTCAATAACACAGTTTTGAAGCATTCGTATCATATATTCCGGACACAGTATCATATCGCCTGTCAGAAGGAGAAGCTTATCTTGGTTGCTTTGTATAATCTCGCTAATCATTTCAATCAATCCTTAATTTCTCCAGTATGCTTTGATCATTCAGCGTGCCATCAATTATCCTTTCAACAAAATTAGTGATTGCTTCTCTGAAAATTAATGCGATACCTACCAAAACAGCAAGTATTATTACTACTTCCACAGTACCCATTCCTCTCTTTTTTGCTTTCATCTTTTTCCTCCTTAAATATTCATAAGCATAATCAATGCAGGAGCAGTAAGAACCATTAAAATACCTATTAAGCCTATGGCAAGCGCTAATACTGCTTTAGCAGATGACTGCTCTGCTCTTTTTTTCGCATTATTCCTTCTATCTGCCCATATAGAAGAAGTATATGTTTTCAGTGTATCCTTTATTCCTGCTTCAGTATTTTTAAAACCTGTTATCATGATAGAGCAAAAGGCATTAACCTGTGTTATTGGAAGCATCAGGGATAATTCAAGAAATGAATACTCAGGATCTGAATGTATAGTAAGACTATTTATAAGCTGGTTTATATGCATTTTAAATGTTTTATTTGGAAGGTTATAATTCTGGCGCGTAAATGCCTGATTAAGAGTCATGCCTGCTCCTATACACAATGTAAGCTTCGTCAGAAAAATAGAAAAATCTGTTAGTATTTCTTCTTTTTTCTTCTCATATACTTTTAATATATCAAAATCCACACATTTCATGCATGCAAAACAAAGAAAAACAGAAATTATTATGACTATTACTGATGCTTTACTGATAATTGCAACAATCGGAAGAAAAAGCATAATCGCAAATATATTAATCTTTAAACTGGTATTGGCAATATATATATCTTCTTTTGTTTCTTTTGGATACAAAAGGCTAAGCCGGTTGTCTGCCAAAGTAAATCGTACAGTTAATTTTGCCAAAGGAACAAATGCTTTATAAGTTGACTTCAGAAATGTACAGTGACTTAAAGGAAAATCAAATTTTACTTTTCTGGACCAGAACAAGGTAAAGAGCATAAGAAATATATAAATCACGAATAAGCTCATATTTTAACCTCTAATATCTTTTTAGCAAGATATGAGGATATTAAAAACAATATGCCTGCTGCAGTCATTATTGTCCTGCCTAAAATCCCGCTATATAGAATATCCAGATAACCTGTACCCATATTATTAAAGAGGGCAAGTATTAGGAAGGGACACAGGCTGACAATAAACCTTTCAGTTTTTTTCTCCTCAGTTATTATCTCTATCTCTTGTTCGATACTTCTCTTCTCCCTTATAAATGCAATAGTCTCCTTAATAGTCCTGTTCATGTCTGCTCCTTTTTTCTCGCAGATAACGACGCTTTCACAAAACAGATATGCTTCTTCAATATCAAGATACCCAGAAAAGGATTCCATAATACTATCCGTACTTAAATTCGCAATTGTTTTTGCATATATCTTGTCTGTTAATGGAATCATATTATCTTTCGGATAAATTCTCTTAAATTCCACCAGAGCTTTTGAGAATGCATGTATAAAGTCAGAAGGTATAGCAGTGTAAGATAATAATATCTCTAAAAATCTCTCAAAACTATCTCTGTTTCTTTTACAGACAATTTGCTTCATATATTTTTTATCGCACAAGCATATCCCTGTTACAAGTACGCCTGCAATTACTGATACAAAGAGCGACAAATAAAGATAGTAAATACAAATTGCATATACAGAACCTGTTACAAATGCTCTTCTTATAAATACAAATTTCATTTTGTGTTTACATGATACCGTCTTTGAAAGTTCATGCTCCTCCTTCTTGTATTCTGATATGCTTTCTTGAAGCAATATCATATGCATACAGGTAATTAAGTTTAATTTCACCATCTTCAAAATCCACTACCTGTGCAATTTCAGTCAGTACTCTCTTTCCATTTATCCTCTGCAATGAGATTACGATGTCAATAGCATCATAAATCTGCTTTCGGATTGCCATAAAAGGCATATCAAATTCCATTAGCACCATTGTTTCTATACGGGAAAACGCATCCTTGCAGGAATTCGCATGGCCAGTCGATATAGAACCTATATGTCCTGTGTTCATAGCTTGGAGCATATATAAAGCTTCTTTTCCTCTTATCTCTCCTACAATAATCCTATCCGGTCTCATTCTTAGACTTGCCCGTATCAGACTGTCAATACTTATCTCTCCCTTTCCTTCATTATTGGGATTACGGCATGTCAGACGGATTATGTTATCTATACGGTCAATCATTAGTTCTATTGAATCTTCAATTGTTATAACTCTTTCATTTTTTGGTATGAATCCTGTCAGTACATTTAATAATGTGGTCTTCCCGCATCCTGCTCCTCCGCAAATGAAAATATTCCGCTTTTCCTTTACTGCATTTTCTAAAAATTCAGATATCTCTTCTGTAAAAAAGCTTTCTCTTATCATATCTACATGGGTTATCTGTTTTTTAGGGAATCTCCTTATCGTAATGCTGTTGCCATTATTCGCAATAGGTTCCAGTATTATGTTCACTCGTATATCATGTCCTATACTGCCATCCAGTATCGGATTTGCCATATTTATCGTTCTGTCAGTCTTTCGGCATAATATGGATATCAGTTTGTCTATATCCTGTTCTGTGAAATTTATATCATATCTGTAAATCATACCCTTCTCTTCATAAAATATCTTGTCTGCATTTACCATGACTTCAGTAATACCTTCTTTTTCCATCAATGGCTGTAAAATCCCATAACCAGTTATAGAATCCATTATTTGCTTTATGACTTCTGATTTATCTCCCATATCCCTGTTCTTAAAATCATATATATACTCGGCAACAGTTGTTTCAATTTCATTTTCCTCCTTGCCAGATACCCTTTCGAGACACTGCTTTATAATTTTCCTATAATCCTGCATCATCACTTTTCTCCAGTTCATATACTATCTGCTCAATAGATTCATAAAAAACTTTTGGATTATGCGATATATCCTCTTCGGCTTTTGGTACATATATTCCTTCTGTATACCTGATCATGTTGCATATGAGCATAATTTTAATATCGTTCTTTTTTAAAAAAACAGCAGCTTCTTCTTCCCTTTCACTTCCCCTGTTTTTTATAAGCAGAGTCTTATATGAATTTTTCATAATCAGGGCATATTGGCTGAATGGATATAGGGGACAGTCAATTATTGTATAGTTATATAGATCATTTGAATTAAGACTGTCAATAAAGACTTTGGCACTGTTCATATCAAAGCATACATCATACGAAGGATATATGCTTTTTAAAAAGAATACATTTTTTGCAGCATCATAATTTTTGTATCTTTCGATATATGCATTAATATTTTCATTACCTTTCTTCGCATAGTAGTTTATCAAGGATATATCATTCTGTTCATCACATTTGAAAATTGAATCCTTTACGCATAAGCCATCCAGATTTACATATAAAACCTTCCTGCCGTTTCTTGATAAATATATAGATAGAGCCTGAGAAATATATGTTTTTCCTGCTCCTCCATGAGCGGATGTTACAAATATCGTCCTGTTGTTTGATTTTCCTTTTACGCCTAAAGATATATCAACATTTTCTATAATCGAACCTATAATCCTGTCTGCAGACTTATATCTGTACATATGTGTTTCTTTAGTATGTGTTTTAAGAATAAACTCATCTTTGTTCTGTTGCGAATCAATAAGTGTAATGTCAGGGTTTTCTTCTGTTAAACTGATTATATTCAATCCGTTAATTCTTATATACTCTGATAAATGTTTGACGTATTCATTATCTGATAACTTTATATTTAATCTTATCTTATCCATAGCAGCTCCTGTCAGAGCAATATTATACCATTATTTACCATTATTTCTAATTCAACATATATCAAATCCATATAATATGGTGTATTACAGGTCATCACATATTTAATATACAAAAAATACCTGAATTTTATTTGACATGCATAGTTCATAGTTGTACAATCTTTTCCGTAGAAAGGTTTTAAATAGGAGGCAATATGTGCGGTATAGTAGGTTATGTCGGTAATGAACATGCAGCTTCGATACTTATAGAAGGACTAAAGAAACTTGAGTATAGAGGATATGATTCAGCAGGAATCGCTGTAATTAACAATAAAGAAATAAATATGATAAAAGCATCAGGCAAAATTAAGAACTTATGCGAGAAGACTGATGATGGGAAAAGCATTTCAGGAACTATCGGTATAGCACATACAAGATGGGCTACTCATGGTGCGCCAAATGATGCAAATGCGCATCCCCACGTTAGTAATAATAAAAAGTTTGCTGTGGTACATAATGGAATCATTGAAAACTACATGGAACTTAAGAAAGAACTTTTGGATAAAGGTTATAAATTTAATAGCGAAACTGATACTGAAGTTATAGTCCATCTTCTGGATATGTACTATGACAAAGATTTCAAGATAGCGCTTATGAAGACTATTTCCAGACTAGAAGGTTCGTATGCTTTGGGAGTCATTTGTAAAGATTATCCTGACACAATGTTTGCAGCAATGCTTAACAGCCCTTTAATAATCGGAGTTGGTGTATGCGAGAATTATTTCGCTTCTGATGTTACAGCGCTTGTTCAGAGAACAAAGAATGTAATATATATCGAAGAAGGTGATTTCGCAGAAATATCCAGCAATACCATATTAATATATAGCAATACAGGTGAACCGGTGACAAGGGAAAAGACCAGAATAGTATGGGATGTTGAAGCAGCAGAAAAAGGCGGATATGAACATTTCATGCTGAAAGAAATTATGGAACAGCCAAGAGCAATTAAGTCAGCAATTGAACCTAGAATAAAAAAAGGCTGTATTTCATTTGAGGATTCAAATATTCCCACAGATTTATTGGAAGGTATAAGTAGAATTTCAATTACTGCTTGCGGATCGGCTTATCATGCAGCGTGTGCTGGAAAGTATATGATAGAGGAGCTTGCAAGAATACCTGTCGATGTAGACCTTGCTTCAGAATTCAGATATAGAAGACCTATTATAGATAAATCAACTCTTGTGATTGTGATATCCCAGTCAGGAGAGACGGCAGATACGATTGCCGCATTGAAAGAAGCTAAAGAAAACGGTGCTTCTGTTCTAGCAATAGTAAATGTGGTAGGTTCTGCAATTTCTAAACTTGCTGATTATGTGATATATACTTGGGCAGGCCCTGAGATTGCTGTTGCGACAACAAAAGGTTACACAACCCAGGTGACTGTGCTTTGTCTGCTTTCTGTTTATCTTGCTGAAAAAAATAAAAAAATTGATGCAGAAACAGCATTAAGGCTTACAAGTGAAATTCAGAAGATCCCACAATTGGCACAAAGAGCAATAGACCTTAATCCGCAGATACCATATCTGGCAAAAAAATATCACAATGAGAGGTCTATGTTCTTCATAGGAAGAAACACAGATTATGCTGTCTGCCTTGAAGGTTCCTTAAAGTTAAAGGAAATTTCATACATTCATTCTGAAGCATATGCTGCAGGCGAATTGAAGCATGGAACAATAGCATTAATCGATAATGACAGGCTTGTAGTGGCTCTGGCTTGCAATGACAGATTACTAGATAAACTTATTAGTAATATTCGCGAAGTAAAAGCCCGTGGAGCCAAAGTGCTTGGAGTTATTACTGAACGCAGCACAAAAATAATTCCTGAGACAGATGATATCATTTATATACCTGTAGGAGAAACTCTGTTCAATGCAGTTGTACAGGTTATCCCTTTGCAGATGTTTGCATATTATGTTGCATTACATAATGGGTGTGATATAGATAAACCCAAGAATCTTGCTAAATCTGTAACTGTTGAGTAAAACGATATAAAAAAGCTGCCTATTAATTGCTTAATAAGGCAGCTTTATCTTTATCTCAAACTATCTCTTTGCTTTTGGTTTGCTTAGAATCTCGCTTAAAATTATGCCTTTAACTAAAGTTTCGCTGTTCTCAAGCAAATCTTTGATAAGATCATAATCCTCATGCTCTTCAAGCTGTTTAACAACTGCTGAAGGTGTTTCTTCCTGTTTTGTTTCATTAATATCATCAGGTTTCCTATAATACTCGTTCATCCGTTATTTCTCTTTCTTGTCAGTTTGAGGTTTACTTGCTTTTCCTGCTTCAGAAATGGACTCTCTCATCTGGGTATCTGCTATTACATTTTTCATATTGTAATAATCCAGAACTCCTAGATTTCCTTGTTCAAAAGCTTTAGCCATGGCTTTTGGAATCAAAGCTTCCGCCTCCACAACCTTAGCTCTCATTTCCTGAACATTGGATTTCATTTCCTGTTCTCTTGCAACAGCCATTACTCTTCTCTCTTCAGCTTTTGCTTGTGCGATTTTCTTGTCAGCCTCTGCCTGATCGGTCTGCAGCTGAGCGCCTACATTTCTCCCGATATCAACATCAGCAATATCGATAGATAAAATTTCAAACGCAGTACCTGCATCAAGTCCCTTTTTAAGAACAGTCTGAGAGATAAGATCCGGGTTTTCCAGAACTTCCTTGTATGATTCAGCTGAACCTACAGAGGTTACTATTCCTTCACCGACTCTCGCTATTATAGTTTGCTCTCCTGCTCCACCTATTAATCTTGAGATGTTAGCCCGGACAGTGATTTTAGTTTTTGCCTTAACTTCAATTCCATCTTTGGCTACTGCAGATATAATCGGAGTCTCTATGACCTTCGGATTTACGCTCATTTTTACTGCTTCCAAAACATCTCTTCCAGCTAAATCAATTGCTGCAGCAGTTTCGAAAGATAATTGTATGCGTGCTTTCTGCGCTGCAATTAAAGCATCTGCGACCTTATTTACATTTCCTCCAGCAAGATAATGTGTTTCCAGCTGATTTATAGTTACATTTAATCCCGCTTTAATGGATTTTATAAGAGGGTTAACTATCTTAGCAGGTTCTACCCTCCTGAATTTCATTCCTACAAGGCTCATCAGGCCTACCTTTACTCCGGCAGCTATTGCCGATATCCATAGCCCTATAGGTACAAGGCTTAACAGTATGGCAAAGAATGCTATTACGGCTGCTATAATTACTAATACTAATACTACTGGTTCCATTAATCATTCTCCTTTATTTCTTTAACTACAATTCTTACACCTTCAACATGCTCGACTATTACTTCCTTTTCATTTTCGATAAACTCACCCTTAGTGACAACATCCAATATCTTACCGTCAAACTCAGCTTTTCCTGCAGGCCTTAATATTGTAACTGACTTGCCTTTAAGGCCGACTGCAGCACTCATGTCCTGCACCCCAAGATAGCCTTCTTTCTCAGAAAATGTATCAGCGTTGATAAGCTTTTTGGAAAGCCTGCTTTTAGTAGCAATCCTTATTGCAATAATCAGAAGAACTACTGCTATCGCTAATAGAATAAGGAACATCACCAATCCTTCTATGAAAGTCTTTGCAGTAAGGAAAATTGCCAATAAAAGCAGTAATATTCCAAGAACGCCAAAAATTCCGAAACTTGGAATAAAAGCTTCTATAATGAGAAATACCATACCAATAATTAGCAAGACTGCTTGCAGAACATCAATGTTCTCAACAAAACTTAAAATACCTGGCATCTTTTATTCTCCTTCCAAGCATTATTATATCATATTTTCCTAAAATATAAACACTATCTTGTAAGCAGTCTCAAATCTGATCCATCTGTATTCATAGAATTTATGTCTGTATACATCAAACCGGTTTGAGTATCATATTTATAATCCATAAGCATAAGTCTGCCACTTACTATATTTAAGTACATTCCGTAGGATGAGCTTGAAAATATCACTTTTTCATCTGAGCCGTCAGTTTTAATGCTTACCAGATCATATGGCCATGAATATGTTGTGTAATTGTAATTATCCTGATTATATTGAACAAAATATATTCGATTATTGTAGACATTAACAGTATTGATACTCATATCCTGTACAGTTTTTACTAGTTTTTTATTTTCACCATTCAGATCACACATATAAATACCTGAACTAAAGTCCTTATATATTATTTTCTCATCACTCAAAACATAAAATCCCACTTCTGCTGTTAACAATACCTGTGGATCTGTTCCATCAGGTTTGCATCTGAACATGTTCCCTTGGTTGTCGTAGTAATATAAAAGGTCGTCACATATAACGGGATTGTATCCGTATTGGGCAAGAACCTCTTCACCTGTCCCATCCAGTAAGGACCTGCAGACAGCATATGTACTGGTATAATCGGTGTTTCTCTTCATATAGTACAGATATTCATCGTACAGGAACATACCATAACTATAGGTATTGTTTATTCTTTCAACTGAACTGCCATCAAGCTTCATCCGGAATATGTTGTATGTGCCGTCTATTGTATCTCCTTGATTCCCGGAAAAATAAAGCCAGTCTTCAATAACTACAAGAGACCATCCGAAGCCATTGAATATTGATTGAAAATTCCTGCCATCCTTATCTATGCGGTAAATATGCGCTTTATAGTTCTCATCAAAACTGGAATAGAATATGTAATCTTTAGTTGCGAAATAATACTGACCGTTCATAATATTGCCAAGATCATATTGGGCCACCCCTAGAGATACAACTGAAGAACCTTCTTGAGAACCAATATTCAAACCTGGAGCTGAAGAAGCTGTGGGATTAATATTCGTATTATCGTTTGGTTTTTTATTCTGTATCCAGTTTCTTATAAGAATACCGCCTGTTACCAGTACACCAATAATAAGTACTGACACTATCGCTATAACTGCAACAGGTACTTTTCGCCTTGGTTTTACAGGTTGAACACCCGGATTTATATAAGCAGGATTAGCTCTTTGAGTCATATTTGCATTCACATACACTGGAGGAGCATCATTGGACACAAATGGTTTTGCTTGTGCTGCAGGAGGTGATTTGGAATCTGTACCGCAGCTGGTGCAGAATCTCGTCCCTGCAGGCATTTTGGCTCCGCAATTGGTGCAAAAAGCTGAATCTGATGCATTTGCGGAAGAAATTGGAGGAATAGATATATTCGGATACTTAGCAAGCTGCTCATTGTCTGTTCTTCTAAAAGCAGCTCCAAAAGACACTGCTATACCTGCAATGGTCGATAAAATAGTACCGATTGGCAATAAGGATTCATCATTACCACTGTTATCCACTTTTCTTACAACTACCCCGCTGTATGAAGGATCCTTTGAGATATCCACTCCGTTTGACATTGCTCTTTCATATGCATAAACAGTATTATCATCAGGATTGAAGAAAATAAATGCCGCATAAAGTATTGCAGCAGATTCGTCTTCATCCTCTTTTTTCTTAAATGTTCCAGATATAGCAATGTCTGCTGAATCTTGAACCCTGTATGGAACATTTATCTTGTTAAGCTGCTCTGTAGCCTGTTTGATAAAACTATCCTTATTCATTTTTTACCCCCGCTGTTATTAATAAACTGATACAACTTTATTCTATCATTATTATGTCATATATACAATCAGTTATATGTTTTTACAAGTCACCTTTACACTCTGCATTTATTCTATCAAAGAAATCAATCATAAACTGATGGCGTTCAATAGCTATATTCTTAGCGGTAGCAGTCAGTATCCTGTCCTTAATATTGGATAACTTGACAAGATATTCCCTGTATGCAGTATCTTCTTTTGTATAACTGTATGTCTTATCAACCTGAATATATGGATCGTGTACCCTTGCACCATTTTCTCCAGCAAATACGAATGCTCTGCCTATCCCGATAGCTCCGATTCCATCCAGCTTATCAGCATCAAATAATACCTTGCCTTCTATTGTTTCTGGTTTGTTTCCCCTTCTAAACCGATGCGTCCGTATGCAGTCAGAAACCTTGTCCGCAGTTATTTCATCAATGTTGAACATTATAAGTACCTTTTTCGATTCAGTCGCACCTTTCTCTTCATGATGCACATAACCTTTTGAAATATCTTCATCATGTCTTGATATGTCATGGAGAAGAGCTGCATATCTGACTATATCGATATCCGCACCTTCTGCTGCAGCAAGCTTTTCGGCCATATGTAATACTCTTTCAGTATGGTCCCAGTCATGGCTTCCCTTGTTTTTCTGAAAAACATCCTTCACATAGGCAGATATTTCTTCAAATTTATATGTCATCAGTCCGTAGCAAAATTAGTAAAATAGCCTTGTATAAGGACAACTGGAGTACCCCTGTCTCCGCTCCCGCTTGTAAGATCACATAACGAGCCTAAAAGATCAGTAAGTCTTCTCGGAGTTGTGCCTTGTGATTCCATATTTCCGGATAGGTCCTTATCTTTCGCTTTTATTCTTTCCTTCATTGCCAAAGCAAGCTGTTCTCCTCTTAATGATGCGAATTCATTATCAGCAAAATACTTCATCTTCAGCTCATTTGGCGTACCAATAAGTCCGGATGTGTAACCAGGAGAGACTACTGGATCTGCAAGTTCCCAGATACCGCCTACCGGATCTTTAAAGCACCCATCTCCATAAACCATTACTTCGACATGCTTACCAGTTAATTCCAGCATCCTGTTTTGAAGTTTTTCTACAAAAATATGCGAGTCTCTAGGGAATAGCTTAACTTTACTCTCTGTAGCCTTATTAGACCCAAGAAGTCCGTAATCAGAGTTATATCCTGATCCATCCACACTGGATGTTAATATTTCATCCATCCTGTACACCTTCTTTGCTCCGGCTTCTCTTAATATCCTCTGAGTACGTTTCCTTGAATGTATATCACAGTTTAAAACATTCTTAGTGTAATTTAAAATATATGCTGGATTGTTTGAAAATATAATCTCAATATCCTTACCCATGCTTTTATATGCTTCTATATAATCCACTTTGGTAAACACATGGACTGTATTTTTAAACAGTTTTCTGAATTGTGATTCAGTGAAATTATCCTTGTACGGATCTATTCCTTTTTCATCAAGGTCATCTAAAGTAATTAGCGCGTTGCCGACTTCGTCTGATGGGTATGACAGCTGTATATACAGTTTTTCACAGGACATAGCTATTGCTTTTAAAAGTATTGAAAACCTGTTGCGGCTTAAAATCGGAAAAACTATACCCATATCTTTCCCGCCTAGTTTGTTTTTTATGTCAGCTGCTATTTGTTCACATGTAGCATAATTACCCTGTGTCCTTGCTACAACTGCTTCAGTTACTCCGATTATATCCCTGTCCTGAATAGTGAAATTCTCTTTCTGTGCAGCTTCTATTATACTGTCTGCTGTTAATGATACTAAATCATCCCCCTGCTTGAATATAGGAGTTATGATTCCTCTTGATGTAACACCTGTAAACCTCATTTCCCGTACTTCCTTCCTTCAAAATCTCTATATAGCCAACACTCTAATTTTAAGATATACATATATAAATGTCAAATTTACCGCATTTTTACTTCTTTTTAGACAAAGATAACTGCTATATTATATATCTCATAGGAGAAAGGGCTGTGGCAATAAGCAGATATTTTAATGCGGATCTTGGTATCTTGCATTTAATTTCATAATGAATATCTGAACATGAAAAAGTCAGAGTTGTCATCGTTATTATTGCAATATCTGTTATGTCTGCAAGTTTTACGACAATCTCTTTTTTATTATCATTATCCCTAAATACAAATCTGTCCGGATACAGAGCCATTGATCCTGTCAGCATATGTTCAGTAGTCTCATCTTCAGTATATGTATACAAATCCTGACACCCATCCTCAGTTATTATCTTATCCGGATCTTCTTTCAGTCTTTCGATATTCATTTTAATCCAATCTCTTTGCCAATTATCCCATTCCAGAACACTGGTAAAAGGGAATCCTTTATTCTCAACATCATTCAGTCTGCAGTGTGTATCATATCTTAGCTTTACTCCGCATGAACAAGTAAACATATCATCTTTCGATACATATGTGCTTATTCCATGACATTCCGGGCATATGAACAATGCAGACTCAAGGTTTTCTGCCAGTGTTTTACCTTTGTATTCATACTTTTCAGACATGTTAATGGAATTTACATAAAGATCATCACAAATCGCTTTGTAAATTTCTTCAACAGTCATTTTTTCCAGCTGGTCAGGTTCATAAATATTACCTATAGCACCTGTCATCCTGCCAGGCCTTATCGATTTTGACCACCTTGGCATTGTAGGATAACCACCCTCAACACGATAGGTTATCATTGTCACTCCAGCTCTTTTAATAAGTTTGGCAGTAGACTGTATAATAGTAGATGTTTCGCCATTCCAAGTGCAGCTCCCTTCAGGAAACATACAGATATTATGACCTGCTTTTAAAGCCTTAAGCATATTAACAGCAGTCTTGGCCTCTGTCTTTGCTTTCATTCTTTTTATTGGATTCAGAAAAACACGTAGAAGCTTGGAAATCCAGCCCATACGGAAAAGCTGTTCTCCTGCTACAAAATACATATGCTGCTTAAAAGATATACCTAAAATCATACTGTCAAGATTCGTAGTATGGTTTGCGAGAGCTATAAAATTACCTTTTCTGTAATCAACTTTTTCAAACTTGTACTTGTACTTAATCCTTATGTACGGATCATATATAAGTCGTGCAAATTCTATAACTGCCCTGTGAAGCCTTGTACCGCTCATAATATACCCCCTATTTATTCTACCTTCACTCTGTTCTCTTTACAACACAATATAGAAAAAAGTGGATTGTGAATTATTCTCATAGGCAAATAATATATACTGATTATGAATCTACCATTAATATGGTATATAGCTATAGAATTTCTCTATTTTCTATCTTTTCCTTTAAAAGAAGTATTTTCCCTTCAATAACATTTATAACCTTAATAAACTCAGAATCATCCTTACCTGTGGGGTCATCTATCCCCCAGTCAGTCCGGTACCTGCTTGGAAGATACGGGCAATTCACATTACATCCCATTGTAATTACTGCGTCGATCGCCGGTAATTCGGATATGAGCTTGGATTTCTGTGTCTTTTCCATATCAATACCATATCTTTGTTTCATTAACCGTACTGCATCCTGATTAATCCTATCAACCGTCTGCGTACCTGCAGAATAACTTTCAAACACATCCGCGGCTAAATGTTTACCCAGTGCTTCGGCTATCTGCGACCTGCAAGAGTTATGAACACATATGAATGCTACCTTTGGTTTCATCTTATTTGCTTTCCTTATCTGATAGTTCATATATATGTTCTTTATCTTCTTTGGATAAAACTTTATCTGTAAAAATGGCAATAATGAATATTCCTATTATGCTCAATCCTAATCTTATAAGTGTGAAAGGCAGTCCAAGACTTGCTGCTTCAAATGTCAGCATTGGTATTTTAGTAGTAGACCAAGCTCCTATGAAAATAAACACATTAAATAGACTGCTTCCTTTCTTCAACATAACTCCCGCTACCGGAAAAGCTGCATAAAGCGGTCCTGCAGCAGCTGAACCTAATAGAAATGCAATTAATATACCCTTAAAACCAGAACCCTTACCTGTGTATTTCATCATAACTGCCCGGTCTACCCATACATCCAAAAGTCCCAGTAAAACAAATATCGGGGGAATAACAAGCATCATTTCAATAACATTCCTTTTTGTTATATCTAAAGATTTTACACCTATTTCAGGGAATATGAACCCTAAAACAACATTAATCACTACCAGAAGTAAAAAAATCCAATACCTTTTCAAAAAGTTTTTAATCATAATAATACCCCCATTATCAAGGCAGCTATAAGTGAAAATACATATGCGCTAACATTCCTTATAATCGCTGCTTTCTTTCCAAATGTCTTTATCTCGAGCGGCAAAGTAACAATACCGACCATCATAAGGGAAGCGACAAATGCTGTTATCTGCATATATCCTGCTCCGCTATTTAAAAGAGCGGCGGCAAGAGGAAAAGCGACAAAACCCGGTATAAGAGTTATAGCTCCTATCAATGATGCTCCAATTACACCTAAGAAACCTGAATTGCTTCCAAGAAGCATTGTTATGGTTTCAGGGCTTAAAACAGCAAATACAATGCCTATAATTACAAGGATAGATAGGAATTGAGGAAGTATATTCTCAAAAGACTTCCATGCTTTTTTCAAAGCCATTTTTGTCTTGTTTTTATCTTTAAATAAGGACAAGGTAAGCCCTATTAAAGCTAATGCATATAAAACATAAGTAAAAGTCATTTTATCCTCTGATTTTCTTCAACAACTTCAAAACTTCATCAGTCTTTAATACTTTACCATATGATACGACTTTACCATCAACGACCAGCGCAGGTGTTGACATAACACCATAAGCTGCAATCTGATTGAAGTCTGTAACATGATCAATAGTTGTATCCATATTTAATTCTGACAATGCTTCTTTTACTGCAGATTCCAGCTGATTGCATTTTGCGCATCCGCTTCCAAGCACCTTTACAGATGCTCCTTCATTGCAGCTACAGCAACTGCAGCATGAAGCTTTCTCTTCTTTTTTTCTGAACTTTTCAAATATCTTCATATTTGGTCTCCTTATCTCAATCCTATAATATTAAAATCCCAGATAGAACATATATAACCCCATTGCCAGAATCAAAAATCCCATTACAATAGTTAGTATTTTACTGAATTTACCGTATTTTTCGTTTGCTGCAAGTTTTTGTACGAAACCTAAAGATGTTCCGGCAATAACTGACAGGACTCCATGTCCAATTGAATACAGTACGAACAACAGTATACCCCAAAGTATATTGCCTTGAATTGATACTATAGCCAAAAGCACGACCAGCACAGGGGTTGCACATGGAGAGGAAAATATACCTCCTAAAAGTCCGGCAACAAATGCGCCGATACCGCCTTTTTTCGTATTCTTTGAGATGAGATAGCTTGAGGGTATTATCTCATATATACCCCATGTCTGAAGCGCCATAAAAACCATCAGTACTCCTAGTGCGATGTACCACCAAGGATTTGTGTTTCCCACTATCTTCCCTGCCAATGTCGCAGCCACTGCTAAACCTGTATTAGTTACAGCCATACCAAGTATAAAGATAAGGGACAGCCTGAATGCTTTTTTTGAATCCTTTTGTGAAGTACCTCCTACATAACCCACTACCAAAGGTATTGTAGACAAAGCACACGGCATAAATGAAGTAATTACTCCCGCCAAAAGAGCAAGTACAGGAGTTAACCAGCCTACTTCTGTTAGCAGTGGAGCAATTTTATCCAGAAGCTCTGTCATTTCCCCACCCCCATATCCTCAATAATCGCTAACAGCTGTTTTTGTGAAAGAACTCCTTCATGAGCAGTGAATGCATGCTCTCCAGTTGAATTGTAGTTATATATGGTAAATTCAATATCTATATTTCTGCTTGGCACATATGGAGTTCCATCAGCATTAATGAATATCTGAGTTGGGATGACTGATACAGGATAACCCTGTATTTCTTCTCTAAGCTTATATACATCCAGGTATTTGATAATTACCTTACCGTACATCTCATTATGCATAGCTTTTAAAGTAGGGTAAAAACTTACACAGGGCAGGCATGAATCAGAACCGAAATCCAATATTATCGGCATATTATACTCAAGCAGAACATCCATATTCAAAGTTTTGGCATCAAGTTCAAAATGCTCTTGGTCAATCGGAGCAATAACATCGGCATTCATTAAATTATCGCTTCTTGAAAAGTCTATATTCTTTAAAACCCATACACCAGCTATAAGGATAACTATAGCGACAGGTACAAGTATTTTTAAAAGTTTCTTTCTATCTGTTTTATTTGTGTTATTCACAGTTGCATCCTCTCGTGCAGCCACATGCCGCATTATTTATCTTTTTCTTACCTGTATAAAATATTTTAAGATTTTCTGGTAACATATAATCGATTTTTCGAGTATTAATAGTATTTCCTGAATAAGCTTGTTTTAATATAAACTCAGCAAGCATTCTAACAGGCGGTATCTCATACATCTGACCTTCGAACTCATATGTCCTGCACTGGACTGAATCACATGCAATGTCCGAACAGCATCCGCAGTGGTTTTCCTGAACCGTTTCACATAAATCATATCCATTTACCCTTATTGAAGGTGATGAGTTAAAATGATGCTTTATGGCTTTTTCCTCTGTATCTATAAGAACTTTCCTGTAAATCATCTCAAATCCTGCATTGTATAGTTCTTCTTTTATCTCTTCCATAGCTTTTACAAGTATTTCCTCAGTACCTATGCATCTGTCACATACATTCAAATCCAGATACATATATTCTATCAGTATCTTCTTTAATGAATTTGAATTGCATGCAGCACATGATACAGTATCATCCTTTTTATTCTTTGGTACCCAGCCTGTATCATCTCCAACATATGTTATTGCTCCTTTAGGACATTTATTACCGCACCCATGACAGTGATCTACACAGTTCTCAGGATTTTTTACAACCGGAGTCGGTGTTTTGTCCATATCATAAACCTCATGTGGACACATTTTTGAACATATGCCGCACTCGATACATTCCATATAATCTATAACCGGATACCATTTCTTTGCCACTATAACCTCCTACATAAATAAACCCTGTAATGCATTAAAAATATACCCTATAAATATAATTCCCACTGTGACAATAGCACAGAAAACAACCAAAAGTCTTGCTTTAACAGCTTTTTTCAACATAATAATCGAAGGTAGTGATAAAGCTGTTACACCCATCATAAATGATAAAATTGTACCAAGCCCTACTCCTTTTGCATATAGGGCCTCTGCAATAGGTATTGTCCCAAATATATCCGCATACATGGGTATGCCTACAACAGCAGCTAAAACAGGAGATAATGGATTTTTCGAACCTAACACTGCCTGAATCAATTCTTCTGGTATTACATTATGTATCAACGCTCCGATAAATACTCCGATAAAAATATATGGAGCTACTTTTCTTACGGTTGCGGATACCTGTTCCCATGCATATTTGAGCCTGTCTTTGATTGAAAGTACCTGATCTTCTATTGAAATTGAACGAGCTTGTTTTATAAAAGGCTCAATATACTTCTCCATCCCTGTTTTCTCTATAATCGTCCCTCCTATAACTGCAAGCACCAGACCGACTATTACATATGCTATAGCTATCCTAAACCCGAAAATGCTTGTCAAAAGCACTAAAGAGCCCAGGTCAACTAAGGGAGAAGAGATAAGGAAAGAAAAAGTAACCCCAACTGGAAGTCCTGCTGAAGTGAACCCTATAAATAAAGGTATGGATGAACAGGAGCAGAATGGCGTTACCGTCCCTAGCAATGCTGCAAGTATGTTAGCTGGCAGACCCTTAAATTTACCAAGAATTTTTTTTGTCCTTTCAGGCGGGAAATAACTTTGGATATATGAAATAATGAAAATCAGTACTGACAGAAGTATAAATATCTTTATAACATCATATATAAAAAATCTAATGCTCGAAGTGTACCATGCTTCAGTATCCATTCCTATCAAGCTCAGTAAATCTGCTATCAGCCTGTCTAGCCACTTCATCCCTAATATTTCGTTTTGTATAAAAAGCCCTATTGCTTTAAGTATTTCCATATAACCTCACATTGACAACCATCAATACGTTAATTCTAGTTAACATATAGATATCTGTCAATATATTATTTAAACTTTACAAACTTTTTACATTGGAGTAATTATGTTAATATATACATGATTATTAATCGTAATTAGAGGAAGTGATAATATGAACAACCTGTTTGAACCGTTAAAAGACAATAAAAGAACTGTCATACTGGATTCCGACATCGGTCCTGACTGTGATGATGCAGGCGCTATTGCTTTGCTATTCTACTATCAAAAGAAATATAATTTCCCCATTAAAGGATTTGTAAACTGCACATCAAATCCATATGGCACCAAAGCGCTTCAGACTCTATGCAAGTACTATGGATTTGAGGATATACTTATAGGGGAATTCGGAAGTTTTGACGGATTGGGTGATCAGAATAAATACAATAAGTATCTTGCAGAAAAAATACTGCCAGTATTAAATGGTAAAGATAATATAGTAATGAATTCCATAGAGCTGTACAAATCAATACTTGAGAAGGCAGAAGATGACACAGTTATAGTTATCACTATAGGCTCTTTCCTTTCTGTAAGTGAAGCAATAAAAGCTTATCCGGAATTATGGAACAAGAAGGTACATGCAGTCATATCCATGGCAGGATGCTTCAATCAGAAGAAGCAGGAATTTAACGCTGTTTGGAATCTCCAGTCCACCCAGTATTTTTTCGATAATTTTAATAATCATATTATTTGTACAGGTTTGGAAGTAGGTGCAGATATAGTAACAGGATTTCCCCAAATGAATATGCCGGATTTGTTCAATCCTGTAAAAATGGCATATTATCTGTTTACAGACGGGCAAAATACAAGACCTTCCTGGGATCTTACTGCTGTTATGTTCGCAACAGAAGGAGTATCTGAATATTTCAAGCTATCAGAAAACGGGCACATATCATTTACAGATGAGGGAATAACAGTATTCACTCCCTCCCCTTCTGGCAAGCACAAATATATGATTAAGAACACTGACAATATAGCTATATCAGATTATATAAATGAATTATTGGAAATAGCTGCATCTGCTGATTAAGAAAGTTTTGAGCCGCAGTATATGCAGAACCTCGCATCAGCTTTAACCTGTTTTCCGCAGTTAGTACAGAATCTCTTCTGCTGGATTTCTTGAAATACAGGCTGGATTTCTTGAAATACAGCTGGTAGTAACTCATCAGGATTATTCCTGCACAAGAAATACCAGTCAATATCAGCCTCACTGTCAGCAACAAATCCTATTGCGCCTGAATCAGCTACCACATAAAAACTGTCTTCATCGCTTATACTTTCCTCATCATGGGTTTTGGCTATTTGCGGCAGGCTCATAGTATCATAAAAATCATTTGATGTGGAAAACTTCCAGGCCGAACACAGAGTCAGCGCGTATTGCGACGCTTGATAAAGTGTAGTAAATTTTTTCATAGATCCTCCTTGTCATTTAAATAATAGATTATCACATCGTTTGCATCTGTCGTTTTTTATCGGATTCATCATTTTACATACATTGCAATATATGATCCTGTCCCTAGATTTATCATACTTTTCATAAGTACCAAAAACCGGGTAATATCTTACCCTGTCACCTACTTTTAAATAATCATACATATCCCTCCGGCTGTCTCTTTCCGTTATTCTTTTACTCTTGCCAGCTAAAGTCTTTATTACTGTTGTGTATTCAGTATATGTCTCAGAATCATCAGAATTACTGTGTTTGCTTTTTTCTTTAACTGTTTTGTCCACAACCTGGCCTTCCCACATGGGCTTTTTTGAACCTGCAATACCTATTAGATTAACAAGAAGCATTATAAACGATATTCCGCCTCCGATAATTAAAGCGTCATTCATGGGAAATTCATCAATAAACAGACCCGCCAGTAAAAATCCGACTAAGGGCACAATGACAAGTATCCACATGCAGCCTATTGAAGTTTTCCTATTTTTTTTAGCTGCAAGAATTATACTTGGATCATTGTATCTATTTGAAAATCCTATCAGACTATTTGATTTATCATGCTCAAAAGATGCGTCCTCCTGTTTGTGTCCGCAATTATGACAGAAAGCTGTTCCTTTATCGAGTCTGGTCCCGCAGTTCTCACAAAACATATATAAACCCCCACATAAAGTCTTGTGCAGTATAAGAATAATTTTTCCACAATATCCTGTGTAACAATGAAAAATACTATTTATCAAGCACTGCACTCAATATGTAAACATTATACCATAAATATCTTTTTTATTAATCCAGTTTCATTCCCCATTTGTCCTGCCAGTGCTTATCATAAACTATTTCCTCAGGCCTGACTGCCCGTCTCTTTTCTGCATCAGGAAATGAAGAAAAAGGCACATGCGGTTCTGTCTGATACCAGAAAGCCACGGAGGAATAAAAATCACAGAATTCCTTGTTTTCCACAGTCCATGCATGTTCAATATCTACTTTTATGCTTTTTGTGAATGGTACCGGATCCATAATATGGAATCTGTAACCTGTGGTCTTGTCTCCTGCATGGTTGCAACCCTGCCATATGGAAAAACCAGAAAAAGGTGAATGATATACATGAGGGCTCCATGCAGTCAGAAAGTAATCTTCTGTCCCAGTACCCCATATGGACGGGTGATTCTCTCCATCAATATATATCTTTTCATCTCCTTCGCCGAACCAGCCCGGCCTGGTATCCTTTTCTACACTTAATACAGTACCAACATAGTTGCCAGTTCCAACAGCTTCTAAAATATTGTAGTCCCTGCCTTGTACTGTGGGATATTCCTGTTTGTACTGAGCATGAAAATATAGTATTTCCTCTTTTATGCTTTCATGCTTCTGCCAGTCAATGTTCCAGTAAAAAGACCGGACTTCCTCCTCAGCTTCATTAGTTATAGTCATCAGAGCTCTTTTATTAAATGGCATCTCAAACCAGCAGTTACGACCCTTTCCCCTGTTTAGTGAAGTAATCGGAAGAGATATTATCTCGCTTTCCATTCCATGGCCAGAACAGAAAAAATCACCTATTGGTGTCTCCACACTGGGTTTTTCTTCATTGTCCCAGTAAAATCTTAATACAAGCATTCTGTTAAACATATGTATTTTTTCCGCAGCAATAGTGCACCACCAGTGAACTATCTTCCCAGGGCCTTCTATGTCCGCCATTACTAATGTCTCACCAGGCTTTATGCTTCTTAGATCAAGATTTCCGCCTGATCTGTCATAACTGGATTCCCTCATGGCTTTGAATGAGGATTTTTCTGTTAATTCTGAAAACATCTGTATTACCTTCTTTCCTCAGGAATTCTTTTTTCTGCAGGAATCATCTTAACAAATACAGTATGCGGTTCATCCTGATACCAATATGCAACAGAAGATATGTCATCCCCTCTGTCGTTTGCGTGGCCATGCTCAATGCTGACCCTTATACTTTTTTTGAAAGGAATTGGATCAATGACATGATATCTGTATACACAGACTTTACCTTTGTTATGATGAGTATTTCCGTACTCGTTATACTCACACCATGGCTGGCCGCTATATAAATGACTGACCTTCTGCATTCCCCATGCATGGCAGAGATAATCTTCAGAACCTGTACCATGCAGATCCGGAGGCCATTTATCATCATTATCCCTGTCCACAAAGATCATATCATCCCCTTCACCCCACCAGTTACCCTCAGTATTGTCAATGCTCATGTTGGTTCCGATGTAGTGTCCTTTCCCAAATGCTTCAAGTATGAGATAGTTATTCTTATCCGTTAGGTTAACACCACCATTATCTTTAATTGCTACTGGTTTTTCTCTTTTCCACTGGGCATGGAAATACAGGGTATCCGTAGATATCTCCTTATGTTCCTGATAATCTACATAGAAATATATGATTATGTTTATATCCTGTTCATTAACAACTTCAATCCTTGCCTTCTTTCTAAAAGGCATAGGTATCCAGCAGTTCATCGCTATTCTTGGATTTATGGTTCCCTCTATAGAATCATTACATGATGTATTGAAAAAAGCGCACTGATATGAGTATGCGCGAGCATGTCCGAGCCCGAAGAAATCACCAATCGGGCAGTCTACTGATGGTTCCTTCTCATCATCCCAGTACATTCTGATTAAGACTTTTCGAAGCGAGTATGTATCAAACTCCCTTTTATCCTCTTCTCCCCATTTTCCGAATATAGTACACCAGATATGGCTTATTTTCCCAGGACCTTCTATATCTGCAATAGTCCGTGAAGATTGCGCATCAATAACCCATCTGTCTGCATTACCGCCTGTTTTGTCATATGAACTTATTCTTTTCGCCTTGAAATTTTTATACTGTGAAAGATTCTCAAACATTACACAATCTCCTTTTCTCTATTAATTATATTATGCATTACATCAACAAACAATTGATTTATGAAAATTTAAAAAGATCTCATAAACTATGAGATCGAAAAGAAGTTATACAAATGGAAATACCGCTTTGTATTATTGTGTCAGATTAACAGTCACACATTTATTACCAGTACCATCATATGCTATAAGCAGATATGGTGTTCCATTAACAAGCTCTGTTACCTGCGTAAGTGTGCCATCATAAGTATATACTGACACTGCATTAGATATAGAATATGATAAAGCATATCCGCTTGTCGTCCTGATGAGGTACCTTCCATCAGCCGTCACAAGGTATCCGCCTATCACATCCCACTTATACTTATTAGTAGTAGTCAGAACAGGAATATCAGCCTGTAATACATCACCAATAGCGTATTGCGATACATTGATATAGTATTTACCTTCCTCTGTACCAGTATTGAGAACAGTTGAGAATGTCACATGATCATCTTCATCAATATCACATACCCATAACCTGTCACTCACACCAGTAAATGCAGCTGCATCAAGTCCTTTAGAGTAAACTCTGAAATCCACTTTTCTTGTCAATCTTTGTGCTGCAGTATTATCATTTATGTGCAGTATACCAGGTGCTATAGGTGCAGTCGTATAAGCTTTGAAATTCACGCTTGAAGTAGCATCAATATCTGATTTAGTTCTATTAACATTTATATACAGATAATCTGTCTGATTAACAGCGGTACCTTTTATCCATTGAGGGTATATATTGCTCTGGTACCACAAATCAGATCCTACATATACAAGATCCCCTACTGCTTCATTAGGTACCAGACCGTTTACTGATGTTAAAATATCGCCGTAACAGAAGTCTATTGTAAACTGGTCTTCAAATCCAAGACCAGAAGTCTCACCTTCCTCAGTAAGCGCCCTGTTGTCTACTGCCAGATATGTAAAGGCAACAGAACCATATGATGCTCCTAGATAATAGACTCCCGGATCAGTTATTACATATGTATGAGCGATAAAGTAGTCCTCACCGTATGCAACATCACTTAATGTATAATCTGTACCGTCAACTCTCGCAAAAGATGCCCCGCTTGCTGTTGTCCCATACCTGTTTGGAAGCGGTATAGCAGCATATGGAGTATTTCTTCCATCTATGAACGTATATGCGTAATTACCTACTTCATCAGAACCGTCTCCATACGTTTTAATAGGTGTTGTTTGTCCTGTACCAAGATCGATATTTGCGATTTTCCATAATGCGAGATATCGAAGATACTCCGGATTAAGCAGAACATCATCAAATTCGGTTGTTACTATAACATTTACAAAAACCGGATTCTCCTGGCTTGCTTCATCAATGACAAATGATGCAGAACCTGCAGGTGCATAATATGAAATATCTACAGTAGTACTGTCATATTCTGTAGTATGGGTCATTTCTATGAAATCTTCTTTCATTAAAGCAACATCAGTTGTGGTAGTAATCCCCTCAGAAAAGAATACAGAGGAGTCAGCAGTTGATAGTATCTGTTCAGCATTATACAAAGTCCAGCCTTCAACGCTTCCTATAGTACCGTCATAACCTATCCCGTATCTCTTCAAATCAGGCATAAGAGTCTTTGTAAAACTAAATTTGGTAAAATCAACAGCTCCTCCAATTGTAGTAAGAGGCTGTGTGAAATAATTGTATGATAAATCTCCTCCTGGCAGTCCTGCTTCAACACCTGTCTGACCAAGAAGATATAAATTTATAGGGACTTCTGAAGCAGTCGATGAAAGATAAAAACCATTATCAAGATCAAATGCAAGAAAACTTGTTCCGTTAGAAAGCTGACGGTTCTCAATGTCATATATGAAGTTAGCATTCTGTGAAGACAGATAGTAACCTGTGTATGCAGTATTTTCAAAATTCAGGACAGAAGCAGGATTGGATATCTGCTTCCATATATATTCACTGTTAACTGATATGCAATAATTGCCATTGGTATCTATGCTGAAATTACCGCTGAAATATGGATTAACATCAACATTTGATAAGTTCAATAATTCAGAGACTGTCAGCGTATAGTACTGATTACCTATAACAGCAGATATGAGGTATTCGCCTGTCCTTGTAATCTGGCCTTCCACTTCAGACTGGGAGTACATATACAGATCATCCTGCGACTCCACAAGATTAACCGGATAAGATAATATCGTCTGATTATCGTCTGCTACTTCAATTACATATGAATGGAATGTAGGCTGTACGGTTGTCATAGCAGCGAGCTGATAAAGCTGCACCCTCCCTTGTGTGCTTGCTGCAGTAGTATAATCTGTAGTTAATTTGAAGGTCAGATCTGCAGGATCAAAATACATATAGAAGATGGTCCCCCCGCCAATTGAAGTATCAACATAACCCAGAAGATATACATTCTCACTTCCTATCGTATATGAGTATATACGCCATTTGTAGTCTGTCAGATCAAGCACAGCTTCTTCGTCTACAAGCTCAATCTGAGGGGTCATATCCTCGAGATTACCCTTGGCTCCTGTCAAGAAATAAGTATCAGTAAATCCGCGATTTTTGAGGATGACTTCCAGATCTGTTCCTTGATTTACCCACACGCTAGCATCAAAGAAAGTTATGTAGCTGCTGCTATAGCCTAAAGCCAGGTTCATCAGTGCTGTAATATCAATTGGCCTGGTGTTGTATATATCATTCATGGATAAGGAATAATATCTGTCTACAATTGAGTCGCTGTCTTCGTCTACTTCAGCAACTATAACGTAATTGCTGGATTCCAAAAGACTGACTGACTGAGTAAGTTTAGCTTTTCCAGAAAGCATGGAAATTGTATCAGTAACATCATCCAGTTCAGAGCTCTTATCTACCCGGAAAATATACAGTGGTGTAGACGAGCTATTGGTTGCAGTGAAAGCTGCTGTCACATTGGTATATGTATATGCCCATGTAGAACCTGGCAAAGTGCCTGCATAAAGCCCCTCAGTATTTCTTCTTAAATAATATGTCTGTCCTCCCACATCCTTCTTAAATCCTGATGCATCCGCTGTCCAGACTAAATCTGGAATTATGTTTTCTGCAAGCACAGAAGAACCTAAATTGTACCCGATTATACCGCTTGACGAGTATCTAACTGCATAATATATCCCATCTTTGAATATTACTATCACATATGTTCCTGATGTAGGCACGCCAGATGTAATTTTGCTTGTCAGAGTATAGCTCCCGTCACCCTGGAGAGCAGCCTGATACAGTATGACATCCATTGCAGTTGATGTTGTCTCAATTCGATTAGTAGCACCTACAGTGAGATGAGCTGCCGTAAGATTGGTATTGACAACACTATACAATCTTGAATCAGCGCCTAATGTCCCGCTATAGCTGTATTCCCACTGTGTTGTCTGAGAACCGGTTAACAGGAACATATTGTTGATAATAGTCAGATGGCTGAAACCAGATATTGTACTGAAAACAAGATAATTACCAATTGCTCCTGCATTAGCAGTTATATGATGAAGATCAGGATTTATGCTGCTTTCCCACCCGCTTGGTAAGGTTGAACCGATGAATGTACGGGTAAGTATAGAGCCATCCTGTCCAATCAGATAATATACTGATTCATCATAAACAAGCATAACATAGGTTTTTCCTGCAGAGAGATTGCCTGTAACAGGAGTATACACTCCTGAGTTGTGTTCATACATATATATGGTAGCTCCAGTTGTTGCCGATGTATTATATGCAGGGGTAACCAGAGGGGTATATACTGTACCTTGTGAGTAATAGAAGTAACCTTTTGAGTCAAGATAGAATGTCGTTCCTGCTGATTGGTTTCTTCCGAAAGTACTTCCATCAGATGTCAGATATCTTGCACCTTGTATCGTAATGCCTGTTCCTGATTGTATTGCTGTCAATATAGCATTAGTATTTGTCAAATTAGTTGTTGTCGTGATTGTACCATTTGCCTGAACTGATACGCTTGCAAGAGTGTAATATGAAAAACTGGTATTATTTATCCTTAATGCGTAATATGTTGTTCCTGATCTGAAAACAAGCACTTTATTACTTCCTGCAGAAGTAGTCGGTACAAGAGTTCCAACTCCTCCGCTGTATGTGTAATCATATAACCTTGATGAATATGTCCCGGTATTTGTAGTCATGCTGATGCTAGTTGTTGAAGCACGATAAGGAAAATTGTATGTTGAATAGCTCATCTGGCCAGTTCCGCTTAATTCCCATGTGCCACTTGCTGTTGTCGCTGACGTAATGCTTCCGTCAGCAATTGCAGAAATATATCTTCCTCCATTATTTAGAGTCCAGCCTCCGACATTTTCTGTTGCTGTCCACAAACATCCTGTATCCTGATATGTACTTGAGGTATAGTTAACAAGAGTAATTGTTCCTGAACTATTTTTAACTGCAGAGTAGTTAACTCCGTTATATCTTGCCAGTACTAAATACGAAGTGCCTGCAACAGGCGAGGTAACTGGAATACCGTTTGTATCACATAATATTACTGGGTATCCAGCAGTGGAAAAAGCATAACTTAATCCTGCTGTGATATATCTTTCAGCTGTTTTGGCTGTATCTGCTACTGTAAGCCTTGATGTATCACCAGTAAATCTTATTGCACGGGTGTTTGCACCAACACTGCCGTTTAAACGGTTATTAATAAACGACCATAAACCATTACTATCTTTTGTAATTCTCCATATCATCGGATCAGAGCTTAAATCCATGCCTCCAGTAGAAGTGTCGTATATTACTGTAAATCCTCCTCCAGTTATATATGAGAAAAGCTGCATATACTGGGTAGTTGATACAGGATTATATGTTGCAGAGTAGAAATCGTAATACTGCTGCTTCCATATGAACTGCAGTATCTCATTACGTTCAGTCTCTGTCAATGTCTCCTTTATATATTCGGTAATATTCCTTGCTTCAAGGCTTAACCCGCTGTCAGACAACCCAAGCGCTGTATACCCTTCCGCATCTCTCCCGGCAACTATAAAATCCCCATCTTTGAGACTGTCTTCTGCAGCATCTGTAACCCTGCTTACAACATATGTCGGCTTAAATCTATATATATAAGTATGTGTCGCTGAAGAGCGGTCAGTAGTAAGGGAAAAAGCATCCGTCAAAATGTCATAAGTAAGATAATACTTATCTATCCCGTCTGTATAAAACATATACTTGGAGATTGCATCGTAATACCACTGTGTAGATGGCTGAGTACTGACATTGACATCTATACTTGTAATATTGACATTTGAACCAGAAGCGGTCAGCCAGTCTTTGATAGCATTTGTGGAATAGTAATCCTGGTAGAAGTATAATGATTTATTACTGCTGGTCTGGTACCAGTCTGCTTCTACAGGAACCATTATAAGCATATCAGTACTGCTTTCTTCAACTATCTGTCCGAATTCATCCAAAATATTGCTGTTGTTAATAGCTGAAGCCTGAGAAGTAACATTAGTTCCAGTCAGAACCTTATTGCTTAATTCATTAAGTGTTTCACTCAATGCATAATAACTGAAAGTAGTATCCAGATTATCAACCTTAGCTGTAATCATGTAGTGCATATCAGAATCAAGATTATCACCAATTTCACTGATTTCTGAGATTATTACATTAGTAGTATACCCTGTTGCTTCATATAAATATGGAAGAGAGTACTCAGATGGTGCAGCAGATGAACTGTTGTTTAAAGCTAATGCAAAAACGCCCGGTGACGGAGTTTTCCAAACATAATATTCAAATGGTGATCTTCTTCCCATAATATAGAAGGAATTGCCTATGTAATTACCATTCACATCAGTACGGTATAAATTGCCAGGAGAACGTGATATGGAAGTAGCTCCAAGTCCTATACCTGTAGGTGATGCGCTGTCATCGTTGTTTTCAAGACTTGCGTTAGTACTTGTCCTGTTCATATTTATATTAGAAGTTGCAACCATAACAAGAGTACGCGATGATGGATTATTGGACGCACCTATGTACATATTCGTAACATCATTTCTGAACTGGTATCCGCATTCATATACAGTAGTAGGATTTATCATCCTTGTATCCATTCTCCATCTGTAATATGTGAGATCCGATGAAGTCGTAAATATACTGTTCACAGAATCATATGAAGATGTCGGTGCAATATTTAATGATTCTATTGGAGCCTGATCAACAGTACCAAATGAACCTAGAATATATGGTGCTGTATTAGCCATATCTGTAAGAGGAGCTGTAAGGAGAAAGTAATACTTATTCTCTCCCACATATACTTTATCTATATACGTTGCATCTGTATACGATATGGATTGAACAGGCACAACATCAGAATATTCATATTCATATGTAACCTTATATAACCTTATGTCATATGTAAGCGCTGCATTATTGGAATCTGATGTAATCTCAAAACCTGTCCCGTTATATGCCAAATAGTATAGTATGCCCGAAGAAGAGTAATAAAGCCTTCCTGATACGGCATCGTACATCCACTGGACTTCAGTTGCAGACAAAGCTGGCTGTATATTCGAAGAGTTGGAAAGATAAGAGCTGTATTTTATATTCTGTAATGAAGGGGTAGATGATGTGGTATTTACCCTCCATTTATACCCTTCATTTGCTGCACCATCTAAAAGCAGCTGAAGCTGCGCGGATGAAGCTGTTCCGTTTGCATACTGTGTTATATCAGCAATACCTAAAGTATTGGCAGCAGTCATTATTACAGCCTGATATGAGGTACCAGTGTTGACAGCAATCATATACTGGCCCTGCTGTACAACAGAACTGTCTGAAGTTACAAGCTTTGCACCCTGGTAGGTGTTATAATCCGGTTCAGTATCATCTGGCACCAGTTTGTATAAATAAATAGTATATGGATTTGGAGCAAGCGTGAAGCCTGATCCTCCAGGGTTATATATATATGTAAGATAGTTTGATATTATGCCAAGTGTCCCGCCTGCTCCCGCATTCTGGGTATATGTCCACATATTCTGCTGCTGAGTCAATGCTAATGTACTGCCTGAATACCCTAAATAGTATGTTCCACTTAATTTCTCACGGAAAGCTACTGTACCTGCAGCAACATTTGGAGCATTCCATATATATCTCTTTAAGGCCTGATATTCGTTTATATTCCAGTTGGCAGGCATCGGTGACAGTGATAAATCAGAAGAAAATGTACCGTCAACAACCAGTGTCCCGCCTATGCCTTCTGTCGTTCCTGTACCAATCAGGTAATTGCTGCCACCATATTGGGCAACAATAACATAGTCATCATTCACTGTAATATCTGCAACACTATCCACCAGTTCCAGATTGAATCCATTGGATATCTGATAGATTTCTATAGTTGTGTCGTTTGCTGTTGAAAAGTAGAACTCTGATGTTGCTGTATTAAAGTTCAGATAGTATCTTGTTGTAACATACCCAGCTCCTACCTGTTCAGTTATAGAGTATGTGAATGTACTGTTTAGCACACTTGCCCTGAATGCTGCTGCGCTGCTTACATCATTTGCAAGAGTCAGATCTAGTGATGATCCATGCTGAACTGATAAGAATTGCGATTTGAAACGGGTATTCTGGAAAGTCGGTTCCTGAGTATCTGAAGCTGTCTGCCATATGCAGCTTGTGTAAATGCCTTCTGTGCTAGTTCCGTTTATATAATCAGTTACTTCAACTTTTTCAGAGTCATCAAAAACATATTCGATTGTCCCGTCTTCACCGATTACCGCGATTATCTTTACTGCATAATACCTGAATTTTGCCTGTACATTATCAAATACCTTAGCGACTATTATATATTTGCCTTTATCAAGTATACTGCTTGATGCTGACAGCGGGCTTATTCCAGCATATCTTGTTTCATTTGATGATGCTCCAGTAGAAACCAGACTTCCTCCACCTTGAGGTGTTTCGCTATATCTGTATTCATCGGAACAGTACAGAACGGATTGGGTAGCATTAAATCCAGCTTCATTCAGTAGATAAACATTTCCTCTTCCCTGCCATATAGTGCTAACTGTATCATTTTCTTTTGACAATATGAATCTGAATATGCCTTGTGAGAAATGATTTATATTCTGTAATCCCTGTACTGTAGTGCTTATCCCACTCCATATGCCAGACTGTCCTGGTATTGATGTTAGAGGATATTCATAAACATCCGGCTGTATAGTAGCAAGATCATATATCGAGTCGGCAAAAAGAGGCTGTGATAACAATCCCATTCCGGTACCTGCACCGATAAGTTCGGAAAACTGTACTCCGTTTATTATAGCCCTGTCATCGATATACCCAACTGTGGTAAACCTTGAATATGTGTTAATATCTGCACCATTTATTTTTATAACACCTTCGCCAGCTACAGTTATATTTTCAGCCATACCGTCAATATGGCCTGCAAAAAGCCCAATATGTCTCTTATCCGCCTGTGTTTCAGTATCTGCAAAAATATGCCTTGGAACACTATTCATAATCGTGTTCCATATTGCATCAAAAGCAGCTTTTATCGTGTTAGGCTGGGTTTCCGTACAGTCTATCGTAACATTGTAGAGTATGACATCATGAACAGAAGATCGGCTTACTATGGTATTTTCATCAATTATCGGATTGCCTGATACATCCAGAACCGGATTTCCGAACTCATTAGTAAGTATTCCATATTCTCTTCCTATACTGCTGAAGAACCCCACATCAATCTGATCATTAGGTGCTTTGATTGTGACATTAGAAACAATCTGAGGTGCAGGAATCAATGAGCTGACTGGTATGTAGTATTCATTCAATGATGTAGCTATCAAATGAAGATCAGAAGCAATAGCCTCATATGTTGAATAATAGAAAGACGGTACTTTTATATATTCTGCTGTAACTGCACTTCCTGCTGAAACAGTTACAAGCTGTCCGTCAATATATACATCAGTTCCCAGGACTTCCACATCAGCTGATGCACCTGCACTCATATACACATACTCTGCTTCGCTAACCAGATATGCATAAAGAAGCCCTGTTAAATCATCAATGAAGGGATGCTTGTTATTACCGACCGGGTTTTGGGTAATACCTGAAAGATTCAATACCTGAGGGGTAGGCTGCTCAGTGAAATCAAATGCGAAATAGAACTTTTCCGCACCTCCGTATACTTCTTTTGCAGCAAGAAGCCTTCCGTCATTATTAAGGACAATAAGATTATTCATTCTTTCTTTACTGTCAATTATAAATGGGTTTTCCGGAGTAGTGCCATACCCGTTTTCTATTCCACGGTACTCATCATCAAGCGCTCCGAATGCATCCAGCCTTATAACTCCATTAATCTGGATTAACGCACTGTACTTTCCGTAATATTCGTAATAAGCATATGCTCCTATAGCTAAAAGCAGGACTGCTAGTATAATGCTTATTACTACTACACTTCGTTTCTTTTTCATAGCAGCCCTTCCTTTCTATAATTCACCACAACAGATATCCTGCCATAAACTACATAACTAGCTTTATATGGTATACTTTTAAAATTGCAGGAAAATGTATATATGTTATTTGTAACTATCTGGACAACATTAACTGGAACATTATTATCTTCAATGGTCTGCCTTATCCGTGATGCATCGCTGTTTATACGGATAAATAACACAAGACGGCATTGTGTGCCTTCTGCAGTTGTATATGTATACTGTTGAGAATTTAAATCTAACAGCGAAATGTTCAAATGGTCATCATCTATATAGTCAACTGGTGCACCTTCAGGTGCTTCAATAGGAGCGGGAGGCAGAAAAATCTGTATGTACTGTGCAGATTGCACCTGTGTAATTGCACTTGTCGAAGCCGGGTTAATATTCGCATCTGGGGCTATTGAATATGCGATATTAGTGTATATGACTTTATCATTAGGTTCCAATCCATTCATACCTGATCTGAGCATCATTGATAGATCCGCTTCAAGATAGCCATTTAAAAAGTTACTGTCTGGATAAGTTAGTATAAGCATGTAATAGTTTGTGAAGGGGACAGTAGGATAAAATACACCGCCCCACTCAACAAAAGTTGTGGTCAGACCGCTATTTGCGATAACGGTATTCTGCTCATCGTTTAAACCTGCCTGGGTAAAGTAACCTAAACTGCTGCTGTATTGGTATAAGTCCACATTTATCTCATAATGCACATCTGTATATATAGTTACGTTCTGAGTAGTCGGAAAATAGAACCAGGCCACACTTGCAGTGATAAGTATCGCTATTAGTAAGACTATACTCAGAGCACTTAACAGTATCGCCTTTCTTTTTCTTATAAATTCTCTCATTGCCCGCCTCCTGTATACGGATACATAATGCATCCGGCTATTGTTAACGAACAATCCATTTCAATATTCTGGTTTGCTCCAGTATCCATATACCAGATTGGCACGATTACCAGTAAATCTGCTATACCATTAGTAGCCGGAGGGTATGCAATATTGCTTGGTAATGTAAACTGAAGTTCAACATTCAAACCGTTAAGCTCAGTGTAAATATAGTCCACGCCTGTATTGCTTAAGCCGTCACTGGAATCATAAAAAGCGTTTCCATTAATATCATACGGGTATAATTCATAATATTCACCGCCCTGTTCATTCACGAACTCCTCGAGAACTGCTAATATCAGGGTATCTGATTCAATACGGCAGTTACTTACAAAGGATATGGCATCAGCTCCCTCTCCTATAGCCAGCGCTTCCATCCCCGCAAGCTCCATCATGAAATTCTGATTTGATGCAATATCTATATCTGTGACAATAAAAGTATAGTAAAGCACATCACCTGGAATGAATCTTTCTGTAAACTCCCCGTTAATCACTTCAAATTGAAGATCAGCATCAAATGCTCCCTCGTTCTTGAAAGATGCAATGTTATTTGCCTCACCTTGTGTAATCGAGTATATGTGAGATGCTGACATATATGATGTTCTGTCTTCTCTGAACCATGCTGTGGAAATGCTGCCAAACCAGAAAAGGCAAGCCACAACAAGCACTAAAAACGCAGAAACGGCGAATATGCCTTTTTTAATGAGATTCTTTGGCATTACACATCCTCCTTATTGGCAGAATTGTCAGCATTCATCTGCATTTTTGATTCATATTTCTCTTTTATCTTCTTTTCCTGTATAAGCATGACCATCCTTATAATCTGAATCATTATTACAATAACTAAAGGAATTATTACAAAAATGAAGAAACCTGTCTGTGTCCTCATCATGTTTATATGTGCTCCCAGACCATAAATCTGCATTTTGCTAACTGCAATAATGCTGTCCTTTGCTACATAAAATGATCCTCTGCCTTCAGTTCCCGCTACTGTATAATAGCCTTCTTCAACTCTCTGGACTTCTCTTGCCACATATTGTACACCGGAAGAATTTTTAGCAGCGATTATCACATATTCACCGTTTTCTGCCTGGTTATAATCCAAGTCTGATATTAAAGCACTGCCTTTAAGTACTTTGGGTGAAAGTTCCGAATCGTTTACACTTACTAATATATAACTGCCGAATCTGGGGCATGCATACTGTTTGTCAAAACTAAGAATCATGGCAGTCGTCACTATTGCAGAAGCAACGAAAATGACCACTAGAATTATGTATAGGATTTTGAAGATTTTCTTTCTCGTCATCTGTTAATCTCCTAATGCGGGATCTACAAGCATAAACTCAATCTCAAAAGCAAATCCCCCTCCAGCAAGTATTCTTACAGCGTAATCATTCTCACCTTCAAACCAGACTCTTACTGTAAGTTCCTTTACACTAATTATACCATTATCAGCACATATAAGGTTGAATGGCAATGCTCCTGTCTGCTCATTTTCATATGTTCCCATCGGTATTGAAGGATCTATCGAATTTTTATTATGAGCATCTAAAGCTGGCAGTGCTTGTCCTTCTGTATCCAAAGCATCTGCAGCATATCTGTATATATATGTTGTCTCATTAAGCTGGTCATCTGTCACAGATATCGATATCCTTGCTGCTTTGTAAAGCTGGTTAGCTGTTAGGGCAGATATTGTAACCCTGCTTACATAACAGTCAATTGATGTAATATCATCGTACATTTCTGTTGTTGCAGCCATATATACAGTTTTTTCCATGTAATATGCCATATCAGTCTGTTCAACAAGAGCATATGTTGACTGGCTTGCTGCATCTTCAATAGCAATACCATCAGAGTTAACTTTTTTCGCATACCAGAAATTCTTTCCGTCTGATGATGAAGCAGGTCTTAATACTACATTGTCACCATAGTCATATGCATTCGAAAAACCTAATTCAATGAGATCCTCCATCGGGAAAGTAAGATTTTGCGAAAGCCTTTCATCTTCACTTCCAGATATATATATGTTCAATGGCACTATCGCACTTAATTCAATTCCATCAGATCCTGTCTTAATGTTTTGAGAGAACCACGCGTCAGAAAACCACCAATAGGAAACAACTGCAACAGCTGCTAAGCCTAAAGCCAGTCTGATTCCTGCTGAAAGCAGTTTCTTCTTCATGTTCCCTCCTCCTTGCAAAAAAATAAAGGTAGCCTGTGCAAATAAATCATTGCAACTGGCTGCCTTTTAATCTCATTACGGCCCTATAGTTTTGCGTCACACCCTTTCGGGTATTTTGCCTTTCTTGTGAAATTCATATTATCACAGTATGCAAAATTTGTAAATAAAAATTTTACGAGAATTTTTTATCTATATTAAATATCTGAAATAGTCCTATTTATGCTTTTTAAAGCTATATAAGACCTGCAGCTATAAGCAGTCTTCGTATCATTGCAGCAGATTCAGCCCTGCTTAAATCATCCAGAGGATCTGAAACCCTATCACCTTTACCCTCTATTATTCCATACTTGAAACAAGCAGCAGCTGAATCGAGCGACCAATTGGAATACAGAGAATCATCATCGAAGGAAGCATTGAATCGTGCAATGTCTGATGACTTCATTGATGTGTCCAATCCGGTTATCTTCATAGCTCGATAGAGCATAAGCATTGCCTGTTCTCTAGTAATAATCTTTTCCGGATCATACAAACCGTTACCTATCCCGTTTATAATTCCATAATCATGCCCTATCGATATGCTGTCGAAGTATTCATTCTCGCTTGTCACATCAGAAAATACTTGTTTCCCAGAACCGATCCTCAATAGTCCAAGCCCCCTTATAATCACATCAGCGAATTCTGCTCTGTTTATGGATTCTGAAGGTGCGAATAGTCCTTCTGATATTCCCTTAACTACAAGGCGCGAACTCATATCATTTATTACCTGTTCTGCCCAATGCCCTGATATGTCAGTAAATTCTGCTGTATTCCAGATAAGAGAATATACTGAGTTTGTAAGGCTGTTTATCCTTGCGTAGTATTTACCTTCAATAATCACTATCTGAGTAGGCACATGAGTAAAGGAGCCATCTTCGTTAAGCACAATACCTGTCGTAATCTTATATGGGTCAACGCCTTCTGGTATTGCAATCAGTCTTTCCACATAACTGTTAAACTTGGTAACTTCAACTTCTCCTGATTTTGAAGTACAGGTTATGCTGAACTGTATCGGTTCTATAACTATACTGTAGTTATTGATATCAGCAGTATTCTGAACTATTTTCACAGTATCATCAGGAGGATTCTTAATATTAACACTTACTTCAATATCACTCAGTTTGCTTACATCCTCAAGTTTTGAGGCAACATCATCAATATTAATCTGGGATGCAGGAATTGTATAAACTATGTTCGAAGTTTTAATTTCCAGAACTGCTTCCTTATCTTCCATATTTTTTATTGTCTGTCCATTAAGCTGGCTTATCAGAGTATCAGGTGTTTCGTCAAACAAAATAGTTACAGTAGAGTTGTTGCCTTCACTTTCCAGTTTTGCTTTTATCTTGTCATCATCAACAGTTATTGTAGTAACTTTCTTACCATCTTCTTCTTTTGTAGAAGCTTGTGCTGCTGTTTCAGATTGTCCGTTTACATAAACAGCTATTCCGTCATCATTTCCGCTATTTATATCATATGTAATTGTTGCAGTAACAGTAGCTGATGTTGAAGATAATAGATAATTATCAGCATCTGTGCCATACAGCAAAACATCTGCAACAGTTACAGTTTTATCAGTTCCAGGGAATATTGAATCAAAAGTGAATATCCCTGTCGCATTGACGATATCATCATTAACTACTCCGCTAAGAGTTATGGAACCATATGCCCTTAAATATGAATCATATTCTTTATCAAAAGCTCTTGCAGTAAAAGTTATTTGTTTCCTTTGAATCTCAAGATTACCAGTATCTGATTCATTAAAAGTATAGTTATCAGCCTGCCCGCCGGATATTGTGATCTCATATGTATTTACATCAGAAAAATCTGATGCGGCTGACGATGCCAAAGGTGCGACATAACCTGATGCAGTCGTTTCATCCTCTCCATTCACAAAGCCTGATACTGACACTGTAAATACTGGATTTGCCTGTCCATAAATTTTCGAATAATCACCAACTGCCGCTGTAAGGAGAGCTTTTTGTATATCAGCATGGCAGAAAGCGCTTGTGTTTACACTGTAATTCCCTGCACCTGTGCCTGATAAGGTAATTGCGCTGATATTCACTAGTTTACCGTCTCCACTATTGCTATCAGAGAATGTGAATACTGCTCGTGCTGTAACATCATCAGCATTGACTATTCCTTCAAGCAGAATGTTTCCTGATGCGCTGTCAAACCCATCATATATCTTATTATCCGCATATCCCACAGCCAACAGCATCTTCTTGTTTACTGTAAGTATTCCTGTGTCTGAAGTATCAAACATATAGTTATCTGCTTCTCCTCCGGTTATAGATATCGTATAGGTATTAACATCTGAGTACTGTGAAGCTGCAGTTACCACGCTAGGTGATACATATCCAGATGCAGTCGTCTCATCCTCTCCGCTGACAAATCCTGTAACTAGTATGGTGAACACTGGATTCATCTGCCCATAAATTTTAGAATAATCAGCAACTACTGCACTAAGCAATGCTTTATCAATATCGGCATAACATAATGATGTAGGATTTATGAAATAGTTATCCGCTTTTATACCAGAAAGAGTAATGCCTGTAACACTGACCTGTTTGTTTTCTGCTGCATCTGAATCAGCAAAAGCAAAATTTCCTGTTGCATGAACATCATCTGTCCCGACTATGCCTTCAAGTGCAATGGTTCCGGTTGCGCCTGTGTTCCCATCATATGTCTTGTCATCTGCAGAAGGTATTGCAGTCAGCTGTTTTCTGGTTATACTTAAAACTGCCGTATCAGATATATCAAAAACATAATTATCCGCTGTACCTCCAGTTAACATAATGCCATACAACCCTGCTTCTGAATACTGGCTAGCTGTCGTTACTGCAGTTGGAGCAGTATATCCTGCAGCTGTCAATTCGGACTCTGTGTTAACAAAACCAGTGACAGTCACGTAAAATGAAGGATTTATCTGCCCATATGTCTTTGTATAATTATCTATAACTGCTGTCAAAGTAACTTTTGATATATCCGCTGTGCATGTTGCGACAGGATTAACAGAATAGTTCGATGCATCATCTCCTGACAGAGTTATATTTGTAACATTGACTGTTTTACCCTCACCTGCATCAGGATCAGAAAAGTTAAATTCTCCAGTTGCTGTGACCTGATCTGTTCCTATTATACCTTCAAGGGAAATACTTCCCGTTGTAGCGGATGTCCCGCTATATTCTTTATTTGAAGCACTTGGTACTGCCGTAAGCGTCTTCTGGTTTATTGTTAATAAGCCTGTATCTGTGATATCGAAACTGTAGTTGTCTGCTTCTCCTCCGGTTAAGAAAATAGTATAAGAATTCACATCAGATAACAGCGCTGCCGTCGTGTAGGCAGTAGGCGCAATGTAGCCTGAGGCTGTTGAAGCAGTCTCTGAGTTAACAAATCCAGTTACTGAAACGCTGTATAAAGGATTATCCTGACCATAAGTTTTGGAATAATTCCCTACAGTAGCAATAAGCAATGCTTTTTGTATGTCCGCAGAACTCGAAGCTGATGTATTAACTGTATAGTTCTGAGAGTCAGCACCTGTAAGTGTAATACTCGTAACATTGACAGTAATATCAATTCCTGTATCTGCATCTGTGAATGTGAATACACCTGTCGCGCTTACATCATCAGTTGCCAATATTCCAGCAAGACTTACGCTTCCGCTTGCAGACATTGTACCATCATATGTTTTATCATTAGCTGAAGCTGTTGCAATTAATGCCTTTTTCTGTACAACAAAACACACAACATCAGTATCGAAGGTCTGTGTCAGAGAGTTATCTGTTCTTCTAATTGTTACTGTGCAGTAATAGTAGTAAGAACCTGCGTTATATCCTGTAGGAAGTGAATATTCATCTGTATCAGCTCCGGTTATTATAGCAGCATCTGACTTATCCTGATTACATGAATACCACTGGTATCCTAAAACAGTATGCCCATCAGCAGTCACTACAGCTGTATCTATTGTCGCAGAGGAATATCCATATTCAGCTGTAGCTCCTCCTGCAAAAAGAGATGTTGGAGATACAACCGGTATAGCTGCCCATTTTGCATAATACTGCTTGTTCCCAATTTCAGTATTGGTTATTGAAGTAATATATGAAATATCATCAGCGCTTTCTGTCAATGTCCACCCGCTAAAGGTATAGCCAGCTCTTGATATATCAGAAGAGACAGGCAGAGTGCTCGTTGTACCATATGTGTATGAAGTTACATTATTAGAACCGATAGTACCTCCATTAGTATTAAGTGTAACAGTATATGTATTTGGTGTTACTCCTTCAATAGTAATGCTCTTGTCTTCAGTAATATCTGATACAGTATATCTTCCATCTGTCAAAGTAAGGATGGTTCCGTTTGACTTAACGGTTATTTCTGACTGGTTATATCCTGCTGACAAGCTGACAGTAAAGGAGTATGTTCCGTTATGATTAACCGGGCTGGATGACATATATGGAGTTATAGTGAAGCCAGTACCAGTTGGTAAGGAAATAACATACTGCCCGTATACATTCACTGTTACATAAATGTCTTCGGGTTTTAGTGAGGAATCGTGAGACCAGGTTTCTGTTGCCTTGAGAATAACAGTGCCTGGAGTTGATACTGATAAAGTAGCGAATTCATAATCATAAGAGTAATAATATCCTGATGTGGTAGAAGACATAACCGCATCTGTTCCGCCTGCATCGTAGACTGACCATGTAACTGCTTTTGTATTCGTATGGCCTGCGTTGCAGTATCCTCCACGGTTGAAGCTGTAATAGAATCTCTGAGATGATGTGCTTCCCCTTGTCAACTGGATGTTATGGCTGGTGACGGAAGCATTTGTCCCATTAAGCGAAGCATAGGGATCTGCTGTTATGTTACACCCAGGCTTTTCACATGTTACTGATACTGTCTTTGATATCGTGTCTGCTTCCCCTTCTAATGCAGCAAAACCGGATAACTGAGGGACTGTAACAGTCACTGTTGCAGTTCCGTCTGAAACATAGGTCAAAACTCCTGTCGGGCTTACTGTAACAACAGCCTCATCTGAGGAAGAATAAATAATCGAAGTCTCCTCAGAAGATAAAACAGGATTTATAGTAGGAACTATATTTCTTGTTGTGCCTTCGAGAACTTTAACTGATGTGAAATTCAGACCAAGTGTTCTTGGTGAAATGATACCAAGATTAACACTAGATATCTGGTCTGTAGTCGGGTAACCAAGTGTAAAAGTATAGATGCCTTCGTTATCAAAAAGGAATGATCCTGAAGCAGGGTAATATTCAGTGCTGTCTTTTGCAATTTTAAGAGTATATGTTCCAGGACATATCGCTCCTAATGAATAGTATCCAGTCGAGCTGTCTGCATATGTTGAACTTAGATATGAGCCTTGAGCAGATGCACCGGAATAAAGTAGTATACTGTAGCTTCTGCTTGTCTCATTGGAGTCTTTAACTGCATTTGCATTAAAATCCTTATATACTATTCCAGTTATATTCGTATAAGCAGCTTGCAGGGAATTTGGTTCTATTCTGGATAAATGAACCGTTTCACCTGTTGAAGTCAGAGTGTAATGCATCTGTGTATCAAAGTATGCATAATGTGAGGTAGTAGTGGAGCTGTCAAAACCATCAACAGAAAATGGCACTTCAATTACAGCACTATTGGTGCTGGTAAGGCTTCTTCCTGTTTCTGTCGTTATTCTTATATCTGATACCTGATCCCATGAACCTGATACATCGGCAATATACTCCTCAGACTCATCAAGCTTATACATAACTGTACAGTTTGTAAATAAATCCCCTGTTAAGTTAACGGGGCCTGTAAGTTTTGCATCAAATCTGGATGTGTATGTCGTATCATTATACAAAAATGATGCACTTTTTCTTGGTACAGCAATATCTATTACAAGATCAGAAGCATCATTTCCTGCCTGAAGACCGTTGTACATATAGTACTTATATGAACCAGTTGAATTATATCTGTACTGCATTGTTGTGTTTTCGCCTTCGGTAATGCTGGATGTCAGATAGCTATGGGCAGTCATTGCGCTTACTGAATTTATAGTAACAGTAGTTAAATCGGAGTCAGGTGCATATGCTAACTTGTCTGTCGTACTTCCATCACTGTCATAATCATTAATATCAGTATACATATATATTGTCCTGTATGGGTAATATATACCATCATGCTGATAATATGCCGCAACTGGAAGTTTCCTTGTCTGTACTGTCGTAGTGGGTACAGCAGGTCCTACTTTGAATAAAAAATAACCTATTTGATTTCCATTTCTTCCCACATTATCATTGTATTTCAATGCATACAGAGTATTTCCGCCCCCAATATCCCTTACAGATAAATCGTATTCAATATTCTGAAATGCTGTACTTGGAGTATATCCCATGAATATATATGTGGAAGGCATAATTACATAATATTCAGGATTAATTATTTCAGCCGAATCGTATGAAAACCTAAAATTCAGTCGAAAAGTATCTCCTTTATTAAGAGTTATTGGACTTATCTCCTGCCAAGTCCTTGTAGCGAAGGAGCTTATAAGCGAGAAGGTATATGATGTTGTAGTTTGTGTCGGAATTGAACCAAGTTCACCTGCTTGTGCTGAAATTATTTTTGCAGTTATCTGTTCAGTCGATAAAACCTCATCTCTGTTAGTCATATATGCATACATTAAGTGAGCCCCATACAGGTAATGAGACAGCCTGTTGTATGTGACCTCCATCCATGTAATGGCATCAAGAGGATCAGTTAACTGGAATTCTTTTAGATCTGCATTAAAAGAAGCTTCATATATTGTTTCACCTCCCAGAAATGTCTTATATCTAACCGAAGCGGTGTTAGGATAATTACTGGTTAATGAAGAATCGAGATTAAATCTTATTTTGTCAGCATATAGCTTCTTTGCAAATGTATACTCTACCTTCAAATCGGTTACTGTCTGTTCTGTCTTATTATATATATATGAGAGATATGCCGTATTTCTTTCAACAGGAAGGATGTAATAACCGACATAAGGCGAATATGTATATGAGTTATATGCATATAAATAATCGGAGATATTGTATACTTTAATTTGCGCTCCGATAAGATAATAGTAATAATTTGAATATAAATAACTGCTATAGTTAGCATAATCAGCAAGAATAATATCCGTTCCATTCGCATTTGCTTTTATTTGAGGCCGTATTTTCTTTGAATATTCACCAGGCTCTGATACAGATATTTCAAGGTATATATTTTGGGAAAATGAATAATAAGAATTACCTGAAGTTAGTGAATGAGTATCCGGTAAAGTGTAAACCAATGCTTTGCCACTTCCAATAGTAGTACCGGATGCATTTATATAGCTATATGTCTCGTAATACTTAACTGAATACGCATCCGTTCCTGAACCTATGGTATAAGAAATACCCGCTTCGAATGGAGAAAAACTGCTTCCCTGGCCAAGTCCTGGAACTGATTGATCGGGAAGAGGAACTGTATACTCTATATAGTCATATGAGTAGTGGTAATTTCTGCTTGGTGAGTAATATACATAACTGTTGCATGGAGCATAATAATTATTCAGTCCGTCTCTGTAAACATATGTATTAAGGCTATTGGAAAAATACATTATATTATTGCTCAAAGTAGGATTATCAGATATAGTCACTGATACCTGCTTAGTATCAATAACAGTTTCCCCATCTCTGTATTGAGCAGATACAGTATAGGAAGTCTCATCAAGCTTGTAAGTAGGCTTTAAGGTAATATTAAAACCTATAGCTGTCATATCTGTCCTAAATCTATATGTAATAACTGAATTACCTTCTGCATCCGTAGTTTTTGTTACAGGATTAACAGCTATCAAAGTCGGAGCAAGGGTGGCATTAGAAGATGTAGGATAATATGTCACTTCTATGCCTTTTGGTACTGTTATAATCAGAATAGGATTAACCATATCCACTGATGTCAGACTAAAAGTCACATTATATGTATTGGTATCACTGATCGCGAATGCGCTTGCTGTATTTGGAGCAGTAAAAGACTGTTCCATTTCCATAGTCCCGGTTGTCGCAAAGACGGATAAAGAAGGAACCATGGATATTGTCAGCAGAAGAATTAATATTAATGAAAGAATTCTTTTGTACGAAAATGTCATTGTTATAGCAGGAACATTCTTTTTTGCTCTACAATAGTGAATACAGTTATGCATTTTATACCCCCATTTATGCCAATTAGCATAATACTGACAAGATAAGATAATATTACAATTCAAGGCATAAAAATGTCAAGTAAAAGGGCATTAATAGGACATTGTCCTATATATTAATATTAATAATAATTATTTTTATTTAACAATTTCCCGCATATACATATTTAAGATATTTACCTGCTTGCTTAACAAGATTATATATCTGTTCTGGAGATGTAGGTTCCTTATCGGAAAATTTATACCTTGGATAAAATGCAGTAATATGATACGGGATTTCTTCATTAATACTTGCAATCCATCTGCTCGCATTTACTATTTCCCCAACAGAATCATTTTCATCCGGTATAACTAAGGTTGTAATTTCAACATGACATTTACTTGAAGCATTAGCAATAGTACTTTTTACAGTTTCCAAATCCCCTCCTATTTTCCTATAGAAGCTGTCATTAAATGCTTTAAGGTCGATATTCATTGCATCTATATATGGAAGAAGGCTATTCAAAGGTTCAGAACATACATATCCGTTTGTTACAAGTATATTTTTAAGTCCTTTCTTATGAGCCAGAATAGAACAGTCCATAACGTACTCATAGGAAATCAGAGGTTCATTGTATGTATAAGCAATCCCTATATTATTTTTATTCCTCATAGACAAAGCCATATTAACTAAAAAATCCGGTGGTGTATAATATGTCTTAACTTCATTATCGTCTGCCATGGATATTTCATGATTCTGGCAGAACGGACACTTAAGATTGCATCCGTAACTGCCTACAGACAGTATCATGCTTTTTGGATGGAACCTGTATAAAGGTTTTTTTTCAATTGGGTCAAGCGCTATGGAAGTAAGTTTGGCATAGTTTCTGCATATTATCTCATTATCTTTATTCATCCTGGCATGACATAATCCGATCTGCCCTTCAGAAAGCATACATCCATGAGGACATATCATACATTTGACCTTCATTTATGCCTTACTACCTCAAATCTTTCCATCTCAAATTTTTCATCGTTTCCTATACCTGCTTTTCTAAGAGCTATATCTACCTGCTGCTCAACAGTATCCACACCTTCCAGATTGGGAAGAAGTAATCCTCTTCTGAATCCTGCTGTGACAATAACCCCATACTTCTTAACATCCAATTGATTAATTCCGCTAATTCTTTCAGCAGCTTTTAGAACGTCAACACTGTATTCCAGTTTATCTAGTTCGTTTTCACGTACAGGATAAAATCTGGGGTCATGAGAACAGGAACTGACTGCATTTCTTAATATCTCCTCTGCTATACTGCTTGTAACAGGTGAAATTGTACCTATGCAGCCTCTTAATTCACCATTTTTCTTTAAAGTTACGAAAACTCCAGCACGTTGGGTCATAAGCTCATCTGGCAGATTATGCGGTAATTGAGCTATCCTCTTGTTCCTTACATAATGTTCAACAGATAATTTTGCTAAAGCTACATACTCATCAGAAGAATCCTTTTTATATAAAGTATCATTTTTACATGTTTCTTTGACAATGTATGAAGCTACAGCATATCCTACGCCAAAAGTATCTTCATGAGATAAAAGTCTTGGTTCTATTTCTTTATTATCTAGCGCACCTGCCATTATTATGAATGTGCGGTGCCCGCATTCTGCTGCTTTTTCCAAAAAGTCTTCTGAAAAGTCCATGAACTTTGCAAAATCTCCTTTTGCCATTGCCTCTGTTATTTTCTCATCATATTGTTCGCCTTGTTTTGAATAGCCATATGGTCCATTGGCTTTTAGTTTATGTGAAAGATCACCGCTTGCAATAAAAACAATTCGTCTGTTGAGTAATTCTGAAACCTGTGAAACGCACATCCCAAGCTTATAGTGAGTTTCGAAAGGAAGATGGGAGATTCCCATTCTTACTAGCATATAATCTGTATATACCTCATTAAGAAAAACCAGAGGTATTACGCTCGCATGGTCCATTGATGGCTCTTCATAACCTCTTGTTCCTGCAGGAATATCCTGTTTTTGTATAACCTCAGTAAGTTTATCTATAAACTCCTTGTCATATTTACTACAAACTGCAATTGATTCTGCTCCGAATCTTGACATGTCTGATTCGAAGCAATCATCATCTGATATATGCAGATAATCAGAATACATGGCACAATGCGATGAAGCTAGCACAATTGTGTCTGGTTTTAGCTGTGCTATGATTCTACATGCCTCTTGGTATGATTTTATTGTTTTCTGTATCTTTTTCTCTTCGCCTTTTCCTATCTGAGAAAGGATAATAGGAGGATGCGGAAATATGAATGCTGCTACTACTGACATAGTACACCTCCTCTTAATTTCTAATCACTCTTAGATTATATCACATTAATGTTTACTTCAGGCAATGTCTGAATAAAATGCTATTCCATTCTTTCCGTTCTTTTTAACATGGAATAATGCATCATCTGCTATCTTTAAAAGCTCATCCTGATCCTGTCCATCATCAGGGCACATTGCCGCTCCTATGCTTATTGTAAGTTTATACAAACCGTCTTCTTCCTTTGAAGAATCCACATATTTTTTAAAGTTTTCAAGCGTACCTCTGTAATCCATTGCATCACAACCAAACAATATTGCAAACTCATCTCCGCCGAAACGAGCTACAAAACCTTTATCTTCAAAAAAATCTGATGATCTTTTTGCAATCTGTTTCAGAGCCTTGTCACCGGCATCGTGGCCATATGTGTCATTAATCCTTTTGAATCCATCTATGTCAAAAATGGCGACTATAAATTTTTGCTCATTTACTTTTAAGCCATCAATTCTTCCCTTGAAACTCTCATGAAAATATCTTCTGTTAGGAATACCGGTCAGCATGTCGTGTGTCGCAAGATAATCAAGTTTCTCTCTGAGGTTGGTTATCTCAGTTATATCTTTCATTGTGGATATAAGTGCATTTTTATCGTTTATCTTTATTCTATTTGCAGAGAAAAGTGTTTTTACCCTGCTTCCGTCTTTACGGATAAATTCATTTTCAATTCCGGATATATTACCGCGATATGTTACCAGATTAATCAGTTCCTCTCTTCTTGATTCAGAAGTGTAGAATTTCAATTCCAGCACTGATCTGCCGATAACCTCTTCTCTTGTATAACCCAATAACTCGAGCATTTCCCTATTGACTTCCAGAATGGTCCCTGTATCAGCTTCTGTTATCAATGACGCATATGGAGCATGATGAAAAATAGTGTTAAATTTTTCTTCGCTTATCGTAACATCATTTAAAAGACGCCTGGAAACAAGCATTGAAAGATTTATCATTAGATACATAAGTACTATCATGTTGACTATAAAGTAAATATTCTCGTGTATTGACTGAGTAAACAAGTCCTGATTTTCTGATTTTTCGATTATTTTCATTATTGTCCTGTATGTATTCAATAGAATCAATAAAGATATATTTGATATGAATACATATGAAATACCCTTATTGCATGTCTTGATTTTGAATATAAAAAGGTATAAAGCTTGACAAAAAATGGATATATATGTAGTATTTATCAGTATTATCCTGTATGTCAGGCTTGGATTAATGTAGGTGAAGTACATAAGAAGTAATGACGATGCAATCACTATAAATATATTATGCCAATATGGTGCTTTGACCTTAAAGAAAATAACTAATCCAGCATAAAATAAGCAGAATGCCGTAATATTCAAGAAATTTCCTATGATTATTGAGAAAAAATCCGGTATCATATCTCTTAAAGCAATAAGAGTATACCCTGCGAAACCGCAGAGCATCATGGCCATCCAGTAGTTTAATCCTTTATATCTATTTCTATGCTGAATCCATTCCTGTGTAAGAATAACGAAACAGACAAAGAAAACCATTGTCTGTATTCCGAAAATCATACGCATATCCATACATCTACCCCGCAAATAATTAATTCTATCCATATAATTATACACTATTTAAAGAAATAGAAAATAAATATATGTGAATACACACAAATCCATCACTTTTCAGTGCAATAATTAAAAAAGTTATATTCAAACATGGTATAATGATTTTTAATGTGTTATAACACGGACATGGAGGACGAATGAAAAAAAGAAGATCAATAATAATTTTAGTCACTTTATTAGTAATGGCTACATTTATTTTTTCTGGATGCAACAGCGAAAATCAGAATTTCACTTTCAGCAGAGATATCGACAACAACGGTTACTGGCGCGGAGTTAAAGCCCTAAACTATGTGGAACTTGGCAATTATATGGGCATGACAATACCCAAAGACAGGCACACTGTTACAGACGAAGATATTCTCTCGAATATTGACTCCCTACTTGCAGAACATAAGGTTAAGAATAATATTACTGACAGAGCTGTTGCTTATGGTGATACGCTTAACATAGATTACATAGGCAGGGTTGATGGGATAGCTTTCGAAGGTGGTTCTACGGGAGGTACTGGTACTGAGGTAACAATCGGTGTTACAAATTATATCGATGATTTCCTTGAACAGCTGGTAGGGCATATTCCTGGAGAAACCTTTGATATCGAAGTAACATTTCCAGAGGATTATGGCAAGGATGAGCTTAACGGAAAAGATGCAGTGTTCACAATAACTATTAATCATATAGTAGAATCTGTACTTCCAGAACTTACAGATGATTTTATTAATGCGACATTCAGCGAAACAAACGGATGGACAAATATCGATCAGATGAAAGCTGACTTATATGTGCAGATACAGAATGTCAAGATATCAGAATATATTCAGGAATATCTTGAAGCTAACAGCACTGTAAAAGAAATACCGCAGGTAATATTAGACTTCCAGGATAATGCTGTGATCAAATATTATCAGGATTATGCAGACTATTATCAGATTACTCTTGATGAATTCCTGCAGCAATATGTGAATGTTGAAAATCAGGAAGCGCTTTTAGAGCAATATAAAGAAGATAATGCCAAGGTTGCCAAAACACATCTCATTATGCAGGCAGTTGCAGAAGATGCCAATATAAAAGCCACAGCAGATGATGTTGCGGAATATTTTGCTAACTACATGGAAACAAGCGATTATACGGAATATGAAAATATTTACGGATTGAATTATCTTAAACTGACAGCATTAGTGCAGATGGTAATTGACCATATACAATCTAGCGCTATCCTAGAGTAAGCTCATCAGAATAATTAATACTTAAAAGAAAGCACTGCTTTCTTTTTTTATATTCATATATGTGTTATATATCTCAATACTCTATTATAAGTTATTAACTGTAAGCTAATTACCCGTATAGAATCATATAAAGCAGAAAGAGTATATATCCGCATCTTTCATCCGAATTTCCATTACTACGCTTCTGCCGACGAAATCTGTAATATTTGAATGCTTGAAATCCACTATACGGTCTGTACTGTCTCCAAAAATCTCATCACTTTCAATAGTCCTTCCTTCCTCTGTCCGAAGTGTAAAATACAGATACCCTATAGCAGAAGTGGAAAAGTTGATATGCATACAATCCCCTTCAAAGATAAATGGTTTTGTTACCAGTATCTTTTCATCATAACCTGCATGCCGAGATATGAACCCGTCAAGGCGGATAGTATACCTCCATAATTGTGCTGGAATATTACTCCAGTGATTACTGAATGAAAACAGTGACAATTCGTTATCGGTGCCAGGGTAGCTTCCATAAGTCTCTGCGACACCAAGAGCTGGATAACAGTCCCCATATACCCAGTTATATGGCTCTTCCGGTCCTGGACGCATAAATGCTTCATCAGTGCGATTCCATTTCATGCCGTCACGGGAGCACATGAATACACAGTCTGTGACCGCAAGTCCGAATCGAGGTTCTGTCCTCATTCGTTCGAGTCTTTTTTCTTTGCCGCAAAGCCTGTCAAAATTGCTGTTCCATTGAGGTCTTTCGACATATCTGCTTGGAAATCCTATAAAAATGTGGTCAGCTCGATAGTACTTTTGCACAACATTAGTATAAAGTGGATAATCATCTCCTCCCATAAAATCAAGTAATTCAGGAGTTGTCCATTCGTGAAAATCCTTTGAAATCATTACCCGGATATCTCTGACAGGTTTACAGTTTTCCCTGTTGTGATAATCTCTTATATAAGCATAATATCTGCAAGTATATTGATCCCAAACAACAGTATTCAAAGTATCAAATGCGCCTACATCGGACATAATCCATGCCTTTCGAAAATGAATCCCATCAGGACTGGTAAAACACCATAATACATTTTTATTTTTTGCATGTTCAGATTTAATTGAACAGATGCCTTTATAAAGCTCATTCGAACCCTCATTCTGATTTGGATCTCGAATTACCATGAAATTATCAAATATTGCAGTATTAGGATCAAGAATTATATTGTTTCTCGTTGAGCCGTTATATTCACATATACCTAGTTCAGGTTTGATCCAATGGACACCATCAGTACTTTCAGCATAACAAACGCATATGCCTGGTCTTTTAAAATTCCATCCCAGATAGTACATTCGGTAAAGCCCGTTACTGTCCTTGAAAAAATTGTGGTAGTCACAACAGTCACCTTCCCATGGCTCATCATGCGTTATTGCTAATTCACGGCGTATGCTTTCGTGAAGCTTTTTTGATGCTGTAGTCTTTTTTGTATCAATAAGTGTGTCATCCCAAAATACTTCAAGTCGCTTTTTGATATTAATTGGAGACATAATGCAACTTGCAGCTCTTGGTTCACGTAAACTGACAAGGTATCGGAATCTTTGCTGAGAAGGCAGATCATTTCTTTTCTCTTTTTTAATAAAACCTTTATCAAATTCAGAAGATGCATCTGTATCAATCTCATAAACTTTGTTTTCTACAAATCTTCCTGACTCAATGTATCCATCAGATAATTCCATCACTTGCAATGCAGGAATATACATATCATCAGAAGTCCTTACGTCATATCTCTTTGCTTGCACAAATCCGAATCTTCTGTAATAATCGGGATCTCCGTAAATGAATATAGCTTTAAATCCCATTTCTTTTGCTTTTAAAACTGTATATTCTATGAGTTTTCTCCCAACTCCCATATTTTGAAATTCAGGAAGGACAGATATAGGGCCAAAAGTCAGTACTTCATATTGTTCTGAATTATCTTTTATAACCTGTGACTTCATATACGCTATATTACCTATAATCCTGCCATTATATATTGCAACCATATCTAACTGGTGAATAAAACCTGAATCATTCCTCATTTTATGTATAAGGTAATGCTCATCACATCCAGGTACATGATGGTTCCAAAAAGCTTCTCTCGTTACTTCCTCTACAATCCTGTAATCCTCAGGTTTTTCCTGCCTTATTAATATATCCATTTACTTATCTTCCTCTTTCTTATTCAACTTAAGCTTAATATCCATACTATCAGCTAGATGCATTAACATATCTTTTAACATATCTGCTTTCTGCTTGATTGACATCCCAACATTATTCCCGCTTTCAAAATCATATATAATCTTCTGTATTTCTTTAATATCCAGCAGATTTACAGCCATACAGTAGAAGCTTTTCTTTCTGCCATCGTCGTAATTGTCCAACAGATATGCAAGCATTCTTTCTTTTAACTCCAGCATTGATACATAATTATCCATTCCTGAAATTCTGGCTTTTTCCATATCCTTTATCTGATTACGATGCGTTATGAAAGAATCATACTTTTCCATATCTGATAATTTATCACAAGGGAAAATATTGCACATAAAACAGTATTCCAAACCTTTTTCCATTCCGCATCTTGCGATTTTACAGGATTGGTTTCCTTCACCGCCTCCGCATCCAGGACAGTAACCGCCTATATGCATCACGCATATAGCGCAATTAAGACCGCAAAGAGAGAATTTTAGATTTTTTCTGACAAAGTTTTTCATATCTCACCAATATTATGTTTATACAATGATATCATGATGAGGCAGGCAGTTAAATACCTTAACTAATAAATCAGATTATGTTTTAAGAAAGGAAATACCTTCTCATATATGTAAAATATATAAAGGTCATGAATTGCCACCAGGTGTATGCTATTTATTCAGCTCGCGTATAACCTTACATGGATTGCCCACAGCTAAACTGTTCGGAGGTATATCTTTTGTTACAACGCTTCCAGCTCCTATTACGCTGTTTGCTCCGATGGTAACACCTGGTAAGATTAGCGCTCCGGTGCTTATCCAGACATTATCACCAATATTAACCGGATATGTATATTCCAGCCCTTGGATTCTCTGTTCAACATCCATTGCATGCTCTTCAGTTATGATGCAGACATTTGGAGCAATGAACACATTATTCCCTATTGTTATCTTACCGCTGTCCATAAGTTTGCAGTTAACATTTAGAAAGAAATTATCTCCTACTTCAGTATTATATCCATATGTGCAGAAAAGAGGCTGCTCAACTACACAATTCTCCCCTGTTTTGCCTAATATCTCACGTATAGCTTTTTTCTTTGCTTCCCTGTCTAATGGATGTATTTTATTATACTCATATAATTTTCTGACAGTGATATCACGGTCTGCAACAAGTTCTGGATCTCCAGGCTGATATAGTATACCCGCATGTGATTTTTCTTTTTCAGTCATATCAGTTTAAACCTCATATAATCATATTTATTGATACATTATACTATTGAACTCATAAGCGTTCAATCCTTTTAGTATTCTGGAGTTTTTTAGATAACTATATGCTCTTTTTGATTGAATCCTAAAAATCTGGCAGATATATATCCAGGGAATATATATGTTTCATCGTTAAGTAATCATGATGATCCTGTTTAGTGCATCATTTATAATGTTTTTCTGATTCATTACCTCATCTGGTACAGATTTCGCATAAATGGTCTTTCTTTCAGTTAATACTGATTTTTCCAGAACCTCACCCTTTCCTTCTGTATAATACTTTATGCAATTTAAAAGAGATGTTAATACATCGAATCGGCTTGCCAATTGAATACCGGTCTGACTCATAGCATTATCAGTATTCTCTTTAAGGACAGAAAGTTTATGTTAATAGAGGTTACCCATATAGCAATAATCAGAACAACCGCAAGGATTGCAATTATTGTCCGCATTTAGTATACTCCAAGTTAAATAAAATAAGCAGACAGACTTTTTTGTCCATCTGCCTATATGCAATTCATAAAAACTTTACTAATATTCCCCTTCAGCCTTTAAATGCTGAGCCGAATCTGCAAGCTTTATACTATTAATAATTGCTCCGCCTACTTCTGCTGTGAAGAACTCGTCACCTGAAGTGAGTATCAATGTAATCATGTACTGCGCATTCAAGTCAGCATTAAATATCCTAACAGCCTGGATCAAACGATCAACACCTTCTGAATTTGTTCCATAACATGCATAATAAATCGCTTTATTTCCGTTCATATCAACATTACCTTCATAAACTGATAATTCAAGATCAGTATATGTAGAACCGTATATAATTGGGATATACTCTTCAGCAATGCTTCTGTCCCATTCAGAAAAAGGCAGATCAATACCCAGAGTCGGTGTTACTACTATTGAGGAAGCAGGTCCTGCACAGACATATAAACCTTCTTTTTCTTCTACTTCGCCGAATACATCCGGAACACTTATTGTGATATAACCGAATTCTTTGTCAACAAAATTAACTCCTGGAATATCAATAGCTTCTTGTGTTTCACCAGCATTGTTCTGTTCAGGATCGTTTGTCTGTTTTTCACCACAAGCTGCCATACTGAACATCATTACTATTACCAGCATAATAACCAATATTTTTTTCATAATAATCCTCCATTCTTATTCTTGCCTTGTTCGTAATCTTTTACACGGCAATAAAATCAAATTTATCAGAAATTATCCATATAAACTGTCAACTGCATGAAACATGTTATTTCTGACATGAAATATTATTAAGGTATTTTACTTATATTAATTTTTTATTTTTGGTATTTATACTTAACATAATGAAATCTGATGTCATGCAATGAGATATATGGTAAAATTTGCAGAGAATTATGAGGCTTAGGAGGATTCATATGCTGCAGATCGCAGTCTGTGATGACAATATTGACGAATTATCCAATATGGTACAGCATCTAGATAAATACAGGATATCAAGGAATTTAAGTTGCGAATATGCAGCTTTTATAAACGGATTTGACTTAATCACAGTTTTGGAAAAAGGAAAGCAGTTTGATATATACTTACTTGACATAATAATGCCTGGTTTTGATGGAATGGAAACAGCAAAAGCAATACGTACGCTAGATAAATACGCACCTATTTTGTTTTTTACCTCTTCACCTGAGTATGCTCTTGAAAGTTATTCTGTAAAAGCGATTAACTATGTTCTAAAACCTGTGTCAGAAGAAAAGTTTTTTATCACATTTGACGAATTACTTGAGCAAATCAATGTAAAGGAAAACAAAGACTTAATAATCGTGAAAAGTCATGAGGGTATTCATAAAATACTAATCACAAATTTAGTTTATGTTGAAGTAATTGGAAGAAACGTCTTGTACCACATGAAATCAGGTAAAATAGTAGAATGTACTGCTTCTTTCTCAAGTGTTTGTGAGAAACTTATTAAATTTCCCTGTTTCATTAAAACACATCGTTCATACATCGTAAATATGCAATACATTGATACTATCGAAAATAGCCAGATAATTCTGCAGACACTTATGCGTGTTCCTATTGCTCAGGGGAAAATAAATGAAATAAAGCAGAAATATCTTGATTTTCAAATGGAGTGTGAATAGTATGAATCACCTTAATATTATAAATTATGCGTTTGTTCTTTTGTTCGGAATTACATTATCACTCTCATTTTCCGACATAAATCTGAAAGACATAAAAAAGAAATACGCTCTTATATTCTGTTCCTTTGGAATTGTACAAATTACTGTATACTTTCTTTTCGGTAGTGAATTCCTTTTTAAATCATATCCTTTATTAACACATTTGCCATTATTTCTTATGCTTAAACTATACTTTAAAAAAGGAACGAATATTGCAGCAATTGCAGTTCTATCTGCATATCTGTTTTGCACTCCGAGAAAATGGATTGGAACTCTGGTATCATATTTCTGGAATTATGATGTTGAGGTATCATATCTTGTTCAGATTCTAGTAACCATACCACTGCTTATCATAATTGTGAAATATGTATCGCCATATGTTGAAAGACTGAAATATGAAAGCAATCAGATATTGAATTTTTTTATTGTTGTTCCATTTATATACTATATTCTTGAATATATTCTGACAGTTTATACCGATCTGTTATACCAAGGAGGAGCTGCTATTGTAGAATTCATGGATGCAGCCGTGGTAATTGTATACTTTATTTTTTCAATAATATATCTCAAAACACTTTATGAGAAAAAAGAAGTTGAAGTGGAACAAGCTTTATTAAAGATAATTACAGCTCAATCCATATCTGAAATAGAGTCTCTCAGAGAATCAGACAGGCAAACACGAATATATCGTCATGATTTAAGGCATCATATGAATTATCTTAATAAATGCATATGTGAAAATGACACAAGGAATGCTCTTGCTTACATCGCCAAAGTATATGATAATCTTGATAATTCGCAAATCATACAATATTCTGAAAATGAGACTGTTAATCTTATCCTTTCATCCTATATTTCGAAAGCAGAAGAAATAAAGATAAATTGCGATATTCTTGTTACTGCTTCGGATTTTGACAAAATATCTGCTCCGGATTTATGCAGCTTGTTATCTAATGCTCTTGAAAATGCTATAAATGCTTGTGAAAAAATACCTGACTTCAGTAAACGCTTCATCAGATTTCGTATGTATACCAAAAATAATAAGCTATGTATTGATATCCGCAATAGCTTTCTCATTGAACCGGTATTTAACCAAGGCATGCCCGTTTCAGAAAAACAGGAACATGGATTCGGTACAAAGAGTATGGTTCATGTCGTGGAAAAGTATAGCGGCATATACCAGTTTTCAGTGAAAGACAGCTGTTTCGTGTTCCAGGTAAGCATATAGCATAAATTTACAGGTCGCACAATTTTATAAAATACATCAAAACTATATGTAGTAATTGAAATTGCATCTTCTAGCTTTTTTATACCAAAATATGTTACACCAGAATTATCACTATCAACTAACCCTATATTTATTCGATACTTGCAAAACCTAAAATATAGAATTTCATGATTGTACCTCTACCCACAAATTGAATAAATCCTACACCATCTAGTGAATATGTATTGCTTGTTTTTTCAGAAATATGCTTCGCGAGTAAATTACCATAGGAATCGTAAAATTTTACGATAGATGGTTCGAGAGTATTAAATGCGAACCTGAAATTACCGAGCTTATCTCCTTTATACTCAGTAATATATTTTCTTAGTTCATCTATATTCAAATATATATCTTGATACTTAAGTCCTTCAAAAGACAGCTTCTCAAGCCATCTCCAATACATCGGATATATATTGGTATAGGAGAGTTGTGTCCTGTCTGTCGCATTATCATAATTTACCTCAAAAAATGCTTCATTTTGCTTTAACCAAGCATAAAAATTATTTTCGACATCCTCTCCATAAGTCATAGGCAGCACACGAACCACTTCGCTTATAGCTAATCTGTTTGTTGCAGTTAATGTATATGGATTCACTTTCTCATACTCGGTAATCCATGATGAGTATTCACCATACACCTCGTCAAGATATCTCATTAGTCGGAAACCTACTGCATAATCAGAATTCGTAGCGTATGGAAAACCGTTTTCGTACCAATAGGAAAGTGGCTTAGAATATAGCTTTTCATAACCTTCAGCCCTGAAGGTCGTATTATGCATATTTTTTTCGGCTGCTTGAATCATATATGCAATATCGGGATAATTCTCTTCCATATATCTTGTTACTTTATACGTTGAGTATACTGCAAAACCTTCTTGGAATGTCTTACTGTAATACCAGCCACTATTATGATTATGAAGTACATGACTTAATTCATGAGCTATTGCATATCCACCGGATACAAACAAATCTCCTACACCGATAACTATACCATTATGTAATGCATATGCTGTATGAAGCTCTGATTCGTATCCATCTATCGGCTCCGCTTTTTTCGCTTCTATAGAAATCTTACCATATTTATCCGTATCAAATGACAATCCCGATACAATTTGAAGAGAGTCATATAGTGTTTCTAAACAATATTCCAAATTGTCTATAACATAACTGTCTGCATCTATTTTGCAGATAAAATGCTCTGTTTCAATAGTTGTATACTCTGAAGTAATATATCCTGTGTGGAATGGTGGAGGGGTAATAATTTCGAAATCACAATTCTGGCATTTATTTGTTGTTGGATCAATATTGTGTTTTTCAATAAGCTCATAATCACATTTCAAGCAATGGGTAATATGGTTATCAACATTAAATGTATATTCTAAGCTGTGTCCTTTTGCCTGTATTATTCTCTGTTCCACTAAAACAGCATTACATACTGAACAATGACTTCCTTCAGTCAAACCTGTTTCAGTACAAGTTGCTTCTACTGCCTTGTCCACAACAGCTGAATGTCCTCTTGCCGGTACTATACTCTGTTCAACTAAAACAGCATTACATACTGAACAATGACTTCCTTCAGTCAAACCTGTTTCAGTACAAGTTGCTTCTACTGCCTTGTCTACAACAGCTGAATGTCCTCTTGCCGGTACTAT
>Ga0123335_1000292_pt1 | contig 83664 bp, 74 predicted proteins | sample BiotimSIPDNA_2_FD_89707 | JGI IMG/M metagenome (GOLD analysis project Ga0123335, IMG submission 89707) | Anaerobic biogas reactor microbial communites from Washington, USA - Biogas_R2 time_0 SIP DNA | ecosystem: Engineered > Bioreactor > Anaerobic > Unclassified | place: Washington, USA... | reverse complement strand
TGGCTGTTATCCTGATATTTTCCTGATGGATACTGCTGAAGCAGATCGCTGAAAATCTCTATGGCATCATCATACCGTCTTGTATTGTAAACCTGGAGTCCTCTCTGATAAAGATCATATTCAGGAGAGGAGATAACAGCTGTTGCAGAAGTGGGAGAGAAAGTCGGTCCCGGACCGGAGCTTTTTTTTGCGGAACGTAAAGGAGCAGTCTCAAGAGCCTGTACCTGAGCTGCCAGATCCTTGTAAGCTTCAACCAGAAGAGCCAGACGGCTTTCGAGCTCTTCGATTTTTGCTCCGGAGACACTGGATATTTCCTCTGAAAGCAGAATTATCTTATTATCAATTTCAGTAACTTTTGCGCTAAGCACATCCACATCGAGCTTGGCTTCTTGAGCCAGTTTGAGTGCCTCATCAGAATTTTCCTTGACCTGAATGACATCGATTTCCGGCAGCAGAGCTTCTGTTTCCAGCTGACTGGCAGATCCGGCACATCCTGTAATAACCGCGGCAGCAGCAGCAAATGTCGTTAAAACCGCACATTTTGACATTTAGAGAACCTTTCTTCGATATATGACGGCAGCACTAAACCGGAAAATGTGCATCAGAGCCCCTAAAGGCTCTGGTCTGCTTTACCGGCTGCAATAATTAATATTATACATTGAATGGAAAAAACGGTCAACGAGACCTTTTTCTGGTAGCGGATACCACATTTCCACTTCCGGTAACAATCTCATACCACCTGAGCAGGTGATTTTTTACGGGGCTGTTTTCTCCTCTGATCTCAAGCAGACGATTGTGAATTCGTCTGGCCTGCAGAATAAAGGCTTCAAGATTGGCCTCAATGAGCTGCGGAAAAGCCGAACCGTCGGTTTCAAGAGAAAAGAACGGGAAATTCTCAATATCCTTAAACTTTTCTGTTATGCTGCCGCAATCCTGCATACGCATCCTGCCTTCTACAGTCATCTCTTTTTTAAGTATCGACTCCGCGACTCTTGAGGGCATACACCCAAAGGGGCCGATTGCAATCACGCCACAGGAGTCATGAAGTATTTCCCTGAGCGCGAGTCCAACGGTCAGAATAGCTTCGCCACGAAAATTTTCATTTACAAGATGCTTTGCGCATTTTATGGTTTCTGCAACATCGATCATTTCAAATTTGTAAAGACCACTTTCTGAAAGAATTGTCTTTATCCTTCTCTCCCACCAGTCCTGTACCTGGGCAGTCAGCCTCATGCGGACCTGCTCCCTGAAAGAGAACTCTCTTTCGCCAAGTCCTGTATTCACAACATAGTTGCTGTAGCAGAGGTATTCAGCCACCGGAGCAACTTTTACCATAAAGCCGTTGTTTTCCAGATAATCAACTATATTTTTCCTCGAGAATTCATCCCTTCTCACAAATATTTCACCTATCAGTGATATAACGGGAATTTTTGAGGGATCTTTTTTCAGAGGTATAGAAGAAAGTCTGGCTACTGCACGAGCCAGTAAAACCGTGAACCGCAATGAAAGCCGGCCTTCAAAATATGCTATGAAATCCTTCCAGATATTTTCTATTTCCTCAAGAGCGGACTTCTTATCTGCCGCAGCCACAGAAAGAGTGCTTTTTATGTCACCCAGTACATCAGAGACAATAATTGCTTGCCAGGCTTTCAGCAAAGTCCGGCTCCCCATTCCTCCGTAGCCGTTTTCGTCTGTAATGGTAAAAACGGCAGCATCGGGAATGCGTTCCTTTTCTATTACCTGCTCCAGCGCCCTGCAGTATTGACCGAGCCTGCAGGGACCTCCTCCTGTTGCCATGAAAAACAGCGTCACTTTTTTACGTTCAGGGTTATTCCTGATGTATTCCAGGAAAGATCCTGTAGTGATGATGTACGGGAGGCATTCTTTACATGTGGTATTTCTGCGTCCTTCAAGAAGAGTACTCTTGTCGGCTACAGGAAGCGCCCTGGCATCGATCCCCATCGAGCGCAATATGGCCCCCACAGTCTCTGTGCTGTACCGGCCCATGGATGGAAGCACAATCTCCACATTCGAGCTTTTCAGGTCATACTCCTTGCCCGAAGAGGAGATCACCTTTATCTCTTTTCCGTAATTGACCACCTTCGCGGGCCGGAACCGCTTTACGCCATCACTATCTATCCCCAGTCTCTGATAGCTTTTCATTATATCAAGAGCCGCCTCAGTGCGGGTATCTATTCCGGCATCGGCGGTGTGCTGATCAAGTTCAAGAGTCAACGATGGTTTACTGCCCATCAGATTGCGGAAGTATCCCAGGATAAACGAATCGGGGCCGCAGGAAAAATTTGTCACATAAAATCCAAAGAGGTTTCTTTTCTGCTTTACAAACTGGGCCGCTTTCATGATCTTCTGCCCCATTGCCCAGAACATCTTGAAATCAACCCCATAACTACCGGCAGAAAGCATATCATAAGGAATCACATAATAACCTCTCGATGCGACCTTGTGGGGAATGCCCATGTTTGCGTCTGATGCAAATGAGCTGTAGGGCCGACCGAAGAGAACTATTGCGAACATATCTGGATTTTTTTCAAGTTCATCCAGAACAGCTTTTCCTGTATCAAGGAGCTCTTTTTCGAAATCTCTCTGTTTTTTGCATGCTGCCTGATATGCCTTTCGCGCCCTCTTTTCACTCACTCCCATGCTGCGCGCCATCTCAACCATTGTGTCCTCAGCAGCCTCATATCCTTTTTCCATCTTTAGAACAGGAGAAAGCAGAATTACCGGGGACTGTTCAATTTCCCGCCGGAAAGTTGTCCTGAGATAATAAGGCTCACCCTGGACAAATACACAGGCTCTGCTGTAGGTGGGCACGTTAGGAACCGGTATCTGCATCACCTGCGGCAGGAAAATGTAATCGGTATTTTTCTTGAGCAGATTGAAAAAACTTCCATGCGTTATTTCGGCAGGAAAACAGAAAGCCGATTCGATCCTAGAAATTCCCTCTGTGTCAACAGCATCGGAAAGTACAACTTTAAAATTCATCTTGTGAAAGAAATTTGAATAAAGCGGATATAAAGAGTGTGTCAGAAAAGATCGCAGGATACCCACTGTACGTGCCGGTTTATCCTGATCCACCTGAGCCTCGCCGCTTTTAACCCCGTACTTCTCAAAAAGCAGTTTCTGCCGAAATGCTACCAGATCGTATTTACCTGCGTCAATTTCCCGGTTCAGGCGAAGGTTGTAGTATTTATTGCAGATACCCCCGAAAGGATAGATCTTGTCATTGATCTTTACACGGGAGATTTCGCATTTACGGTCGCATTTTTCCCTTCCACCCCCGCAGACAAAGCTCTCCCCTCTCTCTGCATCTCTGTCTATAAGCTCCTGAAGTTCAAAGTGTCCCTCACCGCTGATGCCCAGGTCGATTCTTTTGCTTACCTCAAGGGCGACACCAAATGCCCCCATGAGGCCCGGATCGGGAGGAACGATTATCTGATGCTGCATCAGTGAAGCCATAGCCACAGGAACAGCTTTGTTGTAGCATACTCCGCCCTGCATGAAAATCTTTGTTCCCACCGGACGGGATCCCCTGACACGGTTGAGATAATTCAGGCAGATCGAATAAACCAGCCCTGCCAGGATATCGTCTTTTCCTATTCCCTCCTGGCCGGCAATTTTTATGTCACTTGAAATAAAAGCAGAACACTGATCTGTAAAGTTGGGCGGATTTTCTCCTCTGAGGGCACCCTCGGCAATATCCTCGGTGAGCACGTTGAGTGATTCACGTGCGGATTCCTCAAGAAAAGATCCTGTTCCTGCGCTGCAAGCCTCGTTCATGGCATAATCAGACGGTACCCCGCCGGTAAGATAGGTGTACTTGGCATCCTGACCGCCGATTTCAAATATCGTATCAACATCTTTATCGAAAAATGAAGCCGCTGTTGCATGAGCGATGATTTCGTTTATTACGTTATCTGTAAGGGCATGAAGAGCTGCGATCTGACGACCCGAGCCTGTAACACCAAGTCCGATAATATCAATATCAATATCTCCAAGAAGGGATTTGATTGACCTGTAACAGTTTCTGGCAGCACCTACGGGATCTCCATTTGTACGAAGGTAAACAGATGAAAGGATACAGTTGTCTGATTTACGCAGAATAACGGCCTTGGTAGTCGTAGACCCTACATCGAGCCCCAGGATGCATTTGTCACCCGCAGACGGTACACCCCTGTTTGATTCTCTGAAGTCTACAAGTTTGAAAGCGTTTTTAAGTGGCTGGTGAGAACCGAAGGAATTTATTCCCCCCGTAAACAGTTCTTCGGGTTTACCTTCATAAGGCACACATTTGTGCTCTGCGGCCCAGAGAGCAGCACCATAGGCCTCAAAACACTCTGCAAGCCGGGGAATCTCAAGGCTTCCGAAACGGGATTTGAGCACTTTGACCATGGCGCTATTGAGCGAACCGCCGCCGATCAATGCAGTTTTCTCATATTGTGAATCTTTAACCAGATCAGAAATCTTGTCAGCCATCATCGTGCAGAGCCCTGCGGCGACATTTTCCTTTGGCTCTCCTTTGTTAAGGGCATGAGTGCAGTCGCTCTTACAGAATACGCTGCACCTGCCGGCAATTTTATGCGGAGTCCCCCTGGAGGCCATCTCAACTGCCTCTTCAAGTGTCAAACCCATCCTGCGGATCTGCTGAAGGAAAAATTCGCCAGTCCCGGAGGCACACTTATTTCCGGAGTGAACTGAATTGATCCCGCCGTTTTTGTTTATAGAATAGAGGAGCTGCGTTTCTCCACCTGAGCTGATCACAAGATCAGGAAAATTCTTCCCACAGTACTCCTCTTTTAATGCGTACTCCAGCGCTTCCGGCTCAGAGATTCCCGACAGCTTCACATTTTTACGAAACGCACGGCCTGTTACAGCGATTTTGCATTTGGAAAGATCAAGATCTTCAAGAAGATCAGTAAATACCTTGAGAGGATTACCTTCATGAGGGATTCTGGTCACCTTACCGATTTTTTTACTCTCGTTTTCGAATATCACTTCAACACACTGTACTGTTGTAGACCCAAAACAGATACCTAATGTTCTCATGGCTTTTTTTCGCCTCTTTGGTTTTTTTAACTGTTCCGGAAAAAAATTAGAAGACCGGGGAACAAAGCTTCAAAGCTGTCCCGAAATAGCCTCTCTGGTGCACTCTTATATCTTGAAGTCCAGATGTGCGCCAGGTTAGTGGAGATAGATTTCCTGAATTATTAACTGTCTTAAAATACAATGCGCAGCTTATGAGCATCGAAAAACACAGAAATTGAGTATCGGTTCCCATTCCGATGCAAACAGCGCCCCCGATAACTACTATCGAAAAAAGTGACGATAATTATGAGACTGTTATTATATTCAGGACCAAAAGAACAGAAACAAAATAAAAGGTAGCCAGAGAGCATGCAAATTTAAAGGAGTTAAGGCATGTACGATGAGAATGACCCAGAATCACTTGAAAAGTATTCCTCTGCCGTTACACTCTCCGACATGGAGGTCTTCATCTTTCCGGAGCTGATGTATTCTCTTTTTCTGGCAAATATCATGTCCCCCAGATTATGGTCATGGCTTAAAGATCCATGGTTTTCCGAGGAAAAGGGGGGGAGCCCTCAAAGACGGATCCAGAGGCTTAAGCAGTATATAATCGACCATTTCTGGTTCAACCTGGATCTTGACACCTGGGGCCTGACCACAAAGAGCAGGGAGCTGCAGCGTTTCTCAAATTACATCGACAAAGATGTTTTAGCCAGAAGCAATGCGTTATTCGGCTATGAGGGAGATAAATACTACTTTGATATCGATATAAGGAAACATTTCGGGCTCGACAAATACGATTCAGAAGTAATCCCCTACTGGAAAACAGAAACGCTGGAGGCGATGGAAGCGTTCCGGTTCAAAGAGGGGTACACGGGAGGGGCCGGTGAGTGCGTCTCTTTTGCGGCCCTTTATGCCGCGGCAGCCTTTGTTGTAGGCAGAATACCGCTTGATGACATCTACATGATGGCTACACCTCTGCACTCGCAGAATTATCTGGACATTGGCGAAGGGATCATCACAAACAACAGGCGGATTGTGACAAAAAACATGTGGTTCAACGGAACAGAACTCTCAGCGAAAGCCAGACGGGCACTGGAGAATGAGAGAATAACCATAGTGGCACACCGCAGCGGTTATATACATGTAATGTATGATGATGCAACCATTGAGCCTGAGAGCTATAACAGGTTTTCTGAAAAAATAAGCAGGTATCTAAAAAACGATGTTACCTATGAGATGCTTTCCAATTTTCTCAGACAGCGGCAAAAATACCAGTGCTGTTTCCAGATATCGTACAGCTGCTGCGGCAAACCACGCTTTATTGAAGCTGAGAAGGTTTACCATTACGAGCACTCGAGCAAATCAAGGGTCGGGACTCCTACACAGAAGCTTCTCCTGCATGAGATCGAAGAGGACGAGTATTACACCGAACCGCTTCCAAACCGCATCCTGATGAGTGAAATGGAGTCATTCTTCAAGGAAAACAGAGTTATCTTTGATGAAACAAAAACTGTTGAAAAACTGAAAATCTGCCTTCGTCACAGTTGCTTTAATGTTGATGAAGTAGTGCGGGATCTAAGGAGTTTCTGCAGAACGGTTCCCTCTCTGCCCAATACAGACAAGAACTGGAAACACCAGAATCCGATTGACCTTGAAAATATCAGTTCGCCTGAGGAGGCAGTTGAGAAGCTGGAAAAATTGCGCACCGAAAACACCTCCGTGGATCTGGCTTTTTATGCATTCCGGGATCTGAGCCGCTCATCGTGGAAGCCTTTTTTAAAGGCAGCCATGGAACGCAACCCGGTCTGCATACAGGGGATGAAAAATATGGGTCCGGATGAAGCGTATACTGTACTGTCAAAGATGAGAAATGATTCGATTTACGATGGCAGAACACGAATAGCACAGCCTGATGAGGTATGGAATTTCGGAAGAGGCGACGGGCTGGAAAAAGCTTTCTGCTTCATGAATTATCTCAAGGCAACCAGGCCCGATGATGAAATGAAGATTAAGGGCGAAGGGAATATTATTGTTGCGCAATACGGAGGCAGAGAGTATAAATTTATAACAGCTAAAACAGTTAGCATTCCTTCTGAAGAGGATTTTGTGTTCTGATTCCGGATGGGTAGGACCAGATGAAGATTGATTTTTCACCATTTGAAAAAGCTTTGGGTCAGCTTGAAAAAAGCTTAAACTACTATTACTCCGAGATGGCCGAAAATGATTCCGACCTCAAGGAACAATTCCGCGCTGCGGTCATTCAGGCATTCGAATTTACTTATGAGCTTGCCTATAAAATGATCCGCCGGCAACTGGCACAAATTGTTCCTTATCCTGCAGAACTGAAAGAGATGAACTTCATGGATCTTATTCGCGATGCTAATGAAGCCGGCCTCATAATAGAAGCACCTCACTTCAGAATTTATCGCGAAAAACGCAATATTACAAGCCACACATATGATGAAAACAAAGCTGCAGAGATCATTTCGATCATTGGGATGTTTCTGAATGATATGAAATATCTGCTGAATGAATTGAAGAAACGTAATGACGGCACCAGTGAAGCAGATTGACATAAAACCAGAAGAACTGCAGGCTGTAAGGAAAATTCTGGAAAAGCATGTGCCAGAGTTTGACGTGTGTGCTTTCGGTTCACGCGTACAATGGAAAGCCAGTAGAACTTCTGATCTTGACCTGGTAGTTATGACAGATAAGCCGCTCTCTTTGCTGCAATTGATTGATTTGAAAGAAGATTTCTCAAATTCCGACCTGTCATTCAAAGTTGATCTGGTGGATTGGGGTGCAACAAGTGAGAACTTTAAAAAAATCATTGAAAAACAGGCAGTATTAATACACAAGGGGAACAGCAAATGAAAACCCCGTTTTACAAACTGATGCCGTTTTCAGTTAAACCTTAAACTTTTTCTATATTTTTCATATTAATGACTAAACATCAGTCTTTTCCAGGTTCCGGCCGGTATTTTCTTTCAATTGACGGTCTGCGTTTAATTGCTTCCATCAACATAGTCCTCTTTCATTTTGAGAACATCGGCGGATTTAATGATTTAGGAGGAGCACCTGCCTGGTTTTTCAGAATTATAAAAGGACCGGCATTTCACGCCACCATATTTTTCATCCTGGGCGGCTTCATTTTCGCTTCAAAATTTCTACCCAAGGTAGATGAGTTTAAAACCTGGCCATTTCTGCGTAAAAGATTTTCTGAACTTTATCCGCTGCATCTGATTACCACTGCTGCAATGATGATAATTTTTCTTGTCCGGATGCCCTGGGAAAATCTCAGCATAGTCAAGTTTATCTTTTCAGGGTTCATGCATCTCTCTCTTTTGTATTCGTTATTTCCTTTTTTCAGCTATACATTTAATACCCCTTCGTGGGCAATTTCCGCCTTTTTCCTCTGCTATCTTCTGTTTGGGCTGATGCTGAAATTCACTGCGCGACTGAACGAAAGAAAGAGCACCTTCGCACTACTTCTTCTATGCTTTGTACCGATTGTACTGTGGAGTTTTCTATATGGAAAGGCGGGATCAACTGTAGAATGGTATAATTTTTTCCATTTCTTTGCGCCGATAAGGCTTTTTGAATTCGCAGCCGGGATGCTTCTTGCGCGCTTTTTTATGCTGGGAAAACACAAGAGAGGACCGCTTTACACCGGGATTATCTATGATATCCTTATAGCAGCCTGCACTTATGCAATCTACATGATCAATATCCTGCAGGCCCCGGATGGCGGCCTGCTGAAATATCTTGGCTACCACATCTTTCTTACACCGTTCTATTGCTTTATTCTTTATCTTCTGGCCTGTGAGAGAGGTTTCATTTCAAAGATTCTTTCTTTCTCTGTAATCAGAAACACCGGACGCAGCTCTTTTTACCCATATCTCATTCACATTCCGATGATATCCGCTATCACTTATCTCTGCGAACATTTCCTTAACTACAACAGGCTTCTGCACTCGCCTCTGAATGTAGCGATAATTGTAATAATCCTTTACGGAGGCAGTTATCTGTATGTAAATTTTGTGAGAAAGAGAAGCAGGCCGCCGACAAAGGGAGAGGCTAAGGCGATGAGGGCAACTATTAAGAAGCAGCAAAGTGAGGCAATACCGGGCTAACTGTCTGAAATAATAATAGTAATATTAAGTATACAAGGCATCTGGTCTAATCTTTTTAAATGAGTAATAGAGCTATACTCTTTAACTGTTGTTAATAGCTAAAACACCCGAAATTGTCTGAAGGGCCCTAAAAAAACAGGATCCTACATCGGAACAAATTACTGTGTAATACCCCCTACTCTAAACCAATCATCCTTCCCCCCTGATATACTCCAAACGCCACAATCCAGGCTAGCGCAATCTGGTAAACAACAGAGAATATCGACCACTTTACACTGTGCAGTTCCCGTATTACCGTTATCAAAGCGACAATGCATGGAGTGTAAAGAAGGACAAAAAGCATAAACGAAAAGCCCTTAAGAGGAGTAAAGTGAGCGGCAATCTGCGAATTGAACTTGTCGTCATCTACCACTCCGTTTTCATTTGATCCATAAAGCACGCTCATCGAACTGACCACCACCTCTTTTGCCACAAACCCGGTCAGAAGAGAAACAGCCTCTCTCCACTCAAAACCAAGGGGCTTGAAAACAGGGACAATCGCATTACCCATCTGCCCGATATATGATTTCCTGATCAACTCTGTATTCATGGCATCTTCCAGTTCCGAAACCTGCTGGTTTTTCTGCTGTTCTGTCAGTTCAGACGAACTCTTTACAGAATTAATCAAGGTTTCATAACGGTTCTGTACCTCTTTGTCCTGCGGGAATTTTCCAAGTGCCCAGATTATTATAGAGAAAACCAGTACCACTCCACCCATTTTCCTGAGAAAATGTTCGGCACGCTGCCACATGTGAATCATTACACTCTTGAGTGTTGGCAGACGATATGGAGGAAGTTCCATCACAAAGGGCTGATCCTCACCCTTAAAAATGGTCTTGCTGAAAATAAAAGCCATTATGAAAAACGCCAGTGTACCGAACACAAACTGAAAAAGAAAGATTACGTTTCCCGCAAACCCGGGGAATAGCGCTCCGGCAAAAAGCACATACACCGGAAGCCTTGCCGAGCAGCTTATAAGCGGGGAAAGCAGTATAGTTTTACGTCTGTCATTTTCCGATTCCAGGGTGCGTGCAGCCATAATTGCCGGAACACTGCACCCCATTCCCATTATCATCGGAATGAAACTTTTCCCGTGCAGACCCACCTTGTGCATTATTTTATCTGTGATAAAAGCGGCCCTCGCCATATAGCCGGTATCTTCCATGACAGCAATTCCAAAAAACAGTATAAGTATGTTTGGAAGAAATACGATCACTCCGCCAACACCTCCAATCACACCCTCAATGATCAGACTTCTGAAAAGTGAATCAGGCATAAGTGCGGCAACTGTATGCCCTGAGTACTCCACGAGCAGTTCAATTAATTTTTTGGGGTAATCACCAAGAACAAATGTAAGCTGAAAAAGAAGCCACATGAAAAAGAAGAAGACCGGAAATGCCCATACAGGATGAGTAAGCACCCTGTCAATCTGGTCGGACATTTCGATTCGATTTCTGGGAGGTTTTTTGAGAGTTTCTCTCAGGGCACCTGCTACAAAGCCATACCGTGATTCAGCAATGAGGCCTTCGGGATCCTCACCCAGAACCGACTTGACACGCAGAACCGATTCCGCTACGCTTTTCATCAGAGAACCGTCTCTGTCAAAACCCCTAACCTCTTCAACAACACCCCTGTCGTTCTCAAGAAGCTTCAGCGCAAGCCATCCCTGAGGTTTATTAACACTATGAAGAGCCTTATGCAAGGAGATCTTCTCAATGGCAGAAAGTATTTCAGAAGGAAGATCGCCGCAGCTTTTCCTGTAAACAGTTCTCTTTTCATCAACCATCTTCGCGGCTTCAACAAGGAGCTTCCGGCAGTTGGTTCCACTCTTCCCCACAGTAGTCACTATCGGAAGATCAAGGAGTTTTGAGAGCTGCTCCAGATCTATCTGCAAACCTTTTTTCCTGACCTCATCCCACATGTTGAACGCCAGTACAGGCCTTATCCCCATTTCCAGAAGCTGGACAGTAAGATAAAGATTCCTTTCCAGATTGGTGGCATCAATGACATTTATCACCGCATCCGGCGATTCCTTTATTATGTAATCCCTTGCCACCTTTTCCTCGAGTGAAAATGCGCTGAGAGAATAGGTCCCGGGCAGATCAACGATATTAAACTCCCGGCCGTCAACAACAGAACTTCCCTCCTTCATCTCAACTGTTACCCCGCCCCAGTTACCTACATGCTGGTGTGCGCCGGTAATAGCATTAAACAGAGAAGTCTTTCCGCTGTTAGGGTTTCCGGCCAGTGCAAACGTCAAAACTTTTTTTCCGGATATTTCTACTTCCGGCTCTTTTTTGAGATCCAGTCTCAATTCTGAAGGAAAAAAAAGAGGCATATTTCTCCCCTGTTTAAATCTTTTCTACATCGATAAAATCCGCTTCACAAATTCTCAGGCTCAGATGAGAATCCCCGACCTCAACCTCGATAGGATCCTTTAGCGGCGCATACTTAACAACCCTGATCTCAGCCCCTTTAAGAATCCCCATCTCCATCAGGCGCTTACGGATCATACCCGATCCCCCCATCTTCAGCACCTTTACCCTGTCTCCCTCACTGCATCTCCCCAGATTCATCTATTAACCCCTGTTCATTTCTCAATCAATTAAAACGACCTCAATCTCTTTGCTCATTTCTCTTCCCAGCGCAATACGCATTCCGTTCACATGAACCACCAGAGGACCGCCCTGGTTTACTATGACCTCACCCTCGATTCCCTCCCTCATGCCCATATCCATAAGACGGCGCCGGAGCTTCTGATGAGGTCTGCCGGTGTCTCCGGCCACTCCTACTACCCGGAATTTCCCACCGGACTGAACCGTGCTTAAACTCAGGGATTTTTCCGCGGTTTTCCCGAAACAACTGTCACACAGACCATGAATCTGCATTTTGTGGGAAAAAGCATGGAAACCTCTGCTTCGGGCTTCCGCAATTTGAGCCTCTTCTATTACCGGTGAATAGAACTCAATTATTTTACCGCATTTGAGGCAATAGAAATGATCATGGTGCTCACCAGGATGCAGATGCTCATATCTTGTTACACGGTCCCCGAATTCTTTCTCCAGAGCAAAACCGTATTCCACCAGAAGGTTGAACGCGGAAGAAACAGCCTCATCCGATATGTCAAGGTTATTTGACCTGATAAATTTCGAAACATCATCAAGCGATATATGGTGATCGGTAGAAAAGAAGTAGATGATCACTTTTTTAAGTGCATCACTGACTTCGATGCCATTTACAGACAGTAAACCGATGCACTCATCGAGTATCAGCCTATGTTTCCTGTTGTCCACGGCACCTCCCGCAAATCCCTGATATATGCACAGTATGACGGCTGATCTCAAAGCCGTTAAGCCTGGCAACGGATTCTATTCTGTTTTCAAGTTCCGGATCTGTAAATTCGATTATACAGCCGCATTTATCACACACCAGGTGCTCATGATGAGCGCTGTTGGCAATAAATTCATAATAGGATTGTGATGATTCAAGGGCGACCTGAGAGAGAAACCCGGCATCGACCAGATGAGCTATAGTCCTGTAAACAGTGGCCCGGCTCACTGGAATTCTCTTTTTGCGGAATATTGCAATAAGCTCCTCTGCATTAAAATGAGAGGAATTCCTGATAAGGTACTCTAAGATAAGCTTACGCTGCGGGGTAAAAGAGAGTCCCTTGCAGGAGAGATAATCCCTGAAACGGGCACGGAGTGAATCAGCTTCTGTTTTCATAAGCACAACCCAGAACTAATATTGAGACTCAATCTCAAATATACTAAATTTAATGGAGGATTGCAAAGGTATTTTCCGATTCCATCGCGTCCATTTTGCCGTTTTTCCTCATTGGAATAGGTCATCCCGTTATCCAGGTAAGCGAACATGCGTGATTCGCTTTGTACGATAATCATCGCTGAAACATCGTTTAAACTTGTCTAACAGCCGGGGAAAACGTATATTTTGATATCCCATTATCTCTGATAAAGAAGGCTAAAGCAGGGAAAATTACATAGCCTATTAAGGAAAATTGTACAGTATTACCCCTACGCATTTGTCATCAGTCACACCTAAAAAATCAATTTACCTATCGGTTATCAGCAAAAAACAATAGTATAACTAATCAAAAAACAATAAGTTAATAATGTGAATATTTTGATCAGGCTAAGGAAATAAAGCCCATTTTCAGAGTTCGTCACCTTCCGACTAAGAACCAAAGAAACAAAAACGATCACTCGTCGGCATTCCCTGTACTTCTGCTATCGTTTATATCTCTGATCAATGCAATGCCCCCTTTGAAGGATTCGTTGCTCCAATCGTCGATCGCCAAGCGCATCGAAGCCATCAAGGCGATGTCAAAAACGGCCGATGAATTCCAGATTTTTATCAGCGAGTTCTCCACCAGCCTGCAGGACTCCGCTCCGTACAGTTTTTTAGACACAAATCGGCTCAGCAACACCCCGGCTTCGGCCCGCAAGGAACTATCGGGCGTACGGTACCAGGAATACCGCAAAGATTTGGGCATCGAAGCCCTGGCGGGATACACGTATAACTCTGCCTATCTTTTCGAGGAGCCGGAATCCATGTATCGTCATAGCATGTATGCGGGAGTGCGCTGGCGTCTGCTTAAAGGTGGTCTGGGCGAGTCCCGCAGCCGGGCACGTCAGGCGCAAACCTTTATTGAAAGGGATTCTATAGATGCCCTCGATGAGGCCGCCCGAACGCTACTCGCTGCGACGTCCGACAATATTCTGTCCGCCTCCTGCCGCCTCAAAGGCCGTCTTCTGGAGAGTTACAGCAGGTTTCTTAGTGAAAACGTAGAGATCGCACGTCGTCTGTACCATCTTGGCGCCTTGCATTCCGAAGACCTCATGGCGATTCAGCGCGATCAGGATCGTGCCCGAAGCCTTCTGCAGATATCAAACTCCATCGCCTCCAAAAGTACCGGTGGTATCCATCTTGTCGAACCACAAACGGTGGACCTTGAACGATTGCTGAGTATCGCAAAGATCCGCACCGATTCTCTTGTGATGTTCAAGGAGGCCAAAAGCCAGCATACAACAATGGGAAGCGCGGCATGCAACATCAACCTCGATGCCTTTGTCCGTGAAAATATCTACTCTCATACCGGAGAGCTTTCACAGGGGCTTTCCGGCGGGCTGTCTTTGATCGTCCCGCTTGACTTCATCACCGCGCCCCGCCAGGCGGCATGGCAGGCACAACTGCGACAAATCGAGACCCAAACCGATGCCAGACGCAAAAAGAGTATCGATGAAATCTGCAATCGCTACTACGAATACTCCTACTTGCTGCAGGAGTATGTACAAGCACGCTACAATGCCAAGAGGCTATGGGAACGCTTACGCCGCCAGCATTTATCCTTGTCGCCAGCCCAGGCCGATAACGAACCAATGGCAGTGTATCAGAGGGTCAAGGACCTCTTCGACAACCAGTTACAGCAGCTTGAAATCCGCGAAAGGCTGAATCTGAAACTGGTCCAGCTGGCATCCGCGGCCGGACTGCCCGATATAGGCAGCTGTTTCACTCCGTGTACCACAGCTACGCCCCAGGTTTCACCGGTGCGCATCGGCAATCGCGAGATTTATCTGTGGGCAAAGGACTTTGCCCTGCATGAAAACGTCTACCTGACAGATTTGTGCCAGGCAAAAGGTATCAAGCGGATTCTGCTCTCTTATTCGGTCAACAATGACAACGTCAAGGTCCGGGAGTTTATCGGCCTTTGCCATTCAAAAGACATTGAAGTTTACCTCATGCTGAGCGAAACCACACTGCTGGAGCCGCGCAAACGCGCGACCCTGGATGAAAAGCTGCAGCTGATAGGAGACCTGGCTCCCGATGGCCTGCACCTGGACATTGAGCCGCAAATGATTGACGGATGGAAAGATGACAACTATCGGCTGGTACGAACCTATCTCGATATGCTGACGCATGTACGATCAGTCTGGAGCTCATCGCTGAGCGTTTCAATCCCGATCGGCTATCCTCCAGATATTCTCGCTGATCTGGCCGGCAAGGTTGATTATGTCAACGTCATGGCTTATGAGAGGCCGCATGTCGAGGCAATCGCAAAGGTCATCAGGGAAGAGATTGAGGCTCTGGGAACAAAGCTTCACGTTGCTCTGCGCTGCAGTGACTTTGAAGACGAGGACGCGCTGGAGTCAACCGTCAAGGCGTTGCACGACCGGTACGCGATAGATAACTTTGCACTGTATGATCTGCACAAATACATAGAACTGGTATTAATAAAATGAAAACCTTGAAAAGCCGTAAGTACATCAACTACTCCACTGAAGGCAACGCACCCCGGGCGCCCGCCTGGCACGCTAACCTCCTTCGCTATGTCTATTTCGGGATTCTGCTTGCCGCCGCGGTTCTGGCAGTGCGCGCCATCTTCATCCATGTTGCATATATCAATGGAACGGGTATGGTTACATTCAAACCCATTACCATCCGCGCGATAGATGATATGGTAATCGACAGGCTGGCGGTCACTGAAGGCGACGTGGTGCGCAAGGGGCAACCATTGCTGTATCAACGCCCCACCCACAATGAGACTACGACGATTATGCGTAGTGGAACCGGAACATCTACCGATGTACATGAGCGCATTGCCCGCACGGATCGGGAGATAGCACTCAAGATGATTGAGCAACAGTCCATAAAAGGAGAAGTGTTGGCCGTGGAGAAGGAACTCGCACGCCTGCGCCAGCTGTCCTCGCTGGAGGCAATTACCGCCGAACGCCTGCGTCAGCAGCAGGCACTACTGGAGATAAAGCGCAGCCGCTACGATCTGCTCAGCGGGGAGATGGATGTATTGAAGAACTATCGTAGCCGGCTTTACCGTTACGCTGCCGAAGGTGGCAACGTGGCGACCATCCAGCTCAATGACGCCGATCTGGCTGCCGACTCGCTTGTGTATTCCGCACCGATCGATGGAGAAGTGGTGCAGGTTTTCCGCCAGGAGCATGAAGCCGCATTCCGTAATGAGCCGATCCTGCAGATCGCTTCACATCTTGACATGCGCATTAAGGGCTATTTTGAACAGAAACACCTGCGGCAGCTCAAGGAGGGCCGCGACGTCAGGATCGTTTTTCCGGATGGAACCCACAGCTATGGCAGGATATCAAAACTCTACGTCGCCACACTTGCGCTGCCTGAAGAATTCCAGAAGAAATACGAGCCGGTGCGCCGCAATATTATCGTCGATATCATTCCCGCGCCCGGAGAAGAACAGAAGTGGATCCACCTGGACAGGATTTCCGTCAAACTTCGCATCAAAAGGACCCTTCACCATGACTCATGATGATTTCGTGCCGTTAAGAGTACTGTCCATTACCGACAATCCACATGAGGCAGCCGGTGGGGCAGATCGTGTGTCAATAGCCGCGTTTGATCCGCTGACATTACGTCAATACCATGCCGCAGTTGTCACTTTCGGTCCCGGCTATCGTGATGTCGTCAAACGAATCCGCCGTCATGACGATCTGCAGGTCTATCTAAAGCCCATCTTTTTACTCAACACCCATGGGGGTGAAATCATAGAATACGGCCGGGCAGTTCTTGACGGAGAGGTACAGGGTGGAGCGATCGACCGTTTCCTTAAGGACCACGAGGCCGTCATTACCGGGATCAACACACATATCGCGCAGTTCACCTCCGCACCCCAGGAGCATGCCGCGCACCAATACGGCCTTGCCGTCAAAGCTATCCGTTTCATCCATTCGCGCAATAATCCGATACAGCCGATCCGGTTTCCCAAATCGATTTACGCCTACTCGTACCCCTTCATCGACATACTGATCACAGGCAACCATTATCAGCAATTCACGCTGATTGATTTTCTGGAGAATCGCAATCTTATCGAGGGAACGTTCGTCGACCGGGTGCACTGCTGCAGCTTCTGTTATGCCAGTTTTCTCAATTTCCGTGAGATTTGTGTCAATTGTCAATCACCCAATATTTCAAATGAGGACCTGATTCATCACTTTCCCTGCGGGTATATGGGACCGGAATCGGATTTTATACGCACAAGTAAGCTGATCTGCCCCAAGTGCCGCAAGAATCTCAAGCACATCGGAGTCGATTTTGACCGTCCAAGCCAGGTTTTCACCTGCAGCGTCTGCACCCACAGCTTTCAGGAGCCCGGTGTCGATGCCTTGTGTGTCAATTGCGGCAAGACCATAGCGCCCGAAAAGCTCCTTTACCGTACGTTGAAAGAGTTCAAGCTGACACCGCTTGGCGAAGCCTCCGCGCTCAGCGGCATTGTCTATTCACTTCAGGAAGAGTTACGTGACAACATCGAAGTAGTCAGCATGGATAAGTTTAACGTGGTTCTCAACCTGGAGATCGAACGGGTTCGGCGCTATAAGAAGTCGCTCAGCACCATTGTCCGTCTCGTGTTTGACAACTATGCCGACCTGCTCACCCAACTGGGCAGTGCCTCGACCGCCCTGAGCCGTCAGATCGTTGCCGAAATCGCCGACTTCGTCCGCAACACCGATCTGGTAGCCTTCATCGATGATCGCACGCTGCTTTTTCTGCTGACTGAAACGAGTATAAGCAATGCCAAAATTGCCATGGATCGTCTGACGAAGCGGATAACGGCACTTATCACTGAAAACCTCAGTGTCGGCCTTAAGCTCAGCTACAAAAGCCTGGCACTTGATGGCACCCGCCCGTACAACGAAGTTCTCAAAGAGCTCGCCGCGCATGAATGAGTACCTGCTTAATTTGTTTCAATTCATCGCCAACCTCACCCCTGCGCGATTCATTGAGCTGTTCTGGTACTTTTTTATCTTTGACTTTTTGCGTTACCTGGCAATCGACCTGATAGTCATTCCCGTCAGTCTGCTCAAACGTCGTCTGCGTCGACCGCTTTACGATGAGGCACGCCGGCGTCTTTTCTCTGAAAAGCCCCTGGTTTCTGTGATCGCTCCTGGAAAGAATGAAGCCAAACACATAATGGATCTGGCCTACTCGCTCAAAGCGCAGACCTACCGCAATATTGAGGTCATCATCGTCGATGACGGATCCGATGACAATACCCGCCAGGTCGCGCTCAACGCCCTGCGGCTTGGCCTGATCCACAACTTCTTCCGCAACGATGTCCGCGGGGGAAAAGCCTCGGCCGCCAATCTTGCGCTGCGTTTCAGCCGGGGCAAATACATTGTACACCTGGATGCCGACTCCAACCTTTCAGTAGACGCAATCGAAAAGCTGCTTATCCCATTCTTCATGGACAGCCGCATCGGCGCAACTGGAGGAGATATCAGGGTGGAGAATATCCATGAGGGGCTGGCCGCGCCGCTGCAAGCCTTCGAGTATGCCAAGACCATCTCGGTCGGCCGACGTGTCACCTCCGAGATGGGCATCCTGCGTATAATCTCAGGAGCATTCGGCGCGTTTCACCGGGATGTCATCGAGCGGCTCAGCGGCTGGGATGTAGGGCCCGGATTGGATGGAGATATCACCGTCAAAGTCCGCAAGCTGGGCTACAAAGTGATCTTTGTGCCGGAGGCTGTCTGCTTCACCAACGTCCCGACAACCTTCCGGAGCTTGGCAAAGCAGCGCAATCGCTGGAACCGATCCCTGGTCAGATTCCGCTTGCGTAAACACCGCGACGTGCTCATGCCAGACGCCAATTTCCGATTCAGTAACTTCTTCGCGATGCTCGACAGCATATTCTTCAATTTCGTGCTCAACCTCAACTGGTGGGTATATCTGCTGACGATGCTGTTTTTTAATGATCGCGTCTACTGGGTCCAAATCGTGATGATCAACTACCTTCTGTATTGCTGCATGAATTTCGTTCAGTTCAGTATCAATCTGGCGATCGCTCCTTCAAAGCAAACCCGCCGACGGGACTATCAGCTGCTGCTGTTTCTGCCGCTGATGCCGTTGTACACCGGCCTTTATATACGGTGTGTTTTAACCTATGCCCACCTCCGCGAACTTTTCTGGCGCACCTCGTATCTGGATACGTGGAACCCTTGGAAAGTCTCGGCGCTGGCCCGCACAAACAAAATGTAACCAACCGTCTCGCATTTGTCTAACTCTTTGGGCAATAGAGGAGTCCGGCCGTAGATGGTGTTATTATTACGGATCACTTGAGGGTACCCCAAAATTTCACCTGAGGTGATTTTTTGCCTCAAAGGTAAACAAGACCGCTAAAGTTCTTCTACTCTGGTTCTGTTTGAAGCTATATTTTTGTCTTAGAATCCCCAAAAATCAGGAGAACCTTTGAAAAAATTGCCAATTCTGCTTATAATCCTCTCTGCGGCGTTATGTGCTGCTAATGACTATGACCGGATATTTCTGCCACAACGGAGTTTCTGCAGCTCTGCGATGAAAGGTCTGGGTGATGCGGGTATAGCTTTTCCTCTGGACATCTCAGGAGGTATGATAAACCCGGCACTTGCCTATTCGTACCGTAAATCGGTCCAGGATGTACACGGTTCTGTTTTTGCCTCCTATGGACGAGACAGTATCTTCGATAATCACATAATGCCGCTTGGCGCCAGTTACTCCACATCAGAGGGTGCAATGGCCTTCTATTACCGTCTATTAAAAGACAAAGGTGAGATGAGACAAAATGAGTTTGTGCTTAATATCTCTGGACAGCTTTCCGGAAATTCCGAAACACAGGGCGCGGTAGATTTAGGAGTCAACTTCAGGCTTGAGAATTTTAAATGGGGTGACAGGCCGCTGGGGAGCCTTCCTCAGAGGGTTCTTTTCAGGGACAGCACTGGAGAATGGTCTGGTGATTCTGTCAATAGGTGGTCAGAGGCTAGTGAGAGGGGCTCTGTTATGGAAAGACGTCTTCTGCTGGATATCGGTTTTTTCCAGGAGAATGTCTGGCCCAATATCGATTTCGGCCTTACTATGCGAAACATCCTGGGCTATGTCTGGTCTGCTGAAAACCCCGATACTGCATTTTCCGAAAGGTTAGTCTCACCGGAATCTGCAGATGACGATACAGCTCTTGTACGCACCTATTATTACAAAAACGAAGTTGGCAAAACGCGTGGCTGGACCAGGGGCAAATACCGTGGTCTGGCTGCAGGTATCGTTTACCATCTTCCTCTTGGCGAAAATTTCAGACTGAGCTTTCCAATCGATTTCGAATTCATAGGCCTATTTGACAAAAAAATCAAAAACAGGGCAATATTCCGGGGCGGTATACAGGGAAAAATAAGCCAGAATTTTTACCTGAGAGTTGGATATTCAAGAGCACCTGAATTTTTGCTTACTGGAATCAACGGGTTTAAAAACATCAATGTATTTACAGGCGGGGGAGGAATTGCAATAGCCCCTGTCAAACTTGACTTCTACGTTTCGAATCTCTCTTTCGGGACAACTTTGAACTTCGATTATTAGGGCCTCTACTCTTTGTGATCTGTAAGCAAAGGGTTGGTGTCCATTATCCCACTGTTTGTGAGCTCTCATCGTGAGCGCAAAGCGGAATACTTACGTTTAAACCATAAAAAACCGGGACTAATTATTACCTGACTTATGCACCCGGATCAGTGCGAATTGCACTTATCCCTTATGCATAAAGGCTTTCACAAATCTTGATTTACCACCAGTGTGGTGCACCTGCGATTTGTTCAAGCCTTTCTGCTACAAGGTCTAAACGCACTTCGCCCTTGAGCGGATAGTCAACGGTTTAACAGAATAATAATCAGAAATAAAGACCGGAATTTGAAAACGCAAAGTGCGCCGAGAGCACACGCATAAACGCTCTGCGTTTACAGGATGGAAGGTCACATAAACCTAAAAATCAATCCGTCTCCCCGACATTCATTATCAACACTAGTCTCCCCGTGAGTCCAGCCAGGAATCATCGGTTTCTTTTTCCAGAGGAACACTCACGGGCATTCCGCAGTTTTCAGACAGAGGAGTGGTACTGCGGATGTACTGTTCGTAAGCGCTGAAAAACCCATCGGGCGACTTTATTCCCGCTTTTTTCAAAAGGCCGGCAGAGAGAAACTTGTGAAGTGTTTTGCCATCAGCCGCACCTGTGTATTTATAATTGCACTCACCGATACAGGCGATTGCGATATCACGGATATCCGGTTCCGGCAAACCGGCAAAACTGGAAAGGTTAACCCTTATGACAGCGTTCCACAGGCCGTAGCAGGTGCGTTTTTTACTTGTGACATCAACATTGAAAGGCCTGATTACATCATCGGTAGTGCCGCTCTTTGCGAAATTTGACAGCGGTCCGTCAATACTGAAGGCATCAGGACTGAAAAGGCTGTCTTCTGATACATAGTCTGCAGGATTTCTGTTATAAGCGATATCAAAATCCTGCAACCCGTCGGCCCTGTTTGAAACCAGTCTTTTGTGCAGACCAAGATAGGTTGGTCTGAGATTATTGATATCAGAAAATGGGTGAAATCTGCGGACAGTATCGTTTATTGCCACCTGGCTTCCGTTGAGAATAATCTCTTCGATTACCAGGGACGGATGATCTGCCGGATTTTCAATCAGGTCGTTATTGTAAAGAGTGTTGAAAAGATGCATCTGTTCATAAAGATTCATCTCCAGTGATCCCAGTGCAACCGAATACATGCTGTCAGAGAGCGGGACACGTTTACCGTAAGAGATAGTGGAATCGATATCCACACCCACGATTCTTGACATTTCCTTAAATACCCTTACCCCGGTTACCGAAGATAATCTGAGGGAATCCTTTACTCTTGAAAAAGACCCGGTTCTGTAAAAATACTGTACAAGCCCGAAGGCATCCGGAGCTATCTCCCCGTTGTCAAAAATCGTGCGATCGAGTCTGTAGACAGTCTCCACTCCAAGAATATTATTGGAGGATGCAAGGAGTTCAAAAACATATCTGCAACCCTCAAAAACATTATTGTGATTGTGAACCTGGTACCCTCTTCCCCTGACAGCACTTTTATCGAAGACAACACCGACAGCTTTCCCTTTTTGGTAATCAAGACGCCTGCTCCATGGAACATCACCGGCCACATCTACTGTATCTGTCCATTTCGAATAAGGTTTGAAGATGCCCAGATCATAATTCATGGCATTCATGATAGGTTTGACAGTTGATGATCCGTTTGGAGTTCTGTTCTTCAACAGGCATGCGAGCCGGGAGCCCAGGCGGTCTTTTGAATAGTAGGCCAGAACATTTCCGGTCCGGGAATCCATGATACTGTAGGCATAATACTGCCCGTTAACAACCACCGGCTTTCGAACATAGTAAAATGTGCTTTTCCGGTATTCGTTTTTTTCAGTCTTTTTGTACCTTATATTGACAAGTACAGTATCTCCGGGGCCGAGAGTTGTGATAAATGATGATGAAGGTTCGTGGAAGTCCTCCGGTGCAGAAAGCACTCTTATATGTCTCAATGTATCTTTGGGCGTTGCAGACATCCTGACCTGCTCCCCCTTGCTTCCGATACGCACCTCGTCAATAATCGTTGTATCAGGACCATACCCGCGTTCACTTACAAGCTTCTCAAGCTCCCGCTGAAGGGGCAGATCAATGGTGAGCTTTATCCTTAGATTTCCTTTTTTGCGGATAAGAGAGTTGGGATCAATAAGGTCCATCTGTTCCAGCTGTTCGCTCCCCGACCCGTTTTTTCTGAGTGTAAGCAGCCAGAATTCATTTGCCAGATCAACCAGCGGTCCGTACCCCCCCTCGACCCTTTTAGGTCTGGAGAATGTCAGTTTATCGATCTGCTCAAGAACCTCATTCTGTTTTTCCGGGCTCCATTTAAGAGCCTCGCCCATTCTGGGCATGTCTATCCGGCACTGGCTGATAATCCTGCTTCTGAAATTCCTCCCCCACTTGACCATACGGGAAAGGTAAATACATTCGGCATCACTGAGGTCATTCAGTTTCTTGTTGAAAAGGCCCTGCGCTATATCCTTATAACCAATCATGCCGTAGTCGCTTGTGACACAGTGGTTAAGATAGACTTCAAGGATACAGTCTGGAGAATAGAGTTTTCTAAGAGCCACTGCCAGACGCAGTTCGCGGACTTTTCGGTCAACAGACCTGCTCACCCGTCTCATTCCGTTTTCGTCAAGTTTAGAGATAAACAGCTTGGCTACCTGCTGGGTAATTGTCGATGTGCCGCGCGGAGTTGATTTTTTAAACGTAAAGACAGCATCCCTGGCCGAGCGCAGAGCTGCTCTCACAAAGCTGTCGAATTCAAACCCGAGATTGTTCTCCCTGTAGTTCTTATCCTCTGCTGCAATGAGGGCGGTAAGAAGTACCGGCGGGAATTCACCGATAGTGGCCCTGAGGTGATCGGTCTTTATAACCGATACAGGTCTGTCGAGCCGGTCAACGATCTCGATGGTATTTGAGTACTCGCGCACCTCCCTGAGACGGTCAATTATTGACAAAGATGGATAATCTTCGATCACTATGCCATCAACGATCTGCACCTGTGAACTGTCATCTGATTTTTCATCCGATAGCTCGGTAATACGGGCAGCCTCATTGCTCATTGCCTGATCGGCAAGCACATCCTGCCACCCCGCCCCGAACTCCTTTGACAGAAGTCCCCGTTTCTCGAGATCGACAAGCTTTTCTCCCCAGAGCAGAAAGTGACGGTTGAAGGCGTACCTGGCAATAAGAAAGGCAGGGTACGACCCGACCACTACAAGTCCGATCAGGGAAACGAATATTATCAGCAGTATTTTAAGAGGTGATTTCTTTGTCATTTTGTCCAATGTACGCGGATTTACATCCCGCGGTTCTTTTCGGGTAAAATCAGATTGTTTCTAATCCATTTGGTAAGTGAATTCAAATATAATGACAGCTTATTAAAACTACTCTATTTACCCCTGTTTTTTCAAGAAACTGTTTTGATCAATATGACTTTGTCACTCTTTATATTCCGCCCCTTCAGTCAGGAATTGTGTGCTGGTATCACAACCGTGGCCCTACCCCATAGGCGCCAGCTTGATATTGACAACAACTATATTCAATCGGTTTTCTGGAAGAGTTAACGTCCGCTTCCCAAAAACAAATATCATTATAAGTTACTAACTACGAACCAGGAACCATCGGTTATCTTTTTACAACATAAAAATTGGACTATACACTGATTGGAGCGTATTTTTATAAGTTCACCCCAATGTTACTTCAAAGGAGAATCGGTGATACGGATCTGGATAGTTAGTTGTTTGGCAGTTTTAATGGCAATGAGTTGTACTCCGCGGGTTGTCGTAAAAGAAAATGCAGAGCAGGCAAAGCCGACAATCAGACTGGTACAGAGCGATACGATCTCGTACATTGTCGATTTTCCCGACAACCAGGGCAGAGATGCTTTTCTGCTCTCTTTTCGTGAGTTTCTGCAAAACTACCCTTTCGCCACTGTATCTAAAGGCCAGGACCACAAAATTGTGCTTGTAAATATTCTACCAGAACAAGGTACAGAACCGGGTTCAATTATCCCTTTTGAGAGATCCCGTTTTATTGAAGAAATGATCCAGGAAACTGTTGAATCAACAATTGGCGATTCCGCCCTGGAAACGCTTGACTCGATTACCCCTGCTACAGGCGGGAGTGTAAAACTTTACCTGCACCGCAGCGGAATTGACCCCTCATTTTCATCTCTTCTTGATGTTTTTCCCTTTGGAACAGATAATTCCCCCGGTTTCCTGTCTGTTGCAGATTCTTCCCGCGGAAGGATTACACTGCGCTTAAATGGACGAATCCTGAATGGAAAGAACAAGATTTTTTCTGCGCTGGACATAATCGAACTGTGGACCAATTTTATCAGGCACCATCCCTCAGAGGGGATGGCTGTATTCTACAGAGTTCAGGGGGTAAGAGAGTTTATCGAAGGCAAAGAGGCAATTGTACGGGGTTTCGGGGCAACAGATGAATTCACGATTACGCTTCGTTTAACACAGCCCGATCCCTATGCAGTCCACCGGCTCACCACATCGAGACTCCTTGGTTCGGATCTCAGGCTGGGGCGCTATTTTATCGACAGTGAAGAGAAGGATGTGCTTTTGCTGCTTCCAAATACCATTTCCACTCCAAAGAGAACCGCATTCCTGGACAAGTTGATTCTGCGGAGAGGCGGCGATTTAAACCCGATTTTGTCCTTTTCACTGAATAAATATGATGCGATAGTGCTTACTTCATTAAGCGATATCGAGTACGCCAGGGGCAATCTGGCCCAAAAAGCGACTTTGATAAAGATCCCCTCGGACCGCTATTTTCTGGCTGCCTGCAGAAGCGGTCTGGGCAGAGTGTTGAAAGAACAGGTCGACGTCTCGGATCTGCTGAAAAACTTTGTGAAAGCAGAAGGAAACCTCATTTCTGCAATCGAAACAGATTCTGTCATGGATATTCAGGCCACTTCTGAGGCCTCTGAAATATCGGGACTGGAACAGCATCGGATTCTATTCAGAAAAGATGATCCTGTATCAAAAATCATTGCAGAGAGGCTCCTTGCCTGTCTGAGCCGTGTAAAGATTCCCTGCACATTAATCGCCGCCGATCAGCTTGAATATGAAAAGGAGCTTGTATCGAAAGGGTATGACTGCGCGGTGGGCTGGGTGACAGAAAAAATCAAAGTCAGTAAAAGCGAGCAGCTGAGAGCGGCTGCGATGTGGTTTGATGATCAGGAACAGGAAAGTACACGACTGGCTGAGATCAAAGAGATTCCACTCTTTTCAGTTAATAAATACCTGCTTGTAAGAAACGGTATCGGACTCTACCGGGGAGAAGTAGGCGGGATTTATTTACTGCCGCAAGAGCCCTGAAACCCTCTCTTTCAGTGGCATTCTCTTTGCATTCTATTCCCTTTAGAGAAGTAAATCGTTTAACTTCAAACTGATTTACCGGCCTTTTAAAAGTTTTACTTTCGGGAATAGAAGAGATTGTAATGAGAAGGCAGATTATCTGGAAAGTTGCCCGATTTTCTCTTTTCTTCGCGGTTCTCTGGCTGACAGCCGGGTATAATTTTCTTCTGGCCCATACAATTATCGAGATGATCGGAGTTGTGACAGTATGGTCACTGTCTCTTTTTATATGGAATGCAAGGCCCTACCTTGAAAATAAATTTCTTTTATTCATCGGAATCTCCTGCCTGTTTACCGGTTTCTTTCAGTTGTGCCATGCTATGGCATGCGAAGGGATAGAAATTTTTCGAGGTGCCACAGAGCAGCTTTCGTTTCAATTCCTGGCCACGGCACGTCTGGTTGAAAGCGGTTCACTTCTGGCCTCTGTTTTATTTGCAAACAGAAATATTAAAATAAATACAATAAGAGTCCTCTATCTGCTTGCGGGTGCAGCTCTCTGCGGACTCATTTTCGGCGGGGGTTTTACAGGTTACCTGCCGCAGTTCCAGATTATAAGTGAACTCTCAACCATAGCGATGCTTCTTTGCTCGATACTCTTGCTTCACCATTGGCGTGACAAGCCCGGGCCCGGACTTGTCCGGCTTTTATCATGGTACGCCCTGCTCAGTATAGTATCGGGACTTCTTATACTGGTTTCCCTTAACAGCCAGCCAGTTATTCTATCAAGACATATTCTGCGGCTGACAAGCTGGTATCTTCTTTACAGAGCGATCATCATAACTGGATTTGTCAATCCTTACGATATCTTTTTCAGGTACCTTAACAGAATGAAGGAAGCGGAAAGTGAAGCCCGAAAAAAGGCTGAGGAGCGTGCTGCAGAGCTTGATGCGCTGAGGGCAAATCTGACTGACATGCTCACAGAGCATCATACTGGCAGACTCCTGGAATCTATACTGGTACGCTCCGTTTCTCTGCTTAAAGCTGAAGGAAGCGAGCTTGGCCTGTATGACCGGAAAAGAAACGAAATCGTGGTAGTCGCGGTTCATAACCGCTGCAACCGTAAAGGAATCAGAATACCTTTAGGCCATGGCTTGCTGGGAGTTGTCGCACAGAACCGCGAACCTGCCCTGCGTCATGGCTATGGTGCAGGAGAAAGTTTTTCTTCTGTTCACTATTCAGATCACTGGCAGAGTGTTATAGCGGCGCCATTGATAGCCGGCGGCAATCTGGTCGGGGTACTGATGATTGTAGAGTCAAACAGGTCGCATAAGTTTACATGGGCAGATCTGAACCTTTTCACGATGTTTGCACAGCAGGCCGCGATGACTATCAGAAACACGCGTCTTCTTGAGGCAGCCCGTAAGAAAGCTGAAACCGACTCTCTTACCGGATTATTCAATCATCGCCATTTTTTCGAAGCGGCCGCCCACGAACTTAATCGTGCAATCCGCTACAGGCATCCGCTTTCAGCTCTGATGATTGATATCGATCATTTCAAATCGGTAAACGATAATCACGGTCACGCTTCAGGAGATCGGGTATTGATAGCCATATCAAATCTCTGCCGTCAGTTATTCAGAAATATCGACATTATCGGCAGGTATGGTGGTGAGGAGTTCGTTGTCCTGCTTCCTGAAACACCGGTTTTTATTGCCCGTGAAGTGGCCGAGCGACTCAGGAAAGCCGTTGCCGAGACAGTTATATCCTGCAACAGGGGGCATCTTTCTGTCACGATCAGTGTGGGAATCGCCCCTTTGTGCAGCGGAACCGAAACCACAAACAGTCTGATAGAAAAAGCAGATCTGGCCCTTTACAGATCTAAACATCTGGGACGCAATCGGATTACTGTGTGGACCCCATACATGAGAAGCAAAATGAATCCGACAGGCACAACCGCTGTGGCTCCAGATCCATAACACCGCCCTCTCCTCTTACCTCTTTACCTATTTTTTCCCACAGATATTCCGATTGTACTGGTAAACCGCCATCCTGAACTTTCCATTTGCAGAGAAAGTGGCTGTGAGTCCGCAGACAATTGAGGTGTACCCTGCGATACCGATAGGTGAGAATCCGGGTTTTTTGAGCGCGATATTGGTGATTATCAGCCCTGCGCCTGCTGCAGTCAGAGTGTAGCCGGTCACTTTAAGAGCCGTATACTTCTGAAGAAAGGGGCGGCTTGCGCCATTATTATAAAGGAAACCTTTAGTCGTGCGCATATTAAGCATCGTCTCACCCATCCAGTAGTCAATTCTGTAAGTGCTGCTGGGCTTAGTAAAAATCTGTTCCGGATGTGAACAGAGCTGCGCGGTCAGGGTGTCGGTCTCCTGAGCGGAAATGGGAATAGAATAGAGAAGCAATAGGGAGAGTATTAAAGTAAGTTTATTAAAATTCATGAGATAATTCCTTAGGTTATAAGCCTAAGGAAAAATCGCATTTAGTCGTGGTACATTTCAAGAGTTGTGAATTCAGGAAGAAGCGATGGTCAGTTTGTTTTTTACCGAGACCACGCCCTGGGTGTACCGGACAATATTTTCCGCTATATCGTAGCCCGTGCGGCCAGGTACAGTGCCATAAAGGGCCACGTTCCCATTTTTGATTTCCACAGTTATTTTACTTACATCCACAGCAGGATTTCTGCCAAGAAGGAAAGTTATATCCTGACCGATTTTTTCATCGGAGATCTTTTCGGTCAGATCGACAACCAGTTTATTTACAACCTCACTGACAGCCCCGCTGCCGCGAGCCAGTTCCTCAACTCTGAATTTTTTCCAGTACTGTCCAACGGCTCCCTCAAGAATCACCTTTCCGTTCTCAACAAAAACCTCTATTCTCTCAAGGTAAAGATCGGGGTCCCAGGAAACAAGCCTCTCCACATTCGCCTTGACCACGGTATCGGAGGGCTGCATATAACTGACAGGAAACTTTACCCTTAGATTATTCTCCACAGCACCCACCCCCTTAACAGACCAACTGTCCGTTTCGGCAGCCTCTCTTGCCGTATACGACTTTACCTCTCCAGACAGAACAACCGTATGATCGGTTACCTCTACTTTTATTTTTGCATGATCGATCCTTGAATCTCTGGAAAGGTTGTTAAGGATATCTTCTTTTATCTGTTCGTGAGTGGCAGGCATAATCCTCCCTTGTCAGATTGGCTCAATGGTTAAGTTTCCAGATCGTGAAATTAAGCACAGATGCAAAGCTGACCCAAAAAATATAGGGGATAAGGAGGAGTGCGGCTTTGCGGGAGATCGGCCAGAAAGCTGCAAATGTCAGAATAATGGCAGTAAGGAGAAGAACTATCTCCATGAAAGCGGCCAGAGGCGACCTCAAGCCAAAGAAAAGTATAGTCCACAAGAAGTTCAGGAAAAGCTGCACAGCAAAAAGAATAAGAGCTCTTCTGCGGCCCGCTACCCTCTTTTCTGAAACCAGAAATGCCGCAATACCCATAAGGGCGTAAAGAACGGTCCAGGCAGGGCCGAAAATCCACGATGGAGGGCTGAAGGAGGGTTTATTGAGCTGGGAGTACCACTCGGGTATGGAACTGGCGGTTAAAGCCCCGCTACTGAGCCCTACGGCCTCACAGATAAGCACATAAAGAGATATCTTAAGACCTTTTTTTCCCCTGGACATATGGTGACACCTCCTGGTTTCAGAAAGGTGCAAAAAAGATGCCGGAAGATCAGTATAAGAAAATGAGGCAGAGATATTTTCGATTCCGATACCGATTCTGATGCCAACCCCGAACAGAAAAACAGGCCAATGTGTCTGTAATGAAGATATGTGTGGAACGGTCGCCCTCGACCGTGTCTTACATTTACTTTACCACATGCAAACAAGCTTTTAGTCGTTACAGTTTTTTTAAGAGGGATTAACTGGACTTCAGTTTCACTGATTTGAAGGGACCTCTCTGGCGCGCGCCTCCAGGTGCCGTTTCCGCATAGCCTCAAGTTCCTCCATTGTCCGATGAGGAACGGTGCCGACCCTTTTCCTGGCGAGCATTTTAACCGGCGGACGCTCTTTTACGAAACAGTCGATATTACTGTCTCCCAGGATAAGCCGCGGCTTCACAATGGCATTATTCACATCGATTGTGTAGAGGGAATCGTAACCCATACCCATGAGCTGAGATGCGCTGGTAAAGGCAATGGTCCGCTGCGTTTTCCTTAAACTTCCGATGGATGTTTCGGCGAAAGTAGACAGATCGACCCGGCTCAGCGCAGAATGAGCGATGTACAGATTGTTCCGGGTATCGATTGCAAAGTCGCCGTTTGGCTTTGAGGTACAAACAAAGGTTAATTCGGCCGTTGACAGGTCTACCGTGAAGATCGAGTCCGAGGAGAGCGGCCTGACATAGAGTACGTCGTTCCCGGAGATCGCCCCGGAACCCATCTGTAAATATCTGCCGTTGTGAACAAAATTTCCGATGACCGTTATCTTGTCCGCAACAGGATCGATGACACAGAGATCGGAGCATACTCCATACAGCGTTCCATCGGAACCATACTGGAGGATGGGGAAAAAGTCCATGGAATTTCCTATCCTGGTCAAAGCCCCCGACGACGCGTCAAACCGAGCCAGATGAAAATTGTTCCAGCACAAAAAACTGCCTTCCTCTCCACTCATCTGCGCCGGCAGAGAGTGTACCCCTATAGAGAAAGCGCCAGTGTCAACATACGCCGAATCGGTGGTTACCCGGATATAGTATTTTGCCGTTTTCTGACCAGTCCACCTGAAATTATCATAAAGGTAGACAGTAGAACCAAGGCGTCCTAAAGTGTCTACGACCAGCCCTGTAGTAAGGCGTCTGGACCCTGATATGGGGAACCGGTAGATAGTCCCTTCCACAGCCTGAAAACTTACCCACACCGTATCAGAAGGGCCCAGGTCCAGCGGCGTCACCGACCCGTTAACCATGAGCGGGATTGTATCCCCGTTATACCTTTGGATCCGCGGCACACGCGTCAGCCGGAAAATCGCCGTGCCCGTCGATGGCAGAAACGATGAAGGCCGGGTAGCGACCCCGGGCACGTTCCCGGCAATAAGCAATGTATCGGCGGTTAACTGATAGATGGAAAGAGCGGTCTCGCCGACGTACTGCACATTTACGCTGCTGGAAACGTAGGCGTCCATGTGATGTGGAATTACCGAATCAACAAGCGCAAAGGTCCCCGCATAGTATTTGACTTCCCCTATGGTGTAAGTGTAACTGATTCCGCTGATATCAAGCTGCACAGCAGTCGTAGTGTCGGAAATTTCGTAGCCCCGCCATGTTCCCTCCAGCACGGTCCTGTCGTGGTGCCCGACGGGGTTGATGTTACAGGATGAGAAAATTATCGCAGCAAGAGAAATCGCGAGAATCGGAAAATTGAGACGCATTGAAAACTCCTTGTTCTCGATAAATTAGATATTGAGCCAAATGATCACAAAAACAAAAGAATAGCGCGCTCCTTGATCATATCATATGAGTGCAGGGTGCCTGGCTCAATTTTGTATCTATGAAAAAATGCTGTAAAGCCTGAGGTCAATACCTGGTAAGGAATTCCTTCTCTCCATCAACAACTGTGATTTCACTTTGAAGAATGTTAGCGACATGAGCCAGCGGAGGACCCTCTTTGAGCCGGTCCAAAAGCTGCTCAAGCATATCGGGTGTGCCCTGAGCTTCAATCTCCACCTCACCGCTCCAGGTATTTCTCACCCAGCCGGTAAGGCCCAGAGAGAGCGCGGCATCTTCGGTAAAATACCTGAACCCCACCCCCTGAACCCGTCCTCTCACAATAATTGACAGGCGTCTCAGTTCCATGGCTTAGAGTCTCTATCTGCGGGAGAAGAAGTTTATGACCAGCGTAAGTACTATACTTATAAGAATTGATGTGGCAACCGGGATATAGACCTTAAAGCGGCCGCTGCCTAACTGCAGATCCCCGGGCAGTTTTCCCAGGGGAAGTTTATCGGAAAGCATGAAAAACAAACCCAGTACCAGAATGATTGTACCGGCAACAACCAGAAACCTTCCTACATCTATCCAGTTCATCATGCACTCCTTATGTACCCGGACCTGCCGGTTTAAAACAAGTTCTGTTGAGTAGCCTGCGAGGGGGCCTTGAGATTGAAATACTGATACGACTTCTGAGTCACTTCCCTGCCCCGCGGTGTTCTCTTGAGAAAACCGGACTGGATCAGAAACGGCTCGTAGACCTCCTCGATGGTGTCTGGTTCTTCCCCTACAACCACCGCCAGAGTGCTGATCCCGACCGGGCCTCCCCCGTAATGCTCAATTATAGACAGAAGGATGGTCCTGTCCATTTCATCAAGTCCCGATTGATCCACTCCAAGCATCGATAGTGTTTTATCAACGATAGATTTGGTAATCGTTCCGTCACCCTTTACCTGCGCAACATCCCTGCAGCGTCTCAGGAGCCTGTTGGCGATTCTGGGAGTGCCCCTTGCTCTTTTTCCAAGCTCAAGTGCCGCGCTCTCCTGACACTGGATTCCCAGTATCCCCGCGGACCTTAAAATAATGGTCTGCAGCTGCAGCGGTTCGTAATAATTAAGCCTGCAGACATACCCGAACCTGGCATGCATCGGTGATGTCAGCATTCCGGCTCTGGTAGTGGCGCCTACAAGAGTAAAGGGCTTGAGATTGAGTCTGATAGAGCGTGCTGATGGCCCCTCACCTATCATTATATCAAAGACAAAATCTTCCATTGCAGGATAGAGTGTCTCTTCGACAACCCTGTTGAGACGATGAATTTCATCTATAAACAACATATCCCGCTCTGCCAGGTTAGTAAGATTTCCGGCGAGGTCACCTTTTTTCTCCAGAACCGGTCCTGAAGTGGTATGAATACCCACCCCCAGCTCATTGGCAAGAATTCTGGAAAGAGTTGTTTTACCCAGTCCCGGAGGTCCGCAGAATAAGATATGATCTAAAGCTTCGTTTCTGCGTCTGGTGGCCTCTACAAAGATGGAGAGGTTTTCCTTTATCGAATCCTGTCCCACAAAATCACTGAAACGTTCCGGGCGAAGCGCAACATCCATCTGCTCTTCATCTGGATCCCTGGATGCCCCGGAAACAATCCTCTCATCGGCATCAGAGGTCATTTTTCATCCCCGGTCTGAATTTTTCCGGTACATCCGGCAAAATCTATACTCCGGCAGGTACCCTTAACTTTTGCATCACCCATGAATGTCTGTCTAAATGTAGTTTGTGCAAACGTACAGTCTTCCCAGTGAGACTGATCAAGGAGCGCATTGTCAAAAACTACTCTTCTATAGTTATTGCAGAGCATCTCAGAGTTCTGACCATGACAGAGGGAAAAATCGCAGTCGGTAAAACGCACATGCCTGAATTTTGATTCGTTTATGACAGTCTCTGTTAAAAGGCAGTTATTGAATTCACAGTTCAAAAAATCTGAGCCTGTCAGATCAGAGCCCGGAAAAGCGCAGTTGAGAAAATTGCATTTTGATGCAGAAACTCTCTTTCCGGAGCATCTGCTGAAATCACAGCTCTGGATTTCTGAGTTTGCGAAGTTTGCCTTGGAGATACATGACCTGCCCAGCTCGCATTCCCTGAGGAAGGCATTGTCGAAGATACAGTTCTGAAGATCGGCATCCACAAAATCTGCTTTTTCGATTTTTGCAAATGAGAAATCCGACCCCATCAGTACCGATGAACGGAAATAGGTGTGGTTGAGGTTTCCAAGAGGGATTCCGGCGATCCTGGCGATTACCATGGTCACACCGCCTATGACTGCGTGCTGAAAGTTGGCGCCCCGGATGTCGCATTCCTGGAATTTGGCACCGCTCAGGTTACAGAAACCGAAATTGACACCGGACATGTTGCAACTCTTGAAATCTGATCCCGAAAAATTGGAGTGGGAAAAATCAAGACCGGAAAGGTCCAGATTGACGCAGGGAGAACCTGCCTGAATTTTTTTTACCAGATCATTTTTATTCATATAACCTGTAAAGCCTTTCGGATCCACTCCTCGACAGCCGCATCACCGCTCAATGTCTCCTCAACTCTGCAGAGAGCCTTCTCCACCTGCTTATCATTATACCCTAATGAGACCATTGCTGCAAAGACCTCTTCACGTTTTCCCCTGATGGATGTATTGCCGCCTGACGGTATGCTGCGTGCCTGAGTCGCCATGGATGATTTCCCTACTTTCCCCTTAAGCTCTATAAGCAGCCTTGAAGCGGTCTTTGCACCGACACCCGGGATTTTTTCAAGCCTCGTGGGATCAGAGGCGTTAACGCATGAGATCAGGTCGTTCGCTGAAATTCCTGACAGAATGTTAAGGGCTACTTTGGGCCCGATCTTGGAGATACCTATAAGCAGTCTGAAAAGTTCCCGTTCTTCTTTAGTGAAGAAACCGTAGAGCTTGTGAGCATCTTCCCGCACATGATAGTGGATATTGAGAAATACACTCTCACCGGGCAGCGGAAGTTTCTCATATGTGGAAAGAGGTATACTGACTGCGTAACCGACTCCGTGTGTCTCAACCGACACGCTGGAGATCTCCTTATTGACGAGTGTTCCCCTGATAAAATCAATCATTACCTTATCCCCAGTGCCGCGCATCCTGCCCTGTTGAAATCACACAGAGCGACTGCAAGCGCATCATAAGTGTCAGTTTTTTCGTGATCACCCGCATTCGGCAGAATCATCTTTACCATATAGGCGACCTGCTCTTTTGAGGCATTTCCGTTGCCGGTGACGGCCTTCTTGATTTCCCTTGGAGAGTATTCCAGAACCTCTGCACCTGATTTTCTTGCGGCAAGCATCGCCACTCCCCTGGCGTGTCCAAGTACTAAAGTAGTATGAACATTCTTGCCGTAAAAAGCCTCCTCTATACAAACCCTCGATGGCTTGTAAAGAGACATCTTCTCGCAGAGTTTATCGTAAATGCTCTCCAGACGATCTGAAAGATCAAGACTGGGGCTAGTGCCAATTACCCCTGCATCAAGACAGGATACGGAGTTATTTGCTACTTTTATAACTCCGTATCCGGTTAATGCCGTTCCAGGGTCAATGCCGAAAATGACCATTACACAGCGCTCTCCAGGTCCGAATCGGCGATATCAAAGTTCGCATAGACATGTTGAGTATCATCGAGATCATCCAGTGCCTCCATGAGCTTCAGGACTTTGGAGACGTTTTCTCCCTCGACCTTGACAGTGTTCTCAGGTATTTTGGTCAATTCAGCTGAAGCAGGCTGAATATTGAGCTTGCCAAGCACCTCTTTTACCGGTTCAAAAGCCTCAGGGGCGGTCATGATTTCATACTCCTGTCCATCAAGAACCACGTCTTCAGCTCCGGCTTCCAGGGCAGCCTCCATAAGCTGATCCTCTGCTATGGCATCAGAGGAAACCCTGATCAACCCTTTGGATTTGAATATCCATGAAACAGAATTGCTCTGACCGAGATTGCCGCCATGTTTTGAGAGCGCATGACGCACCTCGGAGACGGTTCTGTTGCGGTTATCGGTCATACATTCGATCATCACCGCGATCCCGCCCGGCCCGTAACCTTCAAAGGTGATCTCTTCATATGAGACACCTTCAAGCTGACCGGTTCCTTTCATTATTGCGGATTCGATATTTTTGTTTGGCATGTTGGCCTGACGGGCACTTCCGACAGCGGACCTCAGGCGGGGATTTGAATCGGCATCACCGCCGCCCACCCTGGCAGCGATAGTTATTTCCCTGATCAGACGGTTAAAAAGTTTCCCTCTTGCCGCATCAGCCTTGCCTTTTGATCTTTTAATGGTTGCCCATTTGGAATGTCCTGACATGTATGTTCTCCTTTTTCATTGACTGTTAAATGAACTGTTCTGCTGATATGCACCCCTCTTCTAATTACAGACAGTCTGGCGGATGAAACAGGAGCCCGTAGTCTTGCGCAGGCACAGAAGTCCTGAAACGGGGAAGAACTTTGCACAGCATTTTCATTTTGCAAGATTCTCCAAAGGTATCTTTTCAATTGCAGGAATCTGATTCCCCAGAAATGATGATGCCTGAGCTTCGAAACTGTGCGTCAAATCGGTAACAATGAAACGACTGGAGCCAAGTCCTCCAGTCTTAACATCTGAAAGTGAATGGAGCGCGGTCAGGATATCCTGAGCCTCTTTTGCGGCCCATAGGGCGCTGTCAATAAGCTGGATTCTGGTCCCGACAGTCCCCTGAATGGTTTCCATGAGCATCGGGTAATGGGTGCAGCCAAGAATCAGACAATCTACGCCCAAATCAATCATTTCGTACAGATAGTACTGTGCGGCAAGCCTGGTTATATCATGATCAGCCATACCCTCTTCCACAAGCGGCACAAAAAGCGGGCAGGCCTTTGCATATACCTTAATGCCGGGATCGATATTCTGCATTGCACGGGCATAGGAACCGGTGCGTACCGTAGCAGATGTGCCGATAAGGCCGACTTTTCTTTCGGCGGTGCGAAGCACCGCGGCACGTGCCCCCGGAAGCACCACTCCGATCACCGGTATTTCCTTTATCTCACTTGCGATGTGATCAAGAGCAACCGATGAAACCGTGTTGCAGGCAACTATAAGCATCTTTATGTCCATTTCCATAAGGAAACGGGCATCCTGCATCCCGAATTTGGTAATGGTGTCGTCGGAACGCCCCCCGTATGGACATCGGGCCGTATCACCCAGGTAAATAATTTTCTCCCCGGGCATCAGACGGAACAGCTCTTTTGCGACCGTCAAACCACCAAGGCCCGAATCAAATACACCAATGGGTCTGGAATCACTCATAATCCACTCTCGTATTTATCCTGAAAACTTGTTACCGCCTCAAAAATGGCTTTAGCCATCTCTTTTTGAAAGTTTTTATCTGCAAGAAGTTTTTCCTCTGCCACGTTTGAAATAAAACCGGTCTCAATAAGAACAGAGGGCATATAGGTACCGTTTAAAACCCAGAAGTTGGCCTGTCCGACTCCCAGATGAAGTTTGGAGATCTTTTTTTTCAAAGATACATTGAACTTCTGGTCAAGCAGGATACAGAGATCCTGGCTCTCCCTCAAGTATTCGTTTCCTGCAAGGTCAATAAGAACATTTTGAAGGCTGCTGTAGTTCTGGGGCCGGTCTTCCAGTTCAATGACCGCATTTTCACGCATGGCCGCCAGTTTATCTTCTTCATTTTTTGCCTGAGAGAGAAAGTAAATCTTATAGCCTTTTGCAGCCTCTTTCCTTTTACTGTTACCGGGAACCGCATCTGCATGAATGCTGAGAAAAAGATCTGCCTTTTTGTTGTTCGCAAATTTTGTCCGTTCACTTAACGGGATAAAAACATCCTTATCTCTTGTCATGTAAACGTTAAGATCGGTTTTCATCTTCAACAGCTCTCTGAGATACAAACCTATCCCCAGCACTACATCCTTCTCCCTGACCCCTTTTGCACCTATTGCCCCCGGGTCCTTTCCACCATGACCAGGATCTATTACGATGGTCTTTATTTTCTGCGACTGAATATCAGTCACGGCGGCTTTCTCCTTTACCGGTTTAGTAACCGGCTTAAGCTGTTTCAGAGAAACCATCAGTGTTTTAGTATCCTGAACATAGTCTATTTCCGGTTCTTCTATCTGCGATGCAAGAATTACAGAAATCTGCGCAGATTCCTTGAACTGGACAGCAGAAACCGATTTCACAAGCCCGACTCTCCCCTGCTTTATTTTCTGCGTATCAATGGTTCCGCCGAAAAAATTCAGGGTTAAATTGGGATAGTAGTAAATAAAGTCGAACGGAAGAGAATCAGAAAGGTTGACAGTAAGAAGCGTACCGTTCTGTTTTTTATCACAGAGGACAGAGAGGATGGAGAATCTGGACTTGCTGGCGCTTATTGTACCCGTAGAGCTGTTGAGCCGCAGGGCATCACCGGAATCCCCGAAGATCTCTGAGGCGATCTGTAGTGGAATGTAAAGAGCTCCGCAGTGGCGGACCGGTGCTGATTGGAGCTGAAAGACTTTGTCATTAACGGTATAGAAACGGTTATCCTGAATAAACGACAGACGTGTTGTATTAATTGTGCATGAGAGCCTCTGAGTGAAGCGGTCCCACTGCCACCTGTACCCGAGCGCATCACAGATCCCCGTTATCGCCACCATCCTGGAACCGGAAATCTCCTTAACCGGAACTGAACGCCACACACCGGGGGCATCTTTAGAAATTGGAGCCTGAGCAAAAGAGGGAACTAACCCGAAGAGCAGAAAAACAGCTGAATAGAAAAGTTTCATACCTGGCTAACGTTTCCTCATTATCAGAGCGATTTTCTTTTTTGATTCTTCCTTGGCAATTTTCTGGCGCTTATCAAATTTTTTCAAGCCTTTACACAAACCGATCTCTACCTTTACCCACTGCTCCTTGAAATACATGGAAAGGGGGATGAGGGTCAGCTGTTTGCGTTCAACCTCACTGCAAAGATGCACTATCTGACGTTTGTGTAGAAGAAGCTTTCTTTTCCGTATGGGATCGCCTATCGAATATGCGCCCATCCTCTCGTAAGGACTGATATGAAGGTTTATGATGAAGATCTCTCCATTACTGCATTGTGCATAGCTCTCCGCCAGATTAACCTTTCCGGCCCTGATCGATTTAACCTCTGCGCCACTGAGGGCTATGCCGGTTTCAACCTTTTCCAGGACCTCATAATCATGAAATGCCTTACGATTCTGCGCCACTGTTTTCATCATCTAAAAATAGTTCCAGCCTGATCAGGTAAGCAATCAAAGAGTACCTATTACCTAACTTATGCATCCGGGAAGGGCGAAGTGCGTTTAGACATTGTAGCAGAGAGGTTTGGACAAATCGCAGGTTCACCACACTGGTGGTACATCTGCGATTTATGAAAGCCTTTATGCACAAGGGATAAGTTAAATCGCCCTGATCCGGGTGCATATGTCAGGTATTATCCTAATTTCCGCAGTTGGGGTGGTTGAAGTAGCGCAACATGTTGAATTGATAAGACATTAAGGTGGCGCAGGCTTTATCGACAAGGTGATAAGGCCAAGACGCCTGAATGGCTTAGCAATCAACAGGTTGCGCTAATACGCCACATCCAACTGCGGAATTTAGGATTATATAGAATCAAAATTCATGACAACCACCAGGTCTGTCAGGCTCACATTCTGAGAGCGATTTTCAGGCCACAGATTGAGGAAAAGACGGGTCTCGCTTTCATCGGAATGAAGGAGTTGAGAAGGGATGGTTTCCGGCCTTCGCCGGAATGACGACTAATAGGCCGTTACGGTACTCATGGAGGCAACCTTTTCAGCAACTCCCTCGTGGAGCGTCATGCCGTTGAAAAACGGCATCCTTGAATGGTTGGAACAGGACCATCACGGCTTGGATACAGGCTTCAATTCCGAATATTTTGATTCCCATGAACCATCAGGCCCCCTTTTCTCGACCCTGACAGTCCCCTGATGTTCCCACCATGTGTATTCTCTATCATCGGAATATCTCACGCCTGAAGCAGACATTAATTGAGGCAACGTGATCACTTTTCCATCGGGAAAAGTAACCTTTGCAAAATTCAAACTTCCATCTGATAGTCCTCCATACCGCGCTGCGAATCGATCTCCTTTTTCACTCTCGTAATAGACTTCAGGGTTTAATTTTACTGTCAACTCTGGCTTTGATACGCAAAAGCAGGTCATCAGCAACGCAACCCAGATAAAAATCTTATTCACGTTTCGGTTTCCCCAGCCATTATTATCTGTTAAAAAAAACTTTATGACCTGATTTGTAAATCGATTTAATCAGGAATATAAATTTGATTTTCCTTCCGCATCCTCTATTTTGCGACCAATGCCGATTTTTCATCTTTATAAAAGGTTACAAGCCTCTCTACATCAAACAGTTCAAGAGTTCCCCTAACCATCTCTGCGGCACCAAATCCTCTACACGATGCACCGGTGGTATTTATGGCGGATATCAGATCAAGCAGGATAGAAGAACCGGAAGCATCGATCATGTCAAGAGAGGAGAAGTCAATCACAAAGACATCCGTTCCAGGCTGCGGCTTAAACTGCCGGCATTTTGAAAAATCCTGTCCATCTACCATTTCACCCGAAAGAGTTATATGGCAGATTTTATTCTCCACCTGTGCCAGGAATATAAACTTCCCTTCGATCTGCGAACTTTTCTGATTCCAGACGTCCTCATGAAGAACTTCAAATTCGACCTCAGTTGAGAAGATTTGAAACACTTTATCAAGATTCATATCAGTAAGCAGTTCGCGGATACTTGCAGATACATTTACAAGCACCAGGTCCCCCCCCCTGAACATGATTCTCTTACGCAAAGTAAGCATCAGTCGCAGTCCGGAACTGAACAGATTGTAGGTTTTTGAAAGATTGAGCACTACGCGTTTTATATTGCTGCTCATCTTTTTCCTGATAACAGCCTCGATTTCCCTGCTGTTGTACATGGTTATAGCATCGGGCAACTCCACCCACAGATCACCGAATCTCTCCTCGGCAGGTACTTCTTTTATAATCATAAATATCGACCTTTGTTATTCAGAAACCACTAAATTTTCTTCGTTAAGCCTGAAACTCCGGTTAGAGATTTTACCTCTAAGGTGTTCAATGCTTCCGTAAAGATTTATTTCTGTTCCGGGATATCCATTTCCGTGTACCTTTATGTATCCCTTGTATTCCCTTGGTGTAGCGATCTCCACCTTCAGCGACTCTTTGTTCCGTTGTATATACTTGATCTTTCGGTTCAGGTCATTGTAAGTATCCACCAGTTTCTTTACATCTTCTTTAACTTGGCCAGAAGCCGATTCCCCGGTACGTTTGAGCACCGAAGCCCTGGCTTTCAACTGTTTTTCAACTGGCTGAATTTCGGTCATGAGCTTTGCTTCAAGTTCTATGAGCTTCTTTAACTTTTCTTCCAGCATTGCTTTCTGCTTGTCATATAATATTATTCTGGTCGATGTTCCCTGTTCATTTCCCACATGACGAGCCGATATCTGGTTTTCCGCTTTAATTACCCCTCCTATTATGTTGCAGCCCGCCGAGGCGGCTTCCAGAGCGGCACAGATGCACTCACAGTGCAGCAGGTATTTATTGACGCTTATAGTTCCCTCTGACATTATGCGGCTCTCCTGTGCAAAGGAGATCTGCACTCCGGTTTTGGCACTGACAAGAGTGTCATTCTTGCCGATTATCCCCTTCTCCACAGTGACGTGTCCGTTTCTGGATATAAGCCGTGCCGATTCGATATCACCCTTGATATGAATATTACCGTCTGCCTCAATTGTAAAACCGGGCAGGACATTTCTGTTTACAAGTACATCGCCTGAGTATTTTATATTTCCAACACTGAAATCGACATCTCCGGAAATATGAAGCAATTCAACAACACTGAGCAGGTAACCCTCAAGACATAATATTCCTGTTTTTAAAGCAACCAGCGCCTTACCCTCATCGACGATCTCGGTATTGCGTCCGCACGGAAGCTGTTTGTCCTTTCCTGCAAGCGGCGGAATCGGCTTTCCGTTGACTGAGGTTCCTGGTTTACCGACTGTCGGGAAGGTTTTTACCGCAAGCACCTGATCCTTGCTCACTGATGTAAATGTCTGGATATTGCGGTAATCGACACTGCCGTTTTCCCTTATGTGCGGATGTATTTCGGGATTGACAAGCACTTTCAGCTCTATAAGTGCATCCTGACCATTTTCCGGAGGTGTTGCCCTGGCGATTTCCACAGCGGTATCGAATATTTTCTGCTCAACCATAGACTTTATGGCTTCTGCGATTATGCCGTGCGTGATCCCCTTTTTTTTAAGAAGACAAAGGATCATATTCTCTGAAATTTTCCGGCCTTCAACGTTCAGATATTCCGCGCTTACATTCAGGCTGGCTTTTTGAGGAGAAATTTTCAAATCAACGAAGTTTTCAATTTCGGGATCATAGTATTCAAAAAGTGGTCCTACAAACTGAAATTCCCCAGTGGCTTCCGCTACTGCAGCCTTTAACAGAGCCTCATCCATATTAAGCACCATTACCTCATCAAGCAATTCAATAACATGCTCAACCCGGATAGAATCTCTTTCAATCCCGGTCAATTTAATATAGAGGCCATCAGGGCGCTCTTCAATTGCAAAAAACTGTTCTAAAGGGTTTTTCACAGACTCAGCCTTCGATACCGCAGTTTTTTAATTACCCGACTTATGCATCCGGAAATGAACAAAATGCATTTAGACCTTGCGGTATAAAGGTTTAGACAAATCACAGTTGCACCATACTGGTGGTACATCCGGATTTATTAAAGCCTTTATGCACAAGGGATAAGTGCAATTCGCCCTGATCCGGGTGCATAAGTTATTTATAACATTATATTAATGCAGGAAAGTTTTTTTCAAGCTAAACAGAGTCTTTCAACATACTCTCAATAGAAGACGCACAGATTTCTGCCCCGTCAGAATGAAGTGCGGGCAGCTCAGTCATGGCGGCAATACACTTAAGAGGCTCTTTCCAGCTCAGGCTCAGGAACTTCTCCTCTGTAAGACATGTTCCCCCGCCCCAATCTGAAACTGCTTTTTCGAGTATAGAGTATTCAGCAAAATGTTTCCTTGGAAGGTAAAGAAGCGGTACGCCGTTAAGAAAGCATTCTGAAACGACACCATAACCCAGCTTACTTATAACCAGATCGGAAGATGCTGTAAGGTCCTGATACCTGAAGTTTTTTTTATCGATTATGTGATAGTTTGACGGGCCTGGTGACAAGGGATTAAGCCCTATGAACTCCCAGTCTTTAAATTCAGCGAGTCTTTCCCAGGCTGCCCCGCTCATCCCAAAGTCTCCGATGTATATGAGTCCCAATTTTTTTCCGGGACTTATGCCGTATTTTTTAAACACCTGTTCTTTGACGTTAGTGCCTCTTCTGCCGACCACAGGAACAGTTTTCCTTTCCCTGAAATATGGCATCTGCAGAGATGGTTCAAGCGCAAGGAGCAGGTCTGCAAAGCTGTACTGAACGCAGATTTGCTTCAAAAGAGGCAGGTACTCCGGATAGTACTCTGCATATTCCCGGTAAATATCGAGCCAGGTAAAATTTGAAACTGCAACAGAGGGTACCCCAAGGTTCCGGGCGACTTCAAAGGCAAAAGGGGTAATATCACTTACTATGCAGTCTGCCCTGTTTTCTCTGCACCATGAGAGTTCTTTTTGCAGCAGTGTTGAATTTTTTTGAGCGATAGAGTTGTATGCAGAGAGAGTCTTTTCCATATCGACAGTCACGCCGCTGGACTGGATGCAGCCGCAGTCAAATTCCCCCGGTACACATGAAAAGGGTCTTGAGAGTTCTTCATGAAAGAAGGTGGAAGGGATATTTGACCGGAAAGTGATTTTTATTTCATGGGAGATTCTGTTTGCAATGGCGGCAGATCTTACAGCGTGACCATACCCATGAGCCGTAATAAAATAAACAATATGCACAACTTGTTCCGTCCTGATCCGTATTCTGCAGAATCAAAAATGTACTATTAGGCACAGTTAAAATATTTCGAGCCGCAAATCTGTACAGTTATTTTTGAATCGCCATCGTTTTATGATGGTTTTTTTCGGAAGCACATACTATATTTCTCGGCCACTGAATTAAACCTGCCTTTACTTACGATCTCACCGGATAATTCCGGGAGGGGGAGTAGTATAGCCTGCCGGGTCGCCAGCTCTGAATTAAATCGGATGCAAAATCAGTGGAAATAATGGTAAAATGTCAGTTTCCGGCATCTGCCGGAAGCAGACCGAAAACGTTTTTTTAGTGAGAGGCTTTTTTTATGGCGAACATCGCAAAAATGCGCAACATCGGTATCAGCGCGCATATCGACTCGGGAAAAACGACACTGTCCGAGCGAATCCTTTTCTATTGCAAGAAAATCCATGCTATCCATGAGGTAAAAGGCAAGGATGGCGTAGGCGCGACGATGGATTCCATGGAACTTGAGCGCGAGCGTGGTATAACCATCGCATCTGCAGCCACCAATGTCTGCTGGAAAGATCACGAGATCAACCTGATTGATACTCCCGGACACGTTGACTTTACAATAGAAGTTGAGAGAGCTCTGAGAGTTCTTGACGGAGCAATACTTGTACTCTGTTCGGTTGGAGGCGTACAGTCACAGTCGATAACCGTTGACCGTCAGCTTAAAAGATACAAGGTACCGCGTCTGGCTTTTGTGAACAAATGCGACAGGTCAGGAGCCAATCCTTTCAGAGTTAAAAACCAGCTCAGAGAGAAACTGGGGCATAACGCTGTCATGGTGCAGATTCCGATCGGTCTTGAGGAAAAGCTGGAAGGTGTTGTAGACCTGGTCACCATGAAGGCCTTCTATTTTGATGGCAAAGACGGAGATGTCCGTGAAGATGAGATCCCTGCAGATCTTCAGGGCCAGGCAAAAGAGATGCGCGATGAGATGCTTGATGCCGTGTCGATGTTCTCTGATGAGCTTGCAGAGGCATATCTGGAAGGAAAGGAAACAGTTCAGCAGATTAAAGATGCAATCCGTAAAGGAACACTGGCACTTGAACTTACCCCTGTTTTTGTTGGTTCAGCTTATAAAAACAAAGGAATTCAAAAACTGCTCGACGGTGTTATAGATTATCTGCCCAACCCGACAGAAGTTCCTTATGAAGCCCACGACATGGGCAAAAATGGCGACACTTTCCCCATCAAGGCCGATAATAACCAGCCGCTTGTTGCTCTGGCTTTCAAACTTGAAGACGGACAGTATGGGCAGCTTACCTATATCAGAATATATCAGGGCTCGATGAAAAAAGGTTCTGAGGTTTACAATTCCAGAAGCGGCAAAACTTTCAAGGTCGGAAGGCTTATTCGAATGCATTCCAACTCCATGGAAGATATAAGCGAGGCATCCTGCGGTGATATCGTCGCGCTGTTTGGAATTGACTGTGCCTCAGGTGACACCTTCTGCGACAGCAGTTTGAATGTCACAATGACCAAAATGTATGTGCCGGAACCTGTTATTTCTCTGGCAATCAAACCAAAAGACAAGAAGTCGGAAGATAACATTTCAAAAGCCCTGAACAGGTTTACCAAAGAAGATCCGACATTCAAGACATACGTTGACCCGGAATCAAATGAAACCATTATCCGTGGTATGGGCGAACTGCATCTTGACGTTTATATCGAGCGTATGAGAAGAGAGTACAAAGTTGAGCTGGAGATAGGAATGCCCCAGGTCGCCTACAGAGAAACTATCACTCAGCCAGCGCACTTTGATTACACTCATAAAAAGCAGACCGGTGGCGCAGGTCAGTTCGGACGAGTTGCGGGAACTATGGAACCCAACCCTGAGAAGGATTATGAGTTTGTTGATAAAATCAAAGGCGGAGTCATTCCAAACGAGTATATTCCTTCTTGTGACAAAGGATTCAAATCCTGTCTGCACAAAGGCAAAGTTATCGGTTTCCCGATCGTGGGGGTAAGGCTCAGTATCGATGACGGGAACTTTCACCCTGTTGACTCCTCCGATATCGCTTTCCAGCAGGCTGCGATCGGTGGATTCTGGCAGGCTTTTGAGAAAGCCAAGCCTGAAATTCTGGAACCTATAATGAAGGTTTCAATTGAAGGACCGGTTGAATTCCAGGGGAATATTCTTGGAAGCGTCAATCAGAGGCGCGGCGTGATCATAAGCACAACAGAAGAGAGCAATTTCACCAGAGTTGATTCAGAAGTACCGCTCAGTGAGATGTTCGGTTACTCTACAGTTCTGCGCTCTCTTACACAGGGTAAGGCTGAATTTACTATGGAATTCCTGAAGTACGGCAAAGTGCCCTCATCAATAGCAGAAGAGTTGAAAAAAGAGTTCCAGGAGAAAAAGAACCAGGCTAAAAAAGGAAAGTAAAGGAGTCATCAATGATAAAACACGAGCTTATCTCCAGGAGCCCACTGAGGATTCTGGAAAAAACAACTCAAGGCGGGGTCGGGAAAGGTAATATCGGAGTGATTGCTGCAAGGAAAGGCACAGGCAAAACAGCCTGCCTTGTACATATCGCTACTGATCAGCTTTTCCAGGGCAAGCACCTGATTCATGTCTCCTTTGCCCCTGATACCAGCCACATTGTATCCTGGTATGAGGATATCTTTGAGGAAATAGCTCATCGCTATAAATTGGATAGCGCAATGGATATTCATGATGATATAATCAGAAGAAGAGTTATCATGAATTTCCGGCAGGACGGAATCAAAGCCGATCAGGTTCAGAAAAGTATCCGCTCGCTTATTCAGGACGGGAATTTCTTAGCTGACATGATAATAGTTGACGGCTATGATTTCACAAAGGTTTCTGCAGAAGAATTCAGCAGCTTCAAGAAGTTTGCAATGGATATGGGTATCGAAATATGGTTCAGTGCCACTCTGCACAGAGAAGGAAAGCTCCTTGCAAACAGGGTTCCGGAACTGTTAAAAGATTTAATTAACGACATCGATGTTCTTATTCTTCTTGAGCCAAAGGACACTTACGTACGTTTGAGTCTGATAAAGGATCATGAGATTTCACAGACAGAAGAACTGAACCTGAAACTCGATCCTCAGATTCTTTTAATTGCTGAAGAGTCTTGATTAGCAGCAATCCCGTTTTGTCCTGCCCCGGGAAGAACTATTTTAGTTTTTCAGAGGAAAAAACTGAAAAGACGGGAAGATCATAATGAAGTTACTTCTGATGCCGGCCATTCCACTGATATTCTGTTCAATGGTTGCAGCCGGCTTCGATAGTACTATAGCACTTCATCCCCGGACAGAATTTCCTGTCGACCTGGCCAGGATTTCCCTTTCTTTTGACAAAAGCAGCGGGTCCATTAAACGGGCTCGCATCACTTTTGATAACCATCCTGATCAGGTTTTAATCACTATCACCGATGACTCCTATATAAAAAACACCAAGCACGGATCCGAGAAGACCATCTACAGAGAAGTTCTTGAAAAAGCCTACTACCTGACTGAATTCGAGGCAAAGCAGATTAACAGAGTCTGTAAAACATTTACACCAACTCTTGAGGAACTCGAAAAAGACCTCAAAAACGAAAACTGGGGAAAGTGTCTCTATCTGGATGCTTACCTGCCACGCTTTCTACGTGGATTCTACGCACTTATCTGTTTATCCAGAAACTCCCTTGTGGATATAAATACAAACATCCGGATACCGGAAAATGAATTTGATGTCTCTTTGAATTCTCCTAAATCCGATGCGAGAATAGATTACTGGAAGTCTACTCCTGATCATGTGGTCAAACTAAGAATCGCTGCAAAAGAGCTTGCCTATCAGATAAAACTCTGGCAGAAGCGCGAACTTCAGAGCAGCAATAGAAATCCGGAAATGTCCTTCAGCAGAAATTTTGAGTCTGCTTTCAGCCTTTTTGTAAGAATCTACTTCAATATTCCTCCGGTTACATATAGAACAGTTGTAAAGTAATATCACACTTTCTATTATCACTCAGCTCACTTAACCAGTTTTTCTCATCCAATCTCCCGCCTTACTCGCATACTGTTTGAACAAATGTTATTTTTCTCTGTACTACCCAAATTAATCCCGGGAATGTGACGTTTAATGATAAAGAGAATCGGTTCCATAATTCAGAGCAGAGCACAGCTTCATGAGTCACAAATTGAAGAAGCTGCACAGGAAGCAAAGAGGCAGGGTTTCAGGTTAGGTGATATTCTGCTGAAAAAGGGCCTTTTTACGGAAAGAGAATTTTTCGAGGCGCTTGCAGATCAGTTTTCAATGGAATTTATTCCGGATATTAAAAACCTGATCAGCACTGAACTTCTGAGGGAACTGCCTTCTGATATATTTAAAAACGGATCATGTCTCCCTCTTGACAGCAGCGAATCAGTATTACGGCTTGCAGTCACTGACCCGATAGATTTCGACACATTGCTGCAGACAGGGCTTCTGAGCGACAGAGTTATAGAGGCTGTCCTTACTACCCCGTCTGAGATGAGAATGGTTCAGCAGAAGCTTTTTGAGGGTGACACTGCATTCAAACAGTTTGCCGGAAAGATATCACGTGAATACGAAAAACAGCTTCAGATAGACGAATCATTATCACTTGAGGAAATACGCCAGAGAACTGAAGCGGAACCGGTTGTAAAGATGGCATCATTGATTTTCAATGAGGCGATAAAACTGGATGCATCAGATATTCATATTGAACCCAGTGAAAACAACGCACTCATCAGGTTCCGTATAGATGGCATGCTGCAGCAGTATTCAGAAGTTTCAAAATGGATGTACTCTCCTCTGACCTCACGCATCAAGATCCTTGCTGATCTTGACATCGCTGAAAAACGCGTTCCTCAGGACGGGCGAATAAGGCACAATGTGGGATCTCAGGCATTTGATTTCCGCGTCTCAACTCTTCCAACCCACTACGGGGAAAAAACTGTTATCCGTATTCTCAAGCATGACAAATCCCTGCTTGACATGAACAATCTGGGGATACCTTCTGCGGAGCTTTCGGCGCTCTCGGAAATAGTTGAAAAACCGCAGGGAATGATTTTTGTGACAGGCCCTACAGGAAGTGGCAAAAGCTCAACACTCTTTGCATGCCTGAACAGGATAAGACACAAGGCAATAAACATTACCACTCTGGAAAACCCGATTGAATACAAGCTCGATGGAGTAAATCAGGTTCAGATAAATGAAAAAGCCGGAATAACTTTCGCATCAGCTTTACGTTCAATACTGCGTCAGGATCCCGATGTTATCCTGGTGGGAGAAATACGAGATACAGAAACCGCTCAAATAGCGGTACAGGCATCCCAGACAGGACATCTTGTTCTATCGACACTACATACAAATGATGCTATCTCGGCTATTACGCGTTTAAGAGACCTGAAAATACCGGGCTTTCTTATTTCATCATCTCTTCTGGCAATCATAGCCCAGCGGCTTGTGAGAATGCTTTGCCCCTATTGTAAAAAGGAAGCCGAAATCTCAGGTGAGGTCCGTCGCAAATGGGAATCACTGCTTGGAAACTACAGCATCCCACGATCCTGGTCTGCAGTAGGTTGTGACAGGTGCAAAAAAACCGGATACAAAGGAAGAGTAGGCGTTTTTGAGCTTATTACAGTAAATGAAAAGATCCGTACATTGATAGCTGATGACACACCCGACAGTGTATTACGTAAAACATTGCGTGAAGAGGGATTTAAATCACTTATCAATGATGGTATCTCAAAAATAGAGCAGGGAATCACTACCCCCGAAGAGCTCCTGAGAGTCGTTCTGGTAGAGGATATAAGATGAACCGGGGATGCGTAAGGCTTTGAGAGGATATACGATGAGAATCAGAACAGTTGCATTGACGGCATTGCTGCTGATAAGCGCATTAGCAGTTTCATCACAGCAGAGTGACAGAGCTCCTCTTGCACAGACAATGTCCATTGATGTCAAGGATACCGATATCAGGGATGTAATTCGGATGATATCCAAAGGATACAACATAAGCATTCTCCTTGACCAGGATGTCAGTGGCAAAGTTACTCTTCATCTGGTTGAGGTTCCGATCATGGAGGGACTCAGAAGCATCGCAGAATCAAACGACCTCGAAGTAATTAAAGAGGGAAGCGTTTACAAAATTCAGAAGGCAACTGCTGAGCAGAAATCAATGATCCGCTATTATGACGGAAAATTGACAATTGATGTCCAGAACATAGATGTAAAAGAGTTCCTGAAAGAACTCTCATCAAAGACCGCCGTCAGCATAGTTCCTGAAGCCAAAGTGGAAGGGAAGATAACCGGAAAGTTATATCAGGTCAATCTTGAGGACGGGCTCAGGGCACTGCTTGAGGGAAACGGGTTTAAAGTCACTAAAAGGAAAAATATCTATCAGGTACTCAGCGGCTCAGAGCAGTCAGGCCCTTCTATCTCTCCGCGCTTCTCAGGCCCGTCTTCATCAAATTCCAAGTTTTTTGTAGAATACAGCAACGGGCTTGTGTCGCTTGATGTTTCCAGCGGAGATCTCGAAGATATCATCAAGGCCATTTCAGAGCAGGGCGACGTGGAAATAATCACCTATGGAAACATCAAAAGCGAGATTAACGCAAAACTTGACAATGCACCTCTGATAGAGGCGCTTGCGCTGCTCCTTGGAGGCACACGTTTTACTTTTGTTCAAAAGGAAAATGTAATACTTATCGGAGACCGCAATACCGCCACCCCCTCTGGTCAGGCACTTTCCAAATCAGAACTTATTCACCTGAAACACATAAAAGCGGATAACATCCCTGCTCTTCTCCCAAAAGACATCCCATCTACAAATGTACGTGTGATAAAAGAGCAGAATGCGGTCCTGATCTCCGGAACATCCGAAGATATCGTGACTGCCAGGGAATTCCTGAAAACAGTCGACATCCCTACCCCGCAGGTACGGATAGACGCAGTTATCGTTGAGTTCAAGGATAACCTTGACAAGGAATTCGGTATCAGGTCGGGCAAATTCAAGGGGATGGCCGACAGCTCCTATATTTTAACACCGTTCCCGCAGCACAAACTCTATAGCGGAAGTCAGAACTTTGAAATCGGCATAAGCGGTAAGGCAATAAAAGACATTTTCAAACGGCTGGGAAGTGATGTTCTCACAGATCTTTCCGATGATTTCTTTTCAGTTCTGCGCTTTCTTGAAACCCAGGACAAAGCAAAAGTGCTTGCCCAACCTTCAATTCTGACTCTCAACGGAAACAAGGCGTCAATTGACGTCAGTGAAACACAGTACTTTAAAATCGTTACAGGAGTGGGCGAAAACCAGACTTCACGATTTCAGCCGATCAAATTCGGAATTCAGCTTGATATTGTACCATGGATCTCTCAAAGCGGGCAGATCACCGCAGAGATCACTCCAAATGTCTCAAACTCAGAAAAAACAAACTATGAAGGATACCCCAATGTATCCACAAGATCAATTTCCACCACGGTCCGCCTCAATGACGGAGAAACTCTGGTTCTGGGAGGACTGATCAAGAATCAGGAAACCGCATACAATTACAAAATCCCTGTGCTTGGCAGCATTCCTATCATCGGAGCGCTTTTCAAGCATTCAGGCAAGACCAAAAGTAAATCGAATCTGGTTGTTTTTATAACTCCACACATTGTAACCAGAGACGAACATGTTGACATAGAAAGAGAACTCGAAAAGTACGACCTTCACGATAAGAGCTTTATCGAAAAAAAGATTTATTACGGGACCAAAAAGCTTCGTTCGAAAGCCAATGATGACAGCCTCGATTTGAATGCGGATATTGAAGATTCAACGGATACAGGTAAGGAGAAATTCACTGCCGATAAACATGTGACCAGTGTAGACAGCATGGGAGTTGTAAATAAAGCTGCGGCTGCCCCGCTGGAACAAACAGAAAAAGCTTTGGAAGATACTACAGGCACAACGGAAAAATGAAGAAGTTTTCGGGAATAGCTGCAACACCCGACGGGTTTTATGTTTCTGCTACATTAAATGATGCCGGCGGCAACTGGAAACTGACCGGAACATCAAAATGGCAGATTTACAACAAGCAAAAATCAGCTCTTCTGCTTGATAAAAGTGTTTGTCTGGGCATCGAATCAAAATGGGTAAGAACCTTTCCAAAAGAGAGCGGACCATGGTGTAGTGCCAGTGGAGAATATTTTACAGCCTGTACACAGCCTGCACACCATCAGCTTCATGCAGAAATACTGGATAACAACATTAACGGAATTTTTCCGGATGATGCATTTTTGTGTACGCTCCCTCTGAATCTTCTCAAGGATCCCGAAGACTCCTTCATCTCTGTTTACCAGAAAGAAAATGACTGCAGAATAGGAATCACCCTGAACAGGAAACTGACTGCTGTTTTCCATGCAAGCCAGTCGGATTTTTCAAATCTGCAGTACCTGGTTGCACGAATAGAACGGTACTGGATCACTTTAAATACAGGCATGCCATTTCCCGATACCATTTACACATTCAATAGACAGAAGATATTTTCGGACGGGCAGTTTTCAGTCAGAAGTATCAATACTCTTTCAGAGGATCCATCTGTAATAAAAGCCATTGGTGCTGCATTCTGCCATACCGGGAATAATGTACCGGCTTTCAGCGGCCCTTCATCGGGCATAAAGTTCCGAAAAATCCGCAAAGCCGCATTAATCACCTCTTTAATTCTTGTTGCAGTTCCACTGATTTCCTTTGCGGTTCTTTTCTCCCTGAATCAAAGCACAATATCCAGAGTAAAGAAATGCAAGGCAGATTACAACAATATAATCGCCAATAACACTGAAATTAAAGAACTGCTTAAATCCGGGGAATCACTTGCGAAAAAGCATATTCGACTGCAGCGTATTGCCACCAATCAAACAGATTGGGGCCGTTTTCTCTATCATCTGGGATCAAGCAGACCCGATGGCCTCTTTTTTGAGAGGTTAGGTTCGGAGCCAATGCCTGGAGACGCTGAAAAAGTCAGAATAGCTCTCTCAGGATGGGCAGGCTCAGAGACCATTGTAACTGAAATGATAAAAAAACTCTCAGTACCGGGATTCATAACAAATGTAAGTCTTTCATCTCTGGAAAGAGATGAAAAACAGAAAGATTACTGTCGGTTCAAAGTCATATGCACACTGAACTTCTAAATCGAATCAGCAAAGAGTCTCTTTTCATCTTTATATTCAGCGCAGCTCTATTTCTGGCAGCGGTATCGATACAGAGATTCATTATACCGCAGCTGGTTCAGTACAGGCAAAATTCAGCAATACTGTCAGGATATCTTGAACTGATATCTTCTGAAAACGGGTATTCACAGATAAGAAGTGAAATCGAGAACAAAATTGGTCAACTGCAGAAAAAGGTGAACAGGCAGACTGGAAATATCTCAGAACAAGCCGGGCTTTCCGCTTTTCTGGAAGCTTTGATAAGCAAAGCGCGCGCATCGGATATACGGTTCGTAAAAATGCAGCCTCAGGCTGAATCGAAGAATGAAGACTTTACTCTATATCCGGTCATTCTCGAAATGTCAACCACATATCACGCACTGGGCCAGTTTGTTTCATCACTGGAGAAAACGCCTTTCATGTTCAAGATTGAGCGATTGGCCATGGAATCAAAGGCGGAAGGCGGAATAGAAGCCAAGATACTGGTAACCTGTTTTATTCCTTTACAGAACTTATGAAAAATCTGACACTGAGCACAACTCTCATGCTGCTGATTTCTGCGGTGCTGTTCGCTGCAGCCGTTTCCATACTGCCTGAACTGCCTGCGGAGTTCAGCAGGAATAAATCAATTACCGGAAAAGAAAAGAACCTGATAAATGGTGAAAGCCTTCAGATGATAAATAAAGCACTCTCAGAAGAGAGTAAAACAGAAAGCTTCACTTATGCCGGCGCATTCGAGAGTCCATTCCGCAAAAGAGGTGCTCTGACACAGAAAACAAGTCAGTCACGCATAGCACCAATTCCTGACCGCCCCAGACTTTCTATCAAAGGCATTTTAACGAAAGAGAATCCTCTGGCAATTCTGGAAGATGAAAGAGGCGAAACTTATATCAGGGGAATCGGTGAAAATGCTCTGGGACAGGAGATTTGCCAGATAAAAGAGGACAAAATAGTTTTACGGGACCGCCGGGGAACATATGAGCTTGCGGTTGAAGAGAAATGAATACGGGCCTCCTGCAGGCAGCCGCGGCAGTACAATGCCGATTGTGCTTTTCTTTGCAGCAATCGGCTTAACAGCTGTCCTCTCATATTTTCTCCATCAGCTTACCTTTGCCAAACCGTCGCTCAGGGCACCTGCATCCTATCAGGCGCTTCTCAACGCCCGTTCAGGAGTTTACAAAGCACTGGAAACTTACTTCAGCAACGACAAAGAAATTTCAGACACTCTCAAAACCATCTCTACACTCGATTCGATGTTTGGAAGCGACCTGATTGAGATAAAAGATACTACCCTTCTTGAGTTGAGTTCAGAACCTCAACCACTTGAACTCTTCGACTCAGATTCATTCGGAAAGTGCGAGATCGCCCTGATCCCGCACGGGATCTTCTATGTCATGGAATCAACAGGTGAATACCGGGATTTCAAGCGCAAGGTCAAAGCTGTCCTGGGCAGCAAGATACCGGCTCTGCCCGATACGGTACTCATACTGCTGAACGAAAATCCCTGGGAAGGACAGGAACCGGACGGAAAAAGGGTACAGATGAAAGATACTGTCGCGGCCGGTACATCAGATCTTCTCTCAAAGCTGCTTTCAGAATACCAGACTCAGCTTCAGATAACCGATACATCCCTTTATGATCCACCGCTTGTCATACAGTCAAACATTGATCTGGCAAAAATCCCCGATATTGTAAACGGACCACTTCTCATCGATGGATCTTATGTCGATATCAAATGGGAATCAGACCGGAGAATCACTGTCATGGATGATCTTCAGTTTACAGGGGAAGTAAAAGTGACAGGAATCAGCTTTATAGCCGGAGGTGAGATAAAAATTCTTGACAATTCCGATCTCAGTGAGATCTCATTATTTTCAAACAGCCGCATTTTTATAGGAGATAACGCGCGTTTCAGGGGCGATGCGCTGGCAACACAGAACATAACCGTATACGGAAGAGCTGAGGTGCTGGATAAAAGTACTCTTGTCTGCACAGGCGGCGGATCATCGGTATCTTCAACATCCGATTCCTCATCATTCTCCATAACTTTGGCAGAAGAAGTAAGGGTTGACGGCACCTGCATGGCACTGGCAAGCCCGGGAAGCATCAAAACAGAAAAGGATGTTTTTATCACAGGTATTTTGTGGGCCCGTGACAGAGTATGTCACCTCGGAAAAATGAATGGTTTAATAAGGGCTGCCAGAGTTATCGACTGTGAAGGCAATGCCAGACCGCTCACAGGAGGGTCAGCCGATACCGGCCCTGCAGAGGGAAACGTTCTGCCCGGCAAACTTTCGGTGCTTGAAAACATAGCGGATTACAAGATGCCCTATTACAGCGGCCTGCCCTCAATTTTAAAATGGGAGGAAGATTGACTGTGCCTGTCAGAAAAGTTGACAGCTCCGGATTTACGCTCCTTGAGGTAATAGTGGCTCTCTTTATTTTCGGGTGCATATCTGCGGCACTGCTCAAGGCATTGTCTGCTGCAGACCGGATCCAAGGACGGGCCTCTTTAGTCACAAATGCATCAATGCTTGCAGAAAACGAAATCGAAAGTATCAGAAGTAAAGCTTTTTTCTTTGAAGCTTTAGAAGACTGCACTTATACTGCAGCTGCAGGCTCAGGAATTTTTCAGGTCGACAGGCGTGTAATCCCGCATGATAATTTTTCTATTGAGGACAAACCGGAAATTATGGAAATTGAGGTAACAGTAAAAGAAAACTCTCAATCATCCGGGACTTTGGTGCGATACCGTTTTCTCCAGGGATATCAGCAGTGAAAAGGCACCAGGGACACACTCTTATTGAAATGATATTAGCAGTGGCAATAGGAATCGCAGTCATTGCATCGGTTTACTTTGCCTGGACATACATTAATGTGCATATCGCAAGACACTCCGGCAGAACGCAGTTGTCGTTTGAAACAAACCGCATCATCAGTTCAATTTCATCCCAGATCAGACGCTCTCCTGAAATTCTGAAGTGGAGTGAACAGACGATTGTTTTTCTGTCACCATCGGGAAACGACACGATCAGTTACGTCTATAATGGCAGTAATCTTCTCCGCAATGGCGATACGGTCTCGATGGTAAAGAGTGATGCCGGAATTATTCAATTCAGCATCAAGGATCTCCAGGAGGACAGAGCCGAAGATCAGCATTCTACCCTCTTTGAGATTTCCATTGCACTTGCTGACATCCATGATACCCTGAAAAACAGAGTAACAGTGAAGGCATGGAAGGTAGCCGAAAAAAACAAAGATTTCTTCGGAAGTGAGGGCTGGTAAAAAATATAAGCCCTCGGAAGCTTCTACCCTTTTGAATCGACAGTAGAATAACAGTAAACGATTTCCCCGAAATAGAGAGTGTGGTAATCTTTATTGGGGTACAGATGTTTGTAGTTATCGGCAAGGTAAGCCGGGTTCATCGCTGATTTGAGAACTATTTTGCACTCAAAATGAATACCCGGGACATTGATGACAGGAGTGCGCATCTTTTCACCTGGAAAAATTTCCAGTCCGCATTCCTTTAACTTGTCAACTTTTTTTCCTGATTCGCTGCCACAGAATTCAAGCTGCTTTGAAACATCCACCATTGGAACACTTACAGTGAATTCTGAGGTTTTCTCGATGATGTCGAAGGTATGACGCGATTTACGAACCATAACAGTCATCATTGGCTTGGCCCACATGAACCCCAGCGAAGCCCATCCGATAGTCATAACGTTTAGATCGTCTCCGGACTGCACTGTGAGAAATGCCCCTTTACGAATCTGCGCCATCACTTTTTCTGCTACTGCCATAAAATCTACCGGATGCATTATCGAGACTCCTGTTTCTTTAGAGGTTTCGAAAAATATAAATAGTGCGAAAGAAGTTTACGGAAAATTTCCGGATCAAAGTTAAATTCCGATTCCCCAGAGCACTCGCCCTATATTGTTTATCACTCCGGTAAGCTTCGGATGAGAGACTTCAAACCTCCTTGCAGATAAAGACATTCCTTCAAGAGCATGCTTAAAAAGTTCAGGGTTGCGGGTCACTCTTACAGCCTCCTGCAAAGATGCCTCCGTGAATCTGGCTATGCTGCGGGCATCCTCACCATGAGTTTCCCCTATTGCAGACACTTCCTTCTTCAGCTTGTCTATAAGGCCGAGCAGTTCCTCTCTCTGAGCGGCATTGATCGCAGAATTTTCCCTTATCTCTTTCTCTATTCTCTTGAGCGTATCATTCAACATTCTCTCCTCCTGTCAGGAAGTTTTTACCTGTGTAAAGGCTTATACTTGACTCTTGTCGGCTGCTCAGCATCAATGCCCAGCCGTTCTCTGCGGTGTTCCTCATAAGATTCATAGTTACCCTCATGGTACACAACCGAGCTGTCACCCTCAAAAGCGAGTATATGGGTGGCAATCCTGTCAAGAAACCAGCGATCATGGCTGACGATCACCGCACAACCTTCAAAATCACTTATCGCCTGTTCCAGAGCCTGCAGAGTCTCTACATCGAGATCATTTGTAGGTTCATCAAGAAGAAGAACGTTTCCACCGGTTTGAAGAAGCTTGGCCAGATGAACACGGTTACGTTCACCGCCCGAAAGATCCCCTACGAGTTTCTGCTGGTCGGAACCCGAGAAATTGAATTTTCCCACATAGGCCCGGGAGTTCACCTCTGTTTTGCCAAGAAGCAGAGTGTCTTTACCGCCGGTTATCTCTTCAAACACGGTTTTTGAACTGTCAAGAGCATCCCTGGTCTGGTTCACATAACTGAGCGCCACAGTCTCCCCTATTGTCAGATTTCCGGCATCGGCTTTTTCACCGCCGGTTATCAGGCGTAAAAGAGTGGTTTTACCGGTGCCGTTTGCCCCGATAATACCGACAATTCCAGCCCTGGGCAAATCGAAACTGAGGTTCTCAAAAAGCAGTTTGTCACCATAGGCTTTTGATAAACCTTCCGCCCTGATCACAGTATTACCAAGTCTGGGTCCGTGCGGAATTATGATCTGTGCATTTGTCATTTTGTCTGGGGTTGCCTGGTTCAGAAGCTCTTCATAAGCATTCAGGCGCGCTTTACCTTTGGCCTGGCGGGCCTTGTGGCTCATCCTTACCCACTCAAGTTCCATTTTAAGACGTCTCTGACGGGAGCTTTCCTCTTTTTCCTCCTGCGCCATCCTTGAGGATTTCTGGTCGAGCCATGAGCTGTAGTTGCCTTTCCAGGGAATCCCATGGCCACGGTCAATCTCAAGGATCCATTCTACTACATTGTCAAGGAAGTACCTGTCGTGGGTAACCAGGATGACCGATCCTTTGTACTCACGCAGATGCCGCTCGAGCCAGGCCACCGATTCGGCGTCCAGATGGTTTGTGGGCTCATCGAGCAGAAGAAGATCGGGTTTTTCAAGCAGAAGTTTACAGAGCGCCACCCGGCGTTTTTCCCCTCCTGAAAGTGAATCGACCTTTGCGTCTCCAGGCGGAAGCCTCAGGGCATCCATGGCGATCTCAAGCTGACGGTCAAGCTCCCAAGCATCGATAGCATCAATTTTGTCCTGAAGCTTTGCCTGACGGTCCATCAGCTTATCCATTGCCTCATCGGACATCTCCTCGCCGAATTTTGCCGATATCTCATCAAATTCAACCAAAAGGTCTCTTGTAGATTTTACAGCCAGCTCAACATTCCCTTTTACATCGAGTTTGGGGTCAAGGAGCGGTTCCTGAGGAAGATATCCGACAGTTCTCCCCTGCTCTAACCAGGCCTCACCCTGAAATTCGGTATCCAATCCAGCCATAATTCTTAAAATCGTACTTTTACCGGAGCCGTTAGTTCCGATAATCCCAATTTTCGCTCCATAGTAAAATGAAAGGCAAATATCCTTCAGAACCTCTTTTTTTGGAGGATATACCTTTGTCAGACGGTTCATGTAGTAGATAAATTTCTCAGCCATGCTGCTCCCGGATTTTATTAAAAGTGGAAATCTGCTGAATAATACTCTCAAGCGGCGGTTTTATTACCAGATATGGCCGCAAGTAGCCTAATTTAATATTTTCCAAAGAATCATTTGGATATTTTCGATACAAAGGCGGGTGAAAGAATACAATAGTTATGGTGACAGGGGGAGTATAGTAGTTTTAGATTACTTAACTTCCTTCGCGGTCCACCTGTCGTTATCGGTAGACCATTTAAGCAGGTAATGACGGGCATCGTCTGTAAATACTTTAAAATATGTAAAACCCGGGCTGTACCAGCGATCCTCGATCTCAAGCACTTCAAGACGCTCTTCAGCAATCCAGAACCGCACCGGGTACTCGTCCGCTTTGTATCCACTATATGTTTCGACTTTTATCTGGTATTCAAGAATCATAGAGCAGATAATTCCTATTTACATTAGTTATTTACCACTCTCATATTTTCCATGCTCTTCACAGCACCCCTCCCCACAATACCCGTTCTCCTTGTATTTAACTTTCTGCGTTTCACTGAAAGGTTTAAAACTGACAACATCACCCGATGACCCACAGAAACGAACCTCTCCGGTAAAAGTATCTAAAATGTAGATTAATTTATCGGTTCCGGCAATTTGATACCTTCCCCCCGCTCCCCCATTGTAAGAAACTGCACTGAGCAGAAAAATTACGGCAGAACCCGCCAGCACCCCCGGAAAAAACCAGCTTTTCTTCATTCTTCTCTCCGTAAAGACCATCATGCAATAAAATTGCTTTCCGACAAAACCGCAATCATAACAATGAGCATGCAATTCAATTGCCATGTTTTCAGGATCGCAAAAGAGATCTTTTGGAGTAATTCAAAGAGGCGGGAGTTGATTAGAATATCAAGAAGGCATCTATCATTTGGAGTTTACGCCTCTGCACAAGCGGCAGCGGCTTTCAGAACACCACTGGCAGAAAGAGCAGTCCGGGCAGTCATATTTGCTGCTGCGTTGAGGTTTCTGTGCATTATCATGACTTGCACACTGCCCGCATTCATGATTCAGACACTCATTTTTCTGATCAGGTTTCGTACCCAAATTGCTCCTTTCTCCTATTCAGGTTCAGATGCAGGGCTTAAAGATGAACCGATTCAGAGGAGTTCTGAATCGGTTCACCCGGCTCACATAGGCCGGTCTCCTGCAACAACTCTTACTTTGTACCCCAGAATCCATGAAGATTGCAGTATTCACGTGCAACCAGCTTTACGTTCTCATCCTCAACCATAAAAACCGCTTCTGCACTTGAATCACCCTCTTTGAAATCGTGCCGCAATACCTTGTCACCAGCGATCAGCTCCACAAAGAGAATGTAGTGCTCTTTTGTCATGGGATGAGGTACTTCACCAACTTTTACTTTCACCACTTTACCGTTACGCTCAATAACCGGTATATGCTTCTCTTTTGCACCATCAGTTGTATTCAGAACCAGTTCCTTCATCTCTTTTCCACAGCAAAAAAGAGTCTCGTTTCCGTTCCAGAGTGATTCCACAACAGCACCACACCCACTGCACTTGTAAACGTTTCTTTTAACAACCATTTAAGGATCCTCCTTACAAAAGTGAAAGTTTTGTTTATATTAGCTCAAACCAAATGTCGCAAGTAAAAGAGTGTTACAATCCGCCCTGTGCTTTAACCACCTGGGATTCCTGAGAGTCCGGGCATTGTTCAACAAGTTTTTTCCAGACCATCGTTTTTGATTTGTCTTTTCCCTGCTTATCATACACTAACCCCAGTTTGTAAAGCGATACGCACATTTTGCTTCCCTGGGGATATTTTTTGAAGTAATTGAGATATTCTTTTTCGGCTTCCGCATACTCTTTTTTGGCGTACCTGCACTCTGCCATCCAGTATTCCGATTCCTGGGCCAGAGGGGATTCCGGGAACTGAGTCGCCAGATCACTAAAGCCGCTGAATGAGATATCATATCGTCCGGCATTAAAATCACCCATGGCAATCTGGAAGAGCTTTTCAATCTCAGCGGTTCTTGAATTTGCCGCGATTGAATCGGCAACAAGCTTCGCATCGAGCTTTTTATTGAACTCTGCAGTCTTCTCGTCTATTTTAGAGAGCCGGTACTGGTTTTCAGAAAGGTTTCCCTCCAGATTTGAGACTTTTCTGTCAAGTTCATTAAACCTTACTTGCTGGTCAGCCCTGATAAGCCTCAATATTTCACTCTGGGTTTTCTGCTCTTCGATGAGTTTTCTCTGGGCTATGGTAATTTCTGTGTTGAGTGAATCAACTCTGGCCTGAACGGCTTTTAACTCTTTTGTTCTCAACATCGTTATATTTGTGCAGCCCATTAAAGAAACCAATGCACATACAGCAAAGATCGACAAAACCATGTTTCTTTTCATTAGTTAACCTTTCAGGATCTCGAAGTTATCTTGCCAGCACTCTGAATTCTGACCTTCTGTTCTGGTAATGGCACTGTTCATCCGAACATCCGGCAATCGCAGGCTGCTCTTTACCCAGAGAGGTAAATTCCATTCTAAACGACGGAATACCGAAATTCTCAAGATAATCCTTCACTGCCTTTGCCCGCCTTTCACCAAGGCCCATATTGTAATCAGAAGATCCGCGTTCATCACAATGTCCCTGAATAAGCACCCTGATCCCGGGATTATCCTTGAGGAAATAAGCGGCACTCGCCAGCGACCCGGTAGCATCACCAGTCAAATTGAAGCTGTTATAATCAAAATAAATCGTTTTTAAAGCCTCTTTAGCCTTTATAGCCAGATCATCGGCAAGCTGAGCCTCCCTGAACACCGCTTCATCTGATGTATCGACATTGAAGGCTTTAAAGTTGCTGAAAGCGCTGTCTACCGCAGGCTTCTCGGCGGGCACAGTCTGAAGAGTTGATTTTTGTTTTCTGCAACCCCCGGCCAGGGCTGCCAGACAGATAAAACCAACAACAAATTTGTACCATTTTCTTTGCATGATCATTTCCCCTGTTGAAGAATTAAAAATCGGACCAGTCGGGCATTCTGATATCCCCGCTTGATGTCACCCTGCGGATCCTGCTTCCATCGGGCTTGCAGATGTAAAAGTCACTTCTGTCCCCTGCTGTATTTACAAAACCTATAAGGGATCCGTCAGGAGCCCATGTCGGGTACTCATTATTTCCGGGAATATTTGTGACTCTTGTCAAATTAGAGCCGTCAGGAGCAATAGTATAGATATCAAATCTTCCGTTCTCCCCCATCAGCATAAAAGCGATTTTATCTCCTTTTGGCGACCAGGCTGGTGAATCGGCGTATTTGCCCTCGAAAGTCAATCGACTCTGATTGGCTCCTTCTGCATCCATGATATAGATGTGAGGATTGCCGGAGCGGTCTGAAGTAAAAGCGATCTGATAGCCGTTAGGTGACCAGGTGGGAGAGGTATCAACCCCGTAATGAGCAGTAAGCTGTTTTACCCCGGTTCCATCCGGATTGCAGGTGTAGATATCGAGATTTCCATTTTTAGATGACGCGTAGGCAACAGTCCCGTCAACAGGTGAGACATCGGGAGAGGCTTCTACAGCGCGGCTGTAAATGAATATCTTAGAAGAGCCGTCAAGGATAGATCCTTTGTAAAGATCAGGCTTCCCCCGCAGGTAGGAGGTCCAGATAATCGTATTTTGATCAGCAAAGGTGGGGAAAATATTCACAACATCGTTATTTGTAAGATTTCCCCTGCTGTAACCATCAAAATCCATAATCGCGATATTCTTACTTGTTCCGGAAGATTTGACATAAAGGATGTTGGACTCAAATATCCCCTTATCCCCGAAAAGCATCGCCACCACCTCATTTGAATAACGGTGAGCCATTCCCCTCAGGACATTTTTTTCTCCCTTGTATTTTTTTCCGATAATAAGCTCCCGTGAGGCCACATCACGCAGGTAGCAGTCGATCTGCACATTATTCCCTTCAACCAGATACTCTCCATCGATATAAAGCCCCACATTTGCATCGGCAAACGCTGCGCTGTCGAATTCACTTCTCCTTACGACCTGGAATCTTCCGCAAAAATCAAGATCATCGGCGATAACCTGCCAGGGCTGATCTTCTGCAAGAGTCTCACCTGCAGTCAATTTAAAATCAAGAACCCCAACAGGGATGCTGTCAAACCTGCTTGCGTAAACTTCCAGATCGAATTTTTCAGCATACGATGCACCGGTAAAAATGGCTGCCAGCAGAATAATGATGAAACGTTTTTCCATTTCCCTACTTTCTGGTTGGAATAAGAGTTAAGTTTAATTCCAGCCTGTCTCCTGCAAAACCGGGAGGGAGCTTTCCAAAGGGTGCTGCAAGCTTTACCGCCCTGACCCCCAGATTGTCAAGTGAACTGTTCCCTGATGAGCCGGACACAGACGGGTCACTTATGGTGCCATCAGCGAATATAGTAAAAGATACTATAACCTTGACCTGCCTGTTCTCCGTCGACGGGTTCCAGTACCGCTCAATCTTCTGAGATACATTCTGGAGGTACCAGTGATACTTAAAATCCCCTACAGCAGAAACCTGCGCAGGAACAGGCATTTCATCCAGTATAGACGCCAGTTCATCGAGATTCTCCTCAATCGGACGGGCCGCTTCTTCCTGTTTTGCCGGGGTCTTTTCCTTCTTGACAACAGGCTTCGGTGATGGAACCGGACTGGGCTGAGGTACTGATTCCTGGCGAGGCATGCGCTGCTTTGGAGCATCAGTATTAACAGGTACTTTGCGCACTGGTGTCGCAGGAAGAGGCAGCGGAGCACTTACCAGTTGAAATGTCTTTGGTCGCTGAAACTTTGACGGGTTCCATACCACTCTGGTGAGAACAGGAATGCCAATCAGAACGACACCATGGAAAATGACCGAAAGCACCAGCACTTTGGTAAATGATACCTCTTTACTGGTTATTTCTTCCATCTGCATACCAGCCATGGATGCCATCAATAACCGCCTGTTTTATCCAGAGGCGCGGTAAGGAAACCCAGTTTTACAACCCCGGCATTCTGTATTTCAGAGATGACCCTTATTACAAGGCCATAAGGCACTTTCCGGTCGGCGTTTACAAACACGGGCACATCGGAACGACCCGCGAATATTTCTCTGAAAGTCCTTCTGAACTCCACAAGTGAGACTTTCTCCTGATCGACAAATATTTCATTTCTGTTGTTAATGGAAACCTGGATAGTCTGATTGGATTCCACGTTTTCCGATTGGGTCTTGGGCAGATCGACCTGCACGCCCTGAGTCATCATGGGTGCGGTTATCATGAAAATGATAAGCAGCGCAAACACCACATCAATCAGATTTGTCAGATTCAGGTCACTTACGGCCTTACGCCTGCGCTTTCTTCTTTTGCTTGACATGTATAACTCACATCTGCCGGTTCGATTGTGTGTGGGGCCGCCCCTGCTGCTCTGTGAAAAGCATACTGAAAATTTCTCTTTTCAGCCGCACTGTCAGAAGCTCCTTGAACTCATCCATTTCATTTTCAATCTTTTCAATTTTGTGGTTGAAATAATTGTAGAAAAAAAGTGCCGGAATAGCCACCATGAGTCCGACGATAGTCGTTATCAGCGCTTCTGCGATACCCGGAGCGACAACCGGGAGACTGGCCGATCCCTGGTTTCCGATTTCGTAAAAGGAGTTCATGATTCCCCACACTGTTCCAAGCAGGCCCAGAAAAGGAGCAATAGCGCTTGTCATAGCAAGCATCAGAACTCCCTTGTCAAGAGGCGCAATGAGCGACATCAGGATGCTTTCCAGATGATCTGCGGCCATGGTGAACTGATTCTGCAGGAAAAACGACCAGTCTTTTACACCTGTATGAGAACGGGCATCCTCCAGGATTCTCTTCATCTCCAGACTGCCTCTTCTGGCCATTTGGCCCAGAGGCGATCCGGCAAGTTTACTCTCCAGTTTCTCTACATCGGAGAGCTTGCCCAGCGAAGCCCATTTGTGTCGAAATGACTTGTTTCCGCCATTTACTTTGCTCAGCACATATAAACGGCTGAAAATGATCGCCCACGTGATGAACGATAAAAGGACCAGCAGAAAGATGATTAACCTGCCCATCCATCCTGAGCGAATAATCATATCTATTACAGGAGTTGCATTCATGCAGAAATTTCCTTTCCGGTATCAATTTACGGGCATGCCCGTTTTACATCATTATAAATATGAAAATTACTTCCTGAAAAGAAACCAAGTCAAAGGCGATAGTGCGCTTTTTGCAGAATCTTGCTTTAAAAGAAATCCACAGAGCGGATATATAAAAATAAATAAAAGATCAGTTTACCTTCGTATATCTTCAGGAAGATCCGGGGCGGATGCGGCCTTGACAGCAAGAGTGTCGCATCTTTCATTTTCAGGGTGTCCCTGGTGCCCCCTGACCCATTCAAAATGAACCTTGTGTTTGGAAATCAATGTAAGAAGCCTGTCCCAGAGATCGGGATTGAGGGCTTTTTCACCCTTTCCCCGCATCCATCCTCTTGATTTCCATTTTGCGGCCCACCCTTTTTCAACCGCATTTACAAGATACTGTGAATCTGTGATAATCGTGACCTCGCAGGACTCCTTCAGTGCCTCAAGACCCATTATAGCCCCCATCAGCTCCATCCGGTTGTTGGTGGTATTTCTGAATCCCCCATTGAGTTCTTTTTCGGTGCCGTTATACCTTAGGATCACCCCGTAACCGCCCGGACCGGGATTCCCCGAACATGCACCATCCGTATATATGGTCACGCTTTTCATATCAGTACCTGACTGCCAGAGAGGCCATAACCCGGTGATTGGCATAATCCTGTTGAAGGATGTTTCTGGTAACAAATCCCCATGATGAATAGCCGTAGGAGAGATCAAAGGAAACCGAGCTTCCTGAGAAACCCAGTCCGGCGGTGATCTGCTGTTTATTACGGTTCACCTTTATGCCTCCATCTGACCAGTCAATTTCGGACCACTCTTCCCCATCCTCCATCAAATATTGAAAAGCATAGGTATGCAGATCAACCTCATCTATGGAGTAGCCGACCCTTACAAGGATCGGAAGAACAACAACAGGAATCTCTACTCCCGCACCTCCGCCAACTTTAAAAAATCCTGCCTGGCTGTTAGAGGGGATGTCTTCAGAAGGGAAGACAAAATCAAATGGAAGGGTCACGCGGCACTCTGTTGATAAAGTCAGAAAAGGCAGAGTCAGGCTTGCCCCCGCAGCCCCCGAGTAAGAAGAGATCATTTTTGTTTTTGTTTTGAAATTTAACGTTGTGTCTATGTAAGAATCGGTCCCTTTATCTGTTGCGATTACAATGTCAGGTATAGAGAACCGCAATCCGGCACCGAACATACCAGCCTGATACATCAGGCCCCCTCTCAAGTCATAACCGATAAATCTGGCCACCGAATTCACTTCCCCTGTTCCCAGGTAATCCTCCCCGCCGTTAATGTCTTTGGAAAAAGAGTTGTTGTAATTCTCTTTTCCTGTGACAAGAGAAACAGACATTCCTGCAGCCAGGGAAGGCATGATCTGAAGTCCGAAGCCGCCGGTGAAATATCGGAGACCCCCGGAAATCTTCAAAAGATTTTCAGAAGAGACACGATCGCCGGATTCTGTGTACTTCCCTGAAAAAGAGGAGATATCATCAAAGATCACCGGATTAGAATAAGCGAAAGCAAAAGAGAGCCCGCCCTGCGATGCTGGAACGGCAAACATCAGGCCGGCAGATGTCAATTTGAACCTGTGAAGTTTCTCAATCTCCTCATTATCAAAGAAAGAGGATTCGGCATTGAGCCTGTGCCCGTCAAGCCCGATCTGAAACTCACGGACAGGTGAGAAAGACATGGCAGCCGGATTCCAGTAGAGTCCGGAAAGATCATTTGACAAGGCAACATAATTATTGGCCATGGAATATGCCCGCACACCAAAACCATTCTGGTGAACAATACGGATATCAGTTTCATCCTGGGCAGAGATCACTCCGAAGGCAGTTACAACCAGAATTGCAGATATCAATAAATTTCTCTTCATTTACCAACTCCTCGAATTTCTTCTTCTGACTTTGGAGGGTGAATTAACGGTATCAGAAGCAGGCTGGGGAGCTTGTGCCTTTTCCTCATCAATCACCCTTTGTACAGGAACATCTGAAACGACTTTCTTCTGCGGCTCTTTTGCCGGAGGTTCTACTTTTGTTGCTCCAGAGCCAGGTACACCAGTGCTTCTGGTCCTGGTTCTGGGGGCCACTGGTTTATTCAAATTCCCTTCTACCGGTACAGTTTCACCTGACTTTTTCAACTGTTCTTCAGGCGTGGTTTCGGTTGCGGACCCGGAGGGAAGCCCCCTGGAACGATCGCGCGGCGAGGCTCCTGGAGTAATCGTAGTCGAGCTTCCACCTGAACTTCCCCGGTTGTAGGGATAGAAACTTCCATTGTAATATCTGCAGCAGCCACAATCCCGGTCATAGAAATAGTACCTGGGACAGCGGTTGTAATCATACCAGTATGGATCGTTTCTGTACCACCATGGAGAGCGGGTGTAGTAAAACCAGTCCCTGTGATAGTTAGATTTGTAACATCTCAGTTGAGGATAGCCTAAAAGATTTCTTTCCCAGATACATGTTTCCCGGTCCCGTACTACCACGGTATCTACTCTGCCGTCATTATCTGCAGCAGCGCTGTCGGAAACCTCTGGAGTGTTCCCCTGGGTCTCATCAAAGGAATCAAGTGATGAAAGCTGGGTATAGCACCCACCCAAAAGAAAAGCTGTCAGTATCACGACGCCAAAAGACCGGTAATTCATAAAACGCTCCCTGGATCTGTGCGATTAAATAGACACTTCAGCAGTAATAATCCGCTCAAAAGCAAAATACTACTTGTGGGTACGCATTATCCACTTGATTGAGAGTACGATTGTTTGTACAATCATATTGAAGCATCCTGCCTGAATTTGAAAAATGGAACAATCCTGAGCTTCATAATTTGTCGAGGAGTTTGACAAACAGCTATTTTAATCTGTTCTGGATTCCCTGGAGAAACTAATGAGCTTAAAAAAATCAGCTTTTATCATCGTGGCATTATCACTATTCGCTAATGTGTTTGCAGAGCAGGCACTTACAATGAAAATCGGCCCTGTCTGGCCCCAGGATCTTCTTGATAACGAGAAATCCACGGCATGGAGCGCCTCTTTTCAGAACGGCTACATCGTGGACCGCAAGATCTGTTTTGGCGCAGGGGTTGATTTCATGTGGAACGTCCTTTCAAAAGAGAGGGAATCATCAGAAAATGCCCTCCTTATAGAGGATAAAAAAAGGATGCTCTCTTTTCCTCTCTTCGGATTTGTAACCCTGACCCCATTTCCTGACCTTCTGATTTATCCAGCGATCACAGGGCAGGTTGGATTCAACACGGTGTATTTCTCCCACGATTCATCGGACCTCGAAGGTAACCTTCAAACCGAGAATGAGTGGTATATAGGTGTGACAGGAAAAGTTGCGGCTGATGCCATGTACAATATGGGAGAGGATGCGGCGATATTGATCGGGGTAGAGTATCAGTGGTCCAAACCTTCAAGGGTTCCCAAGGACGATAATGAAAAGGGCCTCGTTATTAAAGACATGCGCGGTGTTGGCATAAGGGCTGGTTTCCGGGCAATCTTTTGATATGAAGATAGTGCTTCAAAGAGTCTCCCGCTCCAGTGTAAAAGTAAACGGCTCGATTGTCGGCAGCATCAATAGAGGAATAATGCTTCTTCTGGGTGTGCACAAAGATGACACCCCTGAGAAAGCGGACTTCCTGGCTCAAAAATGCGCAGATTTGCGCATTTTCCCCGACCAGGATGGAAAAATGAATCTATCATTGAAAGACATAGACGGTGAAGCCCTTGTGATCTCCCAATTCACTCTGCTTGGAGATTGCAGTAAAGGACGCAGGCCAAGTTTCATCGATGCCGCCCCGCCGGAAAAAGGCAACCGGCTTTACACTTATTTTGTAAACCGTCTGAAAACTCATCTCCGCAAAGTGGAAACAGGTGTATTCGGCGCCATGATGGAAGTAGAGCTGGTGAACGACGGGCCGGTGACATTTGTGCTTGAAAAATAAAATTAAACCCTCTCTATAGTTTAATTTGCAGGATGAAGCATTTCTTTCAGCGCAGAGATTCCTGCCGTTTTCATGACTTATACAGAAATATTCAAAATTTGTAATATTCTCCCCGCTCACAATATCTAACTATTGAACAATTCACGATCCTGAAACGAAATATAGAAGTATATTAGATCTCCACCATTATGGAGTACCATATGTTGAGAAAAAGAAGCTGCCTTGCAGCGGTGATGATAGCCATTTGTTGGCAGACGATCTCCGGGGAAACAAATACCTCGTTAAGCTTTACTGATGTGCTCAAGATAGCCGCAGACAGCAGCATAAGCATACACCTCTCACAGAATCAAACCCTTTCGCGAATCGCCTCCGCAAGGCAGGCAAACGGAAGTCTTCTTCCATCCCTTTCCGCCAGCGCATCAACGAGCAAAAGAATTCCTTTTAGAGATGATTTCTCTCCACCTGCCACTGCCGATGCAGGGATAAGCCTCAGTTACAGTCTCTCTGCAAAGACTTTTTACGACCGCAATTCCACGATTCTTGGCAAAGAGGCAGCAGAGGCATCCGAGCAGCAGACCCGTGATGATATTCTTCTTCGCGCAGCACAACTATTCCTTAATATTGTCTCAACAAGTTCATCAATAGAAGTCGAGGATGCCAATCTGGAGTACCAGAAAACTCAGCTCGAACAGGTAGAGGCATTTTACCAGAGTGGAAGGAAATCAATTTCAGATGTTCTTCAGCAGAAAACATTTCTTTCAGAGGCACAGTCAAGAGTGTTAAGGGCACAGCATGCCCGTGATCTTGCCCGCATGGAATTGTACTCGCTTCTGGGAATACCGTTCACACGGGAGATCTCTTTCAATGAAGATGAAGTCTGGAATTTATCAGAAAACATTAACAGTGATTCTTCATTTACCCAGGCTGACCCTCAGGAAATATTTGAAATATCCAGTATCGAGGCCCAGAAGAAATCAGTTCTGGCGGCAAAAGAAAGTTTGCGTGGCGCGCAGCTTGCAAATCTCCCTTCACTCGGGGTATCCGCAGGTGTATCGGTTGATAAAACCCTCTCATCGACTGACCGCGAGATCGGCGGTCCGGATGGAAGAGTCGGGGTTTCGCTTTCATTTCCCATATTTGACAGATTTCAGCGCTCTACATCTGTTACACGGGCAGAGATTGATTTGCAGTCAGAGCAGCTCAGACTCGAGCAGTTAAGCCGTGATGCGGCGCTGGCATTTCAGAGGGCAATGCTTGACTGGAGATCCGCACGGCTTCAGACCGGAGTCGTAAATGACCGACTGACATCAGCACAGCAGTCCCTCGAAGCTGTAAAGGAGCGCTATGCTGCCGGAGCGGCAACACTCACCGAAGTATCATCGGTAAACTCACAGTATCTTGAGGCACGTCTTTCACAGGTCGAGGCACAGCTTCAGGTTGTCGATTCGTATCTTAACATTCTTCATAAAAGTGGTCGCATCACCACAATTATCGGCTCTGAAAACGAGCCGGAAAAAGGAACTGTCAGATGAAAAAGAAATTACTCTTTACTGCTCTTGCTGCAGTGCTTATTGCTTCCGCAGCAGGATGGTTTTTTGCCGTTAAAGGAAAAACGGTATCGTATTCGTATGAAACAAAAAAAATTGAAAGAGGAACCCTGGAGAGCACCATAACAAGCACCGGGACTCTCAATCCAGTGGGTTCTGTAGAAGTTGGAACACAGGTTTCCGGTACCATCTCCGGAGTTTATACAGACTTCAATGAAACTGTCAAAAAGGATCAGATTATCGCAGAGCTTGACAGGACATTTCTCTCCAGCGCCCTTGAAGAAGCCAAAGCATCTCTGTCACGCGCCAGAGCTCTTTACGAACAGGCTGAGGCGGAGTATGAAAGGTGCAAGCCGCTGCACGAAAAGAAATTTCTCTCTGATCAGGAATTTGCGAAAGTAAAAACAGATTACCTTTCACAAAAAGCAGCACTGGAAATCTCCCAGGCATCGGTAAACAAAGCCAGAATAAACCTGGGATATGCCACTATCCGCTCCCCTATCTCCGGGATGGTTATAAGCAGGAATGTTGAAGTAGGGCAGACAGTATCTGCCAGTCTTTCCGCCCCTGTTTTGTTTGTAATTGCGGAGAATCTCAGCAACATGGAGATTCTGGCCAGTGTTGATGAGAGTGATATCGGGAATATTAAAACCGGGCAGGATGTCAGATTTACTGTTCAGGCCCATTCCGAAAAGACATTTACAGGTAAAGTCAATCAGATAAGACTTCAGCCGGAAGTGATCCAGAATGTTGTTACATATACAGTGGTAATAAATGCGCAGAATCCTGAAGGGCTGCTACTGCCCGGGATGACCGCGAATCTGGAATTTATCGAAAAGCGGCTTGAGAATGTATTACTTGTCCCCTCAGCTGCATTAAGGTTCACTCCGCCGGAAAAGATACTTGCCCAGATGAGAAAAAACAATCAGGAAAAGCCAGGTGAAAAGAGTGGCGCAGAGGCCGGAAGGCCACGTATGGGAGGCCAGGGGGGGCAGGGAGAGCCAGGACCGAGAAAAGCAAACAGAGCGATGATCTGGCTCATGCTTGAGAATGGATCTATAGAGCCTGCATTTGTACAGACAGGCGCATCGGATGGTTCCAGAACAGAGATTGTCAGCACCAGAAATGAAAAAGCTACAGAGGGTGCGCTTGTTATAACCGGATTGAAAACTGAAACTCAGCAGAATTCCAAAAAATCGGTTTCAATTCTCCCACAGCCCAATATGCGCAGGAGGTAGGGCCATGGTTGTAACCATAGAGGACTTAAGAAAAACCTACCTCATGGGTGATGTAAAAGTTGAGGCGCTCCGGGGAGTCACATTGTCGATAGACAATGGCGAATTCGTGTCCATTATGGGGGCATCGGGATCAGGAAAGTCGACTCTGATGAATATAATCGGATGCCTTGACGTACCAAGCTCAGGCAGATATTCTCTTCTGGCAAATGAACCGGGAACACTTGACCGAAAAGCCCTTGCATCTATCCGCAACCGCCATATCGGATTTGTTTTCCAGAGTTTCAACCTTATACCCAGAACAACCACACTGGAAAATGTGGAGCTTCCAGTCCACTATCGCCACGGCGTCTCATCACAGGAGGCCCGCAGAAGAGCGGTCGCGGCACTGGAAAAGGTGGGACTGGGGACACGCCTGAACCATGTTCCAAACCAGCTCTCCGGCGGTCAGCAGCAGCGGGTAGCCATAGCACGTGCACTTGTAAATGAACCGGAACTTCTTCTGGCCGATGAGCCGACAGGGGCGCTTGATTCACATACTTCAATTGAGATCATGGCCCTTTTCCAGGAGCTTAACCAACAGGGAAAAACCGTTATCCTGGTCACTCATGAACCGGATATCGCCCTTTACACAAAAAGGATAATCCGTATGCGCGATGGACTGGTCATAAGCGATGAACGGATCGATAACCCCCGCAACGCACGAACTGATCTGGATGCCCTTACAGCATCGGAGGGGCAGCAATGGAACTGACAAGACTTTTCAAAACAGCATCAATGAGTATTCTCCGCAACCGGATGCGTTCTCTTCTGACAATGCTTGGGATAATTATCGGAGTGGCCTCGGTTGTTGACATGGTGGCAGTAGGGAAAGGGGCACAGGTTCAGATAGAAGAGCAAATCTCCTCGATGGGAACAAACATGGTGATGATCTGGCCGGGGGGCGCCTCTACCGGCGGACGAAACATGGGAGCCGGCAGCCGAAGAACTCTTACACTCGAAGATACTGAAAAACTCAAAAAAGAGAGTACCTACCTTTCGCAGGTTTCAGCAGTAGTCAGATCAAGCGGTCAGATCGTTTCCTCATACGGCAACTGGCAGTCAAGTGTCATGGGTGTTGATCCATCTTTTCTAATTATCCGTGAATGGAAACTTCAGAGAGGGGAAGAATTTACAGAACGCGATATCCGTACATCCGCAAAGAAAGCACTGCTTGGAAGTGCTGTCGCCAAAGAGCTTTTTGGAGATCAGGATCCGGTAGGGGAAAAAATAAGAATCAGGAATATTCCTTTTACCGTAGCCGGCGTACTTGAGTCCAAGGGACAGAATGCCATGGGTCAGGACCAGGATGATATCGTGCTGGCGCCTGTTACTACTGTGCTTAACCGGCTTTCGGGATCACGATGGATCAATCAGATAATGGCAAGTGTCACTGACCTGGCATTTCAAAGTGAAGCGCAGGCGCAGATCGAAACCCTGCTGCGGGAAAGCCACAAGCTTCAGCCCCATGAGGAAAACGACTTTTCTATTCATAATCAGACCGAGATGATGGACCGGGCGACAGAGATGACCGGAATTATGACTATGCTTCTGGGAGCCATCGCAGGCGTTTCCCTTTTAGTTGGCGGAATAGGAATTATGAATATTATGCTGGTCTCTGTAACCGAAAGGACACGTGAGATCGGGATACGGATGGCGATCGGGGCAAAAAGCTCCGACATTCTGCTTCAGTTCCTGGTGGAATCGGTTGTGCTGAGTGTTCTTGGCGGACTGATCGGTGTAATTGTCGCCTTTACGCTTGCCTGGGCGGCTACAACTTTTATCGGTTTACGGACAGTAATAGTGTCCTCGACTATTGCACTGGCTTTTGCGTTCTCCGGGATAGTAGGAGTTTTCTTCGGATTCTATCCCGCCAGGAAGGCATCGATGATGAACCCGATTGATGCGTTGAGATATGAGTAAGGATTGGGAATATAAAGCGTGCAGAGGGTGTCCTAATCATTTTTCAGCGTGGTTCTCATATTGATAAATTTAGCAGCCAATAAGTTTTTTGGTATGTCAAAACACATGAAATTCACAGCCCTGAAAGGGCGTAACAAGAAGTATCCTGTTTACTCAAACCTTACATATGCAACCATGTGTCGCGCCCTTTCAGGGCTGCATGTTCTTACTTCTCAAATACCCGGGGCGTTGCCCCGGGCTATAGAATTATGCACCTTCGGTGCGTAAGACTGGAAGAGGAATTTATTTCTCAGATCTTGCGGATTTACTTCTGCCGTTTATTAAGGCATCCGAAACTTTCCAGTTTACTTCCCTATTGTCAAAGCACCTGTGAAGTCTTTTTTTCAGAAGCTCGATCTCACTTTCTGAAAGTAAACGACAGAGCCTCTCACCGAGAGATTTCCTCTCCCCTTCAGATGTCTTTCTGAACCAGTAATCGATATCCTGCGCCTTAAGCCTTCTTGTCTGACGGTCTACTGAGGAGTTGATCTGGAGTTCGATTCCAGCTATACAACTGAGTTCTTCTTTAAGCGTATCCGCAGTCCAGTTCATCATTGGATCATCTTTATCACTGAAAATTTCATTTTCACATTCCAGAAACTTGTCTGTTATGGATTTGTCCAGATCCGATAAATCCGCCAGCTCCGATATTCTCTGCCCCTCCGAGGGAACGGTCTCCGCAACAGCCAGTCTCCCGTTTTTCCCAAGCAGCTTAACGATGCGCCCGAACAGCTCTTTTTTATCTGCAGTCCTGGCCAGCACCGACCTCCCCACAATGCAGTCAAACCGGACACTCTTTCCAGCTGCTTTTTTAAGAGCAGAATCAAAGTTCTCCCAGTCTGCTGAAACTATTTGAGGTCTTGACAGAGTATCAAATCGATCTGCCATGGCAGTGAGAGTCGAAAACGCTTTCTGATCATGAGCAACTGCCCACACTCCCCCATCAGGAGTTCTTCTCATTGCTTCAAAAGTCAATAACCCGGTGCGGGCGTTAAGGTCAAGAACGAGGTCTGATCTCTGCAGAGAGCAGGAATCAAGGACCCGTTCTCTCACTTTCCCAAGATGAGCTCCCCTGCTGCCCAGAGTCCTCTCGAGCCACTTTGTCTGCCCCTGCTCATTTCCGGCACTGTCAAAAGGCCCGGAATTCTCCTGATCGACCATCGCCTCAAGCTGTGCCTCTTTGCGACGGTTCACCTGCTCCCCGATCTCTTTTTCAAAGCCCTGATCCGATGGCTGGTAGAAAGTTTTCCCCTGTAAAGAGGATGGAAGATACTGCTGTGCGGTCCAGTGGTCCCGGTAAGCATGGGGGTAAAGATACCCCGCCCCGTGCCCGAATCCCTCTTTGTCCCTGCTTGCATCCCTGAGATGATTCGGCACATCATCGGAAGTCTCCTGAGTGACGAAATTGAGAGCATCGAAAAAAGCCATGCTTGAATTACTCTTGGGTGCGGTGGAAAGATAAAGACAGGCATGCGCCAGATGATACCTTCCCTCAGGCAGTCCCACATAGTCAAATGCCTGAGCAGCACTGAGAACCACTTCAAGAGCCCGCGGATCAGCCATCCCTACGTCTTCACATGCAAGAATCATCATCCTGCGGAATATGAACCTGGGGTCTTCGCCTGCGTAAACCATCTTTGCCATCCAGTAAAGCGCCGCATCGGGATCCGATCCCCTGACCGATTTGATGAAGGCAGATATCGTATCATAGTGAGCATCGCCGTCTTTATCGTACAGTACAGCTCTCTGCTGAATCGATTCCTCCGCAATTGCCCTGTTTATCCTGATCACACCATCATCTGAGGGGCGGGTTGTCTCAAGGGCCAGTTCAAGAGCGTTAAGCACCGCCCGGGCATCACCGTTGGCAACCTTTACAAGATGATCAGAGGCATCCTGCTCGAGCTCCACATTGATTTTCCCGTAACCACGTTCTTTGTCGTTAAGGGCCTGTTTTATAACCGCCTTTAGATCGTTTTCATCAAGGGTACGAAGCTGAAAAACCCGGGACCTGGAGACAAGAGCCTTGTTGACCTCGAAATAGGGATTCTCTGTAGTTGCTCCAATCAGAATAAGGATCCCGTTTTCCACATGCGGCAGAAGAGCATCCTGCTGAGACTTGTTAAAACGGTGCACCTCATCGACAAAAAGGATGGTCCTTTTTCCATAGAGGGCAAGAGTGTTCTGAGCCAGATCGATCGATTCCCTGATCTCTTTGACCCCGGCAAGCACTGCATTAATAGAAAGGAACTGAGCTTTCGTCGTATTGGCAATTATACGTGCCAGTGTGGTTTTACCGGTTCCGGGAGGACCATAGAAGATAAGACTTGAGAGCTGATCAACCTGGATGGCACGCCTGAGCAGCCGCCCATCACCGATTATGTGGTCCTGACCAATAAATTCATCGAGTGTCCTGGGACGCATTCTGTCGGCCAGAGGAGCGGTTTTCTTCAAAAGCTCATCACGGTGACGCTCAAAGAGATCGATATTTTCTAATGCTGGCATAGATATTGAAAATAAATCAGAGATTGTAAAAGACTGAAATAATCGAAAGCTTTATACCATGAATTTATCTTATGGTCTTGCTTTGAATGAATAGATAAATACGATTAGAATGGATGAACTGACTGAAATTTCTCCATTATCCATGTTCTCTTGCGGCGAGTGGTCGGTTTATGAAGATGAAAGGCAAAAGCAATCTGTGTTGGGCAAGACAAGTGACCAGTTTGTGGCGAATGGTAGTCAAGGTCACTCTGTGTGGCACGGTCGCCCTCGACCGTGTCTTGTGTTCCTTCACTGAAACAGGCTTTTGGTGTCATAGGACTGATCACACTCCTGGCGTAAAAGCACTCTATGGTCGAAAATAAAAACATGACAACTGACGAGTTCGAAAAAAAATCCGGCAAGGCTACAATTGCAGCAACAACTGTACTCTTTGCCATTTCCCTGGCAGGAATATTTTTTGCCGGCCTGTGGCCGTTTAATTTCTTCCCTCCAAATAAGGTGACCTGGAATCAGAAAGAAAACTCTCTATCATTCCGAAGGTCATCAATTGCCTTCATCTCCGAAATTCCAGAAGAGATCGGTTCAGAACCAGGGTTTACAATAGATCTGAAAATCAAGCCCTTCACAAGATACCCCGGCTCGCTTCCCCGCATACTCTCAATCGGTCGGATGAAAGAGGAGTACCTGATCATAGGACAATGGAAATCAGGTATTGTGTTCCGGGTTTTTGACAATTACCTGGGTGAATACAACGAGGTCGGTTACGGTAAAGCATTTTTATCGAAGAAACCGGTTCAAATTACTCTTAGCTCCGGCCCACATGGGACAACAATATTTATCGATGGGAAAGCTGTCAGGAGCTATAAAAAAACTCTTATGAGCAAGCATTCCAGGCTGGGGGGAACAGTTGTTCTGGGCAATAGCATTACAGGGGACCAGCCATGGAACGGTGACTTTATGCACTTATCAATTAGACAAGGTCTTTACACCCCGAATACAGTTTCGGATTCCCGAAATGATCTCCTCAGATTTGATTTCACCACAAAGAAACAGCCTGAGTATTATGTAAGCAGCGGCAGGTATAAAGATACAAAACTGATCGTGCCTGTGCGGTTTTCTCCACCTTTCAAGAAGGTACTCACACCTTTCTGGATCGACTTTAAACCCGATAAACACTATCTATTTGATGTGATCCTGAACCTTATAGGATTTGTACCTTCCGGTTTTTTACTTGGGCTGATTCTTGTTCTGTGCAAGGTTAAAACAAGAAAAGCTCTGATAATCACACTCGTTGTGCTGGCTTCAGTGAGCCTGACTATCGAGCTGCTTCAGGTGACTCTTCCCAGCCGCACTTCACAGCTCTCAGACCTGATATTGAACGGATCAGGAGGGCTGATCGGGGGGGTGATTGCAATTTGGTTTGCCAAAATGATTTTTCCTTTTAGATCCAAGCTTGCTTAATGATGATTTCAACCAGAGGACAAAGTCGAGAGCAACCGTGGCACACAGAAACTAACTTCAGGGGACCTCTAAATATAAATTTTTAAAGCGAGGCCAAGCGAGAATTCGCTGCGCCAGGCGCACGAAAGTGCTCAGCCCCCCTCGGGTGCAGGAGTGTTCTGCGGAGAATCATTAAGAGGACGCAGCCCATTTACAAACGCATCTGCGGAATTCATGCAAGTGAGCGGAACTGTAACCCTCGCCAGCGGTTTTGCCTTGGGAGCTCCCCATAATGTTCCAGCCGGCACATCACGCGATACAACTGTCCCTGCCTGTATCACCGCCCCATCCCCGATTGTTACCTCAGGAAGAATCACACAGTGGGGACCGATAAAAACATTGTTCCCGATATTAACCTTCGCCCGGTAATTATCTCTCCTAGGCCCCCAGTAAAAATGAGCAACTATAGTAACCCCTAAACCGATAGTCGTGTTGTCACCTATAGATATAGCTTCAGGGTGAATTTCATCTATATAGACATACTGACTTATCCAGACATTTTTGCCAAGCTTTACACCTCTAAGCCTGTGAAGGAAAGGACGAATACTGTAGCCGCCTGGAAGCGAATAGGCCATTCTCCTTAAAATGCTCTGAACTAATCTCTTATACATAGGAGAGTTACTCCCGGATCTGTTAATCTAACTTTCTGGCCCGCATGAAATTAAAGTGCAAAAATTCGGCCAAACGGCTTACAATCCAGGTTTTAATCCTGATTTGAAATGAGATACTTCAAGTGTTTTAAATCATACCTGAAAGGACATTATTTTTGTGTTTTGAGGCTAAAAGGCATTGATATCGCTTTACCGGAATAAAATTTACATGAAGATCAAAATCATGCACCGGTCTGGTTTCAAGAATCGATAAACGGTGGGAATTCTTATACCTGGCTTATGCATCCGGGAAGGTACGAAGTGCGTTTAGACCTTGTAGCAGAAAGGTTTGAACAAATCGCAGGTGCACAACACTGGTGGTACATCAGATTTGTGAAAGCCCTTTATGCACAAAGGGATAAATGCAATTCGCCCTGATCCGGGTCCATAAGTCAGGTTTATTTATTGAGATGACACAGGAAGAGTCACATATCTTTTATAAAACTTCAATACCTTCACTTAAACACGATCTGCACATCTTAACATTCCACTGGCTCAGAACCTTCTGCTCTATCCCTATCAGATTCATTACCTTACCAACCACAAAGTCTATCATGTCCTGAATAGATACCGGCTTGTTATAAAAGCCTGGAACAGGCGGACAGATAGTCGCACCCCTCGATGCCGCCTTACTCATGAGCTCAAGGTGCCCCTGATGAAACGGCATCTCACGAACACACAGGACAAGTCCCCTCTTCTCCTTCAATGCAACATCGGCCGCACGCACAAGAAGTGTATCTCCATAAGAGTTTACTATTGCTGAAAGGCTCTTTATTGAGCAGGGAATTACCACCATACTGTCAAACTTGAAAGACCCGCTGGCAGGAGGGGCAGATAATTCTTTATTGTCATAAACAAAGCCTGCAAACCGCTCAATATTTTTGATGCTGAATCCGGTCTCAATAGAGATAACCTTTTTTGCAGCATCGGTGATGATCAGATGCACTTCTGCTTTACCAGAAATAAGCTCGAGGAGTCTTATTCCGTAAATTACACCTGATGCACCTGAAACAGCTACGATTATCTTCTTCATCAATAATTAATCTTTATTATAAACCGCCTCACATACCCGTCAATGCTGGCAATCCATTTTCCATTCTCCGCCCTGTGTGCGTCAAGATGATGCATCCCGTGAGCGGTCCACCCGGAACGCCCACGGTCCAGAACCGGATTAGATTCCCACGGGCTCTCAGCAAATCTGGTTTTTGATAACTCTGTAATCTCGAAAGCATTCACAGAACGCCCGTATGAAGGATCACAATCCTGAGCCAGACGGTAAATCTTCCCTCCATCCATAATCACCCTTCCTGCCGGCCTGGCAATATCGGCATCGTCCTTTACTACCGGGCTTTCCGGATGCTCTTTCCAGATATCCCGGAGGTCCTCTGCATAGTAAAGCCGTAAGGTGGTGTTTTTATAAGGATCGGAACCGGCAAAGAGCCACCACATCTCATCGTACCTGAATATCGCATGATCCCCGAACTCCCCGTCAAGAAGCTTCCAGGCAAATTCCCAACGATATGGAAAATCTACAGCACGATAAAGCCGCAGATGTTTGGCTGATGCACTCTCAGGAATCATGTAAATCTGCCCGTTATGCTCAAACACATAGGGATAAGAGAGATGAAACTCTTCATCAAGCACTATCTGACTGTATTTCCAGTTACGACCATCAGCGCTTACCGCCATCCCTATATCACCCTTTCCATCCAGGGAATTCAAAACCTCAAAAAACATATACCAGACTGAATCCTTGCGAAACAGAAAAGGATCTGCAACAAATGATGCCTTTATATCGGTTACATCAGAAGCAGTAATCAGGGGGTTATTTATCGATCTTGATTCCATCACTTCAAGAGGTGACTTCCCTTCGTAAACGCCAACAGCCCACACATTTTCTCTCTCAAATAAGACCGGATGCTTGAGCGCGAGTCCGCCTACCAGAAAAACCGGAAATGCCATGGCAACCAGAAAAATGAAAGAAAACCTGCGCTTTCCCTTCTTCATCTACTCCCTCCCGGTTTAAAAATTTCCTTTAATAATCCGACCCTTCCGGAGAGTTGGAATACTTTAAATAACCTGTTTCTTAAACAGAATTTCTGAATCAACTGCCTTAATGAAGACCCGTGAAAATCTGTAAGTCCAAGGCTCGAAAGCACAGAAAACAGCTGATGGTCCTCTGCACCGGGATTTCCTACAGACATTCCCCTGAATAGAGGATTTTTACGGATACTCACAGTTTTTACTTCAAACAGAAACGCGTTTCTGTTAACGCTTGGAATTCCTGAATAATCAAGATATGGCCCGTCCTGCACCCTTATAGTTTTTTTTATGTGCCCCTCAAGGATAAATTCAGAACCCTCCGGTACCTCAAGATCAACTGTTTGGCACCTTAACAGAACAACCGGCTTACCCGCAATTGCACCCGCAAGCCCGTACTCATCTGTTCCATATCGTACACCGGCTGCAGCTGCCATAACTACAGGCTCTGCTACGCCAATGGCAACCGCAAGCTCAAGATCCCTGCCCATTCCCTCAGCTTCAGCAACATGTAAAGCAAGATGACTTCTGGGAGAAACACTCACGGTAGTCTGATTGCGCCCGATAACCTGCATACGATAAACGCCAATGTTTCTTTTGCCGTAAAGAGGACTCTTACTCACATTTATATGCCATGTACCTATATACCTGCCGCCATCTGTTCTGCTCCACCAGGGTACGGGAAGATCATAAAGATTAACCCTGCCATCTCTCCATACCTCCCTTTCATCCTCTCTTAAAGAATACTCAGGTTCTATAGAATCTCTGATCCGTGCCCTTAACTTTGAAATAAATGCTCTCCTGGAAATATCAAGATCAAATCCAAGAGAAAGTGCCATCAGCTTTATTGAGGATAATCCGCCAGTGAACAGCCGATACCCGGGATAATCCAGAATATTTTCAAACAGAAAAGCCTTATCCTTCTCACCCCTTGAGACCTCACCAATTTCATATTTCCAGTCAACACTCCTGCTCACCCGCTTAAGCAGTCCGTGCCCATCAAGAGACGCAACATAGCTTCGAAGCTCCATCCGTTCCCCTGTTAATCAGTTTTCTTTATAAACCGCTCTGCAGCATTCCACCCATCCATGAATGCATCCTCCATAGACAAATACTCCCAGGAACCAAAACGGCCTGCAGAATAGATCTCTTTCCCTTCCAGATATTGCCTGATATTCTTGAGTGCCGCCTCTCTTCTGTTGTCAAATATCACGTAAGCAAAGGGAATATCAATAACATTTACCGCCTCAATCTGCTTTTTGTCTTTAATGAGCCCCATAAACATCATTTCAGCGATACACTTCCGAACTGCTTCTTCTCTGTCAATCCCTTTACACGGGTCGTATGAGATCTCCAGATAAACAGAACTGCATCCTTGCGGTGCCATGTAATCGGAAAAATTATGAGTAAAGCCTATACGGTGAAATGAGTACTCCTCCTCAGGTACATAAACCCAGTGCCTTACTCCAAGGTTTCCTTTAATTCCTATATTTACATTTAATACCGAAACATGCTTCAGTTCAGATACATTTGCACCCAAGCTGCTCTCCTGCCCCTCTACAGAGAGGGCCAGTTCAGTTACAGGCTGTGTGGAAATAATGCCATCAAAAGAGACCTCCTGACCAAGTGATGTATAGGCCTTTTTACTCTGAACATCGATTCTTGTTACCTTCTCGCCAAGACTTATCTCTTTGCCCCTGCATAAGGCGGTAACAAGCGACTCAATCCCTCCTTTGTCGGGATAAAAAAAGGTTGAATTATATCCCAGGTCTCCTGAGTTATCACTTAAAGCACCCTTTAGAAGAAGCTTCAGATCAGACTGGGGGACAAACCTGCCGGTGCATTCGGGGGTCATCTCCCGTGGATGCTTTTTGTAAAGTTTGGAATTGTAAGGCAGCATGAAATGTTCTGCTATACCTTTTCCGAAGTGATGATATATCCAGTCTTCGTAACTCGATATTTCATTTTTTTGAGGACTGAAAAACTGCCTGCTGTATTCGTAAATACAGTCAACGGTAACATCAAGAGGAAGCCCGAAAAGATTCGCCTGAAAGGGATACCTTGTGTAAACGTTTTTTGAATAAATCCAGGCACTTCTGTTTCTTTCTTTGAGCCTGTCACCAATGAGAGAAAACACGATTTCCCTGAAAACATCGTTGCGGAAGTGAAGAAGGTGCCCTGTGTAATCGAAAAGGAATTCACCAGCCTTTTCTGTTCTGCAAAGCCCACCAGGCCTGGACTCCATCTCAAATATCTGCGGCCGAATACCAGCCTTCTCAAGACGCCAGGCTGCACCCAGCCCCGCAAGACCACTTCCGATAATTATCACCTTTTTTCCAGACACCACCGATACCCCTCTCTTCTATTTTTCCTTTTTTTCATCGTACAGCTGACGGTAAAGAAGCTGCAGTTTGCTGGTGAAAGATGAGGGATGAAACTGGGAAAAAGCCCTCTTCCTTCCGTTCTGCCCCATTTGTCTTAATTCCTCACTCCCTGTTATAAGCTTTATTATCGCCTCAGCCATTCTCGCATGATCCCCTGAAGGAACCAGAATTCCTGTCTTTCCATCAATAAGAAGCTCCGGATTCCCCCCAACATCTGTCGCCACAACCGGCAACCCCATCGCCATTGCCTCAAGTATCACAATAGGACAGCCCTCAGTTCTGGAGGGAAGCACAAAAAGATCCATCTCTCTTAAAGCCTCAAAGGAATTGGACCTGTATCCGGTAAAAATCACCTTATCAGAAAGCCCAAGCATCTTACTTAATCCCCTCAGCTCCTGCTCCTGGGGCCCGGTCCCTACAATAGTAAGATCTGCATCGGGCACCTCCTTAAGAACCTCCTTCATAGCCCTGAGAAGAACATCTATCCCCTTTTCCTCGGAAAGCCTTCCCACGAATCCGACTCTCTTACCCAGCGAAGAGGTAATTTTACGTGGAACCCTGACCGCCTCATCATATTTCTCGATATTAAACGGAGGATAAATCACCTCGAAAAGACCTTCATTCCCTGAATTCCGCCATTGCTGTTTAATAAACTCTGATGTCACCATGAATTTATCGCACCGGTCAATGAAATATCCGGCTACAGGCTGCATGAGACTGTCCCGGAAACGGGTGATTTGTGAATGGGCAATGTTTTTAAGAGTCATCTCTGTTGCCATAACAACGGGAACCCCGGCCATGCGCGCCGCCATCGTTCCATAGAGATTTGCCTTAAGCACATGGGTCTGCACGATATGGGGACGATACTTCCTGAAAAAATCGTAGAGTGAAAATAGTGCCTTAGGCTCATTGTAAAACTTCTGTGGGATTTTTAAATCGAATATTTTTCCACCAAGTTCCTGAAACCTCTTACCGAAAGAGTTTTCCTGGTATTCGTAAACAACAGCCCCCAGTTCATAACGCTCATGGTCGAGATTCTGTGCCAGAATTGTAAGTATCTCGATAAGCCCGTTATA
>Ga0123335_1000290_pt1 | contig 83798 bp, 81 predicted proteins | sample BiotimSIPDNA_2_FD_89707 | JGI IMG/M metagenome (GOLD analysis project Ga0123335, IMG submission 89707) | Anaerobic biogas reactor microbial communites from Washington, USA - Biogas_R2 time_0 SIP DNA | ecosystem: Engineered > Bioreactor > Anaerobic > Unclassified | place: Washington, USA... | reverse complement strand
GTTTCAGCGGTGCAGGGCAGTTGCAAACCTCACCGGCCCTGCAGCAGGAAACCTTCTCTACGTAACCTCCATCATCCTCTCCAGGCAGCGTTCCGCCCGCTTTCTGGTTTTTTCCGGAACAGTCACCCTGGGCTCAAGGCTTACCAGGGCGCGGTGAACCTTCTCCAGGGTGGTCAGCTTCATGTTCGGGCAGAGCAGTTCTTCCGAAGCCAGGTAAAACTCCTTGTCCGGGCACTGCTTACGGAGCTGGTGCAGGATGCCCCTTTCGGTGGCGATAATAAACTGGCGCGCCCTGCTTCCTGCGGCAAAGCGGATCATCCCGGTGGTGCTGGCCACGGTGTCGGCCAGGGCCACAACCTCCGGGCGGCACTCGGGATGAACCAGCACCAGCGCTCCGGGATGCTGTGACTTTGCTTTAAGGATATCTTCAGCGGTCAGGCGGTTGTGAGTGCCGCAGAAGCCTTCCCAGCAGACGATATCCCGCCCGGTTTGGGCAGCCACATAGTTACCCAGGTTCTGATCCGGCACAAAAAGAATTGGCCTGTCCTCAGGCAGGGAGGCCACCACCTGCACGGCATTGGCCGAGGTGCAGGCAATATCGCTTTCGGCTTTGACTTCTGCGGAAGTATTGACATAACAGACAACGGTGGCGCCCGGCAGCTCCTGCTTCTTTTTGCGCAGCTCCGGTGCAGTGATCATATCGGCCATGGGGCAGCCGGCGTTTATTTCCGGCAGGAGCACCGTCTTCTCCGGGGACAGGATGAAGGCGCTCTCCGCCATAAAGTGGACACCGCAAAAAACTATTACTTCAGCATCGCTGCACGCTGCCTGCCGGGAGAGGCCCAGGGAGTCGCCCACATAATCGGCAATTTCCTGAATCTCCGGCGGCTGGTAGGCATGAGCCAGGATCACGGCATGGCGTTCTTTCTTCAGTCTCCTGATTTCGCCGGACAGATCCTGTGCCCTGGTTTGATCCGACATTTATGTTTTCAGCCCTTTCCAAGTCCTGATAATAACTTTACTGCCGGAACTTGCTGCACGAACTTGTAAATAAAGGCAATTTCATGCAGGTTCCGGCAAACTTTCTTACTATTTTATACACTTTACTTCTTCTCTGTCAAGAACAAGTTCTTTCAGTAACCAATCAGTCTTAACCCAAATCCCCGTGTACTTCGCCCCGCCTCAATTCACTGATCCTGTTGGCGCCGTCAACCATCACGATGGTGGGACGGAATGTCCGGGCTTCCCGGCTGTCCAGCAGGGCATAGGAAATGATAATCACAGTGTCCCCGGGCTGGACCAGGCGGGCAGCCGCTCCGTTAAGGCAGATCACTCCGGAATCCCGCTCACCCTTGATTACGTAGGTTTCAAAACGGCTGCCGTTGTTGTTGTTGACCACCTGGACCTTCTCGTTGGGAAGGATCTCCGCGGCTTCCAGCAGCGCTTCATCAATGGTGATGCTTCCCATATAATTGAGGTTGGCCTCTGTTACAGTGGCACGGTGGATCTTTGATTTGAACATGGTCAAAAACAACTTCTATCCCTCCAGAATAACATTATCAATCAGCCGCGTTTGGCCGAACTTAACGGCCAGGGCCAAAAGCGCCTGTCCCTGAAGCCGTTCCACCGGCTCCAGGCCGGGGTAGCTGTAAATTTCCACGTAATCGATCCGGGCCAGGGGTTCGGCGCGGATCAGCTCTTCCACCAGCCGGCGTATTTGCAGAACATCCCTCTCCCCTGCCCGGACGGCTTCCACAGCCCTGTCCAGGCTCCCGGCAAGGACCAGGGCGGCCCGGCGCTGCTCCGGGTCCAGATAAACATTGCGGGAACTCATAGCCAGGCCGTCGGGCTCCCGCACCGTGGGCACCGTCACTATCTCCAGGTCCATGTTCAAGTCCGCCGCCATTCTCCGGATGACCAGCGCCTGCTGGGCGTCCTTCTGGCCGAAGAAGGCGGCATCCGGCCGGACGATGTTGAAGAGCTTGGTCACCACAGTGGCCACTCCGCGAAAGTGGCCCGGCCGGGAAGCGCCGCACATGTTCTCCGTAATCCGCTCCACGTCGACGTAGGTGCAGTAGCCGGGCGGGTACATTTCCTCCACAGGCGGGTTGAATATAACGTCCACACCCACTTCCGCCGCCAGGCGGGCATCCCGTTCCAGGTCCCGGGGATAGCGCGCCAGATCCTCGTTGGGACCAAACTGGGTGGGGTTGACAAAAACACTGGCAACAACAATGCCGCAGCGCTCCCGGGCCCGGCGCATCAGTTCCAGGTGCCCCTCGTGCAGGTAGCCCATGGTGGGCACAAGGCCCACAGTGCAGCCTGCGAGCCGGGCCTGGCGGACAAATTCACGGATTTCGGCTATGGTGTGAACGATCTTCATAATAAACCCCCTGTAAATGTCAAGGATAGATTTTCAATCACTGTACCCCGTCTTATTATTACATCCGGGTTTCAGATTCTGGTCATATGTCTGGTTTATTGCCTGGTCCTATTTCAGATCATGGTTTTCCACACCCCGGTCTCTCCACTTCAGCCTTGTTCTCCAGACCGGAAGCAGGGCCGGAGTTGAACTTAACCTGAAAGTTCTCCCGCTTCTAATACAGTTTCTTCAGCACTTCGTCGGACATTGTAAAACTATGCTCGGGTCCGGGGAAGGAGCGCTCCCTCACTTCGTCGATATATTGTTTTAAGACCCCATTTACCTGTTCGTGCAGGTTGGCGTATTTTTTGACGAACCTGGGGGTATGACCCGGGTAAAGGCCCAGGAGGTCGTTTACCACCAGCACCTGGCCGTCACAGTGGGGGCCGCCGCCGATGCCGATAGTGGCAACCTGAAGCTTTTCGGTTATAAGCTTGCCCAGGGGCGACGGTACGCATTCCAGGACAATGGCGAAGACACCTGCCTCCTCCAGGGCCAGGGCGTCGTCGATCATTTTTTCAGCCGCTGCCGTATCCTTGCCCTGCACCCTGTACCCCCCCAGTTGGTGAACGTACTGCGGGGTGAGTCCCAGGTGACCCACCACGGGGATTCCTGCGTTTACAATGGCCCGGACGGCTCCGGCAAATTCCCGGCCGCCCTCCAGCTTGACCGCGTGGGCGCCCGTCTCCTTCATTAACCTGCCGGCATTGCGCACGGCCTCCTCTATGGAAACCTGGTAGGACATAAAGGGCATATCCGCAACGACCATGGCCCGGCTGACGCCGCGACAGACGGCCTTGACGTGGTGGACCATGTCGTCCATGGTCACGGGCAGGGTGGAGTCATAGCCGAGAACGACGTTGCCCAGGGAATCCCCCACCAGGATCATGTCAATACCCGCTTCGTCCAGGATTTTAGCCATGGAGTAGTCATAGGCGGTAAGCATGGTGATAGGCGTTCCCTCAGCCTTCATCTTCCGGATGGTTGCGGTGGTCACTTTTTCGCTCAAATCAATCTGCCTCCCCTAACTTTTCGAATTTCTCAAGTTCAGTTAAGATACTTTACAGAGCAGAAACACACCGGGCCGGAACTTTTAAACAAGACCCAACTTGTTGCCGGGAAAAGCCCAGGGACACATTCCCGAAAGAAGCGCAACCCCCCCTCTTTAACCCGGGCCTGCCCCGGACAGGGCAATCAGCAACTCCCTCCGGAAACTGAAAGATTCAGGCTAAGGCTAAAATCAGGCTGGATTTAAAAATTCGCTCCGGACCATACCGCAGCCGGCCTCAAACTCCTCATAGGGTTTGAATAGGGATTCCAGCTCCAGGGCCTGGGCATGGTTGATGCTGCCCTTTTCCAGCGCTACCCGGACGGTGTAGAGGCAGAGGGTGCGGTAAAGGTTCAGCTCCAGAGGATCCGCCTCTTTCAAAACTTCCAGGTGCCCTGCCAGGGTAGGGCTGTCTCCCCTTGAGACGGGGCCGGTTAGAGCCGGGGCAGGGCCCACCTGGCTGATATTCCGGATGGTTCCCCGGATCAGGGGGTACAGGGCCTCAAAGGCCTCACTTCTGGACAGGCCGAAACGGCCGTACAGCCCGGTGGCTAAATGGATCAGGGAAACCAGGCAGTTGGAGGCGATGCAGGCGGCGGCGTGATAGAGCGCCTTGTCCCTCGCGTCAATGGAAAAACTCTTTCCATTGAGGTCCTTGACAATTTGCTCCGCCAGGGGCAGGGCCCCGGAGTCGCCCTCCAGGGCAAAATAAGAGCCGGGAAGGTTTTCCATGGCCATATCCACGTCGGCAAAGGACTGCAGGGGGTGCAGGGACGCGACCAGGGCGCCGCAGGAGCGGGCTGCCCCAACCTCGTCCGCGGGATGCGCCCCGCTGGTGTGAAACACTACCTGACCCGGCAAAAACCCCCCTTTTTCGGCAATCCGGCAGGCAACCCTGGAAATCACCCGGTCCGGGGTGGTAATAAAAACGACACCGGCCTCCCGGGTTACCTCCTCAGGCCGGACGGTTGCCGGTACACACAGCTTGTCCGCCACACGCCCGGCTGAAGAAAGGCTCCTGCTGGCAATCCCGGCTACGGGATAACCCTGGCGGTTTAAAAGGAGCGCCAGAGCCGAACCCACCTTTCCAGCGCCGACTACGGCTATTCTGGGTTTGCCCATGAAAAATCCCTCCCTGATTCTAAAAGTCATTGCCGGGTATCACCATAAAACAAATGTGATTTAAGACGCTTTCCGGTACAAAAACAAAAGCCTTCCGGCAAACCCGAAAGGCATCTTAACCCAACCTCCCGTCTCGGTCCAACCCGGCTCCAAGCGGTACATAAAACAGTATTAAGTTTACGGATCCTGCTTAAGGTGTGGTTCGCGCGATACCACCCTGTGTTAATTATTTTATCACAGCACCGGGTTCTGGAGCAATCCATCCACCCGGAATATATATATATTTTATTTTACATAAGGTATCATTTTGGCTAAATAATAGTCTGCCAGGAAAATATCATCTACCCTGAAAATAGACATTTTCTACCCCTGCTGGTACAGCGTCAGCGGCGTGGATGTCTAACAAGTTATATTTTAAACCAGATATTCTATGTGCGCCCCTGGAAAATAGGCCGCTGCAAGGGAGTTGAAATGCTCTTTTATTTCCCCCAGCAACTCTTTGGTATAGACGTATTTACCGTAACCGAACTGGCCGAATTTAAAGGCCCTGTCCTTTTCGTCCAGGTCCAGGCGCGTATTCGGGAAGACCTCCAGAATGGTGCTTTTGGCCCTCTTCGTAAAGCGGTGGGTGATCAACTCCAGGGTAAGATCCGGGGCGGCGCCGGACAGCTCCGCCGCAGCTGCCTGAAAGAGTTCCCGGTAGCTCTCCCGCCACCCTTCCCCGGCGATGATGGGAGCAACCAGAAAACCCAGGGGATAGCCCGCCGCCGCCACTTTTCCGGCCGCGGCCAGCCTTTCCGCCAGGGAAGGGGTGGCGTGCTCGTACCGCCTGATCACTTCCGGGGTATTGATACTGAAGCGAATCCGGGTATGCCCGCGGTGAGGCACGTCCAGCAGTGTGTCCACATCGGTAAACTTGGTAACAAACCGGAACCGCCCGTATTCCTGTCCCGCAAAGAACCGGACGGCGCTTTCCAGAATTCCGGTGTAGGGTTCTGTGGGGACGGGATCCGAAGTGGCGGCCCCTTCAAAAACGGTTATTTCGGGCTTTCTCTTTTCGATGTAGCCGGCGGCGGCTTCCAGTATTTCTCCGGTGTTGACGTAAATGCGGACATAGGGCTTGCGTCCCATGTTGGTGAGGAGGTAGCAGTACTCGCACTTGCCGGGGCAGGAGGTAGCCAGGGGCAGCTGGAAATGGGCTGAGGGCCTGCATGTTTCAAATTTTTTGGTGCGTCTCACCCCCACCACGAGGGTCCTTTTGGCTTCGGCGTAACCTTCCGGGCGGGTCTTGCCGGGAATGGAAGTAACCCTGTTGTGGGAGGCCGTCCGGCTGATTTCCACGCCCCGCTCCCTGAAATAGCGCTGCAGCTTTTCCCCCAGGGGGTACTTCAGTGCGTCCGGCTCAAAAATAACCCTCTTGGGCTCAAATACCATTTTTAAACTCCCCCTGTTTTTTCTATATTATTTTCCGGGGGAGCAATAAAAAAACACCGGCTGTTCCCGGACCAGCTCCGTGGCTAGAGCAGCTGCCGGGCCGTGACCGGGGATAACCAGATCCGGCGCCAGTTCCGCCAGGGGCACCAGGACAAAGGCGCGCCCGGCCAGGCGGGGATGGGGAACAGTTAAACGGGCTGACTGAATCTCTTCTTCGCCGAACAAAAGCAGGTCCAGGTCCAGGGTCCGCGGCCCCCAGCGCCCGGTGCGGACCCGGCCAAGCCTCGCTTCAAGGTCAAGCAGGAGGTCCAGCAGATCGCCCGGGCTCAGGGAAGTTTCAATTTCAGCAACCGTATTTAAGAACCAGTCCTGCCCGGTGACCCCCAGGGGCTCGGTCCGGTAAAAGGACGCAACCTTTTTAACCCGGACGCCCGGCGCCGCATCCAGCAGTTCCAGGGCCTTTTTCAGGTAACCTGCTTTGTCGCCCAGGTTGCTGCCCAGCCCGATATAGGCGGTGGTGGCCAGCTTAATCCCTCCTCTGTCGCTTTTTATCACTTCCTGGCTGTACCGGGTACCTGAGTTATTAAGTTATTGGTTACTGGTTATTACTGGTGTTATGTAAATCAGCGGGTTCTCTTTATCTCCACGGCCATCCAGGTAAAGTGGCCGGGAATGGGGGCCCGGGGCTTTTTGACCCTGACCTGTACCCCTGCCACCTCCGGAAAGGTTTCCAGGACAGCAGCAGCAACAGCCTCCGCCACGGACTCAATCAGGCGAAAGGGACGGCCTTGTACAATGGAACCGGTCAACTCGAAGACACGGGCGTAGTCAACGGTGCGCCCGGGGTCGTCCGTCTCCCCGGCCGGGCGCAGGTCAAGCTCAAGTTCCACGTCCACGATGAAGGGCTGTCCCAGGACCTGCTCTTCGGGCCGGATGCCGTGGCAGCCGTAAAACTCCATCCCATCCAGGATGATTTTATCCATGGCCGAACCTCTCCCTATTCATAATAAATAAGAGTATACTCAGGCCTGCAGCCCTGCTTCTAAACAGCCGGACCGGCCTGCACAGCTATTTCCCCTGCCGGAACAGTCCGGCGCCAGGATCCTCTCAGGCTTTAAAGTCCCATTTTTCAATTCTCATAATGGCGTCCGTCATTCTGGCAACCCGGACCATTTCCCTGACATCATGCACCCGCACGATCGCTGCGCCGTTGACGATAGCAACGGCAACGGTGGCCGCGGTTCCCTCCAGGCGCTGGTCCACGGGCAGGTCCAGAACTTTGCCGATGGTGGACTTGCGGGAGGAACCGATTAAAACCGGCAGGCCCAGGCAGCGCAGGTCCTTCAGCCGCCGCAGCAGTTCAAGGTTTTGCTGCGGTGTCTTGCCGAAGCCGAAGCCGGGATCGATGATGAGTTTTTCCCGGACCACCCCGGCCTGCTCTGCAAGACGGATGCTTTCCCGGAAATACTCCACGATGTCTCCGATTAATTCCCTGTAAGATGTGCCCTTCTGGTTGTGCATCAAGACCAGGGGGGCGCCGTATTCCGCAGCCACCCCGGCCATGGCGGGGTCGCCTTGCAGTCCCCGCTGGTCGTTAATTATGTGGGCGCCTGCTTCCAGCGCCTGCCTGGCTACCCGGGCCTTGGTCGTATCAATGGAAACGGGGACATGGATCTCGTTGACCAGCCTTTTCAGGACCGGCATAATCCGGGCCAGTTCCTCCGCTTCATTCACCGGGCTGTAACCAGGCCGGGTGGACTCCCCGCCCAGATCGATGATGTCGGCCCCGCCGGCTACCATAAGGCAGGCCTTTTCCACCGCCAGGCCGGGGTCACAGCAACTGCCCCCGTCCGAAAAGGAGTCAGGAGTTACGTTGAGGATGCCCATGACATGCGTCCTCTCCCCCAGGGCAAGGGTTCTCCCCCGGCAATCCAGGCTGTAGGGACTGTAGCCTTCCTGGCAGGCCAGCGCCTCCCTGATTTTTTCAGCCAAAGCCGGCAGACCGAAGGGCTGGGCCTCCAGCTTGTCCAGAAAGGCCTCGTACTGCCGCAGGGTACCCATCAGCAGCACCCTTGACTCCGGTACGGAACAATTCACCACTCCCTTGGAAACGGCGGCTTCCCCGCCCTTGCCGAGCATTTCCTGTTTAATAATGTTGGCCTGCCTGGGCTGGACCCCTTCCAGCATAATCAGCCGGTGAACCGCTTTGGAGGCCATGTAGCGGCAGCCGGGACGGTCCGCACCTGCAAAGGCAATGGCCCGCATGGCCTCCTCCCTGTTTTCTACCGAAACGCTGTAAACCCTGATTGTCAATAGACATCCTCTCCGTAAATATTTTAGCTTCAATTATTATACGCTCATTATATATTCCGGCCGGGTGCTTTATCTATATCTCTATAATTAGCGCCGCAATATGTTTATGGGCAGTTTTTTTGGGTAGTTCTTATAGCGCGGGGCTTGGACTTGTTTCAAGATTCCAGCATGATCTTAACCTGAGCCCTGGATATGATAGCTAGTCCAAATTATAAGGCTAAATCCACGGAAAATCAAACAAAAAAAGGGGCGCCGTAAGGCAGCACCCTTATTGTTGAAAGGAAAAGATTCCGGGTCCAACAAAAATCGCTTTAACGTTTTCCTCTAGAAAAGGCCGGTGACTTTACCACTGTCCGGGTCCACGTCAATCCTCCGGTAAGCCGGGTCGGACCCTGTTCCGGGCATCAGGCTGATGGCGCCCGTAACCGGACAGAGGAAACCGGCCCCGGCATAGACCAGAACATCCCGCACCGGCAGCAGCCAGCCCCGGGGAACACCTTTTAAGTCGGGGTCATGGGTCAGGCTTAAGTGGGTCTTGACCATCATGGTGGAAAAGCCGGCCATGGCCGGGTCGGCTTCCAGGCGGGCGGCCCTGGCTGCGGCCTCCGGCGTCCAGGTTACGCCTTCCGCTCCGTAAATCTCCCTGGCTATAAGCTCAACCCTCTGCCGCAGCGGCATCTCCGGGGGATAGAGAAAATCGAAGTTAACCTCTTCGTTGCAGGCATCGATCACGGCGTCCGCAAGCTCCAGGGCGCCCTCTCCCCCTTTCAGCCAGTGTTCCGAAAGAGCGCAGCGGGCCCCGGCCTGTTCGGCATAGCGGCGTACCATGGCTATCTCCGCCCGGGTATCCGTTGGAAAAGCGTTGATACACACCACCGGATTAATCCCGGACTTCCTGACGATGGCGATGTGGTGCTGCAGGTTGGCGACGCCCCTCTCCACAAGCTCCAGGTTTTCTTTGGTGTATTCTGCGGGCAGGGGTCGTCCGGCAGCAACTCCCGGGCCGCCGCCATGCATTTTCAGGGCCCTGATTGAGGTGGTGATAACTGAAACGTTGGGAATAAGCCCGCTTAAACGGCATTTTACGTTCCAGAACTTTTCAAAACCGATGTCGGCACCGAAACCGCTCTCGGTGACGCTGTAGTCAAACAATTTCAAGGCAATGCGGTCGGCAATGATGGAGGACTGCCCGATGGCAATGTTGGCAAAGGGTCCCGCATGCACCAGGACCGGCTGATACTCCACAGTGCTCATCAAAGTCGGGTTGACGGCATTCCTCATAAAAGCCGTCATGGCGCCGGCCACCTCCAGATCCGAGGTAGTTACCGGACGGCCCTTTTTGTCATAAGCTACGATGATTCTACCGATCCTCTGCCGCAGGTCCCTCAAATCCGTGGCAACGGCAAGGATGGCCATCAGTTCGGAGCTAACCGCAATGTCGAATCTGGAAGTCATCATGTAGCCGTCCATGCGCCCGCCGATCCCCATCACAATCCTGCGCAGGCCCTGGGCGCAGAAATCTATGACCCAGCCCAATTCCACGGCAGTGGGATCGATGTCCAGCCGCTTCAGGCCGCGGGCGGCCAACTGGGCGTCGTCGTAGTTGCGCTCGTGCTGCATCCGGGCGTTGAGGGCCACCATGGCCAGGTTGTGGGCATTCATGATATCGTTGATGTCCCCGGTAAGGCCCAGGGAAAACTCGGTCATGGGAATAGCCAGGGCGTTGCCGCCGCCTGCAGCGGTCCCCTTGATGTTCATGGTGGGACCGCTGGAGGGCTGGCGGATTGCCGCGCCGGCATTGAAGCCCCTTTTGCCCAGCCCTTCCACCAGACCCAGGGTTGTGGTGGTCTTACCCTCGCCCAGGGGGGTGGGTGTAATTGCGGTAACGTTGATGTACTTACCGTTGGGCCTGTCCTTCAGCCGGTTCATAATTTTGAGGAAATCCAGCTTGCAAATCCTGCCGTAGGGAATAACCTCATCCCTCTGCAGGCCAAGTCTCTCCTGCCATTCTGCCTGTCCCGGCAGATTTCTTTCAGCCAGTTCCGCGATTTGATAATCCTTCAGGCGGGTGGGGTCGTAAACCATCCGTTAAAATCCTCCCCCGGGCAGGGCGGAAGTTCCGCCCTTTATTCGTAAATCCAGCTTTCCATGTCCAGTTTATAATCGAGCAGTTCTTCTTCCTTAAAGAAAATGGAGATTTCCCTCCGGGCGCTTTCCAAAGAGTCGGAACCGTGAATGACATTACGGCCGATATCGATGCCCAGGCTGCCCCTGATGGTGCCGGGCGCGGCCTTCAGCGGATTTGTGGCCCCCATCATTTCCCGGGCGGCGTTGACGGCATCCTTGCCCTCGATGACCATGGCCGCCACGGGACCGGAGGTAATGAAAGCAACCAGCGATTCAAAAAAAGGTTTGCCCACATGTTCTCCGTAGTGCTTTTCCGCCAATTCCCGGCTGATCCTCAGCATTTTCAGGGCCACAAGCTTAAAGCCCCTTTTTTCAAAGCGGTTGATAATTTCCCCGACCAGGCCGCGCTGGACACCATCGGGTTTGACCATGAGATATGTACGCTCCATATTGAATAACCCCCTCAGTATATTTGAAAATACGACAAAAGCATCGGGCGGTAAAGCCGGGGAAGCAGGCATGGCAGGGATAATCGCAAGACAACCCGCAGCTGTCCCAGCCGCGGGTGTCACATAGTCCAATCCGTCCACGACCATGTCCTGCCGCGGGTGTTAAAAATCAACCTGTCCACGTCCAGATCCTGCCGGATTTCACATGTCTAATCGATCCTGTCCTTACGCTCTGCCTCCCCGGCCTTCTTCATCAGCTCCGCAAACTCATCAGCCTCAATGGTCTCCTTTTCAAAAAGCGTCCTGGCCACCAGGTGCAGCGTTTCCAGGTGCTGTTCCAGGAGTTCTTTGGCCTTATTGTAAGAGCGGTCGATGGTTTCGCGCACTTCTACGTCGATGGCGTTGGCTACTTCTTCGCTGTAGTTGCGGTCCCTGGCCAGATCCCTGCCGAGGAAGGGAGTATCCGTCTTTCTACCGTAAGTCATGGGTCCCAGTCCGCTCATGCCGAATTCCATGACCATTTTACGGACGATATCGGTGGCGCGCTCCAGGTCATTCTGCGCCCCTGTGCTGATCTCCTTCAGGACAACGGCTTCGGCAACACGCCCCCCCAGGAGCATGGTAACCTGGTCCAGAAGCTGGGACTTGGTCATATAGTAACGGTCTTCTTTGGGAAGAAGAAGGGTATAGCCGCCCGCCCTGCCCCTGGGTATAATTGATACCTTGTGAACCGGGTCGGTATTGGGCAGCAGGTAACCCACCACGGCGTGGCCTGATTCATGGTAGCAGACCAGCCATTTTTCCTGCTCGCTGATCACCTTGGATTTCTTCTCCGGTCCGGCAATAACACGCTCTATGGAGTTCTCCAGGTCGGCCATGGTAATTTTCTTCCGGTTCTGGCGGGCTGCCAGGAGCGCCGCCTCGTTGGCCAGGTTGGCCAGGTCGGCGCCGGTAAAGCCCGGGGTGCGCCTGGCCAGCACCTCCAGGTTGACCCCCTCGTCCAGGGGCTTGCCGCGGACGTGGACCTTGAGAATTTCCTTCCGCCCGTTTACATCCGGGGCGTCCACCGCCACCTGGCGGTCAAAGCGACCCGGCCTGAGCAGCGCCGGGTCCAAAATGTCCGGACGGTTTGTAGCTGCCAGGATGATAATGCCCTCATTGGGGGCAAAGCCGTCCATCTCAACCAGGAGCTGGTTCAGCGTCTGCTCCCGCTCATCGTGTCCGCCGCCCAGGCCGGCGCCCCGCTGCCGCCCCACGGCGTCTATTTCGTCCACAAAAACAATACAGGGTGAATTCTTCTTGGCCTGTTCAAACAAATCACGGACCCGGGAGGCCCCCACGCCCACAAACATTTCAACAAAATCGGAGCCGCTGATGCTGAAGAAGGGAACTCCGGCCTCGCCGGCAACAGCCCGGGCCAGAAGGGTCTTACCCGTGCCGGGCCCGCCGAAAAGAAGCACTCCTTTGGGAATTTTGGCGCCCAGCTCCTGAAATTTCTTCGGGTTTTTCAGGAACTCAACGATCTCCTCAAGTTCCTCCTTCACCTCGTCCGCACCCGCCACGTCGGCAAAGGTTATTTTCTTTTTCTCGTCGCTATGCAGGCGGGCGCGGCTCTTGCCGAAGGACATAACCCTGTTTCCCCCGCCCTGGGTCTGCTGCATCAGGAAGAAGAAAAGAATAACAAAAAGCAGAATCGGCAGCAGGGTTGTAAAGAGACTGGTCCACCATCCGGGCTGCGGTGGCAGCTCGCTGTTCCAATCCACTTTCTTTTCTTTTAAAAGGGCATAGAGAGCCGTATCGGTAGCGGGACCCTTGGTCTCAAAACGGGTCCCGTCCGCTCTTTCACCGGAGATAATATTCGTCATATTTTCCGACTGGATGACGACCTTGGAAATCTTACCCTGGTCTAACTCTTCTAAAAATCTACTGTAAGTCACCGGCTGGGTGACCGTTTCATTGGGAGTCGTATATCTGATCAAGGCTATTATAGCCAATACTATTAGCAGATATATGCTAAGGTTCTTTAAAACCTTATTCAAACAGGTCACTCCTCTCAACATGGCATTAAGAACCATAATGAACATTCTATCATATTCCAGGAATTGTTTCAATGACAGATGAGGCATTCAATAAAATAAGATAAGTCATTGACTTTAAACTATTATGATCTTGATTAGGCTGTAAAATTCAAGCGGGAGAATTTTTTACAGCAGGTTTAAAGAGTGTCTTGATTCAGAGGTCCAGTTTCAAATGAAGCACCCGTCCGGTTGTATCATTTATCTTAAACCTTTCCCCAGCCCTCACCCCGCCGGCCCAGATGATTTCTCCGGGCGTGCTGACAAGGGGAATTTTATCCCTTTCTTCCCGCGGGATCTTCTGTTTAATTAGAAAATCCTTTAATTTCATACTGGAAACCTGACCGAAGGGATGAAACACATCCCCTTCAAGCCTCCTGCGCACAAAAATCTGTGAAGGCAACCGGTCATAATCCAGCAGGACTTCTTCCGGGGGTAGCCGCCCGGGGTCACCTGCCATATTACGGGACTTTATTTCCGCACGAACCGTACGCTCCAACTCCGGAATATAAGTGGCGCCAGGCACCTTTAAGGGATAGATGTAGTAAGGCGTTCCCCGCCCACCCCGCCGCCCGGTTAATTCTATGGTTTGATAAGTGCGCAGGGCCATAATGCTCCCGGGCAGGACGGCCTGCGTGCCGGCAGCGCTCCCCCCGGCCAGGTCCATTAAGGCTTCTGTATGAAAATATGAAAGACTTTGTGGACGCCTGGCCAGGCTCTGCCAGGCACAGCGCAGCACCCGGCGCCGGATGGCCACCGGGAGGCGCCCGAGGCACTCCAGGCTCAGGGTAATTCTTTCTTTATCCTGTTCCAGAAGACAAGCCTGATAAGCCTTTACTGCTTCCTCCTCGAGGAAGGCGTCTTCCTCCCTGCAGATTTCACCCAGTCTGAGCAGGGCCGGAACAAAGCCCGGATTATAATCCCTTTCCAGCTCCGGTACCAGGTTCAGCCGGACCCGGTTCCTGAGGTAAACCAAATCTAAATTGGATGAGTCCCGGCGGAAAGGCAGGTTCATTTCCCTGCAGAAGCGCTCTATTTCAAAGCGCCTGACTGTGAGCAGGGGTCTGATATACAGGTTTTCCCGAACCGGGACAATGCCCTTCAAGCCCGGGACACCGGCGCCCCTCAAAAAATTAATCAGGATAGTTTCAGCCTGATCGTCGGCCTGGTGGGCCAGGGCTATCCTTTGCGCCCCCACCTTGCCGGCTGTATCAATTAAAAACCGGTAGCGCACTTCCCTTGCAGCTACCTGCCTGGACAGTCGTTTCTGTTTACGGTAAGCTTCAACATCCACCGCTTCGATGGTGCAGGGCAAACCATAGCGTCCGGCCATACCGGCTACAAACCGGGCATCCTCATCAGATTCGGCGCCCCGGAACTGGTGGTTTAAATGGGCTACGTGCAGGGATATCTTCAGCTCATCTTTAAAATAGTTCAAGATATGCAACATCGCCACTGAATCCGGCCCGCCGGAAACGGCTGCAACCACTTTAACGCCCTGCTCCACCATCCTGTGGCGAATCATGAAGTCGCGAACCCTGTGGAGCAATTCCATCTTTCTTCACCTGTTTGAACGGGAGTTCTCGATCTATTAATTCCCCCGCCAAAATGTGCCTTCCTTTTAACTTTACAGCTTTATAACTTAAGTATTCAACTTTGAACTTCTGTATTCAACACTGCTGAAAATTTTTCCTGCCGCACTGGTAAATTAGCCTGGTAAAATAGTATTCAAAAAATAACAGCCTTGAGAAAAACAACTTTTCTCAAGGCTTAACAGTTACTAACAGCTGCTTAATCCTTCTTGAGCCCGATACTATTGACAATTTGCTGGCCGCAGTAATCCTCATATTGAACTGAAACACTGCCTGCACTATATCCGCTCTTTGTTGCAGTAATTGTGTAGGTGCCGGGGAGTTTGGCCCCTAAAACCAGGGGTGTCCAGCCCTTTTTGTCCGTGTAGCTTACTACGGTGTAATTGGGTCCTGCAATGGTGACAACCGCCGTCCTGATGGGGTTGCCCGTATCCTCGTCGTAAACATAGGTACGGAAGGAGTTATTGTCACAATTTACACTGCACAAGGTTAAATTGACGCGAACCATTAATGTGCCGCAGTAGTCCCGGGTTATCGTTGCAGTGGCTGTTCCCTGGAAATAACCGGTTTTATTCACCTTTACTGCATACTCACCGTCCGGCAGGTTTCTGTCAAACTGAACTTTCCCGGAGCTGTCGGTAACACCGGCAGCACTGTATGAATCAGGCCCGGTCACATCCACCGTCGCCCCGGAAACAGGCGTTGAGCCGGAATAAACATTGACTTGCAGAAAACGGCCTTCACACTGTTTTTCCTCTAATTCTATGATGATATCCTTCCGGCCGCAGTCATTATAACCGATGTTGAAGGAAACGCTATTACTCGAATAGCCCGAAGCGATGGCTCTAACTGTATAGCCGCCTGCTTTAATGTTGTCGAAAACGCCCGTACAGCCGTCATCCGAGGTGCTGTCATCGGCCGAGTATGAGGACGGTCCCTGGATCAGGACATAGGCGCCGGGGATCGGGTCGCCGGTGGCCTTGTCCTGGACGCAGACCTGCAAGGAACGCTCGCAGCGGAGCAGGTCAACGCGAATTTCAACCAGTCCGCACTCGTCTTGATTTATCGTTCCTGCAGCGTTCCCCGGAAGGTAATTATCAGCAACTACGTTGGCCGTATAGGCTCCGGCCTGCAGGCTGCCTGTAAAGGTACCCGTACAGCCGTTGGAGCCGGTCAGGCCTCCGGCGGAGTACGAACCGGGACCGCTCAACGTTACGCTGGCTCCGGAAACGGGGGCGCCGGTATCCGCGTCATAAACGCAGACCTTGAGCGAGGGTTCACAGGGCTCCAGCTCAACCGGCAGCGTTACCAGGCCGCAATCGTCCGGGCCTATTGTCACTGTAGCGCTGTCTGACGCATAACCGGCGGCGGTTACGTTCGCCGTATAGGTACCGGTCAGCAGGTCGCCGTTAAAGATACCCGTGCAGCCGTCGGAACCGGTTGTGCTTCCGGCCGAGTAGGAACCGGGACCGCTCAGCGTCACGCTGGCGCCGGAAATGGGGTTCCCGGTGTCTGCGTCGCTAACGCATACCTGCAGCGAGGGTTCACAGGGCTCCAGCTCAACCGGCAGCATTACCAGATCGCAATCTTCCGGGCTGACTGTCACTGTAGCGCTGCCTGAAATATAGCCGGCGGCGCTTACGTTCGCCGTATAGGTACCGGTCTGCAGGTCGCCGTCAAAAACAGCCGTACAGCCGTTGGAACCGGTCGTTTTTTTAGCCGAGTAGGAACCGGGGCCGCTCAGGGTTACGCTGGCGCCGGAAATGGAGGCGCCGGTATCTGCATTGTACACGCAGACCTGCAGCGAGTGTTCACAGGGCGCTCCCAAACCAATATTAAAGATGTAGGGTTCGCACACATAGTCCCCGCCTGACATCGAGTGGGTTTCTGTAACGGGGGAGTAACCGGATTTCTGGACCGTGATGGTATAGTCGCCGTCTAAATTAATCTTTCTGACAACTGGTGTCCAGCCGTTTTTGGCAGTATAGTTCGTAACAGAAAAGGAAGGACCTGAGATGGTGACAGCCGCACTCCTTACAGGATTGTTGTTTTCTGTGTCATAAACATAGACCCGCATCGGGTATTTTGACGCCGGGGAACCATCCGGACAGCAGTCAACAGGCGCCGCCCACGCAGATCCCAGGGACACCAAAAACACCAATGCCGCAGTCAAGGCAATAACAATGAGTTTTTTATTAATCGTATTCACCTCCTTTCCCACATAAAAACTTAGGCTCTTACATTAATTTCCATATTTTTCTTCCTGAAATTCTTTTCTATATCCAGGCATGTTTTTCCTTCTTGCCAGGTAAAATTAAATCCCCATAAATTTCTTTTCCTTGACAGTTCGGCTGTTTAATCGTTAGATTTCTTAATTCGATAATTCCTTTTCCTTAAATCCTCTACCTGGTTTTAGTTCCCATTAATCTTTTACTCTCTATTGATATGACTTTTAGATTTTTGTTGCTTAACTGTTTAACTGCTTAATTAAGCATAGATTGATCTTCTTTAACCAGCTATCCCAATTCTTTTTTTAATGCTTGCGGCCTTGCCTGATAAGATCAGTGATTAAAAATTCCCGCTTGTCTTTTTGTTTATAAAGCAGTTGTCCTTGGATCATTGACCTTGTCTGACCTTCCTTTGCTTTTCCAGACGGGCCACCAGGACGGTCATGTCGTCCGGCGCCCGGGCGGTTCCTCCAGATCCGGTCTGGGCCAACTTCAACAACAGTTCCGCCATCTGTTGCGGGGGCATGTCCGCCACCTCCAGAAGGACTTTGGAAAACCAGGCCTCCCGGTCCTCTCCCGTTTTTTGGGCGTACAACAGACCGTCTGTAATCATGACCAGCACATCCCCGTGCTCCAGATTTCTGTTTAACGAGGCTACTTCAATATCGTCCAGGATTCCCACCGGCAGAGCTTCGGCCCTGACCTGCCCCACCTGCCCGCCGTGGATGATAAACGACGGCACAGCCCCGATTTTAACAAAGTCCGCCTGGGCCGTATATAGATTAATTACCGCCAGGTCAACCGTAGCAAAGCTCTCACCGGGGGAGCGCAGGATCAGGATGGAATTGACCGTCTTGACGGCCAGGTCCTGTCCAAAGCCCGAGTCCAGCAGATGGCGCAGGAGGGAAATGGTGGTTCCGCTCTCCATGGCGGCTCTGGGACCGCTCCCCATCCCGTCGCTTAAGACCAGGGCGAAACGCCCTCCTTTTAAATGAAAGAAAGCATAACTGTCCCCGCTGACAAGGCTGCCGTTTTTGCCCGTACCCGCTATCCCCAGGGATAAGCGAAAGTTGAGTTCCGGGCTAAGCCGGAGGCGGCAGGCCGGATCCCCCTCTTTTGCCGTACAGAACGTTACAGCCGGGTACAGGCGTTCTTCCAGCAGGGTTGATAGAGCCGGTGCAATTATGTCCCGGCACTTCATCACCCCTCCACAGGGGGAATGGCTTAAGCATACTTCTTTCCCTCCGTCTTCGCGGCGAATAACCGACAGATATTCCACCTGGATCCCCTCCTCCCGGAGCTTCTTGCGCAGGGCCGGCCCCAGATCCCCGGCCTCCAGCTCATACTCCAGTTCCCCCGGCAGGGAAGCCATGACCTCTGAAATCCCTTTCAGCTGCTCTGAAACAATCTCCCTGCTTTCCAGCAGGCGCCGGGACCAGTAGCGATTGAGGTTATAGGACTCGTAAAGGCAGTTTATTGTTATAGCCAATTCCTTGGTACGGGAGCAGCGCCTTTTGAGCTCCCGGGAAAAGTTGTCCGGTGAGATCTTTCCATAAGTTTCAACCAGGGCAAGCAAATCCACCATGCCCTGGTACGTTTTATATAACTCCCTTTCCCAGCAGGTGTTATAAAAGGTGCACCCGCTGCACACTTTTTCCGTGATCTGGTTAAGAAGTTTTTGCAGGCTCTGTTCTTCGCGGTTTTGTCCCGCTGTTGAGGATACCTGTTCAAATGTACGGGACAACTCCAGAAATATGCGCGCCCAATTGCGAATTCTCCCTTCGAAGATCTCTTTAAAGGGAAACCCTTCCTGGATGTACTCACCTTCATTTTCTACAGGCATGCCCAGGGATGATTTGAGGTTCTTGATGAAGGGGAGGGGGACTGCCAGAAAAATCAGGGCGGCCGCTCCTGTTTCGGCTATAACCGCCAGCAGGCTGCTGTATTCGGTAACGTAGACGGAGAGGATGATACTGCCCAGGAGAAAACCTGTGGCCGTCCCGGCTTTTCCGTAACCCCTGCAGACGCCCGCCAGGAGTCCGGCAAAGGAGTAGGCGCCCACCACGGCCGGGGCTACGGTGTAGGCCAGGCCCGGTATTACTCCCAGCACTGCTCCGGCGGCAGCGCCGGAGCCGGCTCCTCCAATAAAAGCAGAAAGCAAAATAGCAATTCCGCTTAAAACTCCCTTTAGACTGACCATTTCGTATTTCAGGTCCCCGGTCCCGGCGATGATACCGCCAAAGATAAGCAAAATACAGAAAATCTCTTCCCCGGTCAATAATTTTTTACCCGTTGCTTTTCTTTTGAGGGCGCCCAGGCCGTAAAGCATGATCCCCGTGAGCAGCGCCGCAAAGACGGCTTCAAACAAGATGGTAAAATAGGTGTAGGAAGAGGAGCCGGTCAGAGCCGCCAGAGATGTTTTTACAATAATCGTCACAGCAAAGACAAGGCCCGGCAGAACCAGCCAGGGCCTTTTCAGAACCGGCGGCAGTACCCCTGTTAATAGCCAGGCCCCGGCGGCAACCAGGATAGAACCAGCCAGGGGCCAACCTTTGATAATAGTTGCAAGTCCCAGGAGCACACCCGGGATTGACAGCAGACCGGCACGGCCAAAGGACCGGAGAGATGCAACTATAAAGGACGCCGCGAAGGGCATCAACTCGCCCAGCAATACCGCCCGTCCCAGAAAAAAACCCGCAAAGCCGATAGCAAGCGCCTCCGGTGTCAGGATAGGTCTGATTCCCGGCCTGACCCGGCGCAGCCTCTTTTTGACTCCCTTCGCCCCGCCCGTATCCCGGTTTTTGGTTTTTTCATTTCCAGCTCTGTGGTACGGGTAAATTTCGATTTCTTCAAACAAACGCTCCCACCCCTTGTTCCCATCAATACAAATATTATAGTACAAAAGGCAGGAAATTTTTGTCATCTCTGGTAGTATATATTTACTTTCTTTCGACTTCTTCCTGGATAAGTCCCATTAATATATCGCTCTCGCTGACCACCAGGCGGTTCACTGCCAGCCCCTCCATAACGGCCAGAACTATTTCCACACCAGCCAGGATAATGTCCGCCCTTTCAGGCTGCAGCCCCGGCACTCTCCTACGGTCTGCCAGGTCAAGGCTGGACAGCATGCTCAAGATCTCTTTGATCCTTCCGGCAGTTAAAGTGTAACCGTGCACCAGGCGCGGATCATATTCAACAAGTTTTTGATCAATGGCAGCCAGGGTGGTAACAGTTCCGCCCACTCCCACCAGGTTCCCGGCCTTTGACCGCTTCACCTGCACCAGGGCAGGCCCCAGCGTTGCCGCCGGCCCGCAGCGCCCTCCTGCTCCGGTCAGACGCACGGCTCCGGCCTTTACGCTGACCAGGTGCAGGCGCCCGGCCTGCATCCAGATCAACTCCGTACTGCCGCCCCCGACATCAACAACCACTGTTGAGTCCGGCTCGATGTCCAGGCCCGAGATCACACCCCGGTAGCTCAGGCGCGCCTCCTCCTCCCCGCTCAAAACCCGCACCGGCAAGCCTGCTTTCAGCTTGACCAGCGACAAAAACTCTGCCCGGTTGGAAGCGTCCCGCACGGCGCTGGTAGCCGCGGCAACAACGCGCTGCGCCCCGAGGCTCAAGGCCTCCCGGTAAAAGAGCCCAACGGCTTCTGCCGTCCGCTCCATGGCGGAGGGTAGCAGGACACCGCGCCGGATTCCCTCGCCCAGGCGCGTGCCGGCCAGCTTTCTCGCCAGTTCCTTCCAACCGGCCCCCGTTTTTTGGACAACCAGGAGCCTGGTGGAATTGGTCCCGATATCAATGGCCGCTATTAATTGCATATTTAACACCTCGATTTGGCACCAGCTAATAAAAATAAAAACAATTCCCTTTGTGAGAATTGCTTCCTGGTCTTCATCTCCTGCAAGAGATGAACAATCCTAATCCTGTTATTCAATTCTTCTACCCGAGCCTCGGCCACCCCGTTTGGATTCAGTACTCCTCTTCAGAACCTGCTGGCGCTCCTCACTTTCTTTCATAAACCTGGCCAGCTTGTCTTCAAAAGATACCTGGAATTTCTTCGGCTTTGAACGTGCAGACGGATTGGCCTGTTTAATGGACAAGCCTACCTTCCCTTTGGGATCTATCGAAATAACCTTAACATTTACCTTGTCGCCGATTTTTAAAAAATCACGAACATCTTTGACGTAAACTTCAGCTATTTCTGATATATGCACCAATCCGGTCACTCCGCCGGGCAATTCAATAAAAGCACCGAAATTAGTAATTCCGGTGACAACGCCCTCCTGGACGCTCCCCAGCTCAATCGGCATAACTGAAATTATTCCTCCCCCAAATCTGCGGAAAAACCTAGTGTAATTATATGCGACAGGAAAGGAGAGTGTCAAGAAACATCTGACCGGGGGCCGATAAATTAGTCAGCAACGAAATTTTCCATTGAGGGAGGCATAATTCCCTTTAGTTCGGTCCCTTCGGGCACTGCCACCACCCTTGTTTCGCCCCGCTTAACCAGTCCCAGTTTTTCCCGGGCAGTTCTCTCCAGGTAGGCGTCACTCTGCACCAACAGCAGTTCGCTGCGCAGGGCATCGTTCTTTTCCTTCATTTGCTCAATTTCCTGTTGAATTCTCTGGACATCCTGCTGCATAATCGATAACTTGCTGAACTGGCTGCCCAGTGATATGGCAAGATAACTCAATATGAGCAACGCCACCAGGCCGGGAAGCCTGCTTTTGGAGAACTTGAAAGACCTCTGCGGTTCCGTGCGCTTTCCGGATACTTTTTCTTCCGGTAAAGGCAAGTAATATAGATCATGTTCTTTCCTCAGCGGCTGGCTCACGTTACTTCCTCCTCTTCCTCCGGTGCTCCAAAGATGCCCAGGTTTTGCCCCGGAATGATAATTACCACTTCATAACCTTTGGTCCTGGCGCGGCTGTACAGGGTTGACACAGTACTGGCAACAAGTCCCAGCTGCCGGGCAATTTGTCCGGTGGAGTAACCCATTTCCTTCATGGTTACAACCTGGCGTTCTCTAAAACTGAGCTTCTCTGCACCCCTTATCTCAATTTTCAAAATACCCACGCCCCGGCCTCTGATCTATGCCTCTGTCCACAAAATATGTACAAAGTAATTACATACTTTCTACATCAATAAAAAAATCCCTCCTTTGTTAAATAATTTTTATAAAAATAACGGCCGGGAAACAAAGTAACTGGTGACAAGGTCAAAGATGCAGGGATGAAGGTGACAGTGACAATGACAGGGAGACGGTCCTCCTGAGGCGTACCAGGGGAACGGTTCTCCTGATACCGGCAACCGTGGCAGGGGGGCGGTTCTCCCGGCACAGTCGGACCAGGGGGCGGCTCCTGGTCCACAAGGCGAAGGCGACAAAAGGGCGACAGGGGGGCGGTTCTCCCGGCACCAGTTTACAAGTACCGGGAAAACCGACCCCCTGTCACCAAAAGGAGGGATAAAAGGGTGTCAAGTATGCAGTTTTTTAGGATTTCAGGGGCAGGTTCCTGTCTGCCGCAAGACCACATTTTGCAGCCCCAAATGCTCCTATCTAATATTTATTTTTAACTAGCCGGCAGAAACTTCTTTTTTGTTATTACACTGATTAAACAATCAGCGGGTTGTGAATCTCCACTCACTGCCGTCGAGGCCCTCGAATTTATCGCCTGTGTCTTCAGCCTCAAAACAATTTGCCCTGATGGTCACTTCATAAACAATGTTCCTCAATAAAGGCTCCTTCAGGGTGATCAGGAGCTTGTCTTGATCCAGTTCGACCTTTTTGATTTCAACAATTTCCCTGTCTGTTCTATTATATACTCTTACAGACCTGAGCAGGTCCTTCCCGTCCACAACCTGGATGTCCCCGTTAAACCAGGCTTTCAGGACCTCCGTCCTGGGGCCGTTAACATTTGATGCCCCGTTTTCGGGCGTTAACTCCAGGATTTCAAGTTCTTCGTAATCCGTACTGAATTCCCAGTCTCCAGCGTCAATACCTTCAAAGTATTGCCCGTATTCCCTGTCCTCGATGATATCGTTGTCTATAGTAACCCTGTAGGTCGTATTACTTTCCAGCGGTTCATCAAGATCAATCCTTAACTCTTTGCCGCTGAAGGAAACTCTGTCAATCCCTACGTTATAATCATCAGTTATATTCCTTACCCTGATGCCGTCCCTGACGCTTTCGTTATCCTCTACAGCCCTGACTTCCAGGTTGAACCTGACAATCAGCCTGCTGGTTGACGGGGCCACGTCATCGCTGCCGTCGGCGGGCTTCAAGCTAACTAATTCAAGGTCATCCACGTCTTCATCATAATCTCCGTCATCGCTGTCTTGATCAGAATCATCCTGGGATTGCGACAGGAGGATCCGGTACAGGACAACCGACAGTTCCGCCCGTGTTACCGGTTTGTTGGGCTGAAATACATTGCCGGGATAACCAACCATGAACCGGTGCTTATACATCCCGCCCACGTAGGTCCTGGCGTAAAAGGGTATGTCATTTAAATCCTGGAAGTAATAATTATCATCCGTATCCACACCCATTGCCCTGGCCGCCCAAACCGCTACCTCGTAACGCTTTGCAGGCGTCCATCCTTTCAAATCAGCGGCCTCGTCTTCCGTTAAAATCCCCTCATCAACTGCATAATCAAGACATTCCTCCATCCAGGAAGGAACATCCCTGCTCCATGAGCGCCCCTGATTGAACTTGACAGATCCGTCAAAACCGGACGCCTTGGAAATCATCATGACGGCTTCAAACTTGGTGACTGGGGTATTCGGCCTGAAGGTCAGGTCGGGATAACCCGTCAGGATGCCCTGTCCGCACATCCACAGAATCGGCTGCTCTGCCCAGTGAGACTTTACATCCTGCAACTGGATAATCTTAAATTTGCTGTTATCAGGTTTGAACTTTGTTTTTCCCTTTCCTTTACCGGGGCCGGCATAGGCTGAAACTGCCAGTGACAGAACCAGGACCACCGCTAAAGCAAAGGTTAACAAACCTTTCCTTTTCATTTAAAGCACCTCCCCGTAAAATTGCAGGTTAGTCAGTTTCGGCGGCCCGCTAAAACTCTTCCCCCTTTCTGCGCCGCCCTTTCTATGCCTTTCTATATTTATGGATACGATTGCACGATATGGTTTTGCAGGGTAACAGACCTGGTAATTATATACATTTGCTAACCCCCTCCAAACAAGAATCGCACCGCAGCGGTCTGGAGTTTGTGTGTCTGGATTATGGGCATACTATAATTAGTTGAAAACCTAAGCTGAAAAACTATGAGCTTTCAGCTTTAGTCCAGCCGGGGGAATTGGGGCTGGGGGGCTGGGGAGTTGGTGAGGGGAATCGAGCTTATGTAAGTTTGGAATTTAAGGGGACTGGGTTTTGCTCCCTGGGGAGTTTAAGGATTTGTCCTTTCTGATAACCATGGTTTGAAACGGTTTGCTCCGTTAAAATTGGAACGGTTTACTGATAATCATGGAAATTATTCTAGAATCGGGGGAGAGCACTTGACTGGGACTAATAAAAAAATACTTTTAACAATAATTGTCTTTCTTGTTGTTTTGCTTTCTGCCTTTTATCTGCGCCAGGAACAGGATACAAAAACCGAAGTCTCCGGCTCCGGGGAGTTTATCCGCCTGCATGTGGTGGCAAACAGCGACAGCCTGTTCGATCAAGATCTGAAGCGAAAAGTAAGGGACGCAATCGTCCAGGACGTAGCTCCCGGGTTTCTTGCAATTGATGACATCGCTTCAGCCAGAGACATTGCCCGGAACAACCTGGACCTGATTCAGGAAACCGCTGACCGTGAAGTCCGGACTGCCGGAAGAGAATACCCGGTACGCGTTGAGCTGGCTTGTTTTCCATTCCCCACCAAACATTACGGACCATTTATCCTCCCGGCCGGAGAATATGAGGCCGTAAGGGTGGTAATCGGCGAAGGCGGAGGGACGAACTGGTGGTGCGTCCTCTTCCCGCCCCTCTGTTTTGTGGATTTAACAAGAAACGCGGCTGCTGTGAACCCGTACTCTAACGGCGGGCAGGTGCCCATCACGCCTGAGCCGGGCGCAGCCATGCCGGGCGCCGTACTGGAAGGCGGAAAAACCGGCAGCGACAGAGGCAACGGCTTCAACCCGGGTTCCGGCTTTAACACCTGGAAAGGCTCCGGTTCCGGCACCTTGAACGGATCCGGCCCCTTTGACGACACCGGTTTCGTTTCCAGCTTCGGCTTCGGCGGCAACCGGGGCACCGTCTTTGACCCCGCCGCCCCCTGCCCTGTCCCGCTCTCCGAAGAGGAGGAATGTCTTCTTTCCGGACAGGCGATTCCGGAAACGATAGAGGATACGGGTGTCCGGGTGGTGTTTTCCTGCAGGATCCTGGAGTTCTTCCGGAGCTTGAAGGGATAAGCGCATACTGTAAAATAACAAGGTATAAATTACAGGTATAAATATTTAAAGCATCGAGGTTTCTTTAAAAAACTCGATGCTTTATTTATTGATGCTTTAAATGTAAACCCGTACCTGTTATTGCTTTCCAAATAATTGACGAATTATGCCGGCCACCAGTTCAATATCCCCTGTGGTCATTTTAGTGTCGCTGGGCAGGCAGACACCCCTGTTAAAAATATCTTCCGCTGCACTTATGCCGCCTTCAACGCTGCTGAAGAACGGCTTATCTGCATACACCGGCTGCAGGTGCATAGGCTTCCAAACAGGCCTGCTTTCGATATTCTCTTTGGCCAGCGCGCTGATAAGATCAAAGGGCTTAAGGCAGCAGGACCTATCCAGGATAATACAGGAAAGCCAGTAGTTCGGTGAACCGTAATCACAGACCGGCATCATCCTGATTTCAGGGATATCAGCAAAGGACTCCTGATACAGTTCGTAGATAAATTTCTTTTTAGCAATTCTCTCTTCCAGAACCTTCAGCTGACCTCTCCCGATGCCGGCGCAAATATTGGACATCCGGTAATTGTAGCCGACTTCATTATGCTGGTACCACGGTACGGCTTCACGGGCCTGGGTAGCCCAAAACCTTGCTTTTTTTACTATCTCCTCATCATTACAAACAAGCATCCCCCCGCCTGAAGTGGTTATAATCTTGTTTCCATTAAAAGAGAATATTCCGATATCGCCCAGGGCTCCTGTTTGTACTCCTTTATATGTCGCGCCAAGGCTTTCAGCAGCATCTTCGATTATCGGAGTACCGTGCTCTCCGGCTATCTCTCTGATAAGATCATAATCGGCGGACTGCCCGTATAGATTAACAACAATTAAAGCCCGGGGAGCCGGATAAACTTGATAGGCTTTCCTTAAAGCCTCCCTGGACATATTCCAGCTTGAGCTGTCGCTGTCAATAAATACCGGAATCGCCTTCTCATAAAGAATAGGGTTGACACTACCTGCAAAGGTGAGGGAAGAACAGAATACAAGATCACCTTCCCTAATCCCCAGTGATTTCAAAGCTAAATGGATGGCGGCAGTCCCCGACGATAAAGCTGCCGCATGGCTAACTCCTACGTAATCCGCAAGTTCTTTTTCAAATAAGTCCACATTGGGTCCCAGAGGGGAAATCCAGTTTGTTTTAAAAGCTTCATCTATATATTGCTTTTCAAATCCCTGTTCACTCATATGGGGACTTGCCAGGTATATTCTTCTTTCCCTCAAATCCAGGCCACCTCAGCATTTCCGCCAATTTTTCACACTCTTGGCCTTAAAGCTGCACCATGGGAAGGTCACCGTGTGCAGTAATTGTCGAAACAGCGGATATCAGCCCTTACCATTACTGAGTTAAATCCGCCTGCCCAAGAACCCCGCTGAAAGCCTAACAATAAGTCTCATATTATTCATTAATTTATTTATATGCAGATCAAATTATAATAGAGCCTTTCAATTCCAAAAAATGTTGATTTTATCAGTCAAATAACGACTTATTGATTTTGCGGGACTGTTGATGGTCAGGAACACTTGCGGGATAAAACTGCTGCCGGGCGTTAGCTTGCTTAGCCGTTACGGATAAATTACAATTGCCTTTCCCTTACTATTTTACCAAATAAAGTAACATTGTTCCCCTATTGGCCATAGTTTGAAAATAAAGAAGCAAAACATGTTGTCAGATGGCAAAGGAGGCCCTATTATGTCTCAAAAAGAACCTTATCAGACCAGGCCGTTAAAGCCAGGCGGCGGTCAGGATATCTCTCAAAAAGAGCAGACAGGTATTGAAATAGCTACCGCTGAGTTACAAGCAGCACCGGACTACCAAACAGCAGGATTTGGCCCGGTTTACCGTCTCGCCCGGGCCTATGTGGTCTGGCAAAAATACGGGCCGGTTTTCAGCCCGGCTGAAGCGCTGGAAAAGGGAACAGCTTTTCCGGACCTTTATAGTCCATACCCGTTATGAATGAATGGTTTAAAAAAATGAGGTGAAATAATGGACAAAAGACTATCCATGCTGAAGGAAATCCAGGCCCTGGAATTCTTCGCGATTGAGCTAAACTTATTCCTGGACACGCACCCCGGGGACCGGGCCGCACTCCGGGACTTTTATGCCATACGCGAAAAACTCTTTGCGGCCGTCAAACGTTATGAGGAGATGTACGGGCCGTTGACGGTCTTTGGTAATGCGCCCGCTCAGTGCCCCTGGCCCTGGATTGAGGACCCCTGGCCGTGGGAAATTGAATACAAATAGGAAGGGATTTAGTTATGTGGATATACGAAAAAAAACTGGAATACCCGGTCCGGGTTTATAGAAACGATATCGGTATGGCCAGGTTTCTGATGGCCCAATACGGCGGTCCGGACAGCGAACTCTCCGCCGCGGTACGTTATTTAACCCAGCGCTATACCATGCCCACAAATAAAGCCAAAGGTCTGCTAACTGATATCGGCACCGAGGAGATGGCCCACTGGGAAATTGTGGCCACCATGATCTACAAGCTGGTCAAAGGCGTACCGGCCAAGCAGCTCAGGGAAGCCGGCCTGGGTGCTCACTTCGCCGAGCATGACCGGGCGGTCTACCCGGCGGACGCAGCCGGGGTGCCCTGGACGGCGGCTTACATCCAGGCCACCGGCGATCCTATCGCCGACCTGCACGAGGACATGGCCGCAGAACAAAAGGCCAGGACCACCTATGAGCACCTGATCCAGCTCACCGACGACCCCGGCGTTAAGGACACTTTGCGGTTTTTGAGACAGAGGGAAGTAGTCCACTTCCAGCGCTTCGGCGAAGCCCTGAACGACATCCAGGCGCTGATGGATAGCAAGAAACATTTCTAATCTGCCGGTTATGGCACTTACAATATTAAATTCTATGCTAAACCCTGGTGCAAAAATGGGAGCAGCCAGGGTTTTATACCATAGAAATTTTTGGAATAATATTATCACAATCCTTTTCTCATGATAACATTAAGAGTAAACTGATTATATTAATTGATCCTATTGCTTGAGGGTGTGATCATCTGAATTCGTTAGGAAAAACTAAGTGTAATTCCATTAAACATCGTCAGAGCCATAGCTAAAATAAATGAGTACAAGGACAAGCAGGACTTGTTTTACCAGCAGTCCCCTGAAATCCTTAGTACTCTGCAGGAAATAGCTGAAATACAGAGTGTCGAGTCTTCGAACCGGATCGAAGGAATCAAGGTTTCCAATTAAAAGCTTAAAGAAATAATGCGTAAGAAAACTACCCCCAGGGACAGGAGTGAAGCGGAAGTATCCGGTTACCGTGATGCTGGCGGAGATCCACGCTTCCGTCGTCAATATCCCAGTCAAACCACAAGTCATCCAACAGCTGCACAGAGATATGTACAAAAATACATACCTTCCCCAGCCGGGAGGCAGATGGAAGCATTCAGATAATGTAATCGAAGAAAAACTGGCCGACGGAACCAAAAGGATAAGGTTTGTACCGGTTAAAGCATTTCTGGCACCCAGCGCTATGGATGAGCTTTGCGATAGTTTTAACACATACCGCGCGAAAGGAGAATGGATGGATATTTCCTGTCCCATTTTTCCCTGAATTCTTCCTTGGCATAATCTGCATCGTCTAAATTTACTGCACCGTAGATTTTTTAAGGTCAGCGCAGATTGCTTTTCTGTCCTTGTGCTGCACAAATTTAGTGGAATTGCGGATCTGATGAACTATGCAGAGCTGTTGCTTTGTCTTCGGAAAAACCGCCTTAATCACGGCGGTTCCTCCTTTTCCGGAAGATGTCTTTTAAACTTTTTGCCATACTCTTTGGATTTATATTTCAGCCAGTTAACTATATATTTAACACTTTAGCAATTAGTTTATAATGCATTTTATCTGTGTGCATATCTCCTAAACTTATAACTAGTAGGCACTTTTTTGAATATTTGTAATTTCCCTCTGGATATTGCATATATGTATTTTCAAATTCCGGATCTGTTATAGGCAGATACCAATAACGATTTCTGCTATAGTTAAAGCTCATTGTTATCTGTTTTTTTTCCCGCCATTTCTTAACATGAACACAAACATCTTTTGGGGAAATTAGAATTAATGAATATTTTTCTTTTTCTTCTAAAACCTTAAAGTAACCAACACTAATACGTCTATCGGTGTTATAAAAGAGAAAAGGTTTATTTTCAGCGGAATGTATTTTTAATAAATCATTGATGCTTGCCCTCCCCAATTTTTTCCAATATTCTGAATTATCAAGAACATGATTTTCCGGTTGATGGTAACCGGGCTTTTGGGCTTTGTATTTAAACCTTATTATATCCATAATTTGGGGCATATTTCCATCTTTATACATTGCATCTGCGGCGGTAACGGCATTCCGGATTTTTTTATTATCTGAAACAATCCTAACCCAGTTGCCATTCTCTTTTTCTACACCTGCGACACAATAATTACCCATTTTTCTCGATATGGTTAGTAATATAATATCTTTATACAATTTTTAATGCCCCCAACACATAATTATAAATGAGTAATGTTTATCCCTAAATCCGGATAGTTTCGCTTTATATATTCTGCCACTAATCTTCTATGGCAATTATCTGCCGTCTCTTCGCTGCAAAGAAGGCAAATACCATCAAAATTATTATTAAAATCCCTGTCCAACTTGTTCTTTATGTTTCTATCAACCAGGAGTTTATTAAACAATGATTCATATTGCTGCCAATTAATTTTTTTATTTTTATAATCATTAAGTATCTCCTTATTTGGAGCTAATTCCGTAGCGTGAATATAGGATATTTTACAAAATTCTTCCAAAATATACTCAATATCTTTTCCCTTTGCAAATCCGGCCAGTTGTGAAGAATTGTTCAGTCTAACATCTACAACTTTGTTAATCTGATTATTTTTTAACAAAGTAAAAAACTCTCTTGCTGTTTTCTTAGTAAACCCTATTGTGAATAATTTCATTGGCAGCAAGCCCCTTTTCTTCAAAAATACCGTTAGCAATATCCTTGTTTCTAAGCCTATATGCCTTGTTTATCATTTCTTTGTTGTTATCAGTAGCTGTAGTATCACTAAACAAAGCCAGCTGCATCCTATTGGGAAAATACATGTCAAGTAGCCTTTCTTCAATATAATCCTGGGTTTGGATTTCTCCATTTATAAGTATGTTATTAACTTTATAATTTTGTCCATATAATTTACGAGCCACCAAGATGTTTCTATGGCAATCAATGGGATCTTTCTCGGTACACATCAGTGCAACAATAAATCCTTTTTCAATGCCATCTTTAACCCTTTGGATACCTAAATTAAACAAATCACTTTCATATACTTTTTCAAAATCCAAATAACCTTCTTCCGAATATAAGTCTTTATCTTTGCGCCTTGCTCCCAATTCCTTGCCCATAAATATATAGTGAATTCTGTTATAATTTAAGAATTCTTTAATATTTTTCTTGTTAAATTGGGGAGCATATTTTGAATAAGGAATACTCCTGACATCAACTACACAATTAATATTATGTGTTCTTAATAACAGCAAAAAATCTTCTGGTTTTAAAGATGAATGCCCTATTGTATAAATTTCGTTCATGGCAATTAATTCCTCTGTTGTTTTATATAATAAATTATATCATAATTTTGCATTTATTGTAAACTTAACAGCACTTGTCATTGTAAATATATTTAGTCACTATAAAAAATAATTATACAGCAGGGCCATGGTTACAATTCCAACCAGCAGGCTGTAGAAAAGGCTTCTGGTCTTAATGGCCACAAGAAGTGTGGGCAGGAAGGCCCAGATATACCTGTTATGAATGCTGAGATCAATGAAGCCTTCCGGCGCCAGGACACTCACAGCTGTTAAGCTGCCTAAAACTGCCGGGGCTATAAAGGACAACCACCGTTTTAACGGTTCAGGAAATTCATAGCGGGTAAACAGCGCCACCGGCAGGACCCGCGGCAGCATAGATACTATTGAGACGCCGACAATCATAACCCAAATATCAGTCCCGCTCATTGAATAACATCCCCAAACTGGCTGCGACAACCGTCGCTATAATAATATTGAACAAGTTTCCCATAGTAGCCGGCAAGAAATAGCCGACCACCAAACACAACAGGGCTGAAGATAAAGCCACAAAGACGTCTGATTTGCGCTTAATCATGAAAACCAACAAACAAATATACATTGCCGGCAAAGCAAAGCCCAGGCCCAGGCGCTCTGTATTACTCATATAACCGCCCAGTATGGCTCCCAACAGTGTGCTGGCGACCCAGCCGATATGCGAGCTCAGGTTGAGGCCGGCTATATAGGAGACGGTGGGCGAATGATCCTGATAGCGTTTCATTGCTACCGCATAGGTTTCATCAGTCAATCCATAGGACAGGAAGCTGCCAAGAGCAGTGGGCACCCGTCCCTTGAGGTAGGGAACCATCGATGTGGAAAACAATAAGTACCTCAAATTCACCAATACATTGGCCATGATTATGGTGAATACCGCCCCTCCCGCCTGCATGACCCCGATGGCTATATATTGCCCGGCTCCTGTAAAACAAAGGAACGACATTACCGTAGCCTGAATGATCGACATGCCAACCTCGTTTGCCAGCACCCCGAAGGCTAATCCCAGGGGTAAGTAACCTAAAATAATCGGGACTGAATCATTTATTCCCTGCCTCAGTTCTTGCTTTTGCATAAATATCCTCATTCTAATTTTTTTGCTGGATTCGTTAAACTGGAGCTTCAAAAGGTAATACCGTGAAAACAAAAAGGGCTGCAGTCAAAAATCTGCGGCTCTTTTCAATCAAATTTGAGGTATTAGATTATTTCCGCTTACCTATAAGATTTCCTTTTTTAAACCGGGAAATGTTTATAGTTTTTTCGTTCCAAATTATTCACAAAAGAATCCGGATGCCACCGATTCCCGGTAATTGCCTTAAAGAGGAAAAATTGATTAAGCTTCCAGATATAATACATAATTCTTATAAATATATCTCTTGCAAATATAAATCCACAGATCCCTTAGAATGTCGATCTTACAAATGGGTACAACTCACCTAGATTAATCTATCACTCCGTCTGACACTTTTCCATGACCAGGTCCAACACAATAATGAACAAATTGCTGTTTAGCTTGACAGTTCTTCTACCACTAATTGTCATTCAAGCGTAATATGGCCTGCAAATTTACAGCCATGGTATTTGTAGCTACAATTGACGTCAACAGTCAAAACAGACAGTGGATGATTAATTTTCAACCTGATTTGCACATAGCATAGGGTTTACCAACATGATATTTCTTTACTAGTAAAATAAAATCAATGTAATTTACAAATTGCAAGGCATGCCTGTTATTGATGAGTCTTTCACTCATTTATTCAGGTAACAGGTATATTTATATATTCACGCAAAATGAAAGGGGGAGTTAAGGCGTCAACAATAGGTAAATAAACTTTATTCATTAAAGGAGGGAGTAAAACTTTAAACTATGGAACAGCATGCTATCGAACGTTTGGAGGTTTCGACAGAAAAGGTCTCCATATTATCAAACCCCAAGAATATAGGGGTTCTAATTGTTTGCTTAACCGCTCTTTTTATCGGTATAATTAAACCTTTTAACGGCCTGCCTCCGGTAGGCCACCACATGGTGGGTGTAGTAATTGTTACCCTGGGCCTGTGGATTTTTAAACCAAATAATGTGCCCTTTATGGCAGGCTGCGCCTTACTGGTCGCAGGCGGCCTTGTTTTTGGACTTAATCTTAATACGGTTGCAGCCGGGTTCATCAGTTCTTCGGTCTGGATCCTGATCCCGGCGTTATATTTCGGTTTCGTGCTGCAAAAAACAGGACTTGGCAAGAGAATCGCCTACATGGTCTTAAAACTTTTTGAGCCCGGCTGGGTGAACATGGCCATAAGCTGGTTCATTATCGGCATAGCGCTCTCAGCCTTAACACCCTCTATCACAGTGCGCCTGGCGATCGTCATGCCTATTGCCATGGGAGTAATCGATGCATGCAAACTAAAATACAATTCCAAGGGCTCCGCTTTCATTGCCCTCATAGCCTTTGCCATGTGCCTCTTACCGGGTACCGGCTGGCTGACAGGTTCACTGTCCGGACCGATAATGGTCGGATTCCTGCCGGCAGAGCTAAAACACCTGGCTACTTTCGACAGCTGGTTTAAGATACTGGCCCTGCCCTGGTTCATAGTAACAGTGGTATATGTCGCGCTGGTTGTTGTCTTGATGAAGCCAAAGGAAGCGATCGGTATCCCCCGCGACACCTTTAAGGAAGAATACCGTGCCCTGGGGCCGGTAAGCCGCCAGGAAATTATTACTGGAATTATACTTATCGCCTGCCTGGTGTTGTTTTCCACTGAAAAAATACATGGTATACCTGCGCCCGGGGCGGCGTTATTAGCGCTGACTTTACTGCTCCTGTTCGGCATAATCAAACCAGCGGAGATAGGTACCGGCGCCAACTGGGACGTAATAGTATTCTTTGGCGTAACGATCAGCCTTTCGTCAATTTTTCTTGAAGCCGATGTTTCCCAATGGATTGCACCTTTATTGGAGCCGACAATACTGTCCTATGCTTCCAACCCCCTGGTTTTCTTACTAGTTTTTACGGCAGGGATCATGCTGATTCGTTTTATCGATGTGCCCTGGGGTTTCTCTACCATAGCGCTTACAGCAATCGTCCTGATTCCCGTGTTCAACCAATTTGAGATCCACCCGCTGGTAGTGACCTTTGCTTACCTGGCCGGCATTAACTTTTTCCTGTTGAATTATCAGCAGCCATGGCTGCTAATGGCAGAGGGCATAATGCAGAACAAAGGATGGGCTGCCAACCACGTTTTTACAGCCGGCGCGTGCTACATCATTGCAGCCTTTGTGGCTATACTCGTATGTGTACCTTATTGGCGGATGATAGGTGTTATCCATTAACCAGCAATATTGCAGGGTAAAAGTGACAGGGGACGCTTCCCCTGTCATTTTATTTATTGTTAAACTGTTTAATTGGACTGTCAATTGCCGAATATCCTATCCGCCTGACTGTAGAAAAGGGGGATATCTGCATGATAAACTTTCCTAAATTTGCAATAATGAATTCATTTAAGTTGATAGATCATCAGGTACCGGCCAGTGAATGATACGTTGCATTGTTCTGCGGGTAAAAAGGATTAGATATGGATTATTTGGAGAATTTGCAATACGTGTGCCCATAGGTTTATTGGCTTACCGACAGAAGCCGGGATATTTTGTTTTAAGGAGGTGGTTTGAAGGCCGGAAGTTGACAACCTGGTGATTAACTTAACAGCGCATAGTTAGTTATTATAAATTACTGTTACTTTTAATCTGGATGTTTGCTTCTTAGATAACCAACGACAGGGGGTTTATTTAATGCAAGAATCAATGACGAGACGGACCTTTAAAGGACAATTGTCCACCGGTCTGGCGGCATTTATCCTTTGCTTTGCTTTAGCCTGCATACTCTGGCCGCTGTGGTCTATGCTATTTAAATCCATCTTTAGCGCTTTGGCCGCCCCGGGGCTGGCAGCGGCAGATCCTAAGCTGGCGGGTCAGTTAATCGGTGTGATGGTAGAAGGCAGCTTTTTCTGGATGGTGATCAATCCCTGGATCTGGCTGACTTTAATTATGGGCAACTACGGCAAGACAGCATTCACCCCGAAGCAGCCCTATGCCGGTCTTTGGTACACCGTTGTAGCCTGGCTGACCGGCATCATAGCGTTCTTTGTGATCATCGGTTTTCTTGGCATCTGGTGGAAACCCTTTAATCTTGCTCTGTTATTTACACCTAAAACAGCCGGGGAGGTCCAGTTGGCCTTTCAGGGCTGGGAAGTCGCCAATTTCCTTGCCCTGCCGGTGATCATGGCTCAGATTCCCTTTGTATCCCTGTTCCAGAAATGGCCTTTTGCCGGCACGTCAAAACAACCCACCGAAGGTTGGGGCGTCTTGTTCTTCAGTACACTGGTGGTAGTTTTAGTATGGATAGCAACAATAATGCCCAGCTTTTGGAACTTATCACTGGGCGAAGAAGTAATTGTCAGTGCGCCTTTGGGTTCCTTTGCAGCCTGGTGTGCGTTCTGCCAGTTTTTTGTAATCTTCTTCTTGATGCCGGCTGAAGGCGGCGAGGGTTATCCCATGAAACTTTTTGCCAGGAAACAGCCGTACATGGGAATCGCCGGACTGGTGATTGCATTAGCCGCCGGGTTATTATTGCCGCCTCTAGTCCGCGGAATCATCACGCCACTCAATCTTTCCCCGGGCACTCCTCCGGATTTACTGGTAGCCTCACTGGGGCTCTCCATCGTTGTGACTATGTTGGCCTGGCATCACCTGTTTGATGACTATCCCAGCGCCCGGCTTGTTCCCAATACCGCAGCCAGGATTCTGATCAGAGTCGCGATCTGGTTTGTCCTCGGCGGCGTACTGGGAATTATTTGGATTAAACTCTTAGGTAAGATACCCTTTGGGGCCAACAATATGGGCATGGGGTATCCAACAATGGGTATTCTGGCCGGCCAGTTTGCCTTTTTAATGACATTCCTATTCTTTAATACATTTTTCGATAAATGGCCGCTGGTACGCAAAGTACCTGAAGCTGTTAACAGTGATGAAAACATAACTTCCCAATCCGTAACTGTTTCCTCTTAAATCACACTTTGATAAAGAAACACGGCACTATGGTATCTGGTACCAGAGTGCCGTGTTTTTTTATCAGTAGGTTCTACTTTATTTCTGCATTGGGAACGCTGATTAACGCCGGAAAGAAACCGCTGCCTTAATCGGTCCGGTACTGCTAAAAAAATTTCTTGACTTCCCGGCACAGGTCTTCCGGCCAGACGACACTAACCGGTTCCTGCAGCATCACCTGGAAGAAGTTCATATCTGTGGCGTAGTCTCTGGTATTCAAGAAAGTTCTGGGAACGATCCGAAAGTGCGCGGGGAAAAACCGCTGGCCTTCGGGACCAAAGAACAAGGTTGCGTTGAAGCTGTAGATGCCTGCCTGGCCAAAGTAGTTGAAAATCCTTTGCAGGCCTGCAATAAGCTCACTGATATTTGCGGCTGTGAGATCATCCAGGCAGTACACCCTGGGAAATACACAGAGAATCTCCCCCATAACCCCCATTGATACGTAGGATGTCAGCCAGTGCGAGTCTCCAAGCTGTCCAATATAACGCTGGTTATTTCTTTGTTCAATGTCGATTAACTCCAGCCAGTAGTCCCTCTGACAACTCTCGTAAAACCTTTCTGACGCCCTTAATTCATCTTTAAACTGGTTGCCGGGATTTCCCGTGGCAAAGTACTGCTGGTGCGGGTGGATCAGCCCGCCGCCGGACGGAGGCATATAGTTCCAGCCCATGATCTGATATGGCAATGAAGGATCAATGGCCTTGACCCTTTTTAAAAAATCAAACCCGAGGCTGAAAGAGTCATGCAGATGCTCGTAACTAAACTGAGCCAGGGGCACAACATGCCCTCTGGTCATGATGCAGACCGAGCTATAGACATCGTAAGGGTGCAGGTTGGGCACCAGCAGGGCCTCCCCCCTGGCCAGGCGTCCCTCCGGAATAATTTCCCCGGGGAATTTGGGCGTCAGCTCTTCTCTGAGGGCACTGCAAAAGGGACAAAACTCCTTGCCCTGCTGTTCCAGGTATTTTTCCAGGTCCAGCTGCTGTGGAGTAATGGCCCCAAAGTGTGAATAGTGTCCTGTTCTACCGGTTAGCGGGTCAAGCCGCACCTGGGTTTTTACCGATGTCCGCTGAAAATCCAGGCGGGGATCCAGAAAAGTACTTTCAACATCAAATTTTTTAAAACTAATATCCGGCATATATACTTCCCCCCATCTTAATTATCATTAAAATGCACAGATATATCTTATTAGCAAAACTAAAACATTGCAATTCCCCCGGAGTGTCAATTGAAGAACGAAATCGCCGAAAGGATGCGTCAACGGAACCGGCCCCCTGTCATTTCCCGCCATCCATCTCCCGTCACTTAATTACCAGGAAAGCTTGACAATAGTTAGATGTCTAACTATAATATAGATATGAAAAAAGGAAATGCACTCGCCTTAATAAGCAGAATAAGAGAAAAAGCCAACAGGTTTATCGTCAGGGAACTTGAGAATCATGGAATAAAAGGGATTGTTCCTTCTCATGGCGATATCCTGGTTATTCTTTTTCAAGAAGAGAAATGCTCCATGAAGGAGTTGGCAAACCGGATTAACAGGACAAAACCAACAGTTACGGTATTGATTGAAAAGCTTATGGAATATGGTTTTGTGGAAAGGGAAAAAAGCCGCACGGACAGCAGGGTCACTTATGTCAAATTAACCAATAAAGGCAAGAACTTAAAACCAGTTTTTGACGATATTTCAAAAAAGATCGACGCACTGCTCTACGGTGACTTAAATGACGGAGAACCAGAAATTTTCGAAAGGCTGCTGCTTCAGGTAAACTCAAAATTGGATAAGGAAATATAAATCTGCTATATATAGATTCATTAATTTTCTGAAACACGGTTGGATATCTAAGTAATAGGCGCAGCCTGGACCAGGGGGGATGCCCGCGACGGAATCTGGCATGCAAACATGGCCGGTAAACAATCAGTTATTAAATTATTTAAATAACATCATGGAGGTAGGGAAAATGATCAAATTAGAGATTACCAAAGAAGCCAGGGAATATATTCAAGGTAAGTCTGATGCCATTACCGTGGAATCGGTGCCCATGGCCAGTTGCTGCGGCTACAGTAACGAGCCCGTTGTGTTCGAGTATAAACCTTCCGAGCCCGAAAAATATGAAGAAGTTGTTGTTGACGGGATTAAGGTCTACGTTTTTAAGGACGGGTATGTTATTGCCCCGGGTGGAGCCAGGGTATGTCTGGCGGATAATAACGCCCCGTATAAATGGCTGAATATCGAAGGGCTGAGGTTCAGGGATTACTTTGAGTTTGTCCCTGAATCTGTCAAAAACTAATCATTGCAGCCGGTATAATGATAAAATGTAACAGTTATTTAAAGGGGGCATTCGGTTGATCCGGCCGGCTGCCCCCTTTAGTTTCTTTATTGTTGGAAGACCATCTAAGGTGGATGTCTCTTCAGATGGGAAGTGATTTATTTAATCGGTGACGACGGCAACGCCAGCATGATCTGGTTTTTTTGTTCGGTTACCAGCGGAAAGGCAAGAGGGATAAACTTATTATTCCATTCTTCATCTTGATAAAGAGCTTTGCGCTTTTCGGTCCTTTCATCCAGGCTTTCATATTCCCATATGCTTACAAGCTGGTTGAGCGTACCCAGTTCAGTGTACCAGAATCCAACCAGTTTAAGGTACTTGGTAATTATAGGTCTGCCGATTTCTTCAAAGTATTTAATATATTGTTTTACTGTGCCCGGTTTTAATGTGTAGGTGCGCATCTCGTAGTATTTCATTAAATATGCCTCCCTTGCTTAACAAATCTCGATTGACTTAACAACAGCTGTTAATGTCCGGTTCGGTGCTGTCCGGCTACCGCATTAAAAGTGTTCTTATGTTTAAAAATTTTATATCTGCTTCAGGTAGCGCCGCCCGGTTAAAATATTTGGCTAACCTCCCTTATGTTGTCTTTCTATAATTTAATTGTAGCACAAATTATGTAACATTACAAAATTTCGACAAAATCAAGAGCTTGTGAAGATACGGTTACCTGTTCAACCTTTCTCTGGAAGTATGATATAGAAGAGGTTTCATTTCTTCATACATATCGTGTTCCTCAGTCAGGGGCAAACCCTGGAAGAAGCATATGAAATGATCCAGGATGCAAAAAAAGGATGGCTTGATTTTGCCCTGCAGAACGGAGACACAATTCCCGAGCCAACCAGGGAAGAATACTCCGGCAAGTTTAATATCCGTATACCCAAATTTCTTCACCGAGTTTTGGTTTTAAAGGCCAGGGAAGAAAATGTCAGCCTCAATCAATACATTAACTATCAACTGGCCCAAAGTATTAGTTACAAGGAAACCCCTTAAGACATCCACTTAAGGGGTCCTGTCATTGTGTCCAAATACACCGGGCCGGCCTCTCCAGGTCCATGGGCAACCACAGGCAACCAGCAACCGCAGGGACGGTTCCCAGGGTTCCGGCCAACCACAGGGAAGTTCCCCAGGTTTCTCAGGAGCCGCAATCAACAAGTTGAATTTTTGGCTGCGCTTAAGGCTCTGAAAACCTTTTCCTCGGTCATGGGTATCTCGTAAAACCGCACCCCGGTGGCGTTATAAACCGCATTGGCGATAGCCCCTGCTGTAGGAACCAGCCCCGTCTCGCCCACACCCTTGGCGCCGAAGGGACCGCTGGGGTCGCTGGCTTCTACTATAATAGCATCGATTTCCGGAATATCCTCGGCGGTGGGGAGCAGGTACTTGTGCAGGCTGTTGTGCAGCGGCCGGCCCTTGGCGTCGTGGACGATTTCCTCACTGACGGCGTAACCCACACCCTGGAGGACACCGCCCTCGATTTGCCCTTCCACAATAACCGGATTGATGGCCTTACCCACATCGTGTGCTGCAGCAACCCTAATCACCTTGACCTGGCCTGTTTCCGTGTCAACTTCAACCTCGGCGAAGTGGGCATGCCAGGGCGGAGCGTTTTCGGGTACGATCCGGCCCACGCCGATGAACTGTTTGTTGCGAAGGTGCGCGTGGTAGGCCAGTTCCTGCAAGGTCACACTTATTCTTTCCTCGCCGGTTTTGCAGACGCCGGTGCCCGCGCAATCCTCACCCAGTTCCCGGCCGGTGATGTAGATCAGGGAATCCTTAATCTCCAACCTTTCCGGTGAAACTTTCAGGAAATCAGCGGCATATTCCAGAATCTGCCTCTTGGCGTCCTCCGCCGCCGCCACCACGGCGGTGCCTGCGGCGTACAGGGTCCGGCTGGCGTGGCTGCCGATATCGAAGGGAGTGCTCAGGGTGTCGCCGAAGGTAAGGCTTACTTCCTCAAGTCCTACGCCCAGCACCTCGGCAGCCAGCTGCGGCAGCGCGGTGCTGGTTCCGGTACCGATGTCGGGCACCCCGGAGGCCAGGTGGATGGAGCCATCCTGCTGAACGGTGACAATGGCGTTATCATAGTCCACACAGAAGGGCCAGGAGTTACTGACGTGGGTGCCCACCCCCACGCCGATTCCCCTCAATTTTTTGGCTCCGGGCTGGTTGAGACTGCCGCGCCGCTCCCAACCGATGCTCTTAGCCCCCCTCTCAATACACTCGGCCAATCCTGTTGATTGGCAGGGATAGGGGAGACACCAGGGGTCACCGGCTCTCATTATATTTTTCAAACGCAGTTCCAGCGGATCCATCCCAAGTTCTTCCGCCATCATATCCACCACCGATTCAATGGGGAACATGGCCTGGGGGTTCCCGAAGCCGCGCATGGCGCCGGCGGGGGTCACGTTGGTGTAAACGCTGTGGCCGTAATAAGACTGGTTGGGAATCCGGTAAACGGCCAGCCCCATTGCGCCCAGCACACCCGGTGTTTCAGTGCTGAAGCTGCAGTAGGCACCACCGTTCAAAGCCGCCTTCAGGTCCAGGGCATGGAAAGTACCGTCTTTTTTAGCTCCCAGCTTGACTGTAACATAACCACCGTGCCGGGTGTCGGAAGCCATAAAGTCCTCTTCCCTGGAATAAATGACTCTGACCGGTTTACCGGCCTGCATGGCCAGCGCCACGGCAATGGGTTCGGCCTTGGCGCTCAGGCCGATTCGCACCCCGAAACCACCGCCCACATAGGGAGGATTCAAAACCCTGATTTTGCTGTTCGGCACCCCGAAAATTTTGGCAAGAATCATCCGGGTGGGGTGCGGGGTCTGGGTGGTGGACCAAACCGTGATCTTTCCGTTAACCTCCACCTGGGCTACGGCAGCCTGGGTCTCCATCTGGACCTGCTTTACAATGGGCAGTTTAAAACGCTTTTCAATGACGAGGTCACACTCTTTAAAGCCCTTTTCCACATCCCCCATGGGAATTTTGATGATTTCCCCGATGATATTTTTACCTTCCTTGCAGTTGGCATGGATATCCGGGGCTTCCGGTTTCATTGCCTCCAGGGGATCAAATACAGCCGGCAGTTCTTCGTACTCAACCTTGATCAGCTTCAAAGCTTCTTCAGCCAGCTTTTCGCTGACCGCCGCCACTGCCGCAACTTCGTCTCCCACATAGCGCACCACGCTGTCAAAAATATACTGGTCCAGGACCGGCTTTAAAGCCGGCACGGTAAAGGTCATTGTTGCAGAGGTGTTGAATATCTCCCGCGGGGTGTTTTTGTAAGTTACAACGGCTTTGACCCCGGGCAGCTTTTCGGCTTCCGTGGTGTCGATGCTGACGATTCTGGCATGGGCGTACGGACTGCGCAACACCTTGCCGTACAGCATACCGGGCAGCGTGAAATCGCTGGAAAAGACCGCTGTACCAGTTGCTTTCTCCGCGGCGTCAAGCCTTCTGACACTTTGTCCCACAACATTATAGTTTTTCATCCCGGCACCTCCTTTACTTGCCCTCTCTAATTTTTTCGGCGGCAGTTGAAACTGCTTTTTCTATTTTTACGTACCCCGTACAGCGGCAGATGTTCCCCGAGATGGCCTCCCGGATCTCCTCCCGGGTGGGCTGCTCATTTTTGTCCAGCAGGGCTTTGGCTGACATGATCATGCCCGGCGTACAGAAACCGCATTGAATGGCTCCAAGATCCATAAAACTTTCCTGCAGCGGGTGGTATTTGCCCGGACCTCCGATGCCTTCAATGGTTTCCACAACAGCCCCCTCCGCTTTCAGAGCAGGAATGATGCAGGAGGTAACGGCATCCCCGTTCATAATCACTGTACATGCCCCGCACTCCCCCTGACCGCAGCCTTTTTTAACTCCAATCAGGTTCAGTTTGTCCCTGAGCACATCCGCCAGCATGTCGGAAGGTTCCACAACCACCCTGATTGTTTCACCGTTGAGAGTAAAAGTGAGTATTTTAGAGCTCATTGGTTTGCCTCCTTTATTATTGTTAGCAATTGCCTCCGGCCCGGACGACGGCCGCCTCCAGCGCTCTCCGGACCAGGACCGGCAGCACCTCCAGGCGGTACTCCCGGGAACCCCTGAGCGCGCTGGACCTGGGATTGGCCTGGGCCCTGGCCGCAGCTGCAGCATTTTCGATGTTCCCAAGGCTAACATCCGCCCCCGTTAAGATTGCTTCAGCTTCAGTAGCGCGTACCGGTCCCGGCCCCACCGGGGCCATGACGATGCGGGCCCACTGGAACCGGTTATCTGCCAGGGATACGACCACTGCAACATTGAGCATGGGCAGAGCCAGTGCTTTCCTCTGCTCCAGGCGTTCATAGGCAGAACCCTGATTTTTCAATAAGGCCGGAAACTGGATCCTGGTCACAATCTGGCTGGTGCTGTCCAGGACGCTCTTTCCAACACCGGCATACAGTTTTTCCACCGGGATGTATTCTTTTCCCGACGGCGACACCACTTCAGCAACAGCACCCAGGGCCACCAGGGCCACAGCTGCATCCGCCGCCGGCTGGGCATTGACCACATTGCCCACCACCGTGGCAGTGTTGCGAATCTGCAGGGAACCCACCGACCGGGCCGCCCGGGCCAGGACCGAAGCCTTTTCCTGGATTAATTTGGACTTGGCAACCTGGTTATGGGTTACAGCGGCGCCGAGCCGGATCAAATCATCCTCCAATGTGATTTCCTGCAAACCGGGAATCCTGGTTAGATCCACCAGCACTCCAGCTTCTTTTTTGCCGTTTGCAAGATCCAGGAGCAGGTCGGTGCCGCCCGCAACAACCCTGGCCCGTCCCTTGCCGCCCTGCAAATGGGACAGGGCCTGTTCTACCGTTTCCGGGATCAAGTAGTCTTGCAGCATAAAAATACCTCCTTTAGTTAAAATGAAGCCGTTTTATTTAGCCACCAGGCGAGGGCTCAGAGCAAAGGCAGAAGGGGCAAGAAGAACCTTCGCGCCTCAACCCCACCCCGATGCTTTGGGCCGCACTTTTCGCGCAGTCCGGAGAACTTGCCGGCACATCTTTTCCTGATCAACTTTACTGGACCGGTCCCTTTTGGGTGAGGTAGCTGTGCATGGCCTTCGCCGCCGCGCGACCGGCCCCCATGGCCAGGATGACGGTGGCGGCGCCGGTCACAATGTCCCCGCCTGCGTAAACACCGGGCTTTGAAGTAGCCCCGGTGGCCGGATCGGCCACGATATTGCCTTTTCTGTTAACTTCTAAACCGCTGGTGGTCCTGGGAACAAGGGGGTTGGGACCCTGGCCTATGGCCACCACCACCGTGTCCACGTCCATCACAAACTCAGTCCCGGGAATGGGCACGGGACTGCGGCGGCCGGAGGCGTCCGGCTCACCCAGTTCATAGCGCAGGCATTCCATACCTGTAACCCAGTAATTGTCATCATGGATAATTCTTGTTGGGCTGGTCAGAAAAGCAAATTTAACGCCTTCCTCCACAGCGTGTTCCACTTCCTCGCGGCGCGCCGGCAACTCATGCACGGATCGCCTGTAAACAATCCAGGATTCCTCCGTTCCCAGGCGCAGGGCCGTACGGGCAGAGTCCATGGCCACGTTGCCGCCCCCCAGCACGGCAACTTTCCTGCCCACCCGGATGGGAGTATCGCTTCCTGGGAAGCGGTAGGCCTTCATCAAGTTGGTGCGCGTCAGAAATTCGTTGGCTGAATAGACGCCGCAGGCGTTTTCACCGGGAATTTTCATAAAATAGGGCAGGCCCGCCCCGGTACCGATGAAAACAGCGTCAAAACCGCCGCCGTTGAGCAGTTCGTCAACCGTAGCGAATTTGCCCACGACCGCGTTGACCTCGATCCCGACCCCCAGCTTTTTCAGGTTTTCAACTTCGGCATGCACCACCCGCTTGGGCAGGCGGAATTCAGGAATGCCGTACATCAGGACGCCGCCGGCCACATGCAGGGCTTCAAATACGGTAACCCTGTGTCCGGCTTTGGCCAGGTCGGCGGCGCAGGTGAGACCGGCCGGCCCCGAACCGACAACGGCAACCTTCCTGCCGGTGGGCGGCGCAACCCTCTGGGGAAAAGTGCCCCGGGCCAGTTCCCAGTCTGCACAGTAGCGCTCAATGCGGCCAATGGCCACGGGTTCGTGCTTTTTCCCCAGGGTGCAGAATTTTTCACACTGGCTCTCCTGGGGGCAGACCCTCCCGCAAATTGCCGGCATTGCGTTTGTTTCTTTGATCTTTTGAATCGCCCCGCCGAAATCCCCTTCGGCCGCCAGCCTGATAAAGGCGGGAATGTCCACATCCACCGGACAACCCTGCCGGCAGGGCGCGTTTTTACAGTCAAGGCAGCGTTTTGCCTCGGCTATGACGGTATCTTCCGGGTAGCCCAGGGCCACTTCCTCAAAATTTTTGGACCGCCGTTGGGGATCCTGGGCCGGCATCGGGTTCTTTTTGGTAATGATCGTTTTTTTGGGCTGCTTTTCCCCGGTCATTATTTTTCACCTCCCCGGACACAGCTGCACCTGTGTCCGGTCTCTCCCAGGTAGAGCTCCAGGGCAAGTTGCTCCATGGGCTTATAAATAACAGACCGCCGGGCCATTTCCTCGAAATCAACCAGGTGTCCGTCAAACTCCGGACCGTCAACACAGGTAAACTTTGTTTCGCCGCCCACAGTGACCCGGCAGCAACCGCACATACCCGTCCCATCGACCATGATTGAATTAAGGCTGACCACGGTTTTTAGGCCGTATTCCCGGGTCAGGCTGCTCACCGCCCGCATCATCGGCAGCGGGCCGATGGCAATACATAAGTCCAGTTCCTTCTTTTCCCCAATGACTTCCCTGAGGAGATCCGTAACAAAGCCATGAAGTCCGTAAGAACCATCATCGGTGGCCACCAGCAGCCTGTTACAGGCAGCCCGCATCCGGTCTTCCCAGAATAGCAACTCCCTGTTACGGGCGCCGACAATTCCGGTTACTTCGTTGCCGGCATCCTTGAGGGCGCGGGCAATGGGATAAACCGGGGCAACTCCGACGCCGCCGCCGATACAGACCACGCTTCCGAAGTTCTGGATCCGGGAGGGTAGTCCCAACGGTCCGGCGAAATCCTTGAGCTTGTCTCCTGCTTCCAAAGTCCCCAGTTGTCTGGTGGTTTTCCCCACCTCCTGAAAGACGCAGGTAATGGTCCCTCTCTCCCTGTCAAAGTCTGCAATTGTGAGGGGAATCCGTTCGCCGCCCTCCCATAGGCGAAGGATGACGAACTGACCGGCCTTCGCCTTTCCAGCCACCAGGGGAGCCTTGATTTCAATCAGACTGATGTCGGGGGCCAGAACTTCTTTATTAACAATCCTGTACATGAAAGCATTACCCTCCTTTACTGAATATTTTTACAGCAAGGAAGATGCCAGTTTTTAATGAATATTCAAAAAAAGAAAGACCTCTGGTTGAGAGGCCTACAGAATACTGAGTTCTTTTTTTGTTCAACAAAACTTGAACAGGTAGTTCCGGCAGATTTAAGGCTAAACCAGCAGATATTATCGACAAATAAACGGCCGGTTGCCGAAAAAACGGCAGCCGGCCCCGGTTAAATTTATTTATCTTTCTCCTTTTCCAGGTAGCGTAAAACCCGTGGGGTGACATTTAAAAGTTTTGCTGCTTTTGTCCGGCTATTTCCGGTCTTTGCCAGGGTTTCCTCTATGACCCGCCTGACCGTCCAGGCAGCCTCCCGCTCCATTGTATCCTTAAGTTCCGCCAGATCAATAGTGCCCTTGCTCAATATTACCTTGAGCAGTCTCCGGCTCCAGTCCCGAACCACCTCATTAACGTTTGTTTTTGTGCCCAGGTGCCTGGCCAGAAAATCTTGCTCATTGTGGACAACGTGTCCGGGCAGGCAATCCGGACCAAGCAGGTCGCTGCTCCTGAGGGCGAGGGAACGGGCCACCACATTGGACAACTCCCTGACATTGCCCGGCCAGGAATAGTTTTGCAACAGAGACATGGCCTGATCGCTAAACCGGATGCGCAAATGCCTCTCTTCTTCCGGCAAGTTTTTTTCAATAAAGTAGTCCACCAGCGGCACAATATCCATAGGTCTTTCCCGCAGGGGCGGGATTTGCAGGCTGACAACATCAAGGCGGTAGAGGAGGTCTTCCCGGAATAGTTTATCCCTTGCTGCGTCCCGCAGGCTCTTATTGGTGGCAGCCAGTACCCGGACATCGGTTTTAAGCGGTCTTTCACCACCAACCCGGTAGAATTCACCGCTTTCTAAAACTCGCAGCAGCTTGACCTGGATGGACGGCGAGGCCTCGCCGATCTCGTCCAGAAAGAGAGTACCCTTGTTGGCCAGTTCAAAAATCCCGTGCCGGACACCCTGGGAACCGGTAAAGGCCCCTTTTTCATGTCCAAAAAGCTCGCTTTCCAGCAACGACTCGGTTAGCGCCCCGCAGTTTACGCAGATAAAGGGATTGCCGAAACGGGGACTGTTGGCATGGATAAACCTGGCCAGCAAATCTTTCCCGGTACCGGTCTCTCCTTCAATCAAAACGGAAATTTTGCGGGTAGCTACTTTTTTACTTAAAAGAAGCAGTTCCTTCAGCGGGCTGTCATCGGCCATGATGATGCTGAATTCCGAAGCAAGCTTTTGCAGCTCATCACGGATAAACCGCTGTTTGTTATTAATGGACTGCAGGGCCAGGTCCAGCAGGTTGTCCAGTTCTTCCAGTTCATCAAAGGGCTTGTCGATATAATCAAAGGCGCCCAGCTTCATAGCTTCTACGGCGGATTTAATGGTGCTGTAACCGGTCATAATGATTACCTCGCAGCCGGGACTGCTCTCCTTGATTTCTTTCAGCAGGGTAATCCCGTCAGTATCGGGCAGCTTCAAATCGACCATGGCTAAATCATAGGATTTTTCGCATAAGAGGGTCCTGGCCGCAACACCTGAATTAGCCACATCCACAGGGTAGCCTTTTTCTTCCCGAAAATAGAATTCAAAGAAGGTACCTACTTCAGCCTCATCATCAATCACCAAAATTTCCGGCTTCTTCACTGCTGTCACCCCAGACTAGTTATTATCTGCTACAATGGAATAATCAAGGAGAAAACACTGCCCCTGCCGGCCTCGCTGTCGACCTCGATCCTGCCGCCGTGGGTTTGGGCGATACCCAGGCTCACGGAAAGTCCCAACCCGGTTCCCCTGGTTTTCTCCTTGGTTGTAAAAAAGGGGTTGAATATTTGATCGATGATGCTCTCCGGAATTCCCACCCCGTTATCCGCTACTTTTAACTCCACCACTGTACTGCCCGCTTCTGCGTCCTCCCGCATGTTTGTGCTGATTTCAATCACGCCGTCCGCCAGCTCCTCCAGGGCATCCCTGGCATTGAGCAAAAAGTTGATCACCACCTGCTCCAGCTGCAGCCTATTGCCCATAAACAGGGGGATTTGGGGATTGAGGTTCTTATTTATGGTTATCTTGTTTTTTTCGATTTGATAGGAAACCAGATATAAACTGTTTTCCACCACATCGTTGATGGACACTTGAGCGAAGGTATAACTGTCCTGCCTGGAAAAGGTAAGCAGGTTTTGGATAATACGCTTGCTTCTCTGCCCGCAGGACTTGATATCCTGCAGCAATTTTAAATACTTGTCATCCGGCGGAGCGCTTCTTAAAATTAGGCTGGAGTTGCCGATGATTGCGGTAAGGGGACTGTTCAGTTCGTGAGCGACGCCTGCGGCCATTTCACCTATGGCTGCGAGCTTGGCCGACTGAAACAGTTGTGCCTCCATCCTTCTTTTGCCGGTAACATCATTAACGTACACAGCCATGCCGTAGAGATCGTTATTTTCGTTGTAGAGCGGGTAGGCCGATATATTATAAATGTTTTTTGTGATAGTGTGGGTGGACTCCCTGACACAGGCCCGGCCTGTCTGAAAAGCTTCCGCGGCGGGACACAAATGACACTGATCCCCGCAGCAGGCAAAGGTCTCATAGCATTTTACATCCCTGCCGGACTTTGCTACGGGGTCCTGGCTGTTGGAACGCAAAACATTGTAAGAGAGGTCAATGAGAAAGAGCCTGCCCGGAACTGCTTTGAAAGTTTCCTCCCACTCCCTCTTGCTTTTGGAGACTTCGGCATATAAGCGGGTATTATTGATACAAACTGCCAGCTGGTCGGCCAACTGCTGAACAAAGATAAAATCATTCTCCGAATATACATAGGTCTCTTTACTTCCGAAATTCAGGGCGCCGATAACTTCGTTGTTGACCAGGAGCGGCGCCATAATTGCCGATTTAATGCCCAGTTCCCTTAAGTTGTCATCTTCCTGGTATTTGTGCGGATCGTTCCAGATGTCCTGCCTTAAAAAGCAATGCTTGTCCATAATGGCCTTCCAGGGCGCCGAATTATGCCTGTCCAGGATCCAGCCCACACCCAGTATCTTTTGTTCCTTGGGTACTCCTGATTTAATGATGAGCCGGCCTTTTTCCAGCAGGCAAAAACTGAGCAGGTCATAGGGGAGAACACTGCGCAGGGGGGCCGCTACCTCATCGATGATATCGTCATAGGACATCTCCACATTGATCCTTTTGGCAATCTGCTGGATAATAGCCATACGCGAGTTCTGCCTGGTCAGTTCCTCGATAATGTTCTTTACTTCCGCAGGAGACAGTACTTTGTTTTCTACAACCGGGGTTTCCTGACGCGGCTCCATCTGCTCTCCCCATTTCATTATATAAAGACAATTCTTAATAAGATTAATTTATTGAATAGTCTCTAACTATTTTAGATCCTAATAATATTTTGTCAATCCAAAAAAGAAGACAAAAAAAGTTCTTGAAGAGAGCTCAACCGGAGGTTTTGTTTTAAAATAGCTGAATTATAGATTAGCTATGACTATTCTTCATGTTATTATTAGATTGTAACAAATATACAATGAATTCTATTGAAATCTCTTAGGATAGAAATGATTGGAGAAAATATTTTTCGCATATGGTTAATAACTGGAAAAAGAACGCAATTTTGTTTTTAGCCAGCCAGAACATATCGCTCTTTGGCTCGTCCCTGGTCCAGTATGCAATAGTGTGGCATATTACCTTAACAACACAGTCCGGTGTTATGATGACAATATCTATTATTTGCGGTTTCCTGCCCACCTTTTTTCTATCACCCTTTGCCGGGGTCTGGGCTGACCGCTATAATCGAAAAATACTCATCATTCTATCGGATTCTATGATTGCAATAGCAACGCTGATCCTGGCCGTACTGTTTTTTTATGGATATGATCCGCTCTGGCTGCTCTTTGTGATGTCGGCCATACGCGCGCTCGGCTCAGCAATTCAAACACCGGCAATAGGGGCTTTTCTTCCCCAGCTAGTGCCGGTGGATAAACTTACTAAAGTAAACGCAACAAACGGAAGCATCAAGGCGCTCGTTATGCTGGTATCCCCTATGCTAAGCGGCGCATTACTTACAATGTCGGACATTGTAACAGTGTTCTTGATGGATTTTATAACGGCAGCTCTGGCTGTTTTAACTTTACTTATATTTTTACATGTGCCGGTTCATGCAAAGGCGAAGGAAAAGCAGTCGACCAGTTATTTGAGTGACATGTATAAAGGCTTCGAATATATCAAAAATCGCGGTTACATAAAGAGTTTTTTTCTGTTTTGTGCTCTTTTCTTTGTCCTGGCCGCACCCGTTGCCTTCTTATCGTCACTTCAGGTCACCCGCAAATTCGGCAGCGATGTTTGGCGTTTAACAGCGCTTGAAATCACTTTCTCCGTGGGTATGATGGTGGGCGGAATCATCATGGCTGCCTGGGGCGCTTTCAAAAACAAGGTTCATTCAATGGCTCTGGCCATCATTGTTATCGGAGCCTTTACCTTTACCCTTGGGTTTATTGCTGATTTTTGGTCATACATAATCATTACGGGCTTGATCGGAATAACGATACCGGTTTTCAATACCTCATCTACTGTTCTTTTGCAGGAGAGAGTTGAGGAGAATTATCTGGGCAGAGTATTCGGTGTTTTCGGGATGATCTCCAGTGTTATGATGCCGCTGGGAATGCTCGTGTTCGGACCCCTGGCAGACATTATCAGAATTGATTGGATCTTTGTGGGAACCGGGCTGCTGCTCTTTATTCAGGGCTGTTTCTTAGCAGGCAACAAAGTAATGATTGAAGCCGGAAAGCCAATTCCAGGCGGAGAGGGTCCAGGGGAAGAGCGGGTTGATTAATTGTTGTTGCCGCCGCCCCCACCGGCTACTCCTCCTTCTTCCTCTTTTTCCAAAAGAACAGCCGGCTCAGCCCGGCCCTTGCCCCTTCAAGGCCGCGCTCAACCCTTTTGCCTGCAAGATTGTACCAGGCGGTTTTGAGCTTTTTAACGGCCCTTTGAAGTAGACCGCCAAGAAATTCCAGGGGCAAGGATACCGCCAGGATGATCAGGCGAAAGGGAAAAAGGGCAGCCGTCCAGATTATCCGCATACACCTGACAAAAAGCCGCCAGGTCTTCTTAAGTACCTGGAATTTAAACCTGAGAAAACGGCTCACCGGAGCACTGAGAAGCCAGTAATAAAAGAAGGCCCCCAGGAAGAGCCCGACAAAGACGTATAGCCGCACTTCACCCCAGTTCCCCCGGAGCAGGGCCAGGAAGATCATAGCCGTGGTTACCAGCCAGAATACTATGTCCCCCAGGATAGTTGCCCGTTTTCTAAATTTGAAAGCCCGCCTGAGCTCACGGTAATAATTATAAAAAAAGCCGGCGGTCAGGCCGGCCGCTACGGTAGCTGCAAAGGCAAGAAACTGCTCAGATAAGGATTCCATTTATACCGGCCGCCTCCTCTGCTTTAAAAAAGCGCCTGTGAGCGCTTTTCCGGGTTTACTATTTGAGTATTCTGCTTAACATCCCCTTTGCTCTGGCCTTGCCTCTTTCTTTGCTTTCATGGTATTGAAAGGAGGTAAAGTAACCCTCGGCGGCAAGGTTTCCGTGCTCCAGATTGAGGTGGGTTATATGCAGCCCCTCTCCCTTTAAAACAAGCATGCCCAAATTGGTTTCCAGCGTTATCTCAGATTCATCAAAGCTGTCCACATGCAGGACCCCTTCCATAACGAGCCGCTTGCGCCCGCTGACGGATATACTGTGTTTGAGGCTCTCATCCATGTCCAACACCCCTTCCGCAGGGGAACCCCCCAGATGAAGGATACCCGCTTTGGTAAAACAGGTTTACTTCATCCTATGCCCGGCCTTTTTATTTATGCTAAAAAAAGAAGGCCTTTCGGGCCTCCTTTTCCTAACTGTACATTGCCGCTCTTCAAAATAAACTGAGATCATCAGTGGCGCTTAAAAACGGACCGGGAACCTCCGCTTTCGGCCGGCTTTACGTCCATTTATCCTGCTGCCGTCGCCGCTTCAGCGGCATGGTGGTTTAACCTTTGGTTTACCTGGTAGCATTCCAAATCAATGTAAAGACCATTAAATCCTCAAAGTCGACCTTGCCGTCCGGAGTGATGTTCAAGTTGGGGTATGTACCGCTTGACGGGGAGATATCGCACTGGCTAAATGGAGATCCCGGAATACTCTGTTCAGCCTGCGACCAGCCCGGGTCTCCGGCTTTATGGTTCCAGGCAAGGGCAAAAATCATCAAGTCTTCAAAATCTATCCTGGTATCCCCGTTGAAATCGCCGGGAAATTCATTGATCTCAACTGTGCCGTTAGTTTTCGTTACTCCCAGGGGATTGTTCCCGGCGTCACGCAGGTCGGCGACGCTATGGGTCAAAGCCGAGGTTCCCTTGGCCTTGGCCTTCATTATTATATTGTATACAACTCCGCTGCCACCGGGATACGCGGAATTAGACCTGGCTAGATTCAGTTCGACCCTGCCGGTGGTATTGTTGTACTCCGGAAAGGATGTCAGTACCGGGCTAAAAAACGAACCTCCCGGTATTTCCACCTCAACCACTTCCAGCAGGCTGGGGTTGAAATCAAACACGTGATGAAAACCCAGGATGGTTTGTCCGGCGGTAAGATTACTTATTTCCACACCCATAGTAAAGTTTCCGCCCTTAGTAACATTTGCAGCGGAGGGTACAAAATTAACGTTGGCGGAGGATACATTAACTGTGCCGTTAATGGGATTTACCGCCAGAGAATGATTCTGCGTATCTCGCAGGTCAACGACGGCATGGGTCAAAGTTGCGATACCTTTTGCTTTAACCTTCATTTGTACATTGTATACGACCCCGCTGCTGCCGGGGTATACGTAACTAGACCTGGCCAGGTTCAGTTCGACTCTGCCGGTGGTATTGTTATAAGTTACAGGGGCCGTCAGCACCGGGTTTAAAAAAGAGGTGACCGGCACTTCAGCCTTTACCACTTCCAGTAAGTCCGGGTTAAAGTTAAACACGTGACGGAAGCCCATGACTTCTTGACCTGAGGTTAAATTATTAATTTTCAGGCCTATGGTGAACTCGCCGCCCTCACCGGCATTGACGGTGGCAGGTTCGAAACCGACGCTGATCCCTCCACTCGCCCTGCTTTCCTCGCCGGCTATCTGGTTATTTTGTATTTCTAATTGACCAGTTGTATTTACCGCACTCAGATCGTCATAATCCTCCAAAAGCTGTTCTTCCTGCTCCTGAACAGAATCATTGCTTATTACATTGTCATGGTTTCTCTCGCTACCGAATGCTGCCGGTGCTATAAGAAGTACCAATAGAAAGATTAAGATGAACGGACCAATGATTTTTTTAATCATTCCGGCCTCTTCCTTTCTTTACTAATAATTTATTGTATTAAAGCAAACCATTGATAAAACTTCGCAAAAAACAAAACAAAAACTTGCTAAAAACCCAGGATAGGTTATGACGATTAATTTCTATAATCCATGACAAAACCACCTCTTTACAATAAAATATGCGACAATAATATATAGTAATTTTTTGGTTCTATGGCCAGATTAAACAATTCAATATTATTTTTTACAAGTCCTTCTTGATACAAAAATTCTTGAAAAAAATATTATCATAATATCTACTTGCTTTAATTCCCCCACGCTTTTCTAAAATGCGAGTTTTTCCGGGAAATTATCAATTCCTCAGCAACAAGGATTCCCTGAGGGCATTCTTAATCCACACTTTTTACTACCATTTTTCCCCTTGTCCCTGTTTCATCTTTGCTCTTTCCAGACAAAAAAAGAAGGCCTGATAGACCTTTGAAGCCTGAAGAACAGTTACTTATTTTATTTATTCTTAGCTGTTGTTATTTCAGCATATCAATCAACACTTTACTTTTACCGTTTTCACTTTATAATTCCGCCTTTTATTTCCACCGCTTCTGTATTTCAACATTCTTGTGATAGAACTGAACAATCTCTTCCGGGGATTTGCCCTGCTCCGCCAGTAGCCTGGCGCCCCACTGACACAGGCCCACCCCGTGCCCGAATCCCTTACCCGCTAGAACCAACTGACCGCCTTCCACCCTCAGGTCCGTAAGAAGCATGGAACGGACCTTTTCACTGCCCAGAGCCAGCCGCAGGGAGGAACCACTCACGGTCTGGCTGCCGAGCCTGATCTGCTCGGCCCGGCCCGAGGGTCCCTTCTTTTCGATGGAAGCCGAGGTAATGACGCCGGGGTCCTTTCCGGTGATTTGCTGCACAGCCGTCCTGGCCCGGGCCAGAGGTATCCTGGCCTCCCAGGCCCTGTTTTCGGGGACGGTTATGGACAGGCAGCCGTCCTGGGCTCCCTCCTTGAGATAGGGCGTGGGCCCTTTGGTATAGCCCAGGCCTTCCTCCGCTGCGGCGGAAATCCCGCCGCAGCAGGCGGAAAACCAGGCTTGAACGTAATTGTTGTTATGGGTGAGAACTTCGCCCCGGGTCATTTCCACCGCCTGGCGGACATTATCGTTAATTTTAGCTGGTTCATAGGCCTGAAACTCTTCCACGCTGGTGGATGCGTCGGTTCCCCGAAGTTGCTTGACCCGGCCTTCCTGGATGTTTTCCATGGTGTAGGTGCGGGCCAGGATGGCCTGGGCGGCCAGCGCGTTAACCGGCCATTTGGTATCCATTTCGGCGGCAACCACTCCCTGCAGATACTCTTCGATCTTCATATCTTTCTTCTGGCCCGTCTCGTTGAGATAAAGGGAGATAACCGGTTCCTCGATCTGGGGCGCAGGCTTTGGTGCAGGCTGCTGCCTCCTACAACCAGGGAGCAAAAGAAACAGCACCATCAACAACAAAATTAGTCTGGTCATTGGTTGCCGGAACATAAGAAACCCCTCCCGCCTTTTTTAGTTATTCTGGGCTGAAGGGGCGCGTTTTATGTAGTTTCTTCGATAAGCCTGTACATCCCGGCAGCCAGTTTGGCCGGTACGTTCTCCTGGATGGAAACAACCTCAATTTTCAGCGTTTTGTTGCCAAAATGAACTGACAGGATGTCTCCGGGTCTGATCTCGGCGCCTGCCTTGGCGACCCGCCCGTTTATCTTCACCTGACCGCGGTCGCATACTTCTTTGGCCAGAGTCCGCCGCTTGATCACGCGGGAGGTTTTAAGAAATTTATCAAGGCGCACAATACTGCCACCATCCTTACGCTTTGAAAAAAATCAGACTCTGGCAGTCTGATCATCTACCCGGAAAAGTTGGTATTCCGTTCATTTTCACTTATCTGATGGTACCACACAAGATGTTCTGAACGTTTACCCTGAAAATACACTGCCTTGCGCCGGTTCATATACCTTTAAATCCGGCGCTGAAGGTCCTGTTGTGGTTTGAAACCATATTTTTACGTTGTATTTTCGTAATTTGTGATGTAGCGTTAGCAACATGGCGGTCAAACCGGATAAATTACTTTAGTACCGCATCTCTGAGCGCTTTACCGGCTTTAAAGACAGGAACCCGGGCAGCGGCAATATTAATTTCCTCCCCGGTCTGCGGGTTTCTCCCCTTGCGAGCTGCTCTTTCCCTGATTTCAAATGTTCCGAATCCGACCAGCTGAACTTTGTCGCTCCGGGATAAGGCTTCGCCGATGGTGTCCAGAACGGCAGTTACAGCTTTTTCAGCATCTTTTTTGGTCAGTTCTGTTTTTTCGGCAACGTTCGAAATCAATTCTGCCTTATTCATGTAACCCCTCCTAAAAGAAATAATGATCCCAGTCACCCATATTATTCGCGATATTTCTTTAAGTTCCTCCCGCCAAGAAAATGATTCCTGTATTTTTTATCGTCTTTTTCTAGATTTTTTCTAGATCTTTTCTAGGTTCTTTGCCTCCTCCCACCACTGGTCCATTTCAGCAAGGGTACACTGTCCCAAATCCCGCTCATTAAGCCGGGCCATTTTTTCGACATATTCAAACCTCCTGGTGAATTTCGCCGCTGTACCGGTCAAAGCTGCTTCCGGTTCAATACCGAGCAGTCTGGCCAGGTTGACCACTGAAAAGAGCAGGTCCCCTATCTCTCCTTCAATTTCAACAGGGTCTTTTCCAGCAACAGCCGCTTCAAGCTCGGCCAGTTCCTCACGAACCTTGTCCATGGCGCCGTGGTGATCCGGCCAGTCAAAACCTGCGCCGGCAGCCTTTTTCTGAAGCCTGGCGGCACGCATCAAAGCCGGAAGAGACATGGATACGCCGGCCAGGAGACCCTTGGGAGGAACACCCTCCCTTTCTTTTGCCTTGATCCTGTCCCAGAGCAGGACCACATCGCGGCTGTTCCGGGCAGTTAAAGAACCAAAAACATGAGGGTGCCGGCGGATTAACTTTTCACTTATTCCGGCCACCACATCGTTTATGTCAAAAGACTGTTTTTCGGCTGCAATTTGGGCGTGGAAGACCACTTGTAGTAGTAAGTCTCCCAATTCTTCACATATTTTATACATATCTCCCTCGTCCAACGCCTCTAAAACTTCGTATGATTCCTCTAAAAGATATGGTCTCAAAGACCGGTGGTCCTGCTCCCGGTCCCAGGGACAGCCGTCCTCGCTGCGCAACCTGGACATGATCTTTACCAGAGGGTCCAGGGGATAGCGGCAGTTACCGCTGCTCCGGTTTAATTCGTTCAATTTCGTTAAAGGGAACTTTTCTGCGGCGCCGTCCCGCCCGTCAGGAGAGCCGGAACCGCTGCCGGTCCCTACATCTTGTACGTCCATTTTTTCCGGACCTGACGGGTAGCCGGAGGCCTGTCCAGCCACCCCGGCCCCCCTGGCGTCTTGCTCCGGCGGGTACTCCGGCCCGGCCAAAGTTTTGCTCCCAGTTTCGTCCCTGCAGGATCCCCCTGGTTCCGTCAACCCGGGGAACTCCTTTGTATTTTCCGGTCTTTCCCTGCCTCCGGTGTCCCGCGGCGGCTCAATATCACCTATTTCAGGCAGGAACAGGCTGGTAAGATGATCGACCCAGTCCAACCGGTCTATTTCAAACAGGGGATGCTTTTCCACCCTTTCTTCACCCGGCACCCCGGCCGCTCTGATTACCGTAACAGGATGTTCAGGGGGATAAAGCTCCAGCAGCGACAATTTTACCTCCGAGGCGATCAGGCGGCTGTAAACCTGCGTAATGACAGTCGGGCGTGCGGGCAGGGGAGGTCTCTGCTGGAGTAGAAGACCGTCCAGGACCTGCAGACCCGACCCCGGATCCAACCGGAGCGCCGAGAAAACAGCATCCAGAAAACTTACCGCCGGCAGCAGTTCCACCTGCAAGCCTTCCTCCTCCGCCCTCTTCAGGATCAGGCGGACCGAGTCCTCGGCAACCAGAGGGTGCCCCGGAACAGCATAAAGTACGGACTGGTTCCGGGCCTCCTGGAGGACCGCCTCCGCGATGCGGGCGTAAACTTCCTGAAAGCTGTGCGCCTGCTCGTAAAAAGAATCGAAGGTGATAAAGGCAATCCCCTCCCGGCCAAGCCATTCCACCACAGGGTGCCTGCCCGTGCGGAGCAGGATCCGGGGGGATGATTTCAGGGCTTTCCAGGCGCCCAGGGTGAGGTCGCCGGGCGCTCCGGCGCCCAGTCCGGCGATGGTTATTCTGGCTGTATCGGGCATTACTTTGCTAACCCCTCTTTCATTAAGGCAAATTTTTAATTCAAGTTCTGCTATAAGTACCTGCCGGCGGCAGTCTTAGGTCAGCTGTTCCAGTCAGCCACCAGTACTTTAATCCACTAAGGGATCTGCTAGCGGGCTGTTGATGACCACGGCTTTGTCTTCTTCCAAGGAATATTTGCACTCCCCATCTTCAATAGTCATGACGGCTGTATCCAGCCGCAAAAAAATTTAAGTGGCCTTTGACGAGGCCACCTTCGTTCACTGTTCCATTTGTTTGGCTAGAAAACCAGCCGCAGTCTCGGCTAACTTCAGCTCCATTTCACCCATCTTAACGTCGGGATCCTTGGAAGCCAGGATAACAGCCCCGATTGGGTCCCCCTCCGCAATAATCGGGGCAATCACTTCACAAGAATACTTGCACTCCCCATCCTCAATAATCATGCAATCTTTACAGAAGGGATCTTCAACCGGGCTGTTGATGACCACGGCTTTGCGTTCTTCCATAACCTTTTCAATGGCAACCCCGACCGGCCTGTTCAAAAACTCTTTTTTAGGCGCTCCGGAAACAGCCACAATGGTGTCCCGGTCGGCAATGCAAGCAATATGACCCAGAGCCTCATATAAGGAATCAGCATATTCTTTAGCAAAATCCCCCAGCTCACCAATTGGCGAGTATTTCTTGAGGATAACCTCACCTTCCCTGTCTACAAAAATCTCAAGGGGATCTCCTTCACGGATTCTTAGTGTTCTCCTAATTTCCTTGGGGATGACAACTCTTCCCAGGTCATCAATACGGCGGACAATGCCCGTTGCTTTCATTGATTTCCCTTCCCTCCTTTTCGGCTTTTTTCAGGGTCTATGATAGTATATATCAGGAGGGATTCAATTATTCATTTTTTTCCAATCGCCTGAAAAACTTTTCAGCTTTCAACTTATTTCTTATCCGTTAGAGGAATTTCCTTCATCTTCAGCAAGATTATTGACAATGTCGGCCTTGCTTTTGGCTTCCATCATAAAGCTGCTGAACCGGTTTTCTTTAGCTTCATTTGTTAATTTCTCGGTTAGCTGCTGCCGGACCTCCTCGAAAGGCTGCACACCGGCAGGAATTACTTTCTCACGCTTGATCACGTGGAAACCATATTCCGTCTTGACCGGTGAAGTTGTATATTCACCGTCTTTCAGGGCATGGGACGCCCGGGCAAAAGCCTCTACGGCCTCACCCTCGGCGAAAATAAAGAGACCGCCATCTGTCCGGGTCCCGCTGTCCTCGGATTTCTCCCCGGCCAGTTCAGCGAAATCCCTGCCCTGCTTCAGCTCCGCGATGACGTCCTCAGCCAGTTTCCTGGCCTCTTCTTCCGTGTGCCGGAAAGGGTAGCCCTTATCCCCTTCGTTTATAAAGAACAGAATATGGCGCACCTGCAGCCGCTCGGGATAGCTCATCATTTCTTTATTTTCCTCGTAATACCGGCGGACTTCCTCCTCGGAGGCAACGGGCACGTCACTGGTCAGTGTGTCCTGCAGTTTCAATATATAGGCCGCTTCTTCTTCACTGACCCTGATCTGGGACAGATAATTCCGGTATTCCTCCTCGGAAGGAAACTGAGCCTTGAACGGCTTGATTATTTCCTGGATCTGTTCCACATTCAAACTACCCAGTTTCTTGCCTTCCTGGAGCATCAGCCTGTTGTTAATCATTAGATCCAGGACGTCTTTCCGCAAAGATTCCAGCAGGGCCGTGCCCTGGTCCCCGCTAAAGTCCAGCCCCTGTTTTTCGTAAGCAGCCTTCGTTTCGTCCACAATTTCAGCCAGTTCATCGCTGTAGATTTTCTCACCGTTGACAGTGGCTGCAACTTCCCTGTCTCCCGTGTTGCCGCCGCAGCCGGCCGCCAGGGAAACTGCAAGCAGCGCCAGGGCCAGGAATACGGTCTTAATTAAATATTTCAAATCATAACCCCCCAATTAAACATAAGAACATTATATCTTAATTCTATGATCCGTGACAACCTCGGGGGATTCCTTGAGGGCTGCCCCGGCCCTTTTTTCCTCCCCTTTTCCCAGAACATCCAAAAATTTTTCCAACTGGGTCAGCAGGAAGCGGCTGTCCTCCCGGCCGTCTCCCCGGCCGTCCCCCGCCAGGCGTAGTTTTATTTCAAAGTCTTCACCGGCTGCGTTGAATTTTACCCTTCGGGGATACCGGGTCGAAACATCCACCAGATCGTTTCCGGTGAGAGGGTGGCCGGGCCCAATCAGAAGACGGAACTGTCCGGGCAGGAGGTTGATTGTTTTGACCTTGAGCTTTCCGGCCAGAACCCTGATTTTAGCCACCGCCATCAGGTTTTGCACCGGCCCGGGCGGATCTCCGAAGCGGTCCACCAGTTCCTCCTCCAATTCGCCCAGGTGGGACAGCGAGGCCAGTCCGGCAATACGCTTGTAGATTTCCACCTTCTGATTAGTATCGGGAATGTAGGTGTCGGGTATATAAGCTTCCACCGGAAGCTCAATAGTAGTTTCAATCTTTTGGGACGTTTGCTCGCCCCTGGCCTCCCGGATGGCTTCCTCCAGAAGGCGGCTGTACAGGTCGAAACCAACTGCCGCAATGTGCCCGTGCTGTTCAGCACCCAGGATGTTGCCGGCCCCCCGGATTTCCATGTCGCGCATGGCGATTTTAAAGCCCGAGCCCAGTTCCGTGAATTCACGGATTGCTGCCAGACGCTTCTCCGCAGCCTCTCCCAGCACCCTGTCCCTTTGGAAGGTGAAATAGGCGTAAGCAAGGCGGTTGGAACGGCCGACCCTGCCCCTGAGCTGGTAAAGCTGGGCCAGGCCCATCATCCCAGCCTCCTTGACGATGAGAGTATTGACATTGGGGATATCCAAACCGTTTTCAATAATGGTGGTGCAAACCAGCACATCGTACTCCCGGTTCATGAAGTCCAGCATCACCTGTTCCAATTCATCCTCCCGGACCTGGCCGTGGGCCACCGCAATTCTGGCCTCCGGAACCAGTTCCTGCAGCCACAGCGCCACCCGTTCCATATCCGCGATCCGGTTGTAAACGAAAAAAACCTGCCCGTCCCGGCCCAATTCCCTGCGGATTGCCTCCTGGATCAGGACCGGGTCCTCTTCGAGGACGTAGGTCTGGACAGGATAGCGGTCTTCCGGGGGCGTTTCCAGGATGCTGCTGTCGCGCATACCCACCAGGGACATGTGCAGGGTGCGGGGAATGGGAGTGGCGGTGAGGGTCAGAACGTCCACGTTTTTGCGCAGGAGCTTCAGCCGCTCTTTATGAGCCACCCCGAAGCGCTGTTCCTCGTCCACAATTAAAAGTCCCAGATCTTTAAAACGCACGTCCTCCTGAAGCAGGCGGTGGGTGCCGATAACTATGTCCACAGTCCCCCGGAGAAGCTCCTTCAGCACTTTCCGCTGCTCCCCGGGGGTCCGGAACCGGCTTAAGACCTCCACACTGACGGGGTAGCCGGTGAGCCTTTCCCTGAAGGTATTAAAGTGCTGCTGGGCCAGAATTGTCGTGGGCGCCAGCAAGGCCACCTGCTTTCCGTCCACCACCGCTTTAAAGGCAGCCCTTAAAGCCACCTCTGTTTTACCGTAGCCAACATCCCCGCACAAAAGCCGGTCCATGGGCCTGGGGCGTTCCATATCGGCTTTAATTTCCTCCACGGCGCGAAGCTGGTCGGGTGTTTCTTCATAGGGAAAAGAGTCTTCAAACTCCTGCTGCCAGACGGTGTCCTTGCTGAAAGCGTTGCCGGTCATGGTCTCCCTGGCGGCGTACAGTTCAAGCAACTCCCGGGCCATTTCCCGGACTGCTTCGCGCACCCTTCCCTTGGCCTTGGACCACTCCGCGCCACCAAGGCGGGACAGCCGCGGCGCCTCACCCTCACCGCCCAGGTATTTCTGGATCAAGCCCACCTGATCAACGGGAACGTAAAGTTTATCTTCCCCGGCGAACTTCAGCAGCAGGTACTCTTTCCGGATCCCCTCGAGGGTCAGGGGAACCACCCCGAGATAACGACCGATACCGTGGTTAACGTGGACAACGTAATCACCAGCTTTGATCTCCACAAAGGGGGCCAGCCGGTCAGTCCGTTTCCACTTCCTCCGGGGTCTTTTACGCCGGCCGTACAAATCCGGCTCGGCAATTACCACCAGCCTGCAGCCGGGCAGCTCAAAACCGCTTCCCAGGTTGCCCGTGGTGATAACCACGTTTCCTGCCCGGACGTGGCCTTCCAGGGCTCCGGCATAAAAAGCGTCAACCTTTTCATCCTGCAAGGCGGAGAGAAGCTGTTGGGCCCGCTGGTAGCTGCTGACCAGGATAATTACCGCATTACCGGCCAGGCGCCAGTGGTGAACTTCTTCTGCCAGCATTTTCAAGTTGCCCAGAAAATTGGGTATTGTCTTTCCGGCAAAATGGACCTTGTTCTGAACCCTGGCCGGCTGCGGCTGACGCCCCAACAAGGAAATATAGATGCCGCGCCGCCCGGCCAGGGCTTCTTCAAGCCGGTTCCACTCCACCCAGGCCTGGTACTGGGAAGGTAGAACACTGCCCTTGGCCAGCAGTTCCGCGTAGGTATCCGCCCGCTCCCGCTGGACGGAAGCGGCTATCTCCCTTAACCTGGCCGGTTCATCCACAAAAACAGGCGCCCCGGCCGGAAGATAATCCACAAGGGTAACTACCTCTTTATAAAAATAGGGAAGGAAATGTTCGATGCCGGCAAAACTACCGTCCGCGCTCTCCAGCACTTTCCCGAACTTTTCTCTAAGCTGCCGGACGGCTCCGCTGTCACCGGACCGGGTCAACTTGCGCTCCTGTTCCCAGTACTCTTTTTTCAAAAGCATCCAGGCAGCCTCCCGGGCGCCCGGGCTGACCACCAGTTCCCTGGCGGGATAGATGACCAGGGAGGCTGCCTTTTCCTCCGTCCGCTGAGTCGAAATGTTGAAGCGGCGGATGGAGTCCACCTCGTCATCGAAGAATTCCAGGCGGGAGGGTCTGTGAGCGGTCATGGGGAAAACATCCAGAATACCTCCCCGGAGGGCATACTGCCCCCTTCCCTCAACCAAATCCACTCGCTCGTAGCCCAGGTCCGGCAGTAGGTTCAGGAGCTTATCGAGGTCCACCCTGTCGCCCACAGCCAGATTGACAGCCTCCGCACAAAAAAGTTCCGGGGGTGCCAGCCGTCTCAGAATAGCCTCAACCGGGGCAACAACTATCAAGCGTTCTCCCCTGGCCAGACCTTCCAGCACCTGCAGGCGCTGAGCCACCAGCTCTTTACTCTGGGCTAGAACCTGGTAGGGCAAAAGCTGCAGGACCGGGAACTGCCGTACTGCAATACCGGGCAAGAGCTCGATCAGTTCTTCCGCTATAATCCCTGCGTCCCTCTCCCCGGGGGTCACAACCAGCAGCGGCAGCGGTTTCACCTTTTCGGCCAACCCGGCCAGCAGGTAGCTCTTCAGGGAACCGGAAAGACCGGTCACCAACTGGCGCGTATAATTGTTTTCCAGCCCCCGGACCAGGCTTTGAAACCCGGGTGCGGACTGAAGCGGTTTGAGCATACCGCGCATTTAAACACCCTCCGTTTTCCATCACAAAAAGAGCTTTAGCAGCGCCGGGCTAAAGCTCATCAATTCCTGTTTGTTAAATCAAGCATCTTCAATGCAGAACCGGTCCGCTGAAGTAAGTGCTTTCCGGCCCGCCGTACAGCATTTCCCGGCAGTCGTCGCAAAGGTCGGATAAAACAACCTCTCCCTCACCACCGTCCAAATCCATTATATCCCGCAGCCCCGAACCCGTCAAGTTTGGCGCGTTTTCCGGCAGGCCTGCCGGGAGGACCACTTCCTTAATTACGCTGTCACAGCACTCACAGACATATACCAGCTTCAAAGGATCACCCTTTATTTTATTTCAGTAAAAAAATATTATTCCCCGGGTATTCCCGGCCCGCTTAAAGGTTCGGAGCACCAGCGATAAGCTTTCAGCCTGGTAAAGCCGGGTCCTGCCAGTTGCCTGAAAGGCATTCAAGAGCTTACTCTTCAGCGCCGGTTTTCGGGGCAGTTTTCAGATATCTGAACACCACATGGTTCCAGACGGCATGGCTCAGGCAGGCGGCCGCCAGGGCAGGGGCAAGGGAGCCGCAGGTCTGGAGGACAAAAACCGTAATAAAACCAAAGACAGAATGGGTGACCACCGCCCACAGCCCGGCATAGAAACCGTTGCGGCGGCCGGAACCAAACTCCCAGGCTCCCTCTGCCAAACCGAAAACAAAATGGACGGAAAAGATATCAGCGGCAAAAAGCGCCGCCGGCACCGTCTTAGCCGCCTCTTCCACCAGGGGCGCCAGGCGAGCCGGCGTTGCGCCGGGCAGGCGGCCGAGACATTTATTCAAGTGCCAGGCCAGGCCCGCAGCGAAAAGGCCGAGCAGAACAGACCGGAGCAGGAAACCCGGGGCAGCAGTAAAGAATTCTAAAGGGCTCACCTTCTGTTATACCGGTTCATGGCCTGCTCCAGGCTGTCCCGCACCACACAGAGCGCCGCCTCCGCCGCCAGCTTCAGGGCTTCCTCCATTTCTTCGGCCTCGCCGGACCCGATGCGGCCTAAAACATAATCCACACTATCGATACAGGCACCGGCGGGCCTGCCGATGCCTATCCGGATCCTGGGAAAGTTTTCTGTGCCCAGGCTGCGGATAATGGAGAGCATCCCTTTGTGGCCCCCGGACCCGCCACCGGGACGCAGGCGCAGTTTACCGGCAGGAAGGTCCAGATCATCGTAAATGACAATCAAATCGGCGGCGGAAAGCTTGTACCAATTCAACAACGCGTTCACAGCCTCCCCGCTCAGGTTCATGTAGGTTTGAGGTTTGATCAGGATAACCTTCTCCCCGTTTACCTGCCCCTGACCCGTGAGTGCTTTAAACATTTTCTTGCCCACAGCAACCCCCATGATCTTCGCCAGCCGGTCAATCACCATAAAGCCCACGTTATGCCTCGTTCCGGCATATTCCCTGCCCGGATTACCGAGGCCTGCAATCAGTTTCATCTAAGGCACCTCCGCTTTTACTCTCCCCTATTTTAATACGTCCGGATCGTTGAGAAAAGCGTTTTTCAAGGTAAGCCCCGCCGCAGGGTCAACGTGGGCATTTTACGGGCATTTTATAAGCTAATACGGATAATACCCGGACAACTCCCTCTGCCTGTTACAGCTCTTTGCTCCCCTCAGCCCCGGGCTCCTCCGGGGCAGGAACTTCCGCTTCAGCCTCCGGCCTTTCTGCAGCCGTCACCGTCACAACCGGAGCCGCCGGTTCTTCCAGTATTTTCACTCCTTCCGGCAGCTTCAGGTCTGCCATGGTTAGAGTATCTCCAATTTCAAGGCCGGATATATCCACCACCAGGGAATCCGGAATTCTGTCCGCCAGGCATTCCACTTCAACCCGGCGCGCCAGATGGGCCAGGGTTCCCCCCACGAGTACGCCGGCGGGCGTTCCTTCCAGGTGGACGGGCACAGTGGCGTGCACCCTGTCCTTTACCGATACCTGGTGAAAATCAATATGAATCAGGTCACGCCGCACCGGATCCCTTTGAATGGCCTTGATTAGCACCTTGTATTTTTTTGTCTTACCGTTTTCTTTAACTTTCATGCTGATCAAGGCATTGCTCCCGGACTCGTTTATGATCTTTTTGATTTGAACAGCATCCACCGCGATGGCAACATTGCCTACGTTTTTTCCGTAAACAACGGCCGGAACCATTCCGCTTTTTCTGAGGTGGTGCTTATTGCTGCTGGTTTTTTCCGATCTCGCCAGGGCTATTAATTCATGCTCCATATTGACCCGTAACCCCCTTTTGTCCTATTATTCCCTTTATTTGTCATAATCATTCCAGCCCGGGAATATGAATTAGCTAAGAATCATATAGTTGCAGGGGGGCTCTTAAAATGCAAAAAAGCAAGCGGTTTGAAGCCATGCCGGTTATCAGTCTGGAAGAAGGCCGGCAAATTGGCATCGTCAAAGGGCTTGTTGTGGATCCGGCCGAAAGAAAAGTGGCTGCGCTGATTATCGAACAAAAAGGCTGGTTTAAGGAGCAAAGGTTTATCCCTTACTATAGAATCAATAGTGTAGGCAACGACGCCATCACCATAGAAAAATCCTCCGGTATTGAGAGGGCGGCCGGACTTCCGGAAATAGCCAAATTATTAAGGGAGAAGGCAGTCACCATCGGCGCCAAAATCATGACCGACAACGGTACGGTGCTGGGCTACGTAGATGAGTATTATGTTGATCTTTCGACAGGTACAATTGCCGGCCTGGAATTCTCCGGCAACCGACTCGACAGTATCATCAAGGGGCGCGCCTTCATCGACATCAATTATGTGCGCACCCTGGGCAAAGAAGTCATCATCGTATCCAGTGAGTGCCTTGACAACATTTTTAAACTGGAGGGGGGCTTGCAGGTAACCGTCAAGAACCTGCGGGAGAGCACCGGCCATTTCTGGGAAAACACACTGCAAAAAACAAAAGGATTGGGCACCGCGATTAACCGGTCCCTGGAAAAAGTGAGGAAAGAGAGGAAGCGCGAAGAAGACCAGAGTAAGGAAACAGAACCTGGTCCAAACGGTGCAGACAGGAGCAGCTACCCAGAGGAGGTTTCTTCTCTAAAAGATGCAAAGGATCCTTCAAGTTCGGGCCCGCCGGAGGATTATGCCCCGGAGCAGGAAGAGACGCCGCCGCTGAATACCGGGCCCACCTCTCCGGAAAAACAGACGGAAACCCCCAGGGAAACCCCGCCGCCGGCGTAGCCCGCGCCCAGGGCATAGGAACAAAAGACGGTTCTCCAGGTGACAAGGGACGTCACCATAAACCGGCATGTCTTTCGGGTACCCAGTTCCTGTCATCCCAAGTCTGCGTCTGCGGTAACCCGGTGAAAAAATGCTTCAAAAGGCGCCTAAATACGGCGCCTGTTCACGTTGGAGCAAACCGGCTCTTTTTCCGGTGACAGGGGCCGGCTCTTCGTCACCTGCAATCAGCTCCCTTCGGGACAGGCTATTTTCTCCAGTTAAGGATATGGGGCGGTTCCCTTTTCACCGGGGCCGCGGGTTCCGCCGGATAACCCAGAATGACTGGAGCTACAAGTTCATACTCCTCCGGCACACCCAGTTCTTTCTTTACTTCAGGCGTATTGCCGGCGCCACGGGCAAAACCAATCCAGCAACTGCCGATGCCCCTGTCCCAGGCCGCCAGCATGAGGTTTAAAGCAGCCATGCTGCAGTCGTTAAGATATGTGCCAGAGGCCCTGGAACTGTAAATCATGACCAGGACCGGCGCTCCGTAAAATATATCCATGTCCGGGTCTGACAGCATGCCCCTGTACTTTTCAAGCTGCGGCATCATCTTCAACCTTTCCAGAAGGAAGGTTTTAGCCCGACCGGAGAGGTTTTTCATGTACTCCCGGTCTTCAAGCACCACAAAGGCCCAGGTCTGCGTGTTCATACCACTGGGAGCCCAGACGGCCAATTCCAGCAGTTCCCGGATGATCTGCTCCGGGATTGGATCTCCTTTGTACTTGCGGACACTCCGTCTGGTGCGGATCGCTTCAACAATTTCCATCCTTATAATACCTCCTTGTGGCAAACCAGTATTTCTACATACATTTTGTTAAAACCTATATTTTTCTATATTTGTGATTTTTATGTGTTTTTCTTGGTGGGTAAAGACAATACTGGATGTCTTGGAAGCCTTATTTCTCAAAAGCCTGGCGTTTTGGAACCAGCTCATAGTATAGAGTTTCATGTTGTAATTACAACATGAAACTTATGGCGGTGGCATTTATGGCTTAATAAGCGATGTAGAGCCCGCTAAACTTTTCACAACATTTGGCGGGGTCTTTTGTTAACGAGAAGGAATAAGCCGGGGACCCCCGCTGCCCCAAACTGCTCTCCCTTTCCGGTACCTCAAAGCCGCGCCTGCAGCAGCCCGGCCAGCACTTCCGGCACTTCGGCCCCGCCCTGCAAAACCACCGCTCCCTGCTCCTTTAATTGATTGTACATCAGCGTCGCCTCGCCGCCGGTAAAGTCACGCTCTCCAATCTCCCGCTCTTCCACCAGCAGCACGGGTTTGCCCCAGGCACAGGCACGGGAGACTGCCTCCAGATTTTTGAGATTACCCCGTCCGAAGGGGATACTGACCAGTACGCAGGCATCAGCCCTTTGAATCATTTCCATGTTTTCCCTGTAGCTGCGGTCTGAAATATCGCTGAAAGGGGCTTCCTCCGTCATTTCCAATTCTAAAAATTTTGCCGTCTCCCAGTCAATATCCCCCATATTCAGAACCCCCGCAGTGACAGCGAAGCCGTGTTCCGCCAGCAGGCCCAGCACAGCCGCGCCGGCCCCTCCCCCACAAACAACATGAATCCGCCCCTTTCCGGGGACCTCACCCTCTCTCCGGGTCAGCAAAAAAACCGCTGGCCGGCCTGTAACAGGGTGTTTTTTGATTAGAACACGGGTTCCGTAAACTTCTTTAATGCTGTCCACAGTAAGCACATCTTCCGGCTTCCCCACCCGGTAGGCTTTTCCCTTTTGCATTAAAATCATCAGGTCACAGAACTGTGCAGCCAGATTTAGATCATGAAAGACGGCCAGAATGGTCAAACCGCCCTCCCTGTTCATGCGCTGCAGAAGGCTTAAAATCTCCACCTGCTGGTTGATGTCCAGGTGGGAAGTGGGCTCGTCCAGGAGAATCAACTCCGGTTCCTGGGCCAGGGCCTTGGCTATGATTACCCTCTGCCTCTCGCCGCCGCTGATGGCCGTAACCTGCCGGCCGGCCAGGTGCCTGGTATTGGTCAGGTCCATGGACCGGCCGGTTATCTCATAATCCCTTTTACCTTCCGCCTGAAAGCGCCCCAGGTGGGGGGAGCGGCCCATCATAATTATTTCTTCCACCGTAAAGGGGAAATTGACGGCTGTTTCCTGGGGTACCACGGCCATTTTCCTGGCCGCTTCCCGGGGGCTCATTTTATACAGGCTCTCTCCCTCCAGCAGGACTGTTCCCCGGACAGGCTTCAGGGCGCGGCTGATACACCTCAAAAGCGTCGACTTGCCCGAGCCGTTGGGTCCGATAATTCCAGCAAAACATCCCTGCTTAATAGAAAAGGCCATGCCGTCGATAACCTTGACCGCGCCGTAGGAGCATTCAACACCCAGAACGTCTAAATAAAACGGCACAATAAACCCTCCCCCGGCCCGTAATATACCTTCACCAAAAATTTAAAAGCACTTGTTCCCCGTATCCGTCAATTACCACTCCGGTTATCCCGGTATTGCTAAAACTGCACCTTCGGACCCCCTGCTTAAAAACCCGGCTCCTTCTTTTTTCTGAGCAAATAGATGAAAAAAGGGCCGCCGCAAAGGGCCGTAATGACACCTACCGGTATTTCCCCGGGGGCTGCCGCCACCCGGGCCAGGGTGTCCGCCGCTGTAAGGAAGATAGCCCCTGCGAGGGTCGCCGCAGGAAGCAGCACCCTGTGGTCCGGTCCTACCACAAGCCGCACGGCATGGGGGATAATCAGACCCACAAAGCCGATAACTCCGCTGACGGCTACTGCAGCCGCAGCGGTCAGGGTAGCGGCCCCTAAAAGCACCTGCTTCAACCGCTCCACATCGACGCCCAGGTGCTGGGCCGGCTCGTCCCCCAGCAGCATCACATTCAGTTTTCGGACGTTCAGGAGCATGACGGCCAGGCCTGCTACAATGTAGGGCAGCAAAACTAAAACGTGGTCCCAGCCCCGGCCGGCCAGCCCTCCCATCAGCCAGAAGACAACCTGATGGATGTTTTGACCGCTGGTGATCATGAAATAAGAGGTCACGGCTGAGAGAAAGGAACCCACGGCAATGCCGGCCAGGATCAGTGTCGACACCGGTGTCCGGCCCCCCACCCTGGCCACATTGTACACTGTAATGGCAGTGGCCACGGCGCCGGCAAAGGCTGTCAGGGGCAGCGCAAAAACACCCAGGGTGTGCATGCCCAGACCAAAAAGCATGGCTGCGGTGGCCCCCAGGGCGGCCCCAGAGGAAATGCCCAGGATATAGGGATCCGCCATGGGATTCTGCAGGAGACCCTGCAGGACCACGCCGGATGAGGCCAGCCCTGCCCCCACCAGAACAGCCAGAACCACCCTGGCCAGTCTCATCTGAAAAATAATAGTTTCGTGACTCTCGGGCCAGTCCCCCGGCGGAACCATACTGCCCACCCAGGGGAGCTTCCGCACCAGCATTACCATTACATCCAGGGGACTGATCTGCGCCGGGCCGATGGTTGAACAGACAACTACCGCCAGCCCCAGCACACCGAAGAGCATGGCGTTGATCATTCGCCAGCGCCAGACCCGCCTTTGAGGGTTCAAAAAGCAGACCTCCTTTAGTACTTCCATGGGAACCCCCACAGGATCAACCGGCGCAATCTTATTTTACCGGCGCCTTTGTCAGCGCCCTCGCCGCCGCCGTCCCGGCTTGTTCCCGGCGCTGAACAGCGCCGCTTCCTAACCTTTTATCCTGCTCATTCTTCTAACCGTTATTAACCTTGTTTCCTGCCGGGTCTATTCAACAAACAACCCGGGATGAAGGTATCCGGCAATCTGTTCCAACCCCTCAACAACCCGGGGACCAGCCCGGACCACCAGGTTTTGGTCCTCGATGTAACCGATGCGGTCCTGCTTGATGGCGGCGACATCTTCCCAGCCCTTGCGCGTCTTGAGCTGCTCCACCGTCTGGGTGGATTCGCCGTGGTGGGAGAAAATAATTACCTGGGGATTTCTGGCAAGCACCATCTCGGGGCTGTAGGTAAACCAGTCCTGGTTCACATCACCGGCAATGTTCCTGCCGCCGGCTGCAACAATGAGGCTGTTTAAATAACTTTTGGCGCCGCCCGTGGTCAGAGGATCTGGCCAGACCTCAAAGAAAACCGTAGGCTTTTCTGCTTCGGAAAGGTTGGCCACCCGGGCCGCAACTTGATCAATCCGATGCTGCATGCTGCCGGTCAGGCTTTCCGCTGCTTCCACAGCTCCGGTAAGGCGCCCCACCAGCCGTATTTTTTCCAGGGTGCTGACTAGATCCGGCGATTCCAGGGCCACCACCGTCAGCCCTGCTTCCTCAAACTGGCGAATGAAGTCTTTCTGGATAACCCCGGCCAGGACCAGGTCCGGCTGGGCAGCCACCACTAATTCCGCGTTGGGGGTAGCAAATCCTCCAACCTTCGGCCTCGTCAGGGCCTCAGCGGGGTAGTCGCAAAACTCGGTCACTCCTACCACCCGGTCCCCCAGGCCAAGGGCAAACAAGATCTCTGTTTGAGCCGGGACCAGGGAAACAATCCGGCCGGGCTCCCGGCTGACGGTTACCTGCCTGTCCAGGTCATCCTTTATGGTCAGGGGGAAACCGCTGCCGCCCCCCGCATCCGGGGCAGCTTGTCCGCAGCCCTGAGACAGCAGAGCAAGGGAGAACAGCAGGAGAATATAAACAACCACAGTTTTGCCTGCAAAAACCCGGCTCTCTTTTCGGTTCATCTTTAGCGGCACTCCTTTTCGCAATGTTTAGACTTATTGTGAAGTTTCTCCACAAAACCCGCTTTTTCCTACCCCAGAGCCGAATTCTTTTGCCACTCCAGGTATCTTTCCAGGGTCCTCCTTAAGGCATGGCGTACTCCAAGGGCCAGCAGGTAACCCGGGAGGGCCCCCGGACCGGCATAGGGGTAAAGAGGCGGACGGTCCGGCGCCGCAATGATCAGCGCGTCGGTGTTCGTGCCGGTTGCCTGGACACCGGTATCCGGACAGAGTATTTGCATTTCACGCAGCGTCTGAGCCTTGGCCTCGGTGGCTGTCTGGACTGCGTTGATCACAGCCCCGGCAGACAGGGCATGGGCGTAAAAAGCCATGATATTGATTGTCCCCGGCGGGCTGCCGTCGCCTTCCAGGGAACAGCAGGGCGTGATTCCTGCTGCACAGGCATTATTAACGCCGGCCGTAACAATCACGGTCACGCGGCTGTCCCGCCGGGTCAGGCGGATCCAGCCAGCGTCGCCGACCCTGGCCCCGGTCATCAGCCCCGCCCAGTCCCCACTGTCCGCACCACCGTATTCCTGGAAACCCGCCTCCAGAAAAAAAGCCATTTCCGCTTCCGGCCGGGCCTCATTGTAGCTCAGGTCCACCTGCCGGTTAAGGAAATAACGCCTTCTTCCCAGACCGCCCCCGGTCACCCCGGAACAAACCGCAAACCAGTGCTCTGCAGCGGCTACAAAGATATGATCAGGCCTCAAGACAGCCTTCAGTCCTTCTTCCAGGTCCAGCCACTGCCCCGGCCCGGGTTCTATGTACTCGATAAGGGTCCGGTCTTCTGCTGACATCACTCACACTCCCCCTTCCTTATATTCTACTTAAATAAAATATAAAGAGTGGTCTTTCTTAAGATCCACTCTTCCCAATTAATCACTCAGTCCCATAGTGAATAGATTCAAGGCCTCCGGCGGGGAAAGATCCCGCCGCGAATGGAACGGATGTCGGAAACACTGAAAAACGTCTCCGGCACCACTTGATTCAAGATATTTATCAGGCTACCCAAATACTTCCTCCTGGTGGTAACAATCAGCACATCCCTGGGTCCTGAACGGCCCTCACCAGGGATTTTGGTGACACCGAAGCTGCCCTCCCGGAGCAAAGCAGCCAGTTCATCACAACGCGGCTTCACCGGAAAAACATGAACAACAACATAACCCAGGGCCATTTTCTCTTCGATATAAACTCCCACAAGGTTGCCGGTGGCAAAACCGCCGGCGTAGGCTATGACCTTGAGCGGGTCCGTTAAACCGCCGTATAAAACCGAGCCCAGGGCAACCACGAAAATAGCGACCTCAATAAAGCCAATAGCGGCTGCGGGCAGAGCATAGCCCCGGGTAAGCATAAGCAACCGGAAAACATCAAGGGACACATCAGCAACCCGGGCAAAAAAGATAAAAAAGTAACCATAAACCGGGTTTGAAATAAGTGTCTCCAGCATTGCTACCTCCAGAAATAATTATACCGCACCATATTTCTTAAGGCCTTCCAGGATTCCTGAGGCATAATAGGACTTGGAAAAGTAGACTTCCCTGGTTTTAAATTTAAGAGCGTTTTTTAATTCCGGACGGGCATTGCCTACAACAATACCCTTAAACCCTTTAATGAACATGGACAGGTCCTTCCCGCTGTCACCACAGACGAAAGTTTGTTCCTTGCTAATCTGACAGCGTTCCTGGACGTAACACAGGGCCCGCCCTTTGCCCGCGCAGGCTGGAATTAAATCAATCGCGTCCGGGGAAACGGGCACAATTTTCACCGGCAGGCCCGAGTTGTCAACAGCCTTATGCAACTTCAACAAAGTGTTTTTATAGATCATCCTGTCCATATTCAACGAAAGCCGGAATCTTGACCGCATTTCCCGTACCTGCAGCCCTTCCAGACCCTGGACCAGGTTTTGTGCCTTTGCGGCGTCCCAGGCTGAACGCATTTTTTGCTCCCAGCCCTGATCCAGACCAAAATGAGGCGCAATGTATATTTCTGTTCCCATGTCCGTAATCAACAGGTCCGGGTAAAGAAGGTTTTCTTTGGTGATTAACTGCCAGGCAGACGCAAAAACTCTGCCCGTGATATACACCAGCAGAAAATTATTCATGTTTTTAATCATGTGGCGATTAAAGTCATAGACCGCTGTACGGCTTCCCACTAGGGTCCCGTCCAGATCCGTCGCCAGAATGGATTTCGGTTTTTTACCATGGGCATGTTTGATCATCCGCTCACCTCGCTGCCAGTATTTCAATATACACATTATATTCTTTTTTTAAATAAGTTCTGAAATTGGGGAAACCAGCAAAGCCGCGGCGCATCCCCGGCCAGGGCGACTTTCCAAGCAATTTTCAGGTTCTTGACAACCACTTAACCACCGGCCAATGTTTCCATAAAACGGGCGTAAAGCAGCCGCACCGGGTTAAGCAAACAGGCAAGGTAACAAACTGCTAGTCAAAGAGTTTGCTCACGGAAAGATCCTCGTGGATGCGAATGATGGCCTCGCCAAGGAGGGGCGCCACCGAAAGAATCTTGATCTTGTCAATCATTTTCTCCTGGGGGACCGGAATGGTGTTGGTCACAATCACTTCTTTTATCGGCGCTTCATTCAAACGCTGGACGGCCGGACCGGACAGGACGGGATGGGTACAGGCCACGTAGATCTCATTGGCCCCCCATTGCTTCAAGGCCTCGGCTCCCTTGGTAATGGTTCCGGCTGTGTCGATGATGTCGTCCACCATAATTACGTTCTTGCCCTGAATTCCGCCAATAATGCTGGATACCTCCGCAACATTGGGCTCAGGGCGCCGTTTGTCGATGACGGCAATGGTTGCGCCAATGCGCTCGGCCAGGTCCCTGGCCCGGGTGACCCCGCCCAGGTCGGGCGATACCACCACAACGTTTTCCAGCCCGATCTGCAGGATATATTCGGCCAGAATGGGCACGCCCGGCAGGTGGTCTACAGGAATATCAAAAAAGCCCTGGATCTGTCCGGCATGAAGATCCATACAGAGAACGCGCCGGGCGCCGCTTGCGACAAGGATGTTGGCCACAAGCTTGGCCGTTATTGGATCCCGTGCCCTGGTTTTCCGGTCCTGCCTGGCATAACCGTAATAAGGCAGGACGGCGGTGATGCGCCTGGCGGAAGCACGTCGTACAGCGTCAATCATGATCAGGAGTTCCACAAGGTTTTCGTTAATAGGAGAGCAGGTGGGCTGGATAATAAAGACATCGGCGCCCCTGACGCTCTCATTAATTTTAATGTTAATCTCTCCGTCACAAAAGCGCGTACTCCTGGCATCCCCCACCGGAACGCCCAGATACTGGGCAATTTCCTCCGCCAGCCCGGCGTTTGCGTTACCTGTGAAAATCTTCAATTTTTTATAGCGCGATGACATTTTCCTGACTACCTCCAAAATTTCTTGTCCGCAAATTATTTTTTCTTCTTCCGCTGGGCCCAGTCCGGTACAACCTTCTGGCTTGCCCTTTCTACAGCCAGGGCACCCGCAGGAACATCCCTGGTAATGGTTGAACCGGCTCCGGTAACCGCCCCGGCGCCAATTTCAACCGGCGCCACCAGGTTGGTGTTGCTCCCGATAAAAGCGCCGTCGCCGATACGGGTGGGCCATTTCTTGTAACCATCGTAGTTACAGGTAATTGTGCCTGCCCCGATATTGATATTTGCGCCAAGGGTGGCATCCCCTACGTAACTGAGATGGGGTACTTTGCTTCCCTTCCCGATCAGGGATTTTTTTATTTCCACAAAGTCGCCGACCTTAACTCCCTTTTCCAGCCTGGTTTCCGGGCGCAGATAGGAAAAAGGTCCGATAGCGCAGTCATCTCCGATCAGGCTGCCTAGAACAATAGAATTCTGGATAGTAACACCACTGCCTACAGTGGTGTTGACCAGATGCGAACCTGGGCCAATCACGCAGTCTTCGCCGATGACCGTACGTCCTTCAAGCAAGGTAAAGGGATAAATAATCGTGTCCCGCCCCACCACGACCCCACGGTCCACAAAGGTAGACGCCGGGTCCACCACAGTAACTCCTGACTCCATTAAATTTCTCAGAACCCTGCGGCGCATGACTTGTTCCACTTCGGCCAACTGCACACGATCGTTAATCCCGGTAAATTCCACGGAATCCTTCGAAAGTACGGCGTTGACCGTTCTGCCGCCCCCGGCATACATTTCAATAACATCCGTCAGATAATACTCTCCCTGGGTATTGACCGGTGCAATCCGTCCCAGGGCATCAAAGAGGCCATCCACCTCAAAGCAATAAATCCCGGTATTGACTTCCCGGATCTTCTTTTCTTCCGGGGTAGCATCTTTATGCTCAACTATTTTACAAACACCGCCCCGGTCATTGCGAATAACCCTGCCGTAGCCCGAAGGGTCCTCCATTTCTGTGGTCAGCACGGTTGCTGCGGCGCCTGAGGACCGGTGGTTTTGGACCAAAAGGGAGAGCGTGTCAGCTTCAATCAAGGGTGTATCCCCGCAAAGGACCAGGAGCTGACCCCGGAAGTCCTTCAAATGTGGGCCGGCCTGGAGCAAGGCGTGGGCTGTTCCCAGTTGTTCAGCCTGCAGGGCAACCCGGACCCGTCCTTCCACCTCACGGGCAACCTGCTCCGCTCCATGTCCCACCACAACCACTGTTTGCTCCACACCGGCAGCAGTTACAGCGTTTATGACCCAGGACAGCATTGATTGGCCGCAGAGAGTATGCAGTACTTTGGGGAGTTTTGATTTCATCCGGGTTCCTTTACCCGCGGCAAGAATCACCGCCGCCAGTTTCATCCGGCGACCTCCTTTTTAGTTAAGAATTTGTGCTTAGCAAAATCCCCTGAAAAAATAGCGTTTACAGTCTGAATTCATATTATTACCTTATTCAACATAAACCTTTAATATCCTTTGTCCGGATATAAAAAGAGAGCTTTAAGCTCTCCATTAATGTATATTTTAATCTATATGGCCATTGAATAGGCCTGTAAGACTGCCGATTGAATCAACTCCCTGGCCGACGTATTGATGGGGTGCGCAATATCGCGAAACTCTCCATCCGGTGTCTTTCTGCTGGGCATTGCCACAAACAAACCGTTCTGTCCCTCTACCACCTTGACATCGTGAATTACAAAAGAATCATCCAGGGTTACCGAAACAATTGCCTTCATTTTTCCCTCAGCTAATACTTTGCGCACTCTCACGTCGGTAACTATCACGAAAATCACCACCTTCCCCTGCTTGTTACCGTCTTGATTATTAGTTAGTTTCTGCATCAGATGGCAAATTCCTTCTTATTTCCAAATATTTTAGAAATTAATTCCTGATGGTTGAATTTCCGGTAGTACCCTGCAAAGACCAGGTATTTCAACAACCTTTTAGTTATTTTTGCGTTTTTCCGTTTGTTGAGAACAACCCCGTCTACTTCTACGGTTTTAGCCGCCCCATTATTTTTCAGCATAAAACTCCATTTTACCGGCTATCACCGGGATAGAACAGACCCGGGGCGTAGGCAGGGCCGGATCCGGCCGGGGCGGGCTGTTGTAAATCCCGCCCGGCGCAGGGGCTCCAGCTTATACACCCTTCACCTCACTCAATACGCTGACCCAATCCTCAGGTGAAACATCGCGGTACCGGCTGTTGCCAACAAAGTAATCCCGGCCGGTCAGGGCCTTTTTCTGAAGAATACCCGGTCCCCGCTCCTCTATAGCCCGGTAGATGTGCCAGATGTTTGTTAAACCCAGGTTGGTATTGACCTCTGTAATAATAATCCGGACCACCTTCGGCGCCTTGATCAATACCCGGGGCTCCACCAAGGCGGCAGCCAGGTGCCTGATTTCCGATTGGGGATCAATTACACCGCTGGTATAGTTACCCTCGAAAATATCTACCATAGTGGTCAATTTGTTTTCCATGACCACAGGCCCGACGATATCGCTTGCCTTTTTCAGGGTGGACTGATCCATGGTCAGGTAACCGCCGATGGGAACTTGAAACAGTTCTTCCAGAATGGCGGTCAACCCCTGCCTGCCCAGCCTGCTGTAGGCCTCGGAAATGGTTACAACAGCACTGTCACCAGAGCCGCACCGGACGCGGATAAAAACGGGGATGGCAACAATGCCCACCGGTTCTCCGTAATTCTGGGCACTCATAAGGGTAACAGCCTTGAGTCTTTCGTTTTCCGTCCAAAAAATGAGAATATTGTCTTTGGGATCCGGCCCGGCAGCAGCAGAAAGCGGCCAGAGGCTGACAAGCAGCCATAAAATCACCAATCTTCCTGCATAGTTCAGCAGTTTACCGGCTGGCGGCATCGAGCAAACCCCCTTTGTCTACCAGGCATATTATGGAACACCTGCCGTATTATTATTCCAGAACGACCGCCGGTCGGCCTCCGTTCTACTTATGCCATTATCATTGTCTTGTAGATCCGGTAAACCCTGCTCCTATCCACTGCCCCCAGTCTTTCAATGATCCGGTTCATCATCACATTGTTTTCTGCTATAAGGGAAAACTCGATTGTAATAACGCCCAGGTTCCGGGCTCTGCGAAAACATTCCAGAATCAGAAGCGCTTCCAGCCCCTGCAAGCGATACCGGGGAAGCACGGCCAGGACGGCAAGGCGGGCGTTGAGCTGCCCGGGCAAGCCTGAAAAGGTCCTTCTTCCTGCAGGGCGCATAGCAAGACACAGCCCGGCAGGCTGCCCGTTCATTTCAGCGATCAGGGCCAGCCGGGGGTCGAAATAACCCTTTAGTTTTTTCCAGACAGCCGTTCCCTCCGCCGGGGAGAGATCCGTGAAACCCCAGATTACGTCCATGGAACCGTTGTGAATGGCGGCAAGGATCTCCCCCTCGCCCTGGAGGTCCCCGGGATTAAAACTTCTTAGTTTGAGCTGTGGTTTTCCGGCGCAGCGTTCTGCCACCCGGACCAGTTTTTTGGGCCAGGGACTGCGCAGATCGTGGTGGTAGGCGAATAAATCAATTTCTGCCGATAATCCGCACTGCTCCAGCAGGGCCTGGTAGTAAGGGGGATTATAGGGCATACCCGGGTTGTGGTAGCCTGTAAAACCTTTCACCAGCAAACCCAGGCGTTCGTGGGGGCTAAGGTCCACGGGGCCGATCATCTTTTTAACACCCCTCTTCCCCAGCCAGTCCGCAGCCCGGCTCAAAAGGGCTGCGGCAACCCCGGGCTCGTTGATTGTTTCAAAATAACCGAAAAAACCAGTTTTATCCTGAAGGAGAGCGCCATGAACAGCGGCTGCAACCCGCCCCACGGCACGGGAGTCCTTTACCGCCAGAAAGGGTTGGGCCTGTACCCTTGCAAAAAGAAAATCCTCCTGCAGGCGGCTTAATTCGAGCACAGGAAAGGAGGGCGCCCTGTGCTGAGCCCGGTATATGTGCCCTGGAAAAACATTAAATACATGCATCTCTCTTGGCGAGGAAACCTCGATGACTTCAAGGGCCATGATCCACCCCCGGTTTTTCTACAGGTTATGCCGGAAGGCCCGGCCCTGTCACTGCAGATCAAATACCCCGGTGGGGAGTTTAAAACTAAACCGGGATTATATTCTAAATGATTACCCCCATCTCTTTATACCTCATATTTTAAGAAATAATCATTTCTCCAATAATCCAATAATAAAGAAACCGGGTGTTATCCCGGTTAACCAGACCTGCCCCGGTGCTTTGCCTTCGCCTTCCCCGCACCTCAATTTCCCGCTTTCTTTTTGAGTTCCGTGCTAAACGGTCAACTTCAATACCCACCCTTCCCAGGAACCATAAGGGAACGTCCCGGGGGAGGGGGGAAGGATACGGCACCGACAACTCCGGTCAATGCATCCGGACTACCAACGGGACTGTGTTTTTTCGCTCCAGCCCTGTTTTATAATAAAAAAGCCCCGGTTAATAAATTCCCCGGGAAGTCAACAAGTTCTTTAAGCGATGTTTTGGAGCTTAACGGACACCCATGGCTTTATAGGCCAGCTCAAGATCATTGGGCTTGTCAATATCAACGCCTACCTCCGGATATTTCGAGATCACCACGACCCCCTTAATCATGCCCAGCAGTTGGGATACCTTTCTTTCGGCCTCTGCCAGGGTCAGCAAGCGCAGGAGGAATTTGATGACGAAACCCACGCCCAAAAGGCGGCACAAACCCAGGGGGCTTTTCCGCAGGCGGATAATTTTTTGGCCGTTTTCAAGACATTTCTGAAAAACATCCGGGTTTAATAAAAACATGTTCCCCCCGGTAAAAACACCTTCCTTCAGACTCACGTATGTGCGTCTGGTGGAGGGATACTTTATTTCCACCTCATCTTTGGATATGATGGGGTAATATAAATCACCCGACATATCTCCGCACAAATCCAGAAAGTTTTCGACAGCCCGGGGTGTAAGCATTGGAATGTCCGAAGTCACCAGCAGGACCCTCCGCTCCCCGGACAGGTGCTTCAAACCCACCTCAATATTCTCCATGATCCCTCCGGCTGAGTCCGCCACAGATACCCTTTCGCCCGCCAGGAGCGGGGTTAAATCCGCGGCGGGTCCGATAACCAGCACCCGCCTGATCCCGCGGGCTTGCAAGAGCGCCTCCACAACATATTCAACCATGCTTTTTGAGCCAACCGGTATTAAGGCCTCATAACGGACGGAGCTGCAGTCCTTCAGCGGGCCGTCGTTACTGCTCCCGGCCAAAACAACGGCGTCTACCATTAAGATTCTTCCTCTCTAAGGGCATTCAACAAACTCTGCTCCGCGTTCTCAATATGTTCGGTGGCCAGGGCATGGGCCAATTCTACATTGCGGTCCGAAATTGCCTCTACTATTTTTTTGTGTTCGTCAAGGGCAATTTTGGTCCGGCCCGGTTGGGATAACGAAGTCATCCTGAAACGGTGGATCTGTTCCTGCAGATGGGTAATTATCTGGACCAGCCGCTGGTTGCGGGAGGCCTGGTAAACCAGGTTGTGGAAGGAGGAGTCTCCCTCGACAATCACGTCAAGGTCATCATCTGCATTAACATTGATTTTGAGGAGGGACATTTCCAGCTGGTCCATCTCCTCGCTGGTAATCCGCTCCGCCGCAAGTGCAGCGGCAAGGCCCTCCAGGGCCGCCCTGACCTCAAAAACATCAACAATATCCTTTACGGAAATACCGGCTACATAGGCTCCCTTGCGGGGAACCATGACCACAAAACCTTCCAGTTCGAGCTTGCGGATGGCCTCCCGTACCGGGGTCCGGCTGACGCCCATTTCCTCCGCCAGCTGAATTTCCATTAAGCGCTCTCCCGGTTTAAGCCGGCCCAGGATAATAGCTTCCCGGAGGGACTCAAAAACCATCTCCCGCAGGGGCTTGTAATTATCAAGTTTAATAGGCACCAGTCTGGGGTGCTCCATATCAGTCCCCCCTTTATTTTTTAACCTTATTACAATCAGGTCCACTATTATTTTAACGCCGCTCGCAGATAAGCGCAAGAACGTTCATTTTCAAGCTGAATTCCAGGTTTGGGTAATCAGTACCTGCTCCCTGCCAAGTTTTCGATAACGGCCCGCCACGGTACGGGCATCCTGCAAATTCCGGGTCAGACCGAAAACGGTGGGACCGCTGCCGCTCATTAGAGCGCCCAGGGCTCCTGCCTCCAAAAGCTTTTCCTTAATTGCAGCAACCTCCGGGTGCATGGCAAAGGTGACCGTCTCCAGGGCATTATACAGGCGCCGGGCTATAGCGCCGGGGTCCCTGCTTTCGATTGCTTCCACCATATTCCTGCAGTGCGGCCTTTTTTCAAGCTTGCCGGGTGAATAGGCACGGTAGACCGAGGCTGTAGACACGCCAAAGGGCGGCTTGACCAGAACCAGTCCCAGAGAAGTACAGGGCGGAAGGCTTTCCAGTTTTTCGCCCCTGCCCCGGGCCAGGGCTGTTCCTTCCATCAGGCAGAAGGGCACATCGGACCCGAGTTGCTCTCCCAGCGTCATCAACTCCCGCAGTGTAAGTCCAAGTCCCCAGATTTTATTCAAACCTGTCAGGGTAGCTGCGGCGTCCGCCGATCCGCCGCCCAGACCGGCGGCCACAGGAATGGCTTTCTTGAGGCGAATCTCAACTCCGGTCCGGATCCCGCCGTAGGTGCTGATACATTTCGCCGCCCGGTAGACCAGATTATCCTCGCCGGCCGGGACGTCCCCGTTTTCCACCAGAATGGTTATCCCTTCAGGAACGGGAGTGAACTCCAGGCAGTCGTGGAGTTCGATGCTCTGCATCACCATCTCCACTTCGTGATAACCGTCCGGCCTTTTTTCAAACACATCCAGAGTCAAATTGATCTTTGCCCGGGCTTCGACTATCATTGCCACTTCAACCAGCCACCGCCTTTCCCGTTATAGTTTGCCGTTTAAGATAAAAATTCCTCCAAAAAAGAAAGGCGAGGGATTATTTATTTCCCTGCACTATTCAACCTTTCCCTTCCAAATATTCCTGTTTTAATATTATCAGACAGGCCGGTGAACTAATCTCTCAAGGTAAAATTCCCAGGGCCAGGAGACCCGCTGCCGCCGCCAGGGCGTCATCCAGTTCACTCAGGTCCGCCGGGCTGCCGCCGCCGGCATCTGCAATAATCCTGACGCCACAGCCGCTGGCAGCCAGGATCTTCCCATCCTGCACAAAAACAGCCAGGCCGCCCGCTCCCAGGTGCCGCCTGACCAACATATTATCGGAGGCGGAACTGTAATAAATAACGATTCCGTCTTGTTCTCCGGAACTGTTCTTAAACCGCCGCCCGTCGGCGTTGACCACCCTGTACCCGGCCCTTAAGGCCGCTTCTATAGCCATGTCCTTCAAGCCGGCCAGGCCAGGTACAGGATCCTTCTGCTGCTCCTGCACATTTGGATTATAGATGGATTCTCGCACAGTTTTTTCAACCCGGGAAAAAATGCTGTCCCGAAAGTTTATCCGGCCGGGCCAAGACATCAGCGATCCCCCGCTTTTCAAGCCTTCTAAAAAATATTATTAACCTTAATCAGGAAAAACATACAAATATTGATCAGGGCCTTTTTAAGAATTAAGCTCATAAACTAAAGGGGAACCCTTTCTAAAATTTATGAAGGAGGCTGACATGGCAGAGGCAATGACGCGCGCCTACGGCAGTTATCTGTTAATCAACCTTACCACCCGGCAGCTTTCTCATCTGGAGGGAAACAAGACTATCCGGACATATCCCGTCGGTGTGGGGAAACCATCAACACCGACGCCTACGGGCAGCTTCACCGTTATCGTCAAAATTATTAATCCCGGAGGTGTTCTGGGTACACGCTGGATGGGGCTATCTGTCCCTGGTGGAAACTACGGCATCCACGGCACAAACAATCCTCCGTCCATCGGCGGTTATGTTTCCAACGGATGTATCCGCATGTACAATCACGACGTTGAAGAGCTTTTTCCCAGGGTATCCATCGGAACCCCGGTGGAAATAATCTCCGGAAAGGGCGAAACGGGCCTTAAAAACAATCCGGCTCCAAAACTGGAAAAGCTCCCGACCGGCTCCCAGGACGGCACCCGTAAACATACTGTCCAGCCCGGTGAAAGCCTGTGGAAAATTGCCGAAAAGTACAAGGTTAACCTGGATGCAATCATCCAGGCCAACCGTCTATCCAACCCGGACCTGATCTATCCCGGACAGAGCATTATCATTCCCAGGAAGAACTCGCGGGGATAAGAATAAGCCGGCGACGCCCGCGGCAGCATCTTTTTGGTCTACCGTTCCCCCCCGTCTAATAAGATCGATTAAGACAACACCGGTTAAAGGCGGGTGGGACATTGGGAAGTATTATCCTGCTGGGGTTAGTCGCCGGACTGGGAACATGCCTGGGAGCGCTGCTGGTGATCGCCTGCGGCAGCCTGCGCCCCGGCGCCGTTTCTCTCATGCTGGGACTTGCTTCGGGCATTATGGTTGCCGTTATCCTCTGCGACCTGCTCCCCTCCTCCCTGGAGTACGGAAACCCCCTGATGGCCCTCAAAGGGTTCCTGGGAGGCACCCTCCTGATGGCCGCCCTGGATCTGCTTTTAAATTTATTGTCGCCCGCTGCCCGGCCGGGCAGGGATTACCTGAAGATGGGCTATCTGATCGCCCTGGGTATAGCCCTGCATGACCTTCCGGAGGGCTTTGCCATTGCCGCGGGCTTCGCAGCTGCGGAAAAGCTGGGGCCCATTTTGGTCATCGCCATCGGCCTCCACAATATACCCGAGGGCATGGCAACCGCCGCTCCCTTAAGGTACGGCGGCTGCAGCGGAGCACGGGTGCTGGCAATCAATATGCTGATCAGTCTGGTTACCCCTCTGGGCACTTTCATCGGACTGGTTCTGGTGGAAGCTTCCCGCACTTTTATCGGTTTACTTCTGGCCTTTGCCGCCGGCGCCATGACCTACATCGTGCTGGGAGAACTGGCCCCGGAATCACGCCGGGGCAGCAAGCCCCTGGCCCACCTGGGCATGCTGGCCGGTTTCCTTTTAATCTTAAGCCTTGGTTTTATTGTTTAAGGCAGTGAACAAACCATCCATCCAACTAAGCTGGTATTTCCGGTTGACCCATTATTTACAACACCAGGGCCGGGAAAACCGGCACTGTTCCCGGCTCACCAGTTAATTAGATCTGGAGTAGGAAATTCATTTTTTTGTCCCTGGATCAGGCTGACCGTGGGCTTTGTTGATCTTTCTAAAAAGCCGGTTATCCCGGCCTAAAGGGTATTGAGAGGATTAAGAGGACATTGAGGTGTCTCCAGGAGCCGTCCCAGTCTCACTGCCCTCTTAATTATAATTCATAATCTTATTGTCTGAGGATCAGCCAGGCACCCCCTGCCATCATAACCGTACCCAGCAGGTTATAAATTGAGAAAGGGATCTTATTCATACCGAAGAGGCCAAAATGATCCACAAGACCGGCC
>Ga0123335_1000289_pt1 | contig 83879 bp, 82 predicted proteins | sample BiotimSIPDNA_2_FD_89707 | JGI IMG/M metagenome (GOLD analysis project Ga0123335, IMG submission 89707) | Anaerobic biogas reactor microbial communites from Washington, USA - Biogas_R2 time_0 SIP DNA | ecosystem: Engineered > Bioreactor > Anaerobic > Unclassified | place: Washington, USA... | reverse complement strand
GTGAAGTTTGATTTCAAGCCCGGCTATCTTTTAAAGCTTTCCTTTTCCCTTGATGATGCGAAGAAGACAAACATCAATCAGACCGTCGAGGTGAAATGGGTCAACGGTCAGCTGGTAGGAGGCGAATTCAGGAACCAGGACCATTGGACTTCGCAGCAGCTTGGTTTTTACTTCATGTCTTAGATCCGTCAGAAGCAGAATAGAAAAGGCGGGGAGGCACGTTTATCGCCGATCGGGCTTTCCCGAATCTTTTGACGATTTTCCAGCCATTCTCCCTTCTGTGTTTTTCCTTGACGGTCGGTTCAAAAAGATTTAACCAAGGCAAATTTCAGAAAAAATACAGAACAGAGGATACAGCGACGATGCATGAGACAGAAAAATGTCCGGAGACGACTCTGAAAGCCGGGGACAGGCTTCATGGTTTTCGAGTGCTGAGGGTTGAGCAGATCAGCGATCTTCGGGTGACGGCTTACGAGATCGAGCATGAAAAAACCGGGGCAAAAGTGCTCCATCTGCACAGCACGGACAGGGAAAATCTTTTCTCCATCGGTTTCCGCACGCCGCCGAACAATTCCACCGGCGTGCCTCATATTCTGGAACATTCCGTCCTGGCTGGTTCGGAAAAGTATCCGCTCAAGGATGCCTTCAACGAACTGGTCCGGGGAACCCTGCAAACCTTCATCAATGCCTTCACATATCCGGACAAGACCATCTATCCCGTGGCCAGCCAGGTCAAGGCCGACTTTTTCAATCTCGCCCGCGTTTACACCGATCTGGTTCTTCATCCCCGCCTGCTGAAGGAGACTTTTTATCAGGAAGGCCATCATCTGGAGTTTGTCGATCCCGAGGACATCAACAGTGAGTTGACCATCTCCGGCATCGTGTACAACGAAATGAAAGGGGCCTATTCTTCGCCTGAAACGCTCATGTTCAAAGAGCTCCAGGAAAGCCTCTATCCGGATACGACGTATGCCTTCGACTCCGGGGGGAATCCCGAAAATATTCCAGCCCTGACCTACGAAGAGTTCAAAGCCTTTCACCGCCTCTATTATTCGCCGTCCAATGCCCGCTTTTTCCTCTACGGGAATATTCCGACGGCGGAGCATCTTGCCTTCCTGGAAGAGATGCTGGCCGGGTTTGACCGGACTCCGGTGAATTCTGAGGTGAGCAGCCAGCCCCGCTGGACCGCTCCATCGCGCGTCCATCAAGTTTACCCCATCGGGAGGGAAGAGCCACTGGCCGGCAAAACCTCCATCAACATGGCCTGGATGCTGACGGAAAATACCGATGACGAAACGGCCATCCTCCTGGAAGTCCTGTCGGGGATTCTGATCGGCAGCGCGGCCGCGCCGCTGCGCAAGGCGCTCATCGATTCCGGGCTGGGGGAGGATCTTTCTCCCGTCACGGGTATTGAAAGGGATTTGCGACAGCTGATGTTTGCCGTGGGCCTGCGGGGAAGCGATCCGGTGAAGGCAGAGGCCGTTGAAGCCTGCATCCTGAACACGCTGAAGGAAACGGTGAAGGAAGGGTTTGATCGGGAACTGATTGAAGGCGTTCTGCATCAGATCGAATTCCAGGGCAAGGAAATCGTCCGCAGTTCCTATCCTTACGGGATCGTACTGATGGGGCGGGCTTACCACACCTGGCTCTATGATGGCGATCCCCTTTCCGGGCTGAACTTCCCCAGGATTATTGAAAACATCCGCAAAAAATGGGCGGCCCAGCCGGATCTCTTTGAACGCCTGGCGCATACCTGGCTGCTCGATAATCCTCACTGCGTGCTGGCTGTTCTGGAGCCCAGCCGGACGGTTGCCGAGGAGCAGGAGGCTGAATTCCGGGAAAAAATGGCCGTCATGAAAGCCGGCCTGTCCGATCGGAAGCTGGAAGAAATTGGGGACAACGCGCGGAGTCTCCGTGAGTTCCAGAGCGAGCCGGACACTCCGGAGGCGGCGGCTTCCCTGCCCAAGCTCAAGGTGGCCGATCTGGAGCGGGGCATTGAAACAATCCCCACAGAAAAAAGTTCCCTTGAAGGCGTCCCCGCCCTGCTTCACGATCTCTTCACCAACGGGATCGCCTATGCAGAACTGGCCTTCGACATTTCCGCGATCCCCGAGGAGCTTCAGCCTTATCTGCCCCTGCTGGGCAAGATCACGAACAACATGGGGGCGGCTGGTTTTTCCTATGAGGAGATGGCCAAGCGGATCACGCTGAAGACCGGTGGCGTCGGCTGTTCCCTGAGCACCGGGATGACGGCCGACGGCCGGGGCTCCTGGCAGCGGATGATTTTCGGTGTTTGCGCTCTTCACCGGAATGTGCCGGACGCGATCGGTATAATGAGGGATCTGCTGACAGCCGGTGATCTCAGTCATGAAACCCGGATGCGCGATCTGCTTGCGGAGAAGAAGAATGGTCTCCATGCCGCCGTTGTGCCATCCGGCCATGCCTTCGCCCGGATGGCGGCGGGAGCGGGCCTTTCCCTGCCGGCCTGGCGTGATGAACAATGGCACGGCCGCACGCAGCTTCGTTTTGTCAGCCGCATGGCGGAAGAATTTCACGACAAGCCCTCGGAACTCCAGGAAAAGCTGGCCTGTCTCCGGTCCCTGGTTTTCTGTCGCGACAGATTGCTGATCAATCTGACGGGGGATGAGGAAGGGCTTTCTATGCTGAGCGAACACATCAAACCCCTCGTCAATCGCCTGACAACAGGCGTCAAGGAGCAACCCGGAAACCTCCGTGGGAAAAAGTCGGTTTATGCCGGCATCACGATCCCCGCGCAGGTGTCTTACGTCGCCCGGGTCATGACCGCCCCGAACTTCAAGCATCCCCTTTCACCAGTCCTGCTTGTACTGGCTCGTCACCTGTCCAATGGCTATCTTTACAAGCATATCCGGGTTCAGGGGGGCGCTTACGGGGGGATGTGCCTGTTCGATCCCGCAGGCGGTCTGTTTTCCTTCCTGTCTTATCGGGATCCCCGCATCGTGGAGACCCTGGAGATTTATCAGGAGGCCATGGCCTTCATTACCGAGAGAAAACTGGCGCCGGAAGAAATGGAAAAAGCGATTATCGGCACAATAGGCGGACTGGACAGACCCCTGGATCCGTCCAGTCGGGGAACGGTGGCCATGATGCGTGAACTGGCCGGTATAACCGACGACGATCGCCGGAGATTCCGGGAGGCCATTCTGGATGCGTCAACGGGCAGCCTGCAGGAAGCCGCGATCGAGTATTTCGGAAGGATGAAGAAGGAAGAGGGCGTTGCCGTTTATGCCTCGGAGGATTCCCTGTCCGCTGCCAATGCGCGCCTTCCACGGAAACTGGATATTGAGCCGCTCGTTTAGAGAGTTGTCGAAGAAGGAGGTCAATGAGATGAAACGATTCGCGATGATCATCTGGAGTGTTGCCCTGGTGGGTCTTTTTATCGTTCTGCAAGGCTGCGTGACGCTATCTTACAGAAACTTCGGCCGGTTTTCTCCGGATCGGGGCGCGACGGAAGCTTTTGAACGTTATCAGGTAAACCCGGGCATGAACTATTACATGAGTGGTTCCGATGTCCATCCCAACGCCCTTCTGGGGCTGGACAAGCGCTATATGCTGGAATCCACGCTGTGGAAAAGAGTCGAGATGACCCCCGACCGCCTGAAGGAACTCGTTACCGGCATGAAGGCGAGAACGTCGATGGTAGGGCAGAGTCTTCACGGTTTTGTCCTGTTTGACCCGCAGGGTGACGTTCTGGGGATCTGGTATTCCATCCTGTCAGCCACAACGGCCTTCCATATGAAGGAAGATAACCGGGTGATCATCTATACCCCGGATCTGAATACCTATGACAAGTTCGAAGATAAAGAATGGGGACTGGGCCTCTGAAAGGGAAGAATCAGGGGAAGTGTGAGGAAAATCCCCAAAGACCGGTGAAAATCACCGGTCTTTTTTGTTTTTGACGGATTTAATGGAGAATTGGAAAAAGAGTTGAGAAGGTTTAATTAATTTTTCGTGAAATATAACTATCTGTAATTATTGTCTGTTAATAAATATTTTATCTTAAATTCAGGATAAAATTGTAATCGTGGCATTTTTATTGCTCTTAAGGCAAGCCGTATTGATTAGATTTGTTTTAATAATATTTGATGAACCATTGAACAGGATCAGGGGGGTGGTGCCAGGGTACGAAAGACAGATGATATAAATAAGCTGTTCAGCAATATAAATAAAAAATCATTTTAAAAAGAAAAGGAGATTGGATTCATGTTGAGAAAGTTGAATAAGAAAAGAGGCCAGAAAGGTTTCACATTGATCGAACTCATGATCGTCATCGCGATCATCGGCATCCTGGCGGCCATCGCCATCCCGCAGTTTCAGCAGTACAGGACAAGAGGCTACAATACCGCAGCGAAAGCAGATGCCAAGAATGCCTATACGGCTGCCCAGGCTTATTTCAGCGATCACCCATCTGTTACAATTTCATCAATTACTGATTTGGCGAATTACGGATTCAAGGCAAGCGCAGATGTAACCACAACGGCTGCTGGTGATATGGACGGTCTCGCTATAACCGCCAAACATAGTGCAAGTGATACTACATATCAGGTAGATAGCCAAGGCACTATTACCCCATAATAATAAACCGATATTTATTTTTTCGAAGGGGCATGGAAGACTTTTCCTTGCCCCTTTTTTAGTGTGCCAGCTTGAGTTTGCTAGTGCAGTTATGTCTTGATCTAACTTCGGTTATCATAACGAACACAGCGTGGTTAAATGGTGTCGATTAAACATGGGGACTTGGTGTAAATCCGTAAGCTGATTGATAAGAACCAGATAGAAGGTCCTTTCGATTGGGGCAAGGGATTTAAAATTCCGTAATTATTAGTATTTATCAAGATGAAATGAATGATAAATTTAATTTTTTAGATAGTTCTGAAATATCAAAAAATAGAATTATTAAAATTCTACTATTCACTGCCATCGTATGTTTTTTAATTTTTTTGATTTTATTGAGTTCTGTGCCACCAACCGCACGGGATGCTTTGATTCATCATCTCGCTCTTCCGAAGCTATGGCTAATGCAGGGTAAATTTTTACATATTCCATGGGCGGAATTCTCTTACTATCCAATGAACATTGAACTGCTTTATAGCATTCCGCTTTATTTCCATAATGATATTATTCCCAGTTATATTCATTTACTATTCGGCTGTTGCACAGGCTTACTTATCTATTTACATTTGCGGGTGAAAATCGGCGAACTCTGGGGACTGCTGGGAGGACTGATTTTTATCAGTACGCCAATTATCATCCGTCTTACAACAACGGCTTATATTGATCTTGGAATGACTTTTTTCCTCACCGGAAGTCTGTTGGCATTTATAAAATGGCGAGAAACTCAAATTAAAGAAGGGAAATGGTTTTATTGTTCTGCTCTTTGTATGGGGCTTGCCTTGGGTTCCAAGTATAATGCACTGATTGCCTTTTTCTTTCTGACTATGATTGTTGCGTTTATCTATGCCAGAGATACAGGAAGTCAGTGGAAGGCATTAAAATACGGGATGATATTTTGTGCGATCAGCCTGCTCTTCGCTTTGCCGTGGTATATGATGAATTATGTTACGACAGGGAATCCAATATATCCATTGTTTGATGGAATATTTAGAGCTTATCATAATACTTCAGATTTTAAGGGACAAATCCTAAATTCTATCCGGGACAATGCAACTCATGGCCTCTTTCAAACAAGATTTCTCCACTATGGAGAAGGTTTCTGGGAAACAGTTCTGATCCCACTAAGAATATTTTTTCAGGGTAGAGATAATTCACCTCAATATTTCGACGGAGTTTTGAATCCAATTCTTATTGTTTTTTTACCTTTCTCGTTTATAAATCAACAGTTTCGTAAAGAGACTGTTTTATTTTCGATCTTTGCAGGGTTTTTTATCATTGTTGCTTTATTTACTGAGGCAATAAGGACCCGTTACATTCTACCTGTGGTGCCTTTCCTGGTGATAATGTGTGCGTATGGTATGAGGAATCTTCTGAGCCTCGAGTGGAACAGGTCTTTCCCTCTTGAGTATATATCGAAGATTACTGTTTATTCTGTTCTGATACTATGTCTCGCAATGAATGCAATCTACCTGAAAAATTATTTCAAATCAGTTGATCCGATGCCCTATATATTGAATCAGGAGACAAGAGATCAGTATTTATCCTGTCGTCTGGGAAACTATCTGTCAATCAAATATGTTAATGCTAATTTAGCTGACGATGCCTGTGTTCGTTTCATTTTTATGGGCAGAAGAGGATATTACCTTGATCGTCCTTACATTCATGACCGTAATTTTGGTATGTCGGTAATTGATGAAATGGTCAAGGCATCGGTTAATGGTGATTCATTAAAAGGATATTTTAAAAGACAGAACTATTCACATTTAATGATACGTATGGATTTGTTCGAGCAATATCTGATAAATAATTTTTCAGAATTGCAGATCAGTAAATTTTCGAGATCATTTAATAATGATACATTTTTGCTGTATAAGGCTAATGGATATGCAGTTTATAAAATTAGGTAACAAGACTGGAGTGATAACTAATTTTGACTATCCGTTTAATTCCATGTTTAACAAAAAATCATAGAAGAGAGGTGTGAAATGGAGTTGACCAGAAAGGGTAACAAGGGGTTTACACTAATAGAATTGATGATCGTGATCGCGATCATTGGGATCCTGGCTGCAATCGCTCTTCCTCAGTTACAAGCGTATCGCGTCCGTGGCTATAATATTCAAGCCAACTCAGATGCCAAAAATTTTTATTCCTCCTGTCTTGTTGATATTAACCAAACTTCTGTAGACAAGACGTTCAGTTACCCAAATCCTCTTCCATCCGGCTATCATGGAACCACTCCTTTCTCAGGTTCCTTTATCTATGCGGCGGCAACGGGAACTGTTACATGCAACGCGGCTTTTAAACATCCCAATGGCACAAAAACCTATGCTCTTGATAATAATGGGAATATTTCCATAACTGGAAGTTAATGCAAAGTATTCGTCCCACTCTTCTTATCGTGACCTCTACCTTTCCCCGCTGGCCTGGTGATCGAGAACCTCCCTTCGTCTTTGAGTTGTCCCGGCGGATGACCCGTAATTTTACCGTCCATGTTCTTGCCCCCCATGCACTAGGTACCAAAGATATTGAGGACATGGACGGCATACGGGTATTCCGGTTCCGATATTTCTGGGAGGATGGAGAAAAGCTGGCTTATGACGGCGGCATCCTTGCCAATCTGAAGCAATATCCGTGGCGTTTTTTCTTGGTGCCTTTTTTTCTTTTGGGGGAACTGGCCGCGCTGATTCATCTCCTCAAGTCCGGGCGTTACGACATTGTGCACGCCCACTGGCTCATTCCGCAGGGGCTTGTTGCGGTTCTTGCCTTGATTATTTCCGGGACACGCCTCCCGATTCTGTGTACGTCTCATGGTGGGGATCTGTTTGCATTAAAAGGAAAACTGGTTCGAAACCTGAAGCGTTTTGTTCTTTCAAGAATAGATGGCCTGACGGTCGTAAGCCGGACGATGAGGGAAGAGGCGCTACGACTGGGGAGTCATAATATCATGACCGATGTCATTCCCATGGGAGTGGATCTGAAGAAGGTTTTTGTGCCACCCCCGAATACCACAGTCAGGAGATCGGGACAGTTGCTGTTTGTCGGGCGCCTTGTGGAAAAGAAGGGATTGATCTATCTGATTCGCGCTATGCCTGCGATCCTGCGGGCCCATCCAGAGGTCCGTCTGTTGATTGCCGGTAGCGGACCCGGAGAGAAATCTCTTATGGAGGAAACAGGGCGCTTAAATCTGCGTGCCAATGTGTCATTCCTGGGGGCGATTGAAAACAGCAGATTGCCGGAGCTTTATCAATCATCGGAAATTGTCGTTTTCCCATCGATCACTGCCGCTGATGGAGATCAGGAAGGGTTCGGACTGGTTCAGGTGGAGGCATTGGGTTGCCGATGCGGGGTTGTGGCGACGGATCTGCCGGCCATCCGGGATATCATCCTCGACGGGAAAACCGGTCTCATTGTTCCCCAGCAGGATGAAGCCGCACTGGCGGCAAAGATTATCTATCTATTAGATCAAGCCGATGTCCGTTCAGAACTGGGACGTGCAGGTCGGGTTTTTGTGTCGGAAAGGTACGATTGGGATATTATCGCGGAGCGTTATCGGGAAATGATCGAGAAGGTTATGGCATCGAAACATCCGCATGTGCAGATTTCCACGATTTTATAAAGATATCTCAATGTCCCGGCTGCTCTTTGCATCAAGGTTTCAGAACTCCTGCCGCTGTGCTTATAAAATCTCTACCCTAATCTTCAACGGCATGGTCAAGTGTTTTTTCAAATAATTCGGAATATTCCCGAATCATGCGCTCCTGAGTGAAATATTTTTCAACTCTGGCGCGGTTGAATTCCCCCATTTCCCGCCGCAATTCCGGTGCTTCGGCGAGTAAATTTATCTTTTCAGCGAAATCAGTGGCATTGCCAATCTCACACAAGAAGCCCCCTTTGCCGTGAATGACCAGCTCCGGGATTGCTGAAGCGTTTGTTGCGACAACCGGCAATCCGCAGGCCATTGCTTCGGCAATCACCAGACCAAATCCTTCCCGGACAGAAGGGAACAGGAGTAAATCGTATTGCCGGTAAAGTTCAGGCATGTCTTTTTTCGGGATATTGCCAATGTTAATAAGATTGGGGGCCGAAGGAAGAGAGGATCTTACTCTTAAACCGCGTGTATACTCGATGGCTATGCGTGGGTTCAGATGCTGAGCAATTACCGGAATAAGGAAAGCGCCTTTCCGCATTCTTAGATTACCCGCATAAAGAACTCGTAAGTACTTACCGTTTGTTTTATTTTTGGTAGGTAAAAAGGAAGCCGTGTCTATCCCATTGTAAATAACCTTGATTTTTCGGGAAAGTCCAAGTTCCTGCTGCGCGATCTCCGCTATGAAACGACTGACACTGGTGACAACATCGGCTGTTTTTAATGATGCAAGGGTAAACCACCGCAGATCCGTTTTATAATGAATGCGCTGGATTAAAGTGCTGTAATGCTGAATCATGCTATCGAGGAAGAATCCGTGAAGGGTAAGCACCAGTGGAATTCCCCAACGGTGGAAGCATGTCCCATAATCCGCCGTGGTGTGAATCAGGGAAGGCTTTTGACCGCATAATAAGAAAGGGAGGGTAGCTGGGAAAAACTCCCGGTATGGCGAGTAGGGGAGTACTCGGTACCCTTTAATGCCTGCTTCGATTATTTTGTGCAGGACAAAGGCGCCGTTACCTGTGGGCATAGGGCTGAGAATCATAAGAATTTTATTTTAAAAGGAAGTGTGCCTTTAAACCGGTTGAGAACAGTTTGTAGGGGACATATATTCTTCTGAATATCCTCTGCATTATTTTCCATCTGAGTTTTTTCTCGTTCGTTTCCTGGATCAGACATTCTTCCAGGAGTCTTTTCTTAAGATAGTTTGGATTACTGCTGATACCATCACAACCTGAGACAGCAACTGGCATTGACTGAATCAGTACAGAACAACCTGTTGAATCCAGCGCCCGATAAAAGAAATCGTAATCCAGAGCAATCGTCAATTCTTTTTTAAAGCTTCCTGTTTGTTCAAATAGCCTGCTGTGAACAAACGCTCCCTGATGCGGAAATACGGTTTTAAAATGATACCACCAAGGTAACTTTATGGGATTGAAAGGAATTCTTTTCCCGTTACTGTTCATTTTCAAAACCGGGAAACTGACGATGTCGTAAGTTTCATCGCCAATTACAGCATAGACCTTTTTAAGAATGTCATGGTCGATAAGCCTGTCGTCTGCCTGCAGTACAAGAATATATTTTCCCTTTGCCTTGCATAATCCTTTGTTTAGAGCATCAGCGATGCCTTCATCACTTTCGGAAAAGCAATAGATTTTATGACTTTGATTGTGCAGAGTAGCATCCTGAATTACATCCACCGTGCCGTCCGTTGATCCCCCATCAATGACGATATGCTCTACATAAGGGAATGTCTGTTCTGCAACAGAATCTATCGTTTCCCGAATCGTATCGACGCAATTAAGCGAAGCGGTGATAATGCTGAAGAAGAGAGAATCTATTTTCATGTATTAGGGTTCTTCAATACTTCCTCAATAATAACTTGGAATTGCCTGTTGAATGAGTTTTGATTCCATGATTTTGCCCATTTTTTTCCGTTCATGCTTAGCTGCCTGCATAAAGCGTCGTCAATCCATAATCTTTTCATGGCCAAATGGATTTCTTCAACCGAATGCGGATTGAAAAACAGGGCAGCGTCTCCTAATTGTTCCGGCATTCCGTAGATATTTGAAACGGCAAGAGGGCAACCCGCGGCGCATGCTTCTAACGGGGGAATATTGGTTGGCCCGAAAAATGACGGAAAAACGAGTGCACGTGCCCGGCGATAAAATTCGGCCATGTCTTCATTTGGAACATAACCAAGGATGATCACATGATCGGAAAGATTCATCGAATTAATATATCCCAGCGTTTTTTTATAGGCATTTTTTTTTGATCCAACCAATACGACATGGATATCTTTTAACTCGCGTTTTAAATGGGCTAAAGCGGCAAGTAAATTGTGATGGTTTTTATGTTCCCAGAACTGAGCCGGGTAAAAAAGAAATTTGCGAGGGAGGTTATATCTTGAGTCGAAGTCTATAGGAACATTTTTTATATTTATATATTCGGGGGGGACGTAAGGAAGAACATGGATAAAATCTGGCTTAGCATCATAAGATTCCAAAACCTGTCTTTTCCCATAATTGGAGTCGACAAGGATACCTTTGGAATATTCACACATTGCCCGATAGTGCCTTTCCCTGCGGCGATATTCAAACGGAGCAGCAACCTCTGAAAATTTTTTCTCATATCGATGCATCAGGTCATGAACAACCCCCAAAGAATTTAATCGAAGCAAGTAAGTCCATGTATCTTGTGAAGGGAATAGCCATAAATCACAACCTTCTTGAATCAGGCGTTTGTAAAAAAAAGGATTGAGATTTATTAAGATCCATCGCCAAAAGGAAATCGGAAGATTTAAAAGAAGCCACCCCTTTCCTTTAAAGATACGCCATAAGAAGTTTGGCGATATCTGAAAATGCTCAAGGTTCCGGAATTTAAGATGCTCATTCCAACGTTCTGAAATGAAAGCAACAGTTGTTTGGTAGCGGTCTCTCGGCAAGGAAGCCGCGGCATCCAATATTGAAAGACCATACTGAAACATCCCCCCTGATTCCGGTTCAGAACTAAGGTATATGCCAATTTTGGTTCTCAATAGTTTTGCTCTCCCCTGATCATTTATGAATGGTAAATCGATTTACTGGATGCAGGAGAAATTTCTATTGATCCAATCATCAAGGTCTGCTGCTTTCCTAAAACGCTCATTTTTATATAATTTCAAATCATAAACATTTCTTTTGTGAAAATACATGATTTTGGCAGGTATAAAATGCCATGAAAGGTTACCCATGGCTATTTTTACAAGTGTGACACATAAAATTTTTACAAGATCGATTGTATTCCTTCTGAGCATTGATGGAATAATTTTAGATCTATCTTTATGTTTCCTGTAATCAGTATACGAATCACAAAATCCTTGGTTTCCAATCCTTTTGATCAGGTATTTGAGGGTTGTCCTGTTTTGAGGAATCATGTGATAAATAACTGATTTGGCGCTGTACGCAAATTTATAGCCTAAGCTTTTTATTTTAATATTTAAGCCTGTTTCCCCATCACCGATCCAGGTACCGGCCGTATTTTCAGGATTAAATCCGCCTGTCTGGAAGAAGACGGCCCGGCGAATAGCCTGGTGACAACTGTACACCAGATCATTTCTTGAGACGATCAATTCCTCCGGCCTATCCTTTTCCGTTAAGCTGAGATAGTGATTCCACAGATAACGAGTAACCCAGACCGGCGGTTCTTTTTCGAACAGAGGAAGAATGAGACCGGTGGCACAACCGACTTCAGGAAACAGGTCGAATACCCTGACCAATTCACTCAAAAGTGCTCGATCAGCAATCATATCATCGTCAGTAAAGTATAAGATGTCACCTCTGGCCTGTTTTGCTGCGCTGTTCCGCGCATAGTGAACGCCCTGACGCTGTTCAAAGTAGTATTTAACAGATACAGTCGAGTTGTCGACATATCGCGCTGCGATCTCCGGCGTTTCATCAGTTGAATTGTTGTCCACCACGATGATTTCATAACGGTCACTCGGGTAATCTTGGGCAAGAAAACTGTCCAGAGTCAACGGCAGCATCTGTGCCCGGTTGTAGGTTGGGATTATAATCGATATGAAAGAGGAATAGGCCATCTATTGCTTTCGTGGGATCAGAAGGTTGTTAAAAAATTTTGTGGTTTTTAAATAAGTATCGAGAATGGTCAGATATATTTGATAATATGTCTTTTGCTTTCTCCTATAGTATTCAGTAATTCCTTTTACTCTAGCTGCATTGCCACCACTCTTGTCATCCTTGTAAGTTTTAGTTCCCTCAAGATATCTATAGTTACCCCAAGTTCTATCCACATAGGTGACAGAGGCCTGCTGTACTGCCTTAAAGATAAAATGCACATCCATCCCATAATGTTCATCTATCTCATATTGGCCAATTCGGTCATGTAAAGATTTGTGGAAAAAATATGCAGAAGGGTTCATGGGAAATGCTTCCATGAACCTCCCAAGCAATAAATTATTGAGACCAATTTTGGCTGGTCTGCTGATGAACCAAAGTTTGCCGTTATTGTCCCAAACGTTACAGTTTCCAACCAACAGTGAAGGTTCGGGGAGGGGTTTCATAAAATTAACCGCCTCGAGTAAAGCCCTCGGAGAGTAATAATCGTCCACATTAAGGAACCCCACGATATCGCCCTTGGCCATTTGAATGCCCTTGTTCATGGCGTCGGACTGTCCCTCGTCCTTCTCTGACAGCCATCTGATGTGATTGTGGCGTCCCGCGTGGGATTTGATGATTTCAACGGTCCCGTCGGTGGAGCCGCCATCGATGATGAGGTGTTCCAAGTCAGGACACCTCTGTTCAATGACATTCGCAATACAGAACTCGATGAAGCGTATCCCGTTGAACACTGGGGTTATGATGCTTAGCATACTGCCCCTTTTCGAAAAACCTTTTTAGCTCTCAACGATTCCGTCATTTTTTACTGCCCTTCATTATGGACGAGAGTATTTCATAAATGCTTCCCGCATATGCTTCAATGGAATACTTCTCTTTCGCCATACGCCAGCCTTTTTCTCCCAGGTGATGGGCCAACATTGGATTTTCAACAAACCGGCGCATGCAATAAGCAAGTTTTTCAGCCCCTCCTTTATAAAGAAGACCATTTTCTTCATGTTTGATAATTTCAGGTGTGCCCCCGGAGTCTAACCCAATGACCGGCTTGCCGGCCGTCATTGCTTCAACTGTAACCCTTCCCATCGCTTCATGTTTCGAACACATCAAAACTGCGTCTGCTTGGCAATAGACTTCATAAGGATCTGTGACATAACCTAGAAATGTTACCTGATCCTTGACTCCGAGGGATGCCGCAAGTTTTTGAAGTTTCTTAATATCGAGACCTTGTCTATCATCACCACCGGCAATGATGAGACGTGCCATTGGGAAAGAATCTTTAAGAAGGGCTAATGCGCGAATGGCAGTATCTTGTGCCTTATTCTTATGAATTAAGCCGATTATTGCAAAAACAAAATATCCTTTAGTGTCATTAGAACGACCTTCCGCCTCATATATTTTTTCAATCTGCTCTTTTGTTGCTACTCCATTGTATACCACGTAGCTTTTCTCAGCAGTTAAAGCATTTCTGTAAAAGGAGCGTATGGCCTGTGACACGCATATTTGAGCATCCGCTTTTTGCAAGAAAAATTTGAATAACGGCATATGCCAATCAAGGGTTAGGCTGTAATCCAATGTTCCGAATTCCCTGAGGTGCCATACATGTGGCTTCATCATCCACATTCCCACTATGGCTCCTATGGGAATGACGGAAGAGTTTGTATACAGGATATCAATATTCCAATCTTTTATTTGTTTAATTACCTGCGGTGTGATGCGTAGATTTGTTTCCAGTCTGGAAATGGCACCTCTACGCCATGAAAAATACTTTAAAATTTTTCTCGCAAAATCTTTTTTTGTTGTTGTGTATTCAGTTGACCACCACTGGAAGGGTACTCTTAAAATCGGTACTGTACGCCTGCGTAGGGCAATCGTCATGTCTCCTTCGTGCGGAGCAACAACGAATGCTTCGACTCCAAACGACTTCAGGCCATCAATCAGGTTAAGCAGCGATCTGTTAGCGCCGTAAAGTTCAGCGTAATGGATAAAAAAAGCGACTCTCATCGTAATTCCTAATTTCAAGAAACTCTAAACGTGAGCCAAATTTTTTTAATCGCAATGCTTTGCTTTTTAATTGTCGATTGTCCATTTGTGTTCGAGTAGCATGATGGGTGAGGCACCACTGATAGGTGGTATTTTCCCGCTACCATAAAAATCTCCTTCATAAACTTTTAAAGACAGCGCACCTTGCAGATAGTCCGCTCGCTCATCATTACAATGAATAGATATATCAACTCTGTATTCATCTGGGAAGAATGGTAACTTTGGAAAAGAACATTTAGCCAGAAATATCTTGGGCAACTGAACCCAACTTACACCCATAGTATAAAGAGAATTACAATAAGCAATGCGGTTTCCTTTGGAATTGTATATATCAAGTGCAAAGTGGAATCGGGGTTTTTCTGTGCAACATTCAAACTCAATGCAAATATCCACTTTGTCGCCGCAAGCTACGTTTGATAATGTTGGTTTGCCATTTCTTAATAAAAATGAATTTATAATTTTCATTTCTCCAGTGCCTGTGGCTGATCTAGTTTTGTAAGATATTGGATTATCAATATTTGACAATCCATTCATATATATAAGAACACCAGTGTCAACATGCCCGTTATAGATGATTTTTCCAGAGTCTAAATTAATCGAACGAAAACAGAGTGCAGACAATGCAACCATATTATGGCTCACAAACAGCACGGTTCGTCCTTCTTTTGTCACATCTCCCATTTTTCCCAAACACTTTTTCTGAAATTCAGCATCACCAACCGCCAGCACCTCATCCACCACCAGGATTTCTGGTTCAAGATGAGCTGCGACGGCAAACGCCAAGCGTACATACATCCCGCTGGAGTACCGCTTGACCGGTGTATCCAAGTATTTCTCAATCCCAGCAAAGTCCACTATCTCATCGAATTTCTGATTTATTTCTTTCCGGGACATGCCCAAGATGGTGCCATTCAGATATATATTTTCACGGCCGCTAAGTTCCGGATGAAAGCCCGTCCCCACTTCCAGCAGGCTGGCAACCCGGCCATCTATGGTTACCCGTCCGGCTGAAGGATCCGTAATGCGGCTTAAAATCTTCAACAGCGTACTTTTTCCGGCACCGTTACGGCCAATGATGCCCACTGCTTCACCTCGGCGGATTTCAAAACTGACATCTTTGAGAGCCCATACCTCTTCCAGCGTATCGCCATGAATGAGAGGATTGCCCTTGGCAAGGTCTTTCGTTTTGTTCCAGAGAGTCTGCGCATTATGCATCAGTACGTCACGCAAAGCCTGATATCGGCCGTTTTCTGCCTGGTGGCCGATGATATATTTTTTACCAAGGTTTTCAGCTTTGATGACGATATCGGACATGATTCCCTTTTCCTAAATCAGATCTGCAAAGGACTTTTCCGTCTTGCGGAATCGGGACACACCAAGCCAGAGGAAAAAGACTGTAATCACGACGCTGAGCAGGAAACCGGGCATATATACAGGACTGGCGCCTCCCAGGATACACCAGCGGAAACCGTCTATGACTCCCACCATAGGGTTGAGGCTGTAAATCAGTCGCCATTTTTCAGGGACGACTTTACTGCTGAATCCTACCGGGGAAACATAAAGTCCCAACTGGACCACAAACGGGATGACGTAGCGGAAATCGCGATACTTCACATTCAGTGCCGTAATCCAGAGGCCGGGTCCTAAACTGGCGAGCAAGGCCAGGATTGTGAAAATCGGCAGCAACAGCATATGCCAACCTGGTGCAAATTGATAGTAGACCATGATTCCTATCAGGATGACAAAGCTGATAAGAAAATCTATGAAAGCGGTTACGACGGTTGCTGCGGGAATAATCATTCTTGGAAAATAAACTTTGCTGATCAGATTCGCGTTGCCAATCAGGCTATTAGATGAATCCATCAGAGAATTTGAGAAAAGAGACCAGGGGAGCATGGCGGCAAGGACCATCACGGCGTAAGGTGAGCTTCCATCGCTGGGAAGTTTGGCAATTCGGCCAAAAATGATGGTGAAAACGATCATCGTCAGCAAAGGGCGAAGGATTGCCCAGAGAATTCCAATAGCAGTTTGTTTATAGCGCACAGCGACATCCCGCCATGCCAGAACCAGAAAAAGCTCCCGATAACGCCAGAGATCGGTCCAGTAGTTTTTCTCTGTGTGACCTGCCTCAATAATAATTTTACTCATGTTTTTACGAATTCTTTATCAGCGGGCATTTATAATTTTCCTGCCAGCCACAATCACATTCCAGGTCTCTTCCGTCGGCGGACGGGATAAATCCCCGACGTCGCTGATGTGGATTAGCTCCAATTCCGCCTGGTGCATGAAAAAGGCCAGTTCCTGGGGGAAGAAATAACGCATATTATGTATTTCTTCTGTATCCTTAATAATTTTATGACCTTTCAAATATTTCAGGTGATAACGGACTTCACACAGATGCCGGAAAACATCCAGGGTGCCAGATGCATTCCGGATGATATCACCTTCCGCCGTCCGGATTGTTTTCTCCTTCTCTCCCGGTCTCTGCTTCAGAACGGCAGGGCCATACCAGACATCAAAGATAAACAGCCCACCGGGTTTCAGGTGACGGCTGACGGTGTTCAGGGCGGCCAGAACGTCTTCATTGGTCGTTTGATAACCCAGAACTGCGAACATCATCAGCACCGCGTCAAAATCATACAGGATGGAAAACCGGCGCAGATCCCCTTGATGAAAAACAATTTGTTCTTTCGAAAGGGAAACCGCTTTTGACCTGGCCTGATTCAGCATATCTTCCGCCAGATCGACGCCCGTTACCTGATATCCCCGATAGGCCAGCGGGATGGCGTGGTTGCCCGTACCACAGCCGAGATCGAGGATGGTTCGTACCTGGGCGGTGGCAAATTTTCTGAAGATATCCTCGATGAGATCGCATTCCACCGCATAATCCTTGTCCTGATACAGGAAATCATAGGCTTCTGCGTATTGTTTCTGAAAAGGTGTATCAACCATAAAAATTAAACAAGAATTTCGAAAGATTATTTCTGGTGCCGGTTTTCTTCCCCGCGTGGATCAGATTAGCTTTCAACACAAGGCATTCTTTACCGCCTCTGCAACCTCGTCAATCTGTGATTCCGTCAACGTCAGTCCTGAGGGGAGATAAAGTCCCTGACGGGACAGCCTTTCCGCCACTGGATAGGTTTCATTCCGGAAAAGTCCCATTGATTGAAAAACGGGCTGTTCGTGCATTCCGAGAAAAAACGGCCGGGTATCAATGCCCTGGTCCCGCAACCGCTCTGCCAGTTGGGCGGCGTTCATGCCGGTAATTTCCTCCAGCACGATGCCGAACATCCAGTAAATCGATCTTGCCCAGGCTTCTTCCGCGGGCAGCTGCATGCCGGGCAGATCTCTCAGGCGTTCCTTGTAAGCTTTTCCAATAGCCCTTTTTTTCTCCAGGATGGCCTCGATCCGCTCCAGTTGGGCCAGCCCGATGGCGGCCTGGATGTTGGTCATGCGGAAGTTATGACCTGCTTCGGTATGCAGAAATCGCTGTTCCGGGCGAAAGCAGAGATTGCGCAGGCTGCGGGCCTTTTCGGCGAACATCGCGTCGTCGGTAACCACCATGCCGCCTTCCCCGGTCGTAATCGCCTTGTTGGCGTAAAAGCTGAACACCCCCAGGTCTCCCAGTCCGCCGCATCGCTTCCATGACGGATTGCTTCCGGAACGACCCGTAAGATACTCCGCGCCGTGGGCTTCAGCCGCGTCTTCAATGACTGTGAGGGAATAAGCGTCCGCCAGTTCCAGAAGAGAGTCCATATCCACAGGATGGCCGTAAATGTGAACGGGCATAACAGCCTTCAACTGCTTGCCATGCCCCTTTTGGACTTCCCGTTGGATGGCATCTTTCACCCCTTCGGGAGACAGGCACCAGGTTCGCGGGTCGCAATCCGCCAGGACAGGAACGCCGCCGTTATAAATGACAGCCAGCGCGCAGGATATAATGGTGAAGGTCGGGAGAATGACCCGATCCCCCGGTTCCAGGCCGATGCAGCCCAAAGCGACCTGCAGGGCTGCCGTACCGCTGCTGACGGCGATCCCGAATTTCCTGCCGCAATAGCCCGCCCATTTCTCTTCAAAGTCTTCAATAAAACGGCCGGATGAGGAAATCCAGCCGCTGCGGAGGCATTCCCGGACATAGTCCTCTTCCCGTTCTCCGATCAGGGGTTCGTTGACGGGAATCACTCGTCCGGCTCCTGGTCATCAAAACGAGTCTTATCGCCCTCGCCGGTATAGGGCCCCTGCTTGACTTCGATCATCGAGGTTTCCTCCAGCATTTCAAAGGAATGTCCACCGCCGCACAGCAGGATGAGATCGCCGCTTTCCAGAATTCGGGATGTGACGAAGTCCCGGTTGGAAGAGTAAAGATTTACCTTTGCCCGGCCGCGGCGGATGATCAGGACTTCCTGGGTATACATGACCTGACGGAACAGGAAGTTGTGGATATGGGGCGCAATCTTATGACCAGCCGGATGACGCATGCAGGCCACCTGCTGGGAAAAGTTGGGCGGCGTGAAGAAGCGGATGCCCGGTTCGTCGTAGTCTGCCCGAATGATCAAAGCCAGAGGCTCCAGTTCGTGGGTGATGGTTTCAATAAGGTCGGTGATCGTACCGTGCATACTCATTTTATTCTTCCTTTTCAGTATCCTTATTCCATGATGCGGCGTATTGCTGATTCGTCCGTTCGTACCGGAGCTGGGCCACCTGCTCCGAGACCAGGCCGACCATAAAGACGACGACGGACATGGTCATCAGCATGGCGGAGGTAGGCCCATAGCTGTCATTCAGGGTGCAGATCCGGAAAAGACCGTATCCCAGTCCTGCCGCAAACATAAGAAAACTAACCGGCAGAAAGACCCGCATGGGGGAGAAGAGGGTGGAAATTTTCAGGAGAATCAGGAGGAAGCGGGCGCCGTCCCGGAGAAGATGAATCTTGCTTTTTCCGATGCGCCGGGAAGTGGCGATGGGGACATAAGTGAGGCTGTAGCCGGAACGGACAACGGCCAGGGTCAGCGTGGTCGGATAGGAAAAGGTGTTTGGCAGCATTGAGACGAATTCCCGGGCAATGATCGCTTTGATGGCGCGGAAACCGGAGGTCAGGTCATCAATTTTCCGCTTGCAGATATAGGAGGCAAACCGGTTGTAAACGGCGTTGGCGATATCGCGGTGCAGGTAAGTAGCTGACTGATGGTTCCGGGCGCCCACTGCCATATCGAAGGTATTCATCATTTCCAGCAGGCGGGGGATGTCTTCCGGGGAGTGCTGGCCGTCCCCGTCGAGCATGACCAGAATGTTTCCCCGGGCGTGGCGGATGCCCGTTTTGACGGCGGCGCCGTTCCCTATCGTGTAAGGGTGGCGGATAACCGAGGCCCCGGCAGCTCCGGCGATTTCCGCGGTCTGGTCTTCGGAGCCGTCGTCGATCACATTGATATCATAGGAACATTTCAGGGAAGCCATGACGCTTCCGGCGCGTCGGACAATATCGCCGATGCTGGCTGCTTCGTTATGCGCCGGGATGATGATGCTGATGTCGGGGCGTAAAAACGACTTCATAGGAAAAATTTCAGGGATCGGATGCCCATGTCAGCCACAATGTTCACCGCGGATAAGCGGCAATGACCAATACAACGGTCTGTTCCTGGGTATTGTTAGTCAGGCTGTGGAGATCACCCGCCGGAATCCAGACAGCGTCACCCGCCTTGACGTCATTTTCCTCATCTCCGACTCTCATGAGGCCGCCACCCTGCAGGATGAAGTAGATTTCTTCAACAGGATCGATATGTGCCTCCAGCGTATTCCCCTGCGGCAGAAAAGCATAAGCAAGGAATTCGATGCCTTCCATAAACTGGCTGGTCAGGACCATGCGGGCGATGCCGCCGCCGTGGGCGCGGTACGTGGTTGCGATTACCTCGGGGTCGTTGAGATTTCTGACGATCATGCCTACTCTCCCTTCAGAATGCCGTGAGATACAACAGTTACGCAAATCCTGTCAAGGAAGTATCCTCGCTCGGAGAAAATTCTTCCGGCAGAAGAACACAATGGGTTGCGAATTTGTGAGGCATCATGTAGATAAACACCTCGTCCGTTTTGAACGAGATCATTGCCCGGTTATCCTCATGGAAGGCAACCTGACGTGAGAGTGGCGAACTTTAATGAGAATGACCATGCACGGTGACCTCAGAATGAAGAGAAGAAGGAAGCGATCCAAAACCGAGCCGGAACCACAGACCCCCCTCAGGGAAAACCGGTGGTGTGAAAAGCACGGCTATTTTATCGATGTGGAGGCCTGTGTGGCCCGCTCCAACACCATGCCTCACTGCCGCCGTTGTCTTGCGCGCTGGCGGCAGCTTTCGCTTCCCCTCTGAAAATCCGGCAATTCCCCGATTTCCGTGCTTACGTTTCCTGATTTGAAGTCAATCCCCCGATGCGGTAGTTGAATTCGTAATTCAGCGCGCCGCTCCAGTCTTCCTGGAAGATGCCCTTATAGCGGGTGCCGTCGACGGGTCCCACCGGCTTCCCATAAGTGAAAAACCAGTTCACGATGGGGCTTCCCGTGAACCCCAGGGCGATCCAGTATCGGCCGGGCATGAGGACCGGCTGACTCACGCTGAAGCTGAAATCCGCCCAGCGGTATCCGGGGTTCAACGAAAGATCCTCTGCGTTGACGATGGCGCTGGCAGAAATAAGACGTCCCGGCTTCCCGTCTTTGTCTTCATGAATATCCACCCACAACCAGCCGTCACCGCCGAAACGGTGCAGAGCCAGCCCCACCCGCTCCAGCCTGACCGGTTTGTTCAGGACGAAAACCTGGGCATACTGGGTCACCTGAGTCGTGACGTACTCTGCCGTTTCCACGAGAAAATTACGGGTCATTTCAAAGGCGTTTTTACCGGCTGCCATGGTTTCCCGGGGAAAGGCGAAATCCACATTCCCAGGAAATTCCAGATTGCCGAAAAGGAAGGGGACGTCATACCGCAGTTCCTTTTTCTTTTCTTCCGGGATGACCGGTGGAGGAGGGGACGGCTTGATCTCGACGGGTTTGAATTCCGCCCGGACTTCAGGAGTAAGCAGGAGATTCCGGGGGCCGTAGGATTGCCGGCTGCCCTTGACGGCGACCGAGTCGCTGCTCAGGGAGGCGCCGATGGTCTCCTGCAGTTTCGGGGAGACTGTTGCGTTCCGGCCCCGAAACCAGCGAAGGAGGCCGTCATTCTTTGTTTCATTGTTGTCCACACCGACCTCGATCCGGACAAAACGATTTGAAACGAAGAGCTGGGTGTTCTGCGGATCATAGGGGATCCAGCCCTGATCGGGAAACCAGATTTCGATCCAGGAATGGCGGCCCTGTCCCATCTTGAAGGTCAGCGTCCCCTTCTGCAGGGCGATGTCAAAGGGCTGATTCAGAGTGACGCCGTTGACGATCCGGACGGGAATACCGACGGCTCGCAGGAGGGCGGCGCTGAGATGCGAAAAATTCTGGCAGTTCCCCCTGCCGGACTCCAGAGTGAACAGGGCATCGTACCGGGGGGGAGGATTGACATAGCGCACATGATCCACCACCCAGGACATCACTCGCTGCACGGCATCGAATTCGGTTTTCACGTTCCGGGTCAACTCCAGGGACAGATTCCGGATTTCCGAAGATTCTGATTGAATCTGAGCGGTTGCTTTCAGATAGGGAGCAATTTCGATGGGAGGTGGGGGAAGAGGGAAGGGACTCCGGGTTTCCTGTTTCTGCAGACGGGTGCTGTTCGTGGCCTGGAAAGTCAGACGGGCCGTAATGAGCGGTGGGGCGGAATTCCATGTGGCGACGATGATGTCATTTCCCCTGCTGTCCTTATGACGCTTCTTTTCCTGAGGTTCCGGCGCGAAGGCCAAATCGGCGTTCCTGACCTCCTGCCGGTAGGTGGACGACTGGAAATTCTGAGGAAGGACAAAACTCAGCATGAGTTGTTTGATGTCATCCCCCACCGTGATCGAGTGCTGAAGTTCATAATGGATGCGGGAGGACATATCACCCGTTACCGTGTAATTTTCCGCCCTGGCGGACAACGCGAAAATCAGCAATATGCCAAGAGCCGGCAGAGCAGACAGAACAGTTCTTTTGATCATTTCCATTTCCTTCACCTTTGTCCTCCCGGGTTGTTGAAAAGAAGTCGCCAATTATCAAAATGCTGCAATATATCGTTAATAAGTTGAAACAATCAAGATCAATAATGAGAAAAAAAGCATGAAGTCATGAATAATAAAGATCAATGTGGATAATTTCTCTTGAAAACAAGACGGCTTTCGTTTAGGTTCCTTTGTCGGTAAAAAATTATCTCATGTGAGCCCGGTTGGAGTTGTTGAATTCTATGTCCAAGTCTCTCGATCAGCTGCTTTCGCTTGTCAATCATTCGGAAATCGCTTCCATAAAAGCCACCCTGAGCAAGATCATCGAAGTCATCCATAATCCCGAATCCAGCGTCATGGATCTGAAAAACCTGATCGAAATCGATCCTCCCCTGGCTGCCAACGTGCTCCGCCGGGCCAATTCCGCCTTCTACGGCATGCGCCGCGGAATTCACAGCATTATGGACGCCATTATCTTTATCGGGTTCGACGCCGTTAAAGAGCTGACGCTCAACCAGAAATTTTTTGAGCTTTTCCAGAAGAACGGTGTGGAAATCCACGGCTATTCCCGGAGGGTGCTTTGGGAACATTCCATCGGAGTGGCCCTCTGCGGAAAGCTCATCTATCGGCGGGAATTTCGGAAAAACGGGGGAGATATGTATACGGCCGGTCTGATCCACGACATCGGCATTATCGTGGAAGACCAGTTTCTGCATGCGGAATTGCTTTCCATCCTGGCCGATAAGGAAGAGCACGAACGGGATCTGCATTCGGCGGAAGCCGATGTCCTGGGTTACTGCCACGAGGATATCGGGAAGAGGCTGGCGGAGGACTGGAACTTTCCCGAGGAACTATGCCTGGTGCTCGGAGAGGCGGAGCGTCCGGAGACGAGTGAAGGACCCCGTCTCCTTCTCGCGGATACGCTTTATGTCGCCAATTGTGCCTGTCAACTGCGTAAAGTGGGATTTTCGGAGCTCGGCAGGCTGGATCGACCGGCTTATGAGGACTGCCTGAACCGGCTCCGGATCAAAGAGCGGGCACTGGATTTTATTATGGATGAAGTAAACGCCCAGATTGCCCTGATGAAAAACGACGGATGGTTCTGATATGAACGAAGACCTGCTGAAGGATTCCAAAGCCCGAAGGTTGAACAGTCAGATCGAGGACATGGCTATCCGGTTGAAACATCTGGAAAACGATTATTTCCTGGCTAAAGAGGAGTATGAGGATGCCATATTGAATTATATGGAAATTCTCGAAGAATTGCGCAGGAAAAATGCTGAACTGGAACTGCTGAAAACAAATCTCGAGCAGAGGGTGCGGGAACGGACGTTCGAACTGGAAAAGTCCAACCTGGCTCTGTCTGAAGAAATCCGGAAGCAGAAGCTGATGGAAGAGGAGCTCATCCGTACCCGCAAACTGGAATCCATAGGTGTTCTTGCCGGAGGTATTGCCCATGATTTCAATAACCTGCTGGCTATTGTCATGGGGACGATCACCCTGGCAAAAATTTCTGCCAGAGAGGATGAACAGATCTTCGAAGAGCTGAGTCGGGCGGAGGCGGCCTGTATCCAGGCCAGGGAGCTGACCTCTCGGCTGATCACCTTCTCCGAAGGGGGTGGTCCCCTGAAGAAAATCCATCAACTGGATCGCCTGCTGAAGGAATCGGTCGGCATCGCACTGAGCGGTTCCAGGGTGCGCTGTGCCTTTGACCTGCCGGGAAACCTGTGGCCTGTCCTTGTTGATGAGAACCAGATCCAGCAGGTTATACTCCAATTGGTGCGGAACGCCCGGGAGGCCATGCCTGATGGAGGAGAAGCAGGTGTTCGCGCGGAAAATGTCCGCGTTCCGGAAAAGGGAATTCTTGGGCTCAAGGCGGGTGCATATGTTAAATGGTCGGTGGAGGATCAGGGATGGGGCATTTCGGAAGAACATTGCTCCCGGATCTTTGATCCCTATTTTACGACCAAGCCGCTGGGCAACCTCAAGGGGATGGGCTTGGGGCTGGCCATCTGCCATTCCATTGTCAAAAAACATGACGGGCTGATATCATGCCGGAGCGAAGTCGGGAAAGGTTCAGTGTTTACCGTTTATCTCCCCGCCTCTCCCGAGGAGAAAATCCTGTCCTGTGAAGATATCCATCCGGCATCGAAAGAAGCCAAGGGAAGAATCCTGGTCATGGATGATGAGGAAATGGTCCGGCAGGTGATGGAACAGATCCTGTCTTATCTGGGTTATGACGTCGCTGCGGCTGCCGACGGAGAAACCGCCATCAATTTGCATCGGGAAGCCCTGGACGCCGGACGGCCTTTCGACCTGGTCATCCTCGATCTGACCGTTCGGGGCGGCATGGGCGGGAAACAGGCACTCCTGAAAATGCACGAGATCGATCCCCATGTCCAAGCCTTGATCGCGACCGGTTATTCCAATGATCCCGTGGTGCAATCCTTTCGAAAGTATGGATTCAGCGGGGCGATCACCAAACCGTTTACACTGACGACCCTGAGAGCGGTGATACGGGATGTCTTTGAATGTGGCTTATGCGGCACAGACCGGGCTTCACTCCCTTATGGTGCCGCTTGAATCGGGTAATCAGGGATTCAGGGTGTTTTTTGAAGGGCGTCAATCAGTTGCCGATGGATTTTTCCGTTGGAAGCCAGCACATGAGGGGAGCCGGGGGAAAACTCCAGGCCGGAGAGATCGGAAACGATGCCGCCCGCTTCCATGATCAACAAAGAGGCCGCGGCGGTATCCCAGGGCATCAGTTTCAATTCCCAGAAGCCGTCAAACCGGCCTGCAGCGACATAAGCCATATCCAGGGCGGCGGAACCGGCGCGCCGAACAGCCTGGGCCTGTTTGGCCAGGGAATTGAAATAGTTCAGGTTGTTGAATTCACTTTCCCGGATGTCGTAGGGAAATCCCGTGGCGAGGAGGCTACGGGAAAGATCGGATATGTGCGATACCGAAATCCGTTGGCCGTTCAGCCAGGCCCCCTGCCCCTCTTCCGCAAAAAACAGTTCATCCATCATGGGATTGTAGACGACCCCGGTAACGATGCGTTTTCTACGTTCCAGCGCAATGGAAACACAGAAGACGGGATAGCCGTGGGCGTAGTTTGTGGTTCCGTCCAGGGGATCGATGATCCAGCGGCATTCCGGATCTTTGTCGCCGGCTGGTGATTCTTCCGTCAGGAATGAATGGTCGGGGAACCGCTTCTGAAGACGTTCCAGGATGAGGGTTTCAGACATCCTGTCCGCTTCCGTGACCAGGTTGATGACCCCTTTGTAATTGATGGTATGGGGGGTGTTCAGCCGGCTTTTGAGAAGCTGTCCTGCTTCCTTCGCTGTCGAAACGGCAAATTCGGTAAACGCATTCATTCCGTAAAGTCTCCTGTGCAGAAATTCTTGAAGGTCTTGCTGTCCTGATACCATCTCTGATGCGGAATTGGAATAACTTTGTGTTGCGGAGCCTGCGAATTGATGTTAATCAGAAAAGCCTTTATGAAAGGAAGAAGGCCGGGGGAGAGAAAGGAGGATCATGGGTTCAGAACAGGATAACGAAGATCTGAAAACGCTGGGCTCCGGATTGAAAACCGCGAGGGAATCCAAAGGATTGTCCTTGAAGGATGTGAACGAAAAGACGCGGATCAGCGTCTCGATTCTGGATGCGATTGAAAACGACAGGTTTCATCTTTTGCCGCCGGGGGTGTATACCCGTAACTTTATTCGAACCTATGCCGATTTTCTCGGTGTCGACAGTCAGGAGCTCCTGGATCACTTCACGAAGGAAAGGGAACAGACTGCGCCGCCGGTTCTTCAAAAAGACGATGCGGACATTTCCGCTGTCAATCACAGGCGGTATTGGAAGGTCTTTGCCATAGGTGCCGTCGCTCTGATTCTGATCGGTGTTCTGGTCTGGTCTTTGAATTCCTGCTGGTACGCCGGCAATTCCGCAATCAGTTCATTCATCGGTGAAAAAAATGATGAGGGACCAATCCCTCAGGTTAAGTTGCCGAACCGGGACGATGGCGCGGTTAACAGCGACAAAGGTCTTTTTATTCTGGCAGCGTCTTCCCGGACACTGCCCGATGCTTCGCGGCCCGAGATCGCCCGGCCGGTCAATCTGCAGCAATCAACCGTTCAGGATGTCTACCCTCGGATTTCTGCAAGTATTCCTGATTCTGAACAAAAAGCTGAAGAAAATTCGGGACGTTACCAACTCGTTATCGAGGCGAAAGAAAGGACGTGGCTGCAGATTCGTGCCGATGACGGAGCGGCGTCTCAGGTGATATTGAATCCGGGGGAACGGATAAACCGTACAGCTCGGGAGCACTTTATACTGGATATCGGAAACGCGGCTGGAGTCAGTGTTTCGTTTCAGGGGCGAAAGTTGGAAAATCTGGGCAAGCGGGGGCAGGTGGCCCACCTCCGTCTTCCCTGAAATCGGTGACGCAGCAGGAGATTGCAGCCTCAACGATCTGTTTGACAAGAACAGAATGTTATTTTATGGTGGCAGACAAAATGAGAAGAATTGTGCAGATTCGCTTCATTTCATGAAAGATCGTGCAAGCGCAAAGGAGAAAGAGATTTATGTTTGGAATCGGTATGCCTGAAATGCTGATCATCCTGGTGATCATTCTGATCATCTTCGGCGCCGGTAAACTTCCGGAAATCGGGGGCGCCATCGGTAAGGGAATCAAGAACTTCAAGAAAGCATCAAATGAATCTGAAGAGATCGACGAAAACTCCCGTCCCAAGAAGATCGAGCCGAAATAGAAGAGCCTTTTGAAGAATGCCGTTCGCCGCGTGGGGCCCTGTCCCTTCCGGCAGCGAGGCGAACGGCGTAAAGGCCCCGCTGCCGGATATCCGGAAATTTCATTTTACATTCGGAATCAATGTATGGCTTCCCTCCGCCTTATACCCGTTTGTGTTTTATATAGAGGATAACGGGACGGCAGGAAGAAGTCGACGCGCTCTGTCAGCCTGTGTAAGGCGGCCTGACATCAGAAGGGGACGTCATCTTCAGGAAGCGGCGGTAAATCATTGAAAGGCGAGAAGTGTCCTTCAGCCTGCGTTCGGACCTCCCCGCGATCAGCCCCTTTCGGGCTGAGCATTTTCATGTCCTGAGCGATGATTTCAGTCGTATAGCGCTTAACGCCGTCCTTTCCTTCCCAGGAACGGCTCCTGATCCGGCCTTCGATATAAACCAGAAGTCCCTTGGCAAGATAATTTCCGCAGATCTCCGCCAGCTTGCCGAAGACAACGATGTTGTGCCACTCCGTTTCCTGTGCTCTCTCCCCGTTTTTATCTTTCCACTGCCTGTCCGTGGCCAGACTGAAACTTGTAACCATGGCGCCGTCAGGCGTGTAGCGCACTTCAGGGTCTTTTCCCAGTCTGCCGATCAGGATCGCTTTATTAATCATGGAATTTTCGTTATCCTCCTTTTTTGAATTTAATGCCGATCCTTTTCCCTATACACAAATCATTCCGGATTGGCAATCTCGGAAAGGGATTTTCGTTGGAAGAAGACCGGGGCCACCGGACATTCAGGGTTTTCCAAAACCCTCTTGACTAATGGGGAAAAAAAAGATAGTGAAGTTCGCCTTCTAAAAAGCGTAAGGGTGGAAATTATGGAAGAAAGTGAACTTTTACGGAAACGGATTGAAAAGATAAGCGCCCTGAAAGCAGAGGGGGTTGATCTGTATCCCAATGGCGTCTGTGTCGGCGTTACAACCGAGTCGATTCTGGAACGCTTCAAGGATGCCGATAATGAGGCTCTGGCGGGGCTCAACGAACGGTTTACTCTGGCGGGAAGAATGATGGCCATCCGGAATTTCGGAAAAGCGGCCTTCATCAATATTCAGGACAGAAAGGGACGAATCCAGGCCTATCTTCACCGGAACAGCATCGGGGATGCGAGTTACGCGCTTTTCAAGCGGCTGGACGTGGGGGACATCGTCTTCATAGGCGGCAGGCCCATCCGGACCAAAACCGGGGAACTGACCATTGAGGCTGATGAATTCATGCTTCTGTCCAAGGCCATCCGGCCTCTGCCGGAAAAATGGCACGGTCTGACGGATGTCGAAACCCGGTATCGGCAGCGTCATGTGGATCTCATCGTCAATCCGAAGGTGCGGGAGGTCTTTATTACCCGGAGCAGGATCATCAATGCCATCCGTCAGTTCATGGATGAGCGGGATTTTCTGGAAGTGGAGACGCCCATGATGCAGCCCAAGGCTGGCGGCGCCACGGCGCGCCCTTTCGAGACGCATCACAACGCCCTGGGGATGGATCTTTATCTCCGTATCGCCCCCGAACTGTATCTGAAACGTCTCATTACCGGCGGGATGGAACGGGTTTACGAAATAAACCGGAACTTCCGTAATGAAGGGATATCCACATTCCACAATCCCGAATTTACGATGATGGAATTCTATCAGGCCTATGCGACTTATGAGGACCTGATGGATATGACAGAAGAACTGTTTGCTTCTGTTGCAATGAAAATTTTCGGCGGCCTGAAATTCCAGTATCAGGGAATGGATATCGACCTGACCCCGCCGTGGCCCCGTATATCGGTCAAGGAGTCGATTCTGCGGCATCATGACATCGATCCCGACGTGCTGGAGGATCAGGAGAAGGCCTATGCCTATGCCTGCAAACTGGGACTTGAAGTTCGAAAGACGGAACCGCTGGGAAAACTCGTAACCGCCATCTTCGAAGAGGTCGTGGAAAAAGAGCTTGTGCAACCCACGTTCGTTACGCTTTATCCGGTCGAGGTTTCTCCGCTTTCCCGGCGCAACGAGAAAGATCCTTCCCTGACCGACCGCTTCGAACTTTACATAGCCGGCAGAGAAATCGCCAATGCCTTTTCCGAGTTGAATGATCCTCAGGATCAACGGGAGCGTTTCCTGATGCAGGCCAGGGAAAGGGAAGAGGGGAATGAGGAAACGCACGTCATGGATGAGGATTATGTCCGCGTCCTTGAATACGCCATGCCGCCGACGGCCGGCGAGGGGATCGGGATTGACCGGCTGGTCATGCTGTTCACGGATTCACCGTCCATCAGGGATGTCATCCTGTTCCCCCACATGCGGAAGCGGGATAAGGAAACGGACTGAGAATCCGACGGCAGATTCCGGACCGAAAATCCATTTAAGTCAGCGCGTTTATAAAACATGTCCTATGAATTTTTCATAAACCTTCGTTATCTCCGGGCAAAGCGGAAGCAGGTTTTCGTTTCCATCATCACCTTCATTTCCATTGCGGGCATCTTCCTGGGAGTGGCGGCGCTGATCATCGTTCTTGCCGTGATGAACGGTTTTGAGACGGATCTGCGCAACAAAATCCTGGGAATCAATTCGCACATTGTTCTCATGGAATACCAGGGCATGATGAAAAACTATGTCCAGGTCATGCAGGAGGTGAAAGAGGTGCCGGGGGTTGTGGCCACCACTCCCTTCATATACAGTCAGGCCATGCTGAAGAGTGAAAACGGCATGAGCGGCGTTGTCCTGAGGGGGCTCTCTTTAAAAGACGCCTTCGGGGTCATCGATCTCGGGCGGATGCATGCCGGCAGTGTCCAGGCCCTTGCCGAACCGGTGCGCCGGGATGGCGCGACCGAAGGGGAGCCGGAAGTTCTTCCCGGAATTGTCATCGGCAGGGAGCTGGCGAAAAATCTCGGGCTGATCCTTCATGACTCCGTTTACATCATTACGCCCATGGGGATCTCCACCCCGATGGGGTACGTACCCCGGATGAAAAAATTCGTGGTGGTCGGCATCTTCGATTCGGGGTTTTATGAGTATGATTCCACGCTGGCCTATCTTTCCCTCAGGGATTGCCAGGCCTTCCTGAATCTGGATGATGTGGCTTCCGGGCTGGAGATCAAGGTCAACGATATCTATCGCGCGGATACCATCGCCCGGACGATAGAGAAAAAACTCGGCTATCCCTACTGGGCAAGGCACTGGATGGAGATGAACAAGAATCTTTTCGCCGCGCTGAAACTGGAAAAGAGGGTCATGTTCATTATTCTCAGTCTGATCGTGCTGGTTGCCGCCTTCAACATCATCAGCACCCTGATCATGGTGGTCATGGAAAAGAACAAGGACATCGCGATCCTGAAATCCATGGGGGCCACATCGGGCAGCATCATGAAGATCTTCGTTTTCCAGGGATTGACCATCGGGACGATCGGAACGGCCCTGGGGTGCATCGCGGGACTGGCTGTGGCGCATAATCTGTCCGGCCTGTCCGTTTTTGTCGAGAACCTCTTCGGATTCAAGATCCTGCCGGGGGATGTCTATTATCTCAGTGAACTGCCCTCCCGTGTGGATTATACGGATGTGGCGATCATTGTAGCTGGATCGATTCTCATTTCATTCCTGTCCACACTCTATCCGTCCCGCAGGGCGGCGCGGCTCGATCCGGCGGAGGCGCTGCGCAATGAATAAGTTTCTATTCCGGAGGGCGGCTTTGTGATCCAGGTCAGGAATCTCAAGAAGACGTTCATCAAAGACGGCAACCGGATCGAAGTGCTGCGAGGGCTGGATCTGAAAATTGAAGACGGGACTTCGCTGGCTATTCTCGGGGTTTCCGGAGCCGGTAAAACGACGTTCGTCCATATCCTGGGAACGCTGGATCATCCGACTTCAGGAGAAGTCCTTTTCAATGGTCTGGATGTCTTCAACTGGCCGGAAAAAAAGCTGGCTTCTTTCCGGAATCGGACCATCGGGTTTGTGTTTCAGTTTCACAATCTGCTTCCAGAGTTCAGCAGCCTTGAAAATACGATGATGCCGGCCCTGATCAGCGGCATGCCCAGGCGAAACGCCCTCGAAAGAGCGGAAACATTATTGCATGATGTGGGTCTTGGTGATAGGATGACGCACAAGCCTTCGGAGCTTTCCGGAGGAGAGCAGCAGCGGGTTGCCGTAGCCCGGGCGTTGGTCATGGAACCGGAAATTCTTCTCGCCGATGAGCCCACGGGAAATCTTGATACGGAAACCGGTCGGAAAATAGAGGATATTCTTTTGGAACTTAACCGGCAAAAGGGGATTACCCTGATCGTGGTGACCCATAATCAGTCTTTAGCCGGTAGAATGTCGCGAAGCATCGGCTTGCGGGATGGAGAAATAGTGACCTGTGCATAAAAGAATGTACCTTATGTTTCACAGAATCTGCCTGATCGGACTTGTCGCGTTTTTCCTGGCCGTGGGGAACCTTCCGGCCCAGGAGGCGGCACGTATCGTAATTTTTCCTTTCGACGTTTTTACCTCTGCGGATAAAGCCTCATTGCAGGCGGTGATTTCCCGTAATCTTTCCAGTGAGCTTCGGAGATCTGGAAAGATCGTGCTGATTGAGGAAAGCGCGTATGCGGATCTCCTGGCCGGTCAGGCGGCCAGCGAGGCGCTGGGCTTCCGTATCGGCCGCGATAAAGGAGCCGACTATGTCGTTATGGGAAGTCTCTCTGAATTCGGGGAAACCCTCAGCGCCGATGTGCGAATTCTGGATATCCGTCAGGGGAAGCGCATGCCGCCCCTCTTTATCCAGGGAAGGGGACGGGCTCAGATCGAAAAACTGGCCGGGGAGGTCAAATCGGCAATTCTGTTGAAAATCGCGCCGGAACAGCGCATCGCCGGAGTCGAAATTCAGGGAAATCGCAAGATCGGGGCCAGTGCCATCGAGCAGGTACTGAAAAGCCGGAAGGGCGGTCTTTTCTCCGAAGGGGATATCTCGGCGGATATCAAGGCCATTTACAGGATGGGATATTTCAGTAATGTATCGGCGGAAGTTACGGACTCCCCTGAAGGCCGGATTCTCGTCTTCACTGTGCTGGAAAAAGCCATGATCGCGGAGGTCAAGGTGACGGGAAACAAGGCTGTCGGCACAGGCGATATCGAAGCGGTGCTGAGCGTAAAACCCCGGCAGATTCTGAACGCGGACAAGGTAAAGGCCGATATCCTGAAGATCAGGGAACTGTATGACAGTAAAGGGTATTACAATGCCGAGATCAAGGATCGAATAGAAAGTTCCGGTCCCAAGGACATGCGGGTCGTCTATGAGATCAGTGAGAACGAGCGGCTGTTCATTGAAGGGATCAGTTTCGATGGGAATGAGACATACAGTGATAAAGAACTCCGCAACATGATGACCACGTCGGAAAAGGGGATCCTTCATTTCTTTACCGATTCCGGCATTCTCAAGAGAGATCAGTTGAAGCAGGATATCGCCAAGCTGAACGTCTTTTATCTGAACAACGGATTCATGAACGCCCAGGTGGGGGAACCGGAAATCACCCATGACCGGAAAGGCATTTATATCAAGATTCCCGTCAACGAGGGGAAGCGGTTCCGGGTCGGGAAAGTCGAGATCGCCGGTGATGAACTGACCGTTTCCAGGCAGGATCTGATAGCGAAACTGAAGATCGCGAAGAAGGAGAATTACGATCGTGAAGCGATCATGAAGGATCTCGAATATCTGACCCAGGCCTGCAATGACGAAGGGTATGCCTATGCAGACGTCAATCCGCGGATCGCGCCTCAGGAACAAACCCAGACTGTGGATGTCGTCTTTGAAATTACCAAGGGACAACATGTTTACTTCAATCGGATCGCGATCAGCGGCAACACCAAAACACGGGACAAGGTTATTCGAAGGCAGCTGGCCATCACCGAAGGGGACCTGTACAACAGTACGAATTTGAAGAAGAGTTACGCGAATCTCAATCGGCTGCGATATTTCGAGGAAATCGATTTTCAGACGGAAAAAGGTCCGGATGAAACGAAGACCGACGTTAACATCCGCGTCAAGGAAAAACCAACGGGGCTCTTCAGCATCGGCGCCGGCTACAGCGGTCAGGACGGAGCCATCCTGACTGCGCAGGTCTCCCAGCAGAACCTGTTCGGACGAGGGCAGTCCCTGAGCGTCAGGGCCAACCTGGGATCCGAGTACAACCTTTATGAAATATCCTTTGTGGAGCCTTATCTGCTGGATATGCCCCTGTGGAGCAAGTTCGATCTCTGGAACTCGGCGCGGGAATATGACTCTTACGATCTGGATACCAAGGGAGTCGGAATTACCCTGGGATATCCCATCCTGCCGAAGTATCGCATTACCGGTTATGTGGGCTATCGTTTCACAATAGATGATGTAACGGAAATCGAGGAGGATGCCTCATGGATCGTGAAGGACCAGGAAGGCGAGACGACGACGAGCGGCGTCACCCTCACACTGACGCGGGATACGACGGATGATTATATCTTTCCCTCCAGGGGATCGAAAAACAGCGTCTCCGTGGAATATACCGGGGGACCCCTGATGGGAGATACGGGATTCACGAAGTATGGAATCACCTCTGCATGGTTCTTTCCTCTGCCGCTGGAAACCGTTCTGGGAACGAGAGTCCGGGGCGGATACATCGAGTCTCACAGCGGCGAAAAGCTTCCCGTCTATGAGCGGTTTGTCCTCGGGGGGATTAATTCTCTCCGCGGATTGCGGGATGTGGGGTACAAGGATCCTGTAACGGGAGATGTCATCGGCGGAACGACGATGTTCAATGTCAACGTGGATTTCATCTTCCCCCTGATCAAGAATGCCGGGATGAAGGGCGTTATTTTTTATGATACCGGCAATGCCTGGGAAAGCGGTTACCATCTCGACGATCTGCGTCAGACGGCGGGTGTCGGCATCCGCTGGTATTCGCCCATCGGACCGCTCCGGCTCGAATGGGGATACGTTCTTGACCCCAAGGACGACGAATCGGCAAGCCGCTGGGAATTTACCATTGGGATGTTCATGTAAAAATGATCGGCCGCCATGTCCTCATGGAAGATCATTGTACTCCGGTCTGTAATCCTGCCGATGCTGGTCCATATGGGATTAATGAAGTGAAAAGTTGTGAGTGTCGTTGAAATATGGTGAAGGAAACGGTATTTTTTCGCCATGCAACGGGATTGTTTACAAAAAAATCAGTTTAGATCGTAAGGGGGAGATATTTCATGAGAAATAAAATTTTGAGGGTATTGCCTTTGGTTCTGGGATTGTTGTTTCTCTGTTCAGTGCCGATGGCCGGAGCCGAAGAAAAAATCGGTTTCGTGGACGTCAGGGAAATCATGGTCAATTCCGATGCGGGGAAAAAGGCTTCGGAAGAATTCAAGAAAACCTTTGAAAAAAACAAGACCCAGATTCAGGCAAAGGAAACGGAACTGAAAAAACTCAGGGAAGAACTGGAAAAACAGCGTTCCATTCTCAAGGAAGCCGCACTGAAAGAAAAGGAAAGCGCGTATCAGAAGAAATTTCATGACTACCAGGTGATGGTCAAGGATGCCAATGAAGATATGCAGAAGCGGGATCAGGAACTGTCCCGGTCCATGATTCCGGAAATCATGAAAGTCATCAGCACAATCGCGGCGAAGGAAAAATATACGGCGGTCTTTGATATCGGAACGGCTCTCTTTTTTGTAAAGGAAAAAGATCTGACGAAACAGGTCCTCGCTGAATTCGACCGTACCTACAAACCGAAAAAGTAAAAACGGCGGATTGAATGGGAAGCCGTACTCGAAAGGAGAAGGGGCAGAAATCAGGCAGTGAAAAAATCGATTAATGAAATTGCTGACTTCCTGGGTGGTAAGGTTGTGGGCGACGGTGGGATTCTGATTAAAGCGGTTCGGGGAATCGATGAAGCCGGTCCAGGAGACATCACGTTTGTCGCCAATCCGCAGTATGAGAAAAAGCTGAATGAAACAGGGGCCTCGGCGGTTCTCGTTACCAGAGACACGGAACGTCCCGGAGAAAATGTGACGTTGATCCAGGTCGATGACCCCTATGTGTCCCTGGGAAAGCTGCTGACGATCTTTTATCCCGAAGAGAGGGAAAAACCGGGGATCAGCGCGCAGGCGATTGTCGAGGAGGGCGCTGAGATTTCCCCTTCAGCGACGGTTTATCCCGGCGTCTATATCAGCAGTGGGGCCGGAATAGGCGCTGGTGTGGTTCTTTACCCCGGAGTCTTTGTCGGGCGGGATACCGTGATCGGGGAAAACTCCATTCTTTATCCCAACGTTTGTGTATATCGACGATGTCTCATTGGTAAACGGGTGATTCTTCATGCCGGCGCCGTGGTCGGAAGCGATGGGTTTGGTTTTGCCAATCCGGGTAGGGACAACATCAAAATTCCCCAGATCGGAATTGTTCAAATCGATGATGATGTAGAGATCGGGGCCAACACGACCATCGATCGGGCGACACTCGGGCGGACCTGGATCCAGCGGGGGGTCAAGATCGACAATCTGGTTCAGATTGCTCATAATGTCGTTATCGGGGAGAAATCGATCATTGTTTCCCAGGTCGGTATATCTGGAAGCACCCGATTGGGAAGAAGTGTGATCCTAGGCGGTCAGGCTGGTCTCGTGGGCCATCTGCAGATCGGTGATTTCGCCATGGTCGGCGCTCAGAGTGGTGTTCATGAAGACGTACCGGCCAACTCCGTCGTTTCCGGTTCGCCTTGTCAGCCCCACCGCAACTGGCTGCGATCGATGTCCTGTCTGCCCCGATTGCCGGATATGCGTCATCTGCTGAATGATCTTCGAAAGCGGATTGAGACTCTGGAAAAGCTTTCGGAGATGAAAAAGGAAGTCGAGAAAGAAAAGGAATCAAGTCGCGAAAAAGAGGAAACAAAGTAATATGACAGTTCATCCTACTGCAATCGTATCGCCTGACGCGCGGCTGGCGCAAGGCGTCGAAATTGGAGCTTACAGCGTCATCGGTCCCGGGGTAACCGTTGGGAGAAACACATTTCTCGGATCTCATGTCGTTATCGAACGGGATACGGATATCGGGGAAGGGTGCCGGATTTCTTCCTTCTGCTCCCTCGGCGGCGATCCTCAGGATCTCAAATATGAAGGTGAGAAAACACGGGTCATTATCGGAAATTATAACGTGCTTCGCGAATATGTGACCGTGAACCGGGCGACATCCGCTGATATCGGCGTCACCATCATTGGGGACCACAATCTGATCATGGCCTACTGTCATGTGGCCCATAACTGCAAACTGGGAAACCATATCGTGATTTCCAATGGTTCCCATCTGGCCGGCCATATTCATGTGGATGATTACGCGATCATCAGCGGCATGGTGGGAATTCACCAGTTTACGCGGATCGGGGCGCACTCCATCATCGGAGGGGCATCGGCGGTCACGCAGGATGTGCCTCCTTATGTGACCGCGGCGGGCAATCATGCAAAACTTTACGGGCTCAATCTTATCGGACTGGAGCGCCGGGGATTCAGCAAAGAGACCATTTCCGCTCTGAAGGAGGCCTATCGAATCATCTTCCGCTCCTCATCACTGCGACGTGAAGACGCCCTGGAAAAAGTGCGGCAGACCGTGGCCGATACACCTGAAGTCCGTCACTTTATTGATTTTATACAGACCTCGGAACGGGGCGTTTGCCATTAACAACAAAGAAATGACAGGGAAATCATGAAAAAAATTCGAGTGGGCGTTGTCGGCATCGGTCATCTGGGAAACTATCATCTGCAGAAATATGCGAAAATTGAGGATGTGGAGATCGTCGGGGCATCGGACAGCCTGCCTGAACGAGCCCGGAAGGCGGCGGATCTCTTCGGCTGCGAGGCCTTTAACGATCACCGGCAGCTCCTCGGGCGGGTGGACGCCGTGAGCGTTGCTGTGCCGACAGGGGCGCATTATTCCGTGACCCGTGATTTTCTGGAGGCCGGCGCTCATGTGCTCCTTGAGAAACCGATCACGGAAACGCTGGCGCAGGCTGATGAACTGGTCGCTCTGGCGGAGAAAGGCGGACTCGTTTTTCAGATCGGATTTGTGGAGCGCTTCAATCCGGCTATTGCCGCTCTGGAAGGTGTTATGAAAAAGCCGGTCTTTATCGAGGCTCACCGTCTCCATCCTTTTTTCGAACGCGGAACGGACGTTGACGTTGTTCTTGACCTCATGGTTCACGATCTGGATCTCATCCTTCACTTTGTGAAATCTTCCGTAAAGCATGTTGATGCCGTCGGGGTGTCTGTTCTTTCCGACAAAGTGGACATTGCCAATGCGCGTCTTACCTTCACGAACGGGTGTGTGGCGAATGTAACCGCCAGCAGGGTGACCGCCAAAACCATGCAGAAGATCCGGTTTTTTGAAACCAACGGTTATCATTCAGCCGATTGCGCTGCCAGGAAGGTTCAGTCTCTGCAGAAGAAAACGCATCCGGACGGCAGGATCGAGATTGCGGAAGTTCCTTTGAACATCCCCTCCCACGATCCTCTCGAGGCTGAAGTCCGGTCCTTTGTTCAGGCTATACAGACCGGATCGCCGCCTCCCGTGACCGGAAGGGAGGGGCGGCAGTCCCTGGAAGTGGCCTTGAAAATTGTAGATCGCATTCAAGAGGCCAGGCGGGCCTCTGGCGGATAACAAAAGCCTCCGGTGAATTCAAAACTTGTCCTCATTGTGGCGGGTGAGGCCTCTGGAGATCTTCACGGCGCCTCTCTGGTCGGGGCGATGGTGAAGAGAGAACCCGGCATTCGCTTTTACGGAATCGGAGGCGTCAACCTGAAGACTGCCGGCGTGGATTTGTGGGCCGACGCGGCCGATATGGCAGTTGTCGGGCTGACCGAAGTGGCGTCAAAACTGCGGGGAATTCTCACCGTCATGCATCGCCTGAAAAAGTCGATGCAACTCCTGAAGCCTGATCTCATTATTCTCATCGACTATCCCGACTTCAATCTGCCCCTTGCCCGATCGGCAAAGAAAAACGGCATACCGGTGTTTTATTATATCTCTCCCCAGGTCTGGGCATGGCGGAAAGGCAGGCTTCGAACCATCAGCGGACTCGTTGACCGCATGGCCGTTATTCTGCCCTTTGAAGAGCCGCTTTATCGGCAGGCGGGCGTCGATGTATCCTTTGTCGGCCACCCACTGCTGGACGTCGTTCAGGCAACCTCTTCAAGGGATGAAACTCTGCGCATGTTCGGGCTGCGGGAGGACGTGACGACCGTGGCGCTTCTGCCGGGCAGCCGTAAGGGAGAGGTCACGCGATTGCTTCCCGTCATGTTGAAGGCGGCGCGGATTCTGACGGAAAATATCTGTCCCGTGCAGTTTCTGCTGCCCATGGCGAACACGCTGGACGAGACATGGATGAAAGATCAAATCGCGAAGGCGGATCCACCTGGGGTCCGTCTGATTCGCGGAGCGACTTACGATGCGGTGGCTGCCGCCGATGCGGCGGTGGTGGTTTCCGGGACGGCCACTCTGGAAACGGCGCTTCTGGGAACGCCCCTGATCGTCATCTATAAAGTCTCGGCGCTTTCCTATCTGATCGGGCGGATGCTGATTTCCGTCGATCATATCGGTCTGGTGAACATTGTCGCCGGGAAAACCGTTGCCCCGGAGCTGATTCAGGGCGCTGCCAATCCGGAGCGGATTGCCGCGGAAATCCTGGCGATCCTCGGCCAACCCGACCGACGTAAAGCAATTCAGGAAGAGCTCTCCCATCTTCGCGACAAACTGGGACTGCCGGGAGCGGCTGAGCGGGCGGCTGTTATGGCTTTGACACTCATAAAAAAATCAGATTGCTGACACTCTGAAAGAATCCCGGACTCTCTGCCATAGACCGTCGGGTCGGCTTGGCGGGAAATCGCGGCTGCAAGCCGAGAAGATTTGAAGGAAATCAACGAATGGATATCTTTAAACGCCTTTTAAAACTGGCCAGACCTCATGCCCCTCGATTCGCGGTGGCCATGGTCTGCATGCTGATCGCGGGGGCTTTAACGTCATCCCTGGCCTTTCTTGTCAAGCCGGCCCTGGATGACATTTTTCTCGACAGGAATGCGGAAATGCTCAAATGGATTCCCCTGGCGATTATCCTGATCTATCTGGTCAAGGGGGGATGCAGTTATTTCCAGGCCATACTGATGAGTTTCATCGGCCAGCGGATCGTTGCCGATCTGCGGAACCGGCTCTATGAACAGATCCAGAAGCAGTCTCTGTCGTTCTTTTCGAAAAATCCCACGGGCGTTCTCATGTCGCGGATCACCAATGACGTGAATTCCATTCAGGGCACCGTATCCGACGCGGTGACGAGTCTCATGAAAGATTCATTTACCCTGATCTGTCTGGTGTTCGTCATCTTCTACCGGGACTGGCAGCTGGCTATTATCGCCATGATCGTTTTCCCCCTGACGATTTATCCCATTGCCAAATTCGGTCAGAAAATGAGAAGCGTCGCCACCCGGACCCAGGTGACCATGGGCAGTCTCACCACCCTCCTTCAGGAGACCATTTCCGGGACGCGCATTGTCAGGGCCTTCTGCATGGAAGCCCATGAAAATCAGCGCTTTGCCAGGGAAAACGAGAAGCTGATGCATCTGGCCCTGAAATCTGTTTCGATCAACGCCCTTTCCAGTCCCTTCATGGAATTTCTGGGTGGAATCGGCATTGCCGCCATCATTTTTTATGGAGGCTACCAGGTCATCAAGGGGTCTTCCACCCCGGGTACCTTTTTTTCCTTCCTGACGGCGCTGATCATGCTTTACGAACCGGTCAAGCGGCTGACGAACGTCAACAACACGATTCAGCAGGGGATTGCCGGCGCCCAGCGGGTTTTCAGCATCATCGATCTTGTTCCCGATATTGTCGACCGGGATGAAGCCGTGGAGCTTCCCCGGATATCCGAAAAAATCGAAATCCGCAATATCTCCTTTGCCTATGATGATACACCGGTGTTGCGGAACATCAATCTGACCATCCGTGCAGGCGAAGTGGTGGCTTTTGTCGGAATGAGCGGCGGCGGAAAAACGACGCTGGTCAATCTGATCCCTCGTTTTTACGATGTGACTGCCGGGCAGATCCTCATCGACGGGCATGACATCCGTGATGTCTCGCTGATATCGCTGCGCCGTCAGATCGGGATCGTCACGCAGCAGACGATCCTGTTCAACGATACGGTGAGAAACAATATCGCTTACGGCAGCCAGGGCTGTTCGGAAAAGGAGATCATCGAGGCGGCCAGAGCGGCCAATGCCCACGATTTCATTGTGAATCTTCCTGAAGGATACGATACGGTCATCGGCGAACTGGGCACAAAGCTTTCGGGAGGAGAACGTCAACGGATTTCCATTGCCCGGGCGCTGCTGAAGAATGCCCCTATCCTGATCCTGGATGAAGCCACCTCGTCTCTGGATACGGAGGCGGAGATGGAAGTTCAAGAGGCCCTGGAACGTCTCATGAAGGGGAGGACGACCCTGGTGATCGCCCATCGTCTGTCCACGATCCGCAATGCCGACCGGATCGTCGTGCTGGTCAAGGGCGAAATTGTGGAAGAAGGCGCCCATGAAACGCTGCTGGCCCGGAGAGGGGAATATTACAAACTCCATCAGTTGCAATTCAAGGAAGACAAGGTCGGGGAAGAGGTTGGGCGGAACGATTCCTGATGGACGGAAATTCACATGAATGTTCGAGAACGATGCCGCCGGCTCTGGGAGGATCCCGGGCCCCGTAAAGATAGAAGCCCCTTCGCCCTCCTGCTGGAAGTCTTTTCCCTGTTTTACCGAGTTGGGGTTGTCCTCAGAAACGATTTCTATGATCGGGAACTCTTCAGGTCCGTCAGACTGCCCTGCAGGGTGATCAGCGTGGGGAACGTCACCGCGGGCGGTACGGGAAAAACGCCCATAGTGATCCTGCTGGCACGCCTGCTCAAGGACTCCGGATATCGTCCGGCAGTGTTGAGCCGGGGTTACGGAGGAAAAGGAAAGGCGCCGGTCAATATTGTCAGCGACGGAGCTTCGATCCTGATGAGTCCGCTGGAGGGAGGCGACGAGCCGGTGCTCATTGCCCGAAGCGTCCCCGGGATTCCCGTTCTGACCGGGTCGAACCGCTGTCTCACGGGCAGAAATGCGATCGAACGCATGGGCGCCGATGTCCTTATTCTGGACGATGGTTTCCAGCATCGCCGTCTCTTCCGGGATATCAACATCGTGTTGCTGGATTCCGACCGGCCATGGGGGAACGGTTTTCTTCTGCCCAGGGGACCTTTGCGCGAACCGCCGACAAGGGCCCTGCGACGGGCGGACATCGTGATCCGGACAGGGGGAATGCATAATAGAACTTCGGGAGAAGCGGCAGGGACTCAGGTTGAAACCGGAGACTCCGGGGCGGTTTTACTGCGCAGCAGCCCGATTTTCAGAGGGATCCACCAACCCTGCGCCCTGATTTCCCTGGATGGGGGACGGAAGATGGATCTCCAATACCTGGCGGGGGAACGGATCTGTGCTTTTGCCGGCATCGGCGTCCCGGAACAGTTCCGGAAAACACTGGAGTCTTTAGGCGCGGAAATCGTCGAGTTCCTGGCCTATCCGGATCATCACCGCTATGATTCTTCAGATCTGGCCTTTATTGAACGCACGGCGAAGGAAGCCCGAGCGGAGATGATCGTGACCACGGAAAAGGATGAAATCAAATTGGCGCCAATGGAAAAATTGGCCGTGCCCACCTGTTTTTTGAGCATCGAGATGAGGGTCGAACCACAAAAAACTTTTGAACATCTGGTTCTGGAAAGGATGAAGGATGGTTGAGACCGCGGGGGACAGATTCCTTGTTGATGGTTCCGCCAGCCAATGAAAATCATCTCAATCGGCCGCAGCTCTCTTAACAAATAAAGAGAGAAAATATAAGCGTTTTGTCAGGTCTGATTGCTGCCATGAATTAATATATTGTCCATATTGCTTTAAGCAGTCTGATTTCCTTCATTCCCTCAATGACCTCAAGTATGCCAACCAGCCAGACAAACCACAGGGCACTGAACATGTGCTCTCTGTAAACTTCCGATTTAACAGAGTAAATTTCGGGTTCATCAAAGGTCGAGAACTTTGGGAAAAAAGCAGGCACTCTGCTTTTGTATCGCTCAAACTCAATTCCGAATAATTGCTTGAGGCGTTTTTCTTCACTTTTGATAACAGAAGGATAATAGAGGGCAAAGAGGATAGTGAAAGCTATTGGAAATGTGAGAGTTTCGGTAGCAAAGCCAATTCCGGCCACTCCGATCATGCTGAAAAAATACAAAGGGTTTCGACACAGGGAATACGGACCTTTTGTAACCAGGATGTCATCTTTGTAGCCGGCAATGTAAAGTGAACACCACATTCTCCCCAATGAGGCAATAGCGACAAGAATGATGCCTGCTAAGAACAAGGAAAATGAAATGTATTCATTCTTTGATTCCCAGTAACTCTGTGTAGTGAAGAAAAAAAACAAACATATAAATGCGGCAATGCGAGACAGAAGTGTTCGATATATTTCATAATTTGATTTCATTTGTTTATCTTTTCCAATCGTATTTCACGGAAGAATTTTTTCCCTTTAAAAGTTACGTTTCAGAAAACGCCGGATCATCGAAACCGGCCTCCCGGAATCCCTTTCTGCGGAGATGACAACTGTCGCATTGCCCGCAGGGCTTTCCATCAGGCAAGGGATCGTAGCAGCTGTGGGTCAGTCCATAGTCCACACTCAGGGCCATGCCCTTGCGAATGATGTCCGCCTTGGAGAGATCAATCAGCGGGGTGCGGATTTTCACGCGCATTGTGCCTTCCATTGCCGCCTTGATGGCGAGATTAGCCATGGCTTCGAAGGCTGCAATATATTCAGGACGGCAGTCGGGATATCCACTGTAATCCACCGCGTTCACGCCGATAAAGATTTCCGATATCTGTAAGACCTCTGCCCATGCCAGGGCGTAGGAGAGGAAGATGGTGTTTCTGGCTGGGACGTAGGTTACGGGAATTTCCACCGATGTCTCTTCTCCCTCCTGTTTTTTCGGGACTTCAAAAGGCCCTGTAAGGGCTGATCCCCCGATGATTCTTAAATCAATAGAAATAAAAAGATGCTCCTTCGCGCCCAGAGCGGCGGCGATGCGCCTGGCCGCCTCCAGTTCGACGGCGTGGCGCTGGCCGTACTGGAAGGTGAGGGCGTAAAGTTCATAGTTTTCCGCTTTCGCGATTGCCATGGTGGTGGCGGAATCCAGCCCGCCGCTGAGCAGGACAACGGCCTTTTTCTTTGGACTCATACAAATGCCTCATGTTTTAACTTTTTATGCCAGGTCGTCTTTCCTCATCTGACTGCACCGGCTTCGTCTCTGTATCCTCGATATGATGTAAACATGCGACTGCACCGGCTTTTCCCTGCCGCCTCTTGGAGTCTTTTCCCTGGTTTCAAACACCCCGCACATCGTTTCCCCACAGGATTTTGTGAAGCTGGAGCTGAAAACGGACAGGAAGATGATCTTCCAGAATCCATCGGACCAGCTTTTTTGGATCAAGGCTATTGGTGACAGGAGAAAAGATGGGGGGATGGGAGATCCGGTTTGCCAGATTCCGGGAAATGAGGATTTCCTTAGCGAACTCGTAATCCTTTCTCTCGCCCAGGACGAACTTGATTTCATCCTGTCCGGTGAGATCATCCAGGTTGCGGTAATCGTTGCTCCGGCTTTCCCCACTGGAGGGGCATTTGATATCCACAATCCGTACACAGCGTTCATCGATTGTGCGAATGGGCCTCGATCCATTGGTTTCCAGCAGAACCTGGTATCCTCTGTTCAGCAGATCGCGGATCAGAAGGGGTGTTTCCTTCTGGATCAGGGGTTCCCCTCCCGTAATTTCCACGAGAGGACAATGATAAGAGGATATCCGGTCGAGAATGTCGGGGATGTCCCACAGCGTTCCTTCCTCGTAGGCGTAACGGGTGTCGCAGTAGGAGCAGCGGAGATTGCAGCCGGTCAGCCGGACGAAAACGCAGGGAATGCCGATAAAGGAGGATTCTCCCTGAATGCTGTAGAAAATCTCGTTGACCTTCAGGGGCACCTCATATCTCCCGGTAAGAGGCTTTGCTTGTCGGCGTTTCGGAAACCCTGACCCGTGAGACCCTGATCTTTTCCGTATTCAGTTTCCGACTCAGTTCGTTGTAGAGATGACGGGCGATGTTTTCCGATGAGGGGTTGATGTCGCAGAACTGCGGCAGTTCATTCAGGTTGACATGATCCAGGCGATGCAGAGCCTCCCGCACGGATTGCTTGACGTCCCGGAAATCGATGCCGATTCCGATTTCATTTAACTCCTCGCACTCGACGGTGACTTCGACGGCCCAGTTATGACCGTGAAGGTGTTCACAGTTTCCGGGATAGTTCCGCAGTGCATGGGCCGCTGAAAACTGCTCTTCAATGCTGATTTCAAAAACACCGGGCATAAACGAAAGGCTCCTGTTGGATTCTGCCGAGGGGGCTGTTCTTTTTCCTGAAAAATCCGCCGATATTTTTAACCCACGCATAGGGAATCGCAGGCTCATGTTGCCTTATACACAGCCTGTACCGGGAAAAGCAATAAAAAATTCCGGAGCCTCTCCCGGGGGGCAAGCTCCGGACTGTTCCCGGAGTTTGCCGGGAGATGAACGTCTGCAGGAACCAGGGTGTTTCCGTTTCCTCTTCTTAAGGCGTGCTCAACACCATGGATCGCCCCTGCCTCTTGATGTTGTAAGTGACCTTTCCGGAATCATTCTTCAGGGACTGAAGCAGGAAAACATCATCGGGTTCCTTGATGGGTTTGTTGTTGATGCCCTGCAGCAGATCACCGCTCTCGAATCCCCTGGCCTTGAGGGGACTGTCGGGCGGAACGTTGCCAATCACAAATCCATCCATTTTCCCATCGGTAAAATGAGGGCGGATCAGATTCTCGTCAATCACATTGTTGAGGTTTTTCATCATTTCGTTCCGGGCGACCAGTTTCTCCTGAACCTCGCTATCTCCCTGCTGAAGGGTTAAAGATTGCAGAGGGACCGTTCGGGCATGAATCGTTTCCATCGCTTCTCCCTTTTTGAAAACGACCATGTTTCTGCTCACCTGGACCAGGGTCCTTCCTCCACTGATGGCATCCCCAATCTTGTAGACTTTCCTGTTGTCCTGGCCTGCCTCTTTCAGAACGGCAAATCCCGTTGTATTCCCGAAAGCTATGGTTCCCACGAGTTCCAGTGGAGGGGGCTGCGGGGGACCTTCAGCGTTCTGTCCGCCGGGAGGCGCGGAAATCATGCCGAAGGGATTCTTTTGCGCGATGGATGAATAAGCCGAAAGGGGTTGAGCCGGGGCTGCCGGTTCCATTGAGACCTTTGCGGGTGACGATTGCCGGGCAGGAGGGAGTGATTTTCTGACCGGAAAAGGGGCTCCCAGTTTGTAAATCAGATTCCATGCCGTCCAGAGAACGGTCCCGCCAACCAGGACGAGGGTTAGAATGCGATAAACCCGTCCCGGATTCCCTTTTATGAAATGTGATAAGTTAAAAGTTTTAAACATTGAATACCTCTTTGCGGCGGCTTCAGGTCTTTTCTCCGAATTCGTCGACAATCCATATGAAGTGGGCGTTTTCAGCAGAAGAGAGGGATTTCCGACTCCTCCTTATATCGAAGATGTTTTTTCATAAGTTTTCAGAGCCAGGGTGGCGCTTAAAAACCCGGTTTCCGCAGGGCCTCCGGCAATGGATATCTGCTCTATCCAGATTCCGTATTCCGGTGATTCCGCGAGATAAAGAAATTGAATGAGCTGATCCATTGTGACCCGGGCGATTTTAATCTCTGTCCGGATTAAATCGTATCCTTCGCCGGCCTGGGATTTCGTGGATTGAAAATCCTGAATGCATGATTTCATATCCGTTTCGTTAATGATCCGATCCAGGTGAGAAGCCATGGTAAAATCGGGACTTCTCCTTTCCATCACCTGCCGGAGGACATCGGTTCCTCCCTTGAGGCTCTGGTATTGCGCTTTCAGTTCGGTCAGTTCCTGAAGAACCTTTTCCTGCCGGGCAATCGAACGGGTCATTTTGTCCCTTGCTTCGAAAAAGGGCAGGAGAATAAAATGAGTAAGCAGGAGCAGAAAAAGGCAGATCAACCCTCCGCCCAGGACGATTCGCTCCCGCTGCCGCAGACCGGACCAGTATGGCATAAAAGTTTTAAAGAACATGGGTCATCCTTAATTTAAACGTTTTTTTCGCGTCTTTGTTCGTGCCGCTGCCAAACTGCATCTGGATGTTGGAGAAGGATCGGGATTTTTCCAGTTCGCCTTTCCAGCGGGTGACGGCCTGGAAGTCGGACGCCTCTCCGGAGATTTCCAGGACGATCTGATTATAGCTGAGTTCCCTGATCACAATCCCGGACGCCTCGGGCAATGTGTCCATCGCTTTTTTCCAGGAGTCGAGGAAAAGTGAGCCCTGTTCCGCTCCCCTGGAAAACCCCCGGGCTTCAATGATCTTCTGCTGTAACTGACGAACCGGATCGACGATCCGGGTGACTTCCGGACAGCAGTTTTTAAAGGTTTTCGTGGTTTCTTCCTTGAGATGGCGAAGTTTCCTGCTGTCCGCGTAATATCCGGCGGCCAGATTGCTTCCCAAGGCAAAGAACAGGATAGCCGCCATCAGAGCGGTCCACCGGAGTTGACTCTTCATCCCGTTTCTTGCATTTGTGACGGCTTTTTCGGTCTTATTGAAATTGAAACCCGCCGATCCGTTGCCGCCTCGAAGGGCGAGGGCCAGAGCCTGATTCATGAGAGGCGTGTTCCAGGAGAGTCGGTTCTTCCCCGGAAGAGGAATGCCCGTCATTTTGAGCAGGTCGACAACCTCTATCGGAGTTTTGAAGAACTTTTCCAGGTCCTCCCGCAGGGTCGCGCTCAGCGCGCCGCCTCCGGTCAGGTAAATGCGGGAGGGCATTTCTTCGAGAAGACTGTTTTCCGCGAGGAATTGCAGCGTATCGGCGATCTGTCTGCAAAACTCAAATCGTTTCCGCTCTTTTCTATCCTGGTTCTGCAACTCCCCGTCCTTTTCTATGGCTGGGTTTTTCCTGTTCTCATCGGGGTCGGAATGCGGAAGAAACCCGAGTGTTCCGGGAGATTTCGCGATCCCCCAGGGAAAGGATCTGACGTGAACGATGGAGCTGCTCTGAACGAAAACGGCAACGGAAGCATGTGCGCCGATATCCAGAAGAATCCAGGAAGCATTGGGGATATTCTTTTCCAGAAGATTCATAGCGATGGGAACAGCGTCCGTGTCGACAACCGCCATGCCGATGCCGGCCGCATAGCGCACGCGTTCCTGAACATCCTGCTTTCTGGCCGCGGCAGCCAGAACCGTTGTCGATTCTGGGGTGTGACGAGGCGGCAGAGAATCGACCAGAACGGTTTCGATGGGATCCGGAATGTGAGGCTCCATTTCATATGTGATGATCTCATCGATCGTCTTTTCTTCAGTAAATGGAAGGGAAAGATTGCGAAACGAACAGGAGCCCGCCGGAATGGAAAAGACGTATTCCCCTTCTTTAAAATGCTTGTCCGTGAAAAGTTTCTGCAGAACCTGTTCCAGGCCATCGGCAGCATCCAGGTCGATCAGAGCGGATGCCGCGATACTTTTCCTGCCTTTGTAGTCGAAGGTCAATGAAACCGCCTTCAAACAGGCGGTACCGATATCAATGCCAATGGTTTTCTTATTCATGAATTTCCATACAGAAACCGGAGCTTGAACTTCTCCGATTTTCCGTCCTTTTCCAAGATTCCCGTTACGGTTCTTCGACAGCTTCCCAGCACGCCGGTGGAGGTGATCCGGAATGCTTCACTTCTGGTCATGATCAGTTCCGAAGCCGGATTCAGGCCGGATGTGCCGATAACCTGTCTGTACCAGGCCGGGTCATCGAGTTTAGCCTCCCCCCTGCGCCTGGAGAAATCGATCTGCTCCAGCGTGTCCTTGCTGATCCCCGGAAAGAGAGCCATCAGAACCGGTCCGGGCGCCGTGTTGATGTTGATTTTTCCCTTGCCGTAAAGGGTGACATAAGCACATAGTCCTGGTTTCCCCGCCGTTCCATAGAGAAGATCCCGGGACACGGCGCCGGTTTTCAGAATCTCTTCCGGAAATCGAAATGGACCTTTCCTCTGGGGCTCTGATTCCGTGTCGGAAGAATCTGAACCTTCCGACGGCTGGGAATTCGATATCATCCAGTCTTTTATCGAATCGACAATGATTCCGCTCTGCTCTTCCGTCAGGTTCCATTCCGGCAAGTTCAGAAAGCGGACCAGCAGATTTCGGATTTCCGCGTTCTCAGCGCCATCCTTATTGATCAGGTAATTGATCGGAATCTTTCCCGTTTCATCCTCAATGACGATATAGCTCTGACCTTCCTCGATCAGGGCATTAAATCTGGCCGACCAGGTTTTCGCATCCGCCCAGGGCTGATCCAGCCCGTCATAGGCAGTCTTCTCCGCATTGAGGCTGGCTTCGCTGAAAGCGATTCCCGCCCGGGCCAGATACAGCGCCTGCAGGCCGTCCCTGAGATTCGTCGTTTCGGTGATCTCCCGCCGGGTCTGGGAAATCATTTGAACCGCGGCGGCCACCATGATCGAAGTCATGCAGAGGACAACAATCAGGGCGATTCCCCGTTGCCCCGATTTTTTAATCATCTTTGCCATGTTCAGGACTCCTGCGGACTCATGTTGGCTGGATGGACTCGGGTCATGAAGTGAAACGGCTTGCTCTCATCCTCAGGATTGACCAGTGTGAGTTCCAGAACGACACTGGCAGGGGGACTCTTCTGATCGGAGGAGCAGAAGGTATCGGATATGTCTCTGCCGACGCGGTCGTAGAATCGATAAGTGATAGAGGAAAGGCCGCGGCAGATCACGAAATCCGATCCTGCGATATCGTCGCTGTCCGAAGTTTCACTTCGGACAAGTTCATAATCTCCTTTTTCCGAATTCAGTCTTACGGAATAGGTAATGTTGCTGATCCCCGCCGGCGGTGTTTCCGGCCCCTCCGGATTCGTCCGGCTTAAGGAATGGAAGCTCAAGCGGGGGAAAGGCTTTTCTCTGATGACCTCCTGCTCCAGAATAAAGGGACACGTCTGCCCCGAGGGATAAGCGGATTCAATATCCTTCATCATGCGTTCCATGGAGCTTCTGGCCATACTGAAGACCCTCCCGGTATCTTCCCAGTCGCGGGTCACTTTCAACGTTCCTGAATAAGAGGCAAAAAGGACGGAAAAAATAAGCGTAAGGATAAAAAGTGCGACTAGAATCTCGAAGAGCGTGAACCCCGCCTCTCCGCCGTTTTTACTTGTTTCCGGAGGATGCCTCATGGGGATTCCTCCCTGTACTGGAGGCTGGTGAGACGGAAACTTTCGCGTTTTTCCGAAAGGGTATCCAAAACCGTCACCTCCACCTTCTTCAGGGTCGAGATGCCGCTTCCCCGGACGGAAACCTGCCACCCATATTGGGAAAAGTTGCCGCCGAAATTTCCATGATCCGAAGCGGCGCCTTCCTTTGCCGCCTCGATCTCCGCCATTTTGCTCTGTGCCAGCAGAGACAGCGTTGTATCCTTTTTGATCCGGTGAGCCATGGCGAGGCTCTGTGCCAAAGCGTGGGAAACCGCCGCAACGACGAGAGCCAGGACCGTCAAAGCGATCATCATCTCTATCAGGGTAAACCCCTTTTGTCTTTTTTCCGTTTTCATCATGGTCTGACCGGCTTCACTCCAGATCTTCAGCAGGCTCATCACGGATTTCAAGCTCACTCAGGAAGGGGCTGATGGTCAGACTTACGGCACAGTCATCCCGGCGGAGATGGATAACGGCCGGTTGAGCGTACCCCTGTCCGGACAAAAGGACGGTGGCTTCGCCCGCCTTCTGCATTTCTCCGTTTCCGCTGTGGATGCCGGTGATCCGGATGCCTTCGGGCAGCGCCCATGACCGGATTCCGGACTGTTGCTGCATCTCGACAGGATCGGATGTGCGGGATGCCCTGAAGCGGCCCTTATCAAGATCAACATGAAGAACATAATCAACCTGTTCCCGTACGGCCCGGTTTCGGGTCTCGCCGATGCAGTCCGCCAGCTTCCGTGCTTCCGACCGGACGGGATGCGCCGCCATCGTGTCCTTCAGAGAAGGAATGGCGAGTACCAGCAGAGTGCTGATCAAACTCATGACGACAATCAGCTCGATGAGGGTGTAAGCCCGGTTATTCATCTTCCCAACTGTTCACGTCCTGGTTTTTTCCTTCACCTCCTGGTTCCCCGTCGGCCCCATTGGAGCTCAGATCATATTCCCCGTGAACCCCCGGCTCTACGTAGACAAAGGGATTGCCCCAGCCGTCGGAAGGGATTTTTTTCTTTTCCAGATATCCTCCCTCCCGCCAGGCTCGGGGAGGCGTCCCCGTTTTTGGAGAGGCAACCAGGGCTTCCAGCCCCTGCTCAGTAGTCGGATAAACGCCGTTGTCCAGCTTGTAGAGCTTCAGCGCCGCCCCCAAACCATCGATCTGCAGACGGGTTTTTACCCGTTTGGCATCCTCGGTCCTGCCCATCATCCGGGGAACGATCAGTCCCGCGAGGATCCCGAGGATCACCAGGACCACCATCAGTTCGATCAGGGTAAACCCTTTGTTGTTTTTTTTAGTTTTATACATCATCTTACTCCTTGCGTTGCGTTATGTGATGAGGGATTTGTCTGGAAATTTTATTTCACGAGCTGGTTCATTTCAAAAATGGGCAGCAGGACGGAGATCACAACAAATCCGACGAGAAGTCCCATAATCAGGATCATCAAAGGTTCCAGCAGGGACATGAAAAAGGCCAGGCCGGCAGACGTTTCTTTTTCATAGCTGTCGGCGATTCGGGAAAGCATTTCTTCCAGCCGGCCGCTTTGTTCACCGATGGCGATCATTTCCGTGGCCATCCGCGGGAACAGACCGCTGCGGGCAAGGGCGACGGAAAGTCCCTGGCCTTCCTTGATTTCCACTCCGGCGTTTTCAATGGCCTCGGCGATGAGAAGGTTTCTCGCGATGTGACGGGAAATTTCCAGCGCCGTAAGCAGGGGGACGCCGTTCTGCAGCAGGGTCCCCAGGGTGGAGGCAAATCGCGCCATCGCCATTTCGCGATTCATTTTACCGAAAAAGGGGATACGGAGAAGCATAATGCTCCATAGACGCTTTCCCCGATCGGTCCGGGTAATTGCATAACGACCAAGGCCGGCAACGGCGGCGGCAAGAAGGAGAAGAAGCCACCAGGCATCGTGGAGAAATCCGCTGAAAGAGATCAGCAGGGTTGTTATCGTCGGCAAGGACTGGTTCATCTCTTCAAAAACCTCCGTAATGTTTGGAATCACGAAGGTGATGAGAAAAAAAAGGATCAGTGCGCCGAAAAGAAACATCAGGATCGGATAAGCGAGAGCGGCCTTGATTTTTCGTGCAAACTCCTGCTGTTTTTCGCTGTAATCGGCGAGCCGTTCAAGCACGACGGGCAAGGTTCCGGAAGCCTCCCCCGCTCTGACCATGCTGATATAAAAGGAAGAGAAGACACGAGGGAAAGAGGACATGCCGGCGGAAAGACTGATTCCTTCGACCACATCCTTCCGGATCTGCGAAAGGATGGATTGCAGGGCCTGGTTGTCCGTTTGCGTCACGAGGATATTCAGAGCCTGCACAAGGGGCATGCCTGCGGAAAGAAGGGTTGCCAGATGTCGGGTTGTCACCGACAGCTCGCCGGGATTCACCGGTTTGACAAAGGGCAATGGCTTCCGGGACAGGGGCTCCTGGGCCTGTGCGCCGATCCTGGCCTCCCTGCACTCCATGGGGAAGATAAAGGCTTCCCGCAATTTCTGTCTGGCAGCGGTGGCACTGGGCGCTTCCAGCGTTCCGCTGATCTGTTCGCCGCTGCGGTTCCTGGCGGTATATTCGTAAAAAGGCATGGTATTTTGGTCTGTGTCTTTCCGTCTGATATCTTTTGTTCCGGTTACACATCAAAGAGCGTCATTCGATGGCTTCGCTGTCGGCTCCTCGACGTGCGCTTCGGCACGTCTGTGCGCCTCTGCCTTGTCGCCTCGATATCATCTCTGATCTGAAACTGGAATAACTGAGCAAAAGGGGTATTTCTTCATGCACCGGGATGAGAGGCCGTCCGCTTGCGTGAGCGGGTTTTCAAAACGCGTGTGACCCGGAGTACTTCTTCTATGGTTGTGATCCCTTCCAGAACCTTGTGGGCGCCGTCCTGGAGCAGAGGCAGCATCCCGCATTCCACGGCTTCCTGGTGAATCGCGTTGGAATCCGATGTTTTCAGGATCATGTGCTTCAGCGATTCCTCCATCACCATGAGTTCCATAATGGCTGTTCTGCCGTGGTAGCCGGTGTTCATGCAGGCTGAACAGCCGCCCTTTCTGTAAATCGTCGCGTTCTCCGCCATTTCCGGAGACAGGCCGATATTGGTTAAAGATTGTCTGTCCGGGATATAGGGCTGTCTGCACTGCGGGCAGAGGACACGGACCAGCCGCTGAGCAACGATGGCGATTACCGATGAGGTAATGAGAAAAGGTTCGATTTCCATGTCAATCAGGCGGGTCACCGCACTGGCGGCATCGTTGGTATGGAGCGTGGAGAGGACCAGGTGACCGGTAAGCGACGATTGAATGGCTATTTCCGCTGTTTCTTTATCCCTGACTTCTCCCACAAGAATGACATCGGGGTCCTGCCGGACGATGGAACGCAGACCGTTGGCGAACGAGAGATCAATTTTCGGGTTGATCTGAATCTGGGCGATGCCGTCAATCTGATATTCAATGGGGTCTTCGATGGTGATGATGTTGATTTCCGAATTGTTGAGATTGGAAAGGAGGGCGTAAAGGGTTGTCGTTTTGCCGCTTCCCGTTGGTCCGGTTACCAGAATAATCCCATAGGGGGATGAAATCAGACGGTTGAAAATTCCTATTGTTTGCGGATTGAACCCAAGATCGGGCAATTGCAGCAGCGCGCGCGTCTTGTCCAGCAGGCGCAGAACCAGACGTTCGCCGAAGGCCGTCGGCAGTACGGAAACTCGAACATCCACGCTTCGGTTCCCGATCCTGGCATCGATACGGCCATCCTGGGGAAGCCGCTTTTCCGCGATATCCAGTCTGGCCATGATTTTGATACGGGAAACGAGGGCGGCGTGCACCTTGCGCGGCAGGTCCATGGCAATGCTGAGCATTCCATCGATTCGATACCGGATCTTCAGGGAATTCTGATAGGGTTCGATGTGAATATCACTGGCCCGGTCCCGGATCGCCCGGGAGAGAATCAGGTTGACCAGCTGGATCATGGGCGCTTCGTGCGCATCATCCAGAATATCCCCCGTTTCTTCGATTTCTGAAAGAATCCGGTCATAGGAGTCATCCATGAAGGTCTGGACAAAGGCCTCCACTGTGCTGCGGTCGTGTTCATAAAGCTGCTTGATGGCGAAAAGGATGGCGGATTCGGGAGCGAGAACGATGGAGATATCCGGATTCTGCAGCAGTCGCTTCAGGTCGTCGATGGGTTCGAAGAAAGCAGGATTGTTGACCGCGATAACCGTGGAGGAATGTGCTTCCAGGGGGACGATCTTGTGACGCTTCAGGAATTGAACAGGAACCTGGCCGTTGAATCCGACACCCGCGATCTCCGTCGGCATTTCTCTCCAGAAGGGAAGATTCAATGCCTGGGCCTGGGTGACAATTTTTTCTTCTTCCGGATTGAGATGGACTTCATTATCCATGGAATGAGGTGTGGCAAGTTCTGGGGTAATTGTCATTTATATCAGTGGTTTCCTTTCTTCTGACCAGGGTTGGAGAGATTTTTCTTCTCCATTTCCAGATGGTCGCTTTTTTCCTTGGATATCCGGCTGGCATCTGTATGTTGGCGGATGACGCGGGGCGTTATAAAGACGTAGAGGTTCGTTTTTTCCCGGTTTGAGGATCGGGATTTGAAAAGCCAGCCGAGGACGGGGATATCACCCAGGAGAGGCACTTTGTAGGTGCCGAGCTGGGTGCTGTCTCCAATCATTCCGCCGATGACCACGGTTTCCGAATCCTTGATGGTCACGGTTGTGTTGACGGCCCGTTTGTTGGTTGTGGGCAGTCCGGTAGGAGAATCTTCCGTAACCTGACTGACCTCCTGATTGATCTTCATGCGGACGAATCCCTCACTGTTGATGTGCGGCGTGATCTTCAGGCTGACGCCGACATCCCGATATTCATAGGAGCTGTAATCAAGATTTGTCGTGGTTGTTTCCTTTCGGGTTGCATAGGGAACGTTTTTGCCGACATGAATCTGGGCCTCTTCGTTGTCCATGGTCAGAAGCTGCGGTTTGGACAGGATATGAATATCCGTATCGCTCTTAATGGCCTGGATCATGGCGCCGATGTCCTGAAAGGTTATCCCCCCAAGGGTAATTCCCGTCCCCAGAATGCCGAAGGTAAATCCTGAAGAATAAGTGGCAGGTGTTGTGACATCGGGCAGGATATTATACGTCCCGGCGGGCGGACCCAGACCGCCCGAGCCGAATAACAGCGACCCTGTGCCTCCGGAGCCTGCGTCGTGCATGGCTCGCCATTCAGTGCCGAGGTTGAAGTCCTTGACGATATTGACCTCAAGAATCAGGGCTTCGATGTAAACCATCGGTCGGGATGAATCCAGCTTTTGAATGAGTCCCTGAAGCAGTGCGTAATCTTCCGCGGAGGCGGTGATGATCAGGGAATTGGTTGCCTTGTCCGACTGGATCTGAACATTTCTGGAAAGGGCCGGTTGGCCTTTTTCGCTTCCTGGAGCGGTTTCCTTGGGTTGAAGATTGATCAGAACCTTGGCCAGATCCTCCGCGCTGGCATTCTGCAGAGGGTAAACGTGCATGACGATGGCGTTCTTCTCCAGCTCGCTGTCCAGCGCGTTGATGATCTTCAGAAGCCGCTGCACGTTGGATTCCACGTCCGTTATGACCAGCATGCCGGAAGGGGGATAGGCATGCACGATACTGTCCCTTGTCACGAGGGGATCGATAACTTTTTTGAGATCTTCGGGATTGCCATGCTTCAGCTTGACAATGCGGGTGATCAGTTGATCCTCCCGTCCTCCTTCTTCATCCTGCAGAAAAGTGGGGATATCCTTTTCCCGGGCATCCTTCCGGGGGAGGATCTTGATGACGGCTCCTGAGGGAACGGTCGTATAACCGTGAATTTCGAGAACGGACTGAAAAACACGATACGCTTCATCTGATGATATCTGTTTCGGTGAAAAGACGGTAACGCTTCCCTGGACCTGTTTGTCTATGAGAAAATTTCTGCCGGTCATTTCACCGATGGCCTTGATGAAGGTCTGAATCTCCACATTATCGAAATCAATGGTTACCCCCGGCAAATCTGCAGTGTTCACCGAAGGACCGGCGCCATGATTTCCGTTTCCCGCGTAGGCATCCGGCAGGGTATTGGAAGAGAGCGCCACAGCGGAACCGGATCGGGATAGAGACGACCTTCCTTCCGCTGTGGCGGTCAGACAGAGAATCAGAAAGACAACCAGATAACGGGCCATATTGCCTGCGTCAGTGCTGCGGTGTTCCCTGCGGTAATTCATATGTTCCTCTCTGGAACCTGCCGGGTGTTATTGCCTATGTTTTTGTTTCAAGTTGACAAAGATCGCAGTTATTTGAACTTAACAACCATATAATGCTTTGCCTGAATGTTCTTGAAAGTATAAGAAGTCGGTTTGCCGACATAGACCTGGTCGACCCATACACCGGAAATATAGTGCCCTGTTATAGGTTTGATGTAAAAGGTATAACTGGAGCCGGCGGGCACATAAACTCTTTCTGACGGACTTACGGTGCCATAGGATTTACCTTCGGTGATATAAGGCGTCAGGTAGTAGGTCTTTGCAGTGGCCGTGGAAGTGGAGCTTGTCGTTGACGTTGAAGTCGTGGTCGTAGTTGTTGTTGTCGTCGGAACGGTGTAACTCACTTGATTGGAATAGTTGCTTAACAATCCGGTTGTATTGTAGGCCTTGGCTGCAAAATAATAGGTTTTTCCTGCCTCAAGGCCGGAGATTCCTATACTGGTAAATTTGCCTGCGTCATAAGTCGCCCCGCTGTAATTTCCGGAGGAAGTTCCGGAATAGACCTTATATCCCGCAAGATCTGCTTCGGAGTTCGGGTTCCATGACAGGGTGACATTTGCCGCGTGACCAGAGTATGTTCCCATGGGGGACAGGCAGAGAGAGAGGATCCCAAAAAGGCAACCGAAAAGGATGGTTAATGAAACGTTTTGTTTAATCCGCAATTTAAAGCTTTTTCTTTTTTCTTTCATTACTGTCTTACTCCTCTAAAATTTTCCGACACAGCAGCCGGTGCAAACAGGTGATGCATCCCCGGTATATTCCACCACAGAACAACGGCGCGATCCGCTTGGTAAAATCGGCTTCGCAAACTGATGGACTACGGCGGATTTGCCGGCATGCAACAACCTTCTGCAACTTGATTTTTGTCCAGGAAAGCCTGCTTGTCGATCTCCCAGGATGTTGAGCAGGCATCGGTAAAGAAGGGCTTGAAGTGTAACAGAGCGTAACAAGAAGATTTGTGATGAGTACTATCACCACTGTGCATCAGAATAACCATGCACATCAACAGGAAATTTCAACCGCGTCGCCTCAATTCGAAACTCGACTCGATCAGAGCGATTGTGGTGCTGCTTTGGCTTTCCATTTTACATCTATCGGCGGACTTGTACTGAAACTTTTCCTCCTTGTCAAGCTGCAATTGAAAATTTGCAGATAATGAATTGAATTTATTAGGAATTATCGAATTATAATTCCGAAATTCATCTTGGATTCGCCATTCTGACTTAACAAATATCAAATTCAGTATTCATTTCCACTAATATCTGTCAGTTATAAAATAAAAGCGGTGGAGACGTATCGACGCCATGGGCAACTGGAATCATAAAATCATAGGCAGGGGAGGACGGACAGGCCTCAATGCCTTCACAAGGATAGAAAATAAGATTTTTCGATTCGGGATGAAGATCAAGGAAGGTGTAATCAAGCATGATTTCTTTTCTCCTTATGATCTATGCGCTGTTGCGGAAGCTGCGTTGTTCGATGAATCGGACAGCAAAAATCAAGAAACTGGAGTTTAATGAAATCGGTGCTTACCCAAAACCGAAATCGAAAGGGAGATCGTGCTGAAAGAGCTGAATGTGAAAACGATTTTACATCATTATAAAAGAAAAAAGGGAGCTGTCAAATGGAAAACTTCGTTCTCTGTATTAAAAGAAAAAACAGAATGAAATGCGGGAAACCGCGTGGGAATTCATATATAACTTGAAAAGGCGAAGGGAATCTCTTATGGAAGTGCCGAAATGAAAATTGACTTTCATACTCATATTTATCCTGATCATGTGGCCGTCAGGACGATCGCGGCTGTTCGGCAGCGGGCCGGAATTGAAGCTCATACCGATGGCACGCTGAAGGGACTCAAAAGGTCCATGACGGCTGCAGGGATTGATATCTCCGTTGTGGCGGCTGTGGCGACCCGGCCGGAACAGGTATCATCTATTCATTGCTGGCTTGGCGGCATTCGACAGCCGGGCATCGAGACGATGGCAACGACGCATCCCTCCAATCCGTTGAAATCTGAGCAGATAAAATCTTTGAAGCGCCGAGGTTTCAAGGGCTTCAAACTGCATCCTGATTATCAGCATTTTTTTGTCGATGATTTTCGGATGTATCCATTTTACGAAGCGGCTGCCGCGCAAGGGATGTTCATTCTTTTCCATGCCGGGATGGACCGGGGATTGCCTTATCCTGTTCACGCAACGCCGAAACGTCTGGCGGCGGTGCATGAAGCCGTTCCGAGGCTCTGCATGATTGCCGCTCATCTGGGAGGAGAGGAGGCTTACGAGGAGACTGTGGCCCATCTTCTTGGAAAAGATCTCTATCTGGATACGTCCTTTGTCCTGAGAAAGATGCCCAGATTATTCCTGGAACGCATTTTCCGGGAACATCCGCCGGACAAGCTGCTGTTTGCTTCGGACAGTCCCTGGACGGACCAGAGGGAGGAACTCAATTTTCTGCTTCAACTGCCCTTTCTGTCCGTGCAGGATCAGGAAAAAATCTGCTTTTCCAACGCAGCGAGACTGCTGGGGCGTGAGGCGCGAAAGGGATCGGTAAGCCCCGCTCCATGCATGAGGTGCGGGATGCCCTTTTGAGTACATACCAGAGAGCGCACCCTTCCGTACCCTTCGCCGGTTTTTTTTAATCCACTCGGGGGGTATCGAACGGGTGTTGCGACGGCGAAATCCGCAGCGCTGTGTGATATGTTCAGTTGCTACTCGGGAATCCATTGACCTTCACTGAAAAAACGGATATTCCATGCACCGCCTTGAAGCCATTGCGCTCCACAGAGCTGACATTTGATTTCATTAATGCGGTTGTTTTCCGTAATGATCTGTTGAGGGGACCGGTAATTGATGAACAGATCGGGGTTAACATCCTGATCCTTGAAAAAATCACGGGACAGTTCACAGATTTCATGACCATTGGTGCAGGTAATGATCTGTCCTTTGCTGGCTATTTTCTTTTCTTCACAAGAAGGGTCTTCCTCTTCATCTGCTGAAATCAAAGGAGATTCAGTCATAAAATCGGCTGGAAGGGGCCATGTCATGGCGTCGGGAAGGGTGCTTTCTTCCTCCATGGCGTCATTGGGGATAAAGGTCGTTTCGACGAGGGGCGGCGTATCCAGCCGAACCTCAAGCTGGCCGTTTATGAATCCGATCTTAATACGCAGGTCGTACCAGACTTCTTCGTCACACTGTTCTTCAAGAAATCGTGTGAAGGATTGAGTGAAAATTCCTAATTCGTTGATAAACATAACCGTTCTTTAAAGTTCCCATGTCTCGAGGTCTGGCGGAAAAAATCCGCGTTTCTTCCAGAACGCATTGAGATGAGAAAAGCCTGGACCAAGTCCAATCATCGATGAAGAGGAAGAGGTTGAGGGCGGTCTCGTTGCGACTGCTGTCCATTATGGTTCTGATCGACTGGTGCGGGAAAAATATCCGGAGAAATAAAGGAATGCATCCGGCAATCAGAAAACTTCAAATACAACACCGGGAAAGTGCATATCAGTTCCTGAGGGAAAAAGCAATCACCCCTTCAATTCGTCACATTATTAAGAGAGATTCACTGTCTTCAAACGATCTTCCCAATTTTACGGATGATATCCCTGATTATATCAAGGCATGAGTGAACGCCTTTTCGGGTTCATGGAAGAAGGCAAACGGTTTCGTCAGGGCAAAACGGAATCCGTAAACGGCAAGTTCAGCCCCACATCCGGCGTGGTCAATAAGCTGTCTTATGACTTCGCGCATCTCTTCATCGCCGGATATAATGAAGTCGATTACCGGCTCCGGCACAACCAGGGAATTTGCCTGTAAAATCATATTGAATTTTACGACAAATAAGAGTATTTAATAAACAGTTATATTTCAGTGCTTTATCTCATTGGATGCAATTCTTTCCGTTGCAGGAGATGCTGCAGCGGGTGAATTTCCAACTCATGATCTCAACCATCTTTTCTGTTGCATTTTTGCCCCATGCGGGGTGCATTTCCTTTATTAATATGCCGCTCCTTCAGGTCGCTTTGCCCGGCGAGTGGTGAAAAATTATTTGTCGAGACATTCAGGTTGTGGCTGTCAGGAATGATGCATGAACACAGTTACTGAAAGTGATAAGTTTTTGAACATGGGTAGGAACAGTGCAACGTTATTTTAATGAAAGGAGGAAAGATCATGTTTGAACGCATTCTGTATCCCACTGATTTTTCTGATGTATCCATGAAAGCCTTGAAATACGTCAAACAGTTGAAGGACGCGGGCGCAAAGGAGGTTACCGTTCTGCACGTCATTGATGAACGGACCCTGGTTGTGCCTGATGTTTTCAGCGGCATTGATTTCATGGCGGTTGAAAATGAATTGAGGAAGGTTGGCGAGGAGAAGTGTAAGAATATCGTGGCAGAACTTCAGGAAAGGGGGCTGAATGCCCGGTACAGGATAGAAAAGGGCATACCCTTTCTGGAGATCCTCAAAGTGTCCAGAGAAGAGGATGTCTCATTGATTGTGATCGGGTCGCATGGCGTAAGCAATGTTGAGGAAATGCTTCTTGGTTCGGTGTCTGAAAAAGTCATCCGCAAGGCCCTTCGGCCGGTCCTGGTGGTCAAGCGTTAAAAACATGACCGGCAAGGGAGGATAAGGCGTAACGTCAATTACTGAAGGAGGAGAGAACCATGTTTGAACGCATTCTGTATCCCACTGATTTTTCTGATGTATCCAAGAAAGCCATGGGTTACGTCAAGCAGCTGAAGGACGCGGGCGCGAAAGAGGTTACTGTTCTGCACGTTATTGACGAACGATCGCTGACTGGAAGTGTTCACGAGGTTTTTATTGATTTCATGGCGGTTGAAAATGAGCTTAGAAAGATTGCTGATGAAGAGTGCGGTAAATTGGTGGCGCAATTTCTGGAAAAAGGACTGAATGCCAAGTTCAGGATAGAAAAAGGGATTCCCTTTCTGGAAATTCTCAAAGTCTCCAAAGAAGAGAAATCTTCAATAATTGTGATCGGGTCGCACGGAAAAAGCAATATCGAGGAAATGCTGCTTGGTTCAGTTTCTGAAGCGGTAATCCGCAAGGCGGATCAACCGGTCCTGGTTGTCAAAAGGTAGAATGCCGTGGGGCGTTGAAGAACAGAGATTCCTTCAACGCCCCATAATTGTCAGGATTCCGTAACGATTCGTGAAAAATCTGCAATACGGCGGAAGATTGAAAACAGGGCTTCCAGAAGGGAAAGCCGATTAAAGCGGATGTTCTCTTCATCAACCATGACCATGACCGATTCAAAAAAGTGGTCGATCGGCTGACGGAGAGCGGCAAGTTCCAGAAGTGCGGCAGGGTAATCGTCTTTCTCCAGGGCCTTGACAACCCTGGCACGGGCCTCCAGAAGGGTTGAGTACAACTGGTTCTCTTCCGCGGCACTGAAAAGAGCCGGATCGATTCGGCCGTTTCTGAATTCCTTCAAGATGTTGCCGGCCCGCTTGAAGGCGATGGCCAGTGGTTCATAAGCGGGATGCGCTTTGAAGGATTCCATGGCCTCAATCTTTTTTATGACCTGGACAAGATCGGCGAAACCGGCGGCAAGAACGGCGCTGACCACGTCGTGGGGGTGGCCCTGGGAAATCAGCATGTTTTCAAGCCTTCCCCTGAAGAATTCTATAACATCCTTCCGGGTTTCTTCCGCCGGCCTCTTCAGCTTTTCCTCAAGAATCGAAATACACTCATCCACCAGATCATCCAGCGTCAGGGGATACTTTTTATCAAGGATAATATTGATAACACCAAGGGCCTGCCGGCGCAGGGCATAAGGATCCGCCGTCCCTGTGGGAACCAGATTGACGCCGAAGAATCCGGCGATGCTGTCCATCTTGTCGGCAATGCTGACAATGGCGCCTTCATGGGTTTGGGGGAGATCGCCGCCGGCGGTCAGTGGGAGGTAGTGTTCGTAGATAGCCCGGGCGACAGTCGGATCTTCGCCAGCAAGGAGGGCATATTCTCTCCCCATGATGCCCTGCAGCTCTGAAAACTCTCCGACCATCTGAGTATCCAGATCGGCTTTGGCCAGCAGAGCCGAGCGGTTTACTCTGTTTTTCAGGGACGGATCGATACGGTCGGCGATCCAGCCGGCCAGCTTTCGGAAACGTTGAACTTTTTCGTAGGACGTTCCCAGCAGGGTGTGAAAAACAACCTGTTGAAGTCCTTCCACCCGGTCATCGAGACGGATCTTCTGATCTTCTTCAAAGAAAAACTGGGCATCTGACAGCCTCGCCCGGATGACTTTTTCATTTCCCCGGGTTACAACGGCGGGGTCCCGGGCCAGGGTATTGTTGATCGTAATAAAGAAGGGCAGCAGGCGACCTTCCCGGTCCACGACAGGAAAATATTTCTGGTGCGACATCATGGAGGTGATCAGGACTTCCTTGGGAAGCTCTAGGTACTTTCGATCAAAACTTCCACAGACGATGGTGGGATACTCCACAAGATACGTGACGGTTTCCAGAAGGTCTTCATTTTCCAGCACCCGTCCGGAAACGGCCGCAGCGGCTTTGCGTGCTTCCTCAAGAATGATTCTCTTCCTTTCCTCGGGGGCTACGATTACAAAATGCTCTCTGGTTCGGGCCAGATACTCCTGCAGATTGCTCACAGGAAAAGCCTCTGGATGCATGAAACGGTGCCCCCGGGAGGTCGCGCCGCTTTCGATGTTTTCAATACGGAAGGGGATGACTTCGCCGCCGTAAAGGGCAAGAATCCAGTGGATTGGTCTGGCGAACCGAAAATCCAGGTTTCCCCACCGCATGGACTTCTTGAAGGAAAGAGAAGTGATCAGTCTGGACAGCATTTCCGACAGCAGGGAAACAGTGCTTTTCCCGCTGATGTGTCTGCTGATGCAGATGTACTCCCCTTTATCGGTCTGCATCGTTCCGATCTCTGAAATGTCGACGCCCTGGCTTTTCGCGAAGCCCAGGGCGGCCTTGGTGGGATTCCCGTCCGCATCAAAGGAAACCCTTCTGGCGGGGCCCAGTTTTTCAATGACCTGATCTTCCTGCTTTTCAGCCACATCGGCCACGGCAAGGCAGAGTCGCCGGGGCGTTCCGAAGGTGTGGACCTGTCCGAAGGGAATTCTCGCTTCGGTAAGCGCTTTGCGGATCATCGAACTCATGTCCTGAAGTGCCTTGGGAAGAAAGGCCGCGGGGATTTCTTCCGTTCCTATTTCAAGCAGCAACTCATTGCTCATCTGATTCTCCCATCTTTAAGAATAGCTTTCAAAAAAGCGGAAATGTTGATCCTGTTTTACCTGAGGAATCCGAGTGTCAATCCTCCGATCTGTTCAGCAGGGGGAACCCCATGCGTTCACGCTGCCGGATATATCCTTCTGCGGAAATTCTGGCAAGATTGCGGACTCTGCCGATATAACTGGTCCGCTCCGCCACGCTGATGGCGCCCCGGGCATTGAGGAGGTTGAACGTGTGGGAACATTTGAGGCAGTAATCGTAAGCGGGAAGGACCAGATCCTTTTCCGCCGTCCGGATGGCTTCGGCCTCGTACATGTCGAAGAGTTTTCTCAGCATGTCCACATCGGCGACTTCAAAGTTGTAGGTTGAAAATTCAACCTCTCCCTGGTGATGGACGTCGCCGTATTTGATGGAATCATTCCATTGAAGATCATAGACATTGTCGATCCCCTGGATGTACATGGCGATGCGCTCGATGCCGTAGGTCAGTTCCGCGCAGACGGGTTTCACGTCGATGCCGCCGACCTGCTGAAAATAGGTGAATTGGGAGATTTCCATGCCGTCCAGCCAGACTTCCCAGCCCAGCCCCCACGCCCCCACAGTGGGTGACTCCCAGTCGTCTTCAACGAAACGGATATCGTGTTCCAGCGGGTCGATGCCGAAACTCCGGAGAGAATCGAGATACAGCTCCTGGATGTTCAGAGGGGACGGTTTCATGATGACCTGATACTGGTAGTAATGCTGCAGGCGGTTCGGATTCTCGCCGTAACGGCCGTCCGTTGGCCGGCGCGACGGTTCCACGTAGGCCACATTCCAGGGTTCCGGTCCCAGAGCCCGCAGAAAGGTAGCGGGATTGAATGTCCCCGCTCCCACTTCGATGTCATAAGGCTGTTGAATCACACAGCCTTGTTTCGCCCAGTAATTTTCAAGGGCAAAGATCAGTTCCTGAAAGGTCACCTTAAACCTCCTGTGCTTTTCTTGTCATTTACATGATTTATTCAGCGTTTCCGGCAGCTTACCTATCATGATGAGAGGGGCGTGTCAATATGAAAAAGACCCTTTACAATCCCATCCTCTGGATCTCGTCGAGGACTTTCAGCGATTTCAGTTCTTTTCCCAGGATATGACCGATAAAAAGAGAAAGAAGGGATTTGCTTTCCCGCGCCGTTTGCCCTGAAAAAAGAATTCGTTTCATTTTTTCTGTTTCAATCTCTCTGCCCAGCAGCAGGGTTTTAATGGTGCCGACGGAGATCGGCAGGACATCCGGAGCGGCTGGAGTCGTATAACAGGACCTGCAATGCAGCCCTCCCTGAGCGATATTGAAGACGTACCTCTGCTGCGGATTCAGAGGGGCCTTGCAGATCATGCAGCAGTCGAGAGCCGGCGCGTAACCCGTCAGTTTCAGGTGGCGGATTTCAAAGAATCGCAGAAGCCGTTCCGATGTGTCGCCTTCTTCAATGAGAAGAAGAAAGGAGCGCAGAAGTTCGAACAGTTCCCTGCCCGGTTTTTCTTCGATAGAGAAATGATCAACCAGGTCGATGAGATATGAGGCAAGAAGCGTTCTGTCCAGTGACTTCCTGATTTCAGGAAATTCGTTGATCACCTGGCAGCTTTCAAGCCATGCCAGCTGGTCCCTCTGCTTTCGGGAAAAAAGCAGGGAAGAACAGCAGAAGGGTTCCAGGACATTGACGAACCGCTTTCTGCTTTTTCTGGCTCCTCTGGCGATTGCTGTCAGTTTTCCGAAATTCCGCGTATAGAAGGTCACGATAAGGTCCGAATCGCTGTAGCTCAGCGTTTTCAGGACAAACCCTTCCGTTTTATGCGTCGCCCGGGTATTCATGTCAGTAGTTTCAAAAAAAGCGTGGCCAGCCCCAGGAATGAGAGAAAGCCGCATACATCAGTCAGAGCCGTGACAAATACGTTGGAACCCAGGGCAGGATCGAGTTTCAGCCATTTCAGGGTCAGGGGAATGAGAGTTCCGGCCAGGGTCCCGACAAGAATGTTGATGGTCATGGCCATAAAGAGGATCCCTCCAAGCAGAAAATTCCCTTTCCAAAGATAACAGACGATTCCAACCACGACCCCGACCGCGAGACCGTTGGCGACACCCACCAGAAGTTCCTTGAACAGGGTTTTTCGGGCGTTTTCAAGGGTTAACTCTCCCAGGGCCAGTCCGCGGACGATCAACACCAGGGTTTGCCCGCCGGCGTTTCCTCCGAGACCGGCCACTACCGGCATGAAAACGGCCAGGGCGACCACCAGTTTGATGGTGTCTTCAAAAAAACCGATGACCAGAGCGGAACAAAGCGCGGTCAGGAGGTTGAAGTACAGCCAGGGAAGCCTTTTCCGGACAGATTGAACCGGGCCGCTCAGCGGACTGTCGTCCTCGCCCACGCCGGCGATACGGTATATGTCTTCCGATGTCTCTTCCTCCATGACATCGACGACATCATCCACGGTAATCCTGCCGACAAGACGTTCATCCTCATCCACAACCGGAAGGGTTACCAGGTCGTATTTCTTGAAGATCTGGACGACCTGTTCCTGATCGACGTCTACCGTGACCCGGGGGATGTCCCGTTCTATGGAAGAGATGACCGGGCTGTTTCTCCTTGCAGTAATGAGTTGCTGAAGGGGAACCGTTCCGACAAGATGACCTTCGGCATCCACGACAAAGATGCTGTAGATGTCCTCCGTTTCTTCCGCGGCCTGGATCACGGCTGAGACGGCATCCCGGATAAGGGCGGTATCCGGGACGGAGACCAGTTCGGACTGCATGATACCGCCGGCGGTATCTTCTGGATATTGAAGCAGTTTTTTGACGTCTTCAACGTCCTCCGGTTCTATGCCCGCCAGAACCGTTTCCGCCTGCTCTTCGGGCAACTCGGCGATGAAGTCCGCGGCGTCGTCGGAATCCATCTCGTCAATGATTTTTGTCAGCTTCTCGGATGAAAGTTCCTCGATGATCCGATCTTTGGAGGCATCACTGATTTCCAGAATAACGTCGGAAGCTTTTTCGATATCCAGAAGGGAAAAGAGCCGAACTTTTTCTTCATCCTGAAGTATATCGATAAGGTAGGCGATATCGGCAGGATGCATTTGAGAAAAAAGATCGATAATATCGAATTCCCGGTTTTCGCCGATGAGTTTTTTCAAAAGTTTCAGCGTTTTAGTATGGAATTCATTCAGGGTGTCGGTTGTCATATGAGTGTGCATTTTGATGAAAATAAACAGGCTGTGATGATCAAACGAAGCCTCTTTGAGGGGTCGCTTTCAAGGAATGTTTCGCCGATTTTATCGGGTTGGAGATATACGGAATTTCTGGAATTCAGTCCATAAGAGATTTCCGGGATGTCACAGGCTGACAGGCAGGATAACCCCAGACTTTCCCGTCGAGAGGTTCCTAATCCTCCTGATACACAATTCTTCCCTGCACCAGGGTCATAATGACTTTTCCCTTCAATGTCCAGCCGAAAAAGGGTGTATTCTTTCCCTGTGACCGCCAGTTTGAAGGATCGACGACCCATGTTTTTCCGGGATTCAGGACGGTGATGTCCGCATCGGCGCCCGGGCGGAGGGTTCCCTTCGGGATATTGAGGATTTTCGCGGGATTGACACTCATCTTCCGGACCAGTTCAGAAAGAGTCAACAGCCCGTCATCGACCAGCGTCAGACTCAAGGCCAGTGCCGTTTCGAGACCGGAGATGCCATTGGCGGCATATTCAAATTCCACCTCTTTATCTGTAAGGGCATGAGGCGCATGATCCGTGACAATGGCATCGAGAGTGCCGTCCCGGAGTCCTTCCCGAACGGCCTGGAGATCCTCGCGGCTCCTTAAGGGGGGACTGACCTTGGTGTTGGTGTTAAAGTTCGTCACGGCCTCGTCCGTCAAAGTGAAATAATGAGGTGTTGTTTCCGCCGTAACCCGAACTCCCCGTTTTTTTGCATCCCGGATCATCCGAACGGCTCCAGCGGAACTCACATGGGCGATATGCAGCGCCGCGCCGGAAAACTCGGCGAGAAGCAGATCCCTTGCGACCATCACATCCTCCGCAAGGGTGGGGATGCCGGGGAGTCCCAGTTCCGTGGAAATTTTTCCTTCGTTCATGAGACCGCCGGCTGAAAGATTCAGATCCTCGCAGTGTGAAATGATAATTCGATCCAGTGATGAGGCATACTCCAAGGCACGTCTCATCAGAATGCTGTTCATGACGGGTTTTCCGTCATCGGAAAAGGCAATCGCTCCGGCCTCTTTCAGGTCGCCGAATTCCGCGAGTATCTTTCCCTCGGAATTGCGGGAGACGGCTGCTACGGGATAGACATGGACAGTGTCGCATTCTTTCGCCCGTTTCAGAATATACTCGGTGACAGTCCGGTTATCATTAACCGGAAGGGTATTCGGCATGCAGGCGATGGAGGTGAACCCCCCGACCGCGGCCGCATCGCTTCCCGAGCGGATGGTTTCCTTGTATTCGTAACCGGGTTCCCGGAGATGAGTGTGCATGTCCACCAGGCCGGGCAGGAGAATCATGCCTTTGAGATCGAGAAGCCGGGTGTCTTCCGGGACGCTTCCCACAGCTTCGGCTATGGCGGCAATCTTCCCGTTTTCCAGCAGGAGATCCATCTGCCCGTCGAGATTTTGCGCGGGGTCGATTACGCGTCCCCCCTTCAGCAGTATTTTCATGAAGAGGCTCCTGTCAGCAGATAAAGAAGGGCCATCCGGACCGCGACCCCGTTGGTGACTTGTTCCAGAATGACGGAATGAACGCCGTCGGCGATCTCCGGAGAAATTTCCACGCCGCGGTTGACCGGACCGGGATGCATCACCAGGACATCCTTTTTCGCTTTTTTGATATTCTCCCTGTTCAGGCAATAAAAAGTGGAATATTCCCGAAGGGAAGGGAAGATGTTCTGCTGTTCGCGCTCCGTCTGAATCCTGAGCATCATGATGACATCCGCATCAAGAATGGCCTCTTCCAGACTGAAGCAGACCTTGACGCCAAGCTGCTGGATATCCCGGGGAATCATCGTGGCGGGGCCGGCCACGGTGACGCAGACTCCCATCTTGTTCAACCCGTAAATGTTGGAACGGGCGACGCGGCTGTGGGCGATATCGCCCACGATGGTCACGTTCAATCCGGAAAGCCCCCCCTTGCGGTTTCGGATTGTCATCATGTCCAGCAAAGCCTGGCTTGGATGCTCATGAGCGCCGTCGCCGGCGTTGATGATGGACTGCCGGACAAGTCCGGCCAGCATATGAGGCGCTCCGGCGCAACTGTGACGGATCACGATAACGTCGGGATTCATGGCTTCCAGATTTCTCGCCGTGTCCGCCAGGGTTTCCCCCTTGACCAGGCTGCTTGCTGATGCGGAGATATTGATGGTGTCGGCGCTCAGCCGCTTGCCGGCAATTTCGAAGGAGGTTCGGGTCCGCGTACTGGCTTCAATAAAGAAATTGATGATCGTCTTTCCCCGGAGCGTGGGCACTTTTTTGATATCCCGCGCGGATACTTCGAGAAACGACTCCGCCGTGTCGAGGATCATGTGAATTTCCTCTACGGAAAGATCTTTCATGCCCAGAATGTCCTTACGTTCCCATTTCATTGCAAAACCCCTGGAACAGAGACCTGGCGGCAGATGCATGCAAGTGATGCATTCTAATGGCCGCTGTCCTCAATGACCACTTCATCGCAGCCGTTTTTTTCAATCAGGTTGACACTGATGTCCTCCCAGAGAAGAGAGGGAAGATTCTCGCCGACAAAATCAGCGCGTATCGGCAGTTCACGATGGCCTCTGTCAATCAGGACGGCAAGCTGAATCGACCTGGGACGGCCAAAGTCAATAAGGGCATCCATGGCCGCCCGGATCGTTCGGCCGGTAAAGAGAACATCGTCGACAAGGATCACTTTCTTCTTATCAAGAGAGAAAGGGATGGCCGTTTTTTTTATCTTGGGCTTTTTATTCGCCAAAAGAAGATCATCGCGATAAAGAGTAATATCCAGAATGCCGCAAGGAACTTCCGCGCCCTCGATATCAAGAATCTTTCTCCTGAGCCGTTCCGCGAGAAAAACACCGCCGGTTCTGATGCCCACAAGAACCAGATCTTCTACGCCCTTGTTTTTTTCCAGGATTTCATAGGCGATCCGGGTCAAAGATCGGTCGATTTCCGCTGCATCCATGACCACTTTTTTGGGTGTCATCATCTGTTCCTTTTATGTACTCAGTGTTTCAGGTGAGAAAGGTGCACGAAATTTCGGTCGCTCATATGAAGCTCAGGCTGTTCAACAAAAAAGCCTTCCCATTGCGTGAGAAGGCTGATCCGATTCATCCGAGTTCCACAATGTCCAGGCGTTTTCCCTGCTCCATGCTCCATCCCCATTTTCACGGGAGTTTTTAGTAGAATATTTTTATTCTGTCAAGCTGCAATGTCATCCCGGCAAGTCAGGGACCCCTTGCTTGGATATAACACTCAGAGAGGGGATATTCGGAGGGAAAATTCTTTTTTTTAATCTTCAATGATGCTATACGCCCAGCACTTAGAGGAAAATCACATGGCTGTTAATTCTGAAGATCAGGTTTTTTTGTTTTTAAGCCAGATCCTGGGGAAAAGAATTCTTGATTCAGAAGGACGATCGTTGGGCCGAATTCTTGACTTGATGGTTCGTCTTGGGGAACCGTATCCCTCTGTAACCGGTATCCTGCTCAAATCCAGACCCCGCAAGGCCGTTTTGTTCTTTCCATGGCAGAATCCGGTCGAAACGAATGGCCGCTTTGTTGTCGGTTCCCGCGGGCTTGACGACGTCCGTGAATTGGCGCCGGAGAGGGAAGAAATATTGCTCAAAGAAAGCCTGCTGGACAAGCAGATTGTCGATACGAACGGCGCCAAGGTCAGGCGGGTGAACGATCTCCAGTTTCTGAAGGCGCACGGCAAACTCTATCTGGTTCATGTGGACGTGGGATTCCGCGGCCTCATGAGGCGGGTAGGTCTGGAGAGGGCGACGGATTTCATGTTGAAGGGACTTTTTGAATACGACCTTCCCGATCAGTTTATTTCCTGGCGGTTTGTGCAGCCGGTTTCTTCCCCTGATCTGCTGCGTCTCAAAATTGCGGAAAGTCGGTTATCCCAGCTTCATCCCGCTGATATCGCGGATATTATCGAGGAACTGGATATTCGTCAGCGAACGGCTGTTTTTCAGTCGCTGGATGTGGAGACGGCAGCGGAGACTCTGGAAGAGACGGATCCCAAGATTCAAATCAGCCTGATCGAGAATATGGAAGATTCTCAGGCAAGTGATATTATTGAAGAAATGTCCATAAACGAGGCGGCTGACCTGTTGAGCGATCTGCCGAGGGATAAGGCGGAAGGCATTCTCAAGGAGATGGAACAGGATTTTGCTGAGGATGTCAAAGAACTGCTGGCCCATCCGGAAGAAACGGCCGGTGGATTAATGACGACGGCTTATCTGAGTTTCCTGCCCTCGACGACGGCTCTGGAGGCCCTGCAGGTGATCCGGAGGGAAGCTGAGGACCTGGATTTTGTGTATTATCTTTATGTCACCGATGAAGAGGAACATCTTCTCGGGATGTTGAGTCTGAGGGAACTGCTGGTTGCCGCTCCGGAAACCTCTCTTTCAGACCTGATGTTCCAGAGGGTTGTCATGGTCGATCTTGATGAAGATAAAGATCAGATCGCCAGTGATTTTGCCAAATATGGCATGCTGGCCATTCCAGTGGTGGATGATCAAAAGAAAATGAAAGGGGTCATCATGTTCAAGAATCTGCTCGAAGTGGTTGCGCCTCGGTTGGGGAGATAAGGTTATGAAAGACGATGGTGGCCATCTATGCCGGGTAAACGTTTTCTGTCAGCCATTCGGGAAAGATTTTTTTTACTGTCCAATAGGAAATTCTGGAAGTCTCTCGGAATCCTTGTGGCCTTTATCGGGCCTGGAATTATCACATCCAATGTGGATAATGACGCCGGCGGAATCACAACCTATTCCCTGGCCGGAGCGGAGTATGGTCTTTCCCTCTTGTGGCTCCTGATACCCATTACGGGCGCCCTGATCATTATTCAGGAAATGGGTGCCCGGATGGGGGTTGTTTCAGGTAAAGGACTGTCCGATCTGATTCGGGAACGGTTCGGCGCCAGAGTCACCTTCTACCTCATGATTGTTCTTTTGCTGACCAACCTGGGCAACACGATCGCCGAGTTTGCGGGCATTGCGGCCAGTATGGAGATCTTTGGCTTCAGCAAATATTTTTCCGTAACGATTGGCGCCGCGTTTGTCTGGTGGCTTGTTGTTAAGGGCAATTACAAGTCCGTGGAAAAAATATTTCTGACCGCCTGTCTTTTTTATCTTTCCTATATTATTTCCGGATTTATGGGTAAACCGGACTGGGAAGAAGTACGCAGGGCAACCCTTAATCCCAGCCTGCGATTTGACGCCGGTTATCTGACGATGGCGATCGGTCTCGTGGGAACCACTATCGCGCCATGGATGCAGTTTTATCTTCAATCTTCCGTAGTTGATAAAGGTCTGAAGGTTGAAGACTATCCTTACGCCCGCCTGGATGTGGTTATCGGATCCGTCATGGTAAATGTTGTTGCGTTTTTTATTGTGATGCTCTGTGCTGTTACGCTTTTCCAGGGGGGGATAAGAATTGAAACCGCCCGTGATGCGGCCCTCGCACTTGAACCGATGGCGGGAAAATATTGTTCGGGATTATTTGCTTTTGGACTTTTGAACGCCTCGCTTTTTGCTGCTTCTATTTTACCCCTGTCCACGGCTTATACCATCTGCGAAGCCTTTGGCTGGGAATCCAGTCTCAACAGGAAATTCCTTGAGGCCCCCCAGTTTTACGGTCTCTATTCCATCATAATCATTATCGGGGCGGGGATTATTCTGCTGCCCAATGTACCGCTGATTCCCATCATGTATTATTCTCAGGTCATCAACGGCCTTCTTCTTCCTTTCATCCTCATCATCATGCTGCTGCTCATTAATGATGAAAAAATCATGGGCAGACATACCAACGGCCGCGTCATGAATCTGATTTCATGGGCCACTGTCGCCGTGCTGATCATGCTGTCTCTGGCCACGGTTGCGGCCGCTCTCCTGTAAAACCGCCTGAAAGCTTTCGCGGGCTCTTGCGGGATTGACTTTTAATGGAGGATATTTCCAAAGCGGTTCCAGCGCACACCGTGATCTTCGCGATCCCATGACCAGTAAATGATGAAGGCTTTGCCCAGGACGTCCTTGAGATCGACAAATCCCCAGAAACGGCTGTCATAGCTCTGGTCTCTGTTGTCCCCCATGACAAAGATGGATGAAGGAGGGACGGTGACAGGTCCGAAATTGTCCCGGGGCTGAATAGAGCCGGGGATGACAAACTGGTCGGTATAAACACCGTGACTTTCCTCATAGAGTCGGCCATTGAGGTAAATCTTCTTATTGCGGATTTCCACGGTATCGCCGCTGGTGGCAATTACCCGTTTAATGAAATCCTTGGTCCTGTCCTCCGGATAGATAAAGACCACGATATCCCCTTTTTTCGGTTCCTTGATGGAGATCAAAGTGTTGCGGAAGTGCGGCACTTTGATTCCGTAGATGAATTTGTTGACGAGGATGTGATCTCCTATCAGAAGGGTCGGCTTCATCGATCCGGATGGTATCTTGTAAGCCTGAATCACAAAGGTCCGGATGAAGAACGCGACAATCAGGGCGATGACGATGGCCTCGATATATTCCTGAAGCTTTGATTTTCTTTTGGTCATAAAACAATCCTTCTTGTTGTTTGACTTGGCGGTTATTACAGTCCGTAAATGGGCCGGTTACATTCTATGAGTAAATAGACATCAGGGTCATGATGACCATGGCCGAGGCCAGACATCCTTTTGTCAGACTTCCCGCGATTCTTCCCAGAATGGCGCTTTTGCTGTCTCTCAGGGTTGGTTTCAGATGTTTCTGGCGGATAAGTTCTGTAAGCAGCATTCCCGTCAATCCCCCAAGAAAAATTCCAGCCATGGTTCCAAGTCCATACAGCCAGGGAGTCAGAAGGAGCGCGCCGGTGACACTGCCGACAGCGGAGGCAGTCAGACTTTTTTTTGAGGCATGGAAAGTGGTGGCGCCTGTAATCCCCAGAAGAAATTCCAGTCCCTCGGCAAGAAGAGAGAGTATCAGCAGACAAAGAAGAATCCTTCCGCCTATGTTGTGAAAGCCGGTAAAACCAGCATAAACCAGGACATCAAGGAAGATCAGAACCGTTCCCGGCAGGGCGAAGACTGTTGCATATACGCCAATAAAAAGGACGATAATGAAAAAAGTCAATCCGACGATGCCGAGAGGGGGCAAACTTGTTAATTCCTTTTTATCCGGGAAGGCCGGATTTTTTCAAAGGCCAGCACAATGGGACTGGCAATAAAAACGGTCGAGTAAACACCCGCGATGCAACCGACCAGCAGGGTAAAGGCGAAATCATGGATAACGGGGCCGCCGAAAAAGAAAAGAGCCAGAAGAACCAGGATGACAGTGAAAGAAGTAAGAAGAGTTCGACTGAGGGTCTGGTTCACGCTCAAATTGATGACATCCATAAGCGGCATTTTCATGTTTTTTCGGGTATTTTCACGGATACGGTCAAAAATGACGATCGTGTCGTTGATGGAGTAACCGATGATCGTGAGCAGCGCGGCAACGATGATCAGATCGAATTCCTTGTTCAGAAGGGACAGGGTTCCCACGGTAACCAGAACATCGTGAACAAGAGCGATGATCCCGCCAAAGGCATAGCGGAGCTCGAAACGAAATCCCACATAAACGAGGATTCCGATCCAGGAAAAAATGATAGCCAGCAGCGCTTTTCGAGTCAGGTCGCTTCCGACTTTGGGGCCGACGGATTCAACCCTTCGAATTTCATAGGCCTTCTGACCATAGGTTGTCTGGAGGGCGTTTTCAATCTGTCCTGACAATCCTTTGAGATCCATACTGGAGGCTGCGGTTCTGACCACCATTTCATTTGGACCGAACTGTTGGATAATGCTGTTCTCCATGCCGATGGGTTCGAGTGTCTGTCTGAGCTTTTCCACCGATGTTTCCTGGTCGAACCGGATCTGAATGAGTGTTCCTCCCGCAAAATCGATTCCAAAATTGAGGCCGCCATGCCAGAAGATGGAGGCAATACCGATCAGGATGTAAACAATCGAGATTGTAACCGCCATTTTCATCATGGCGACAAAATTAAAGTGGGTTTCCGATTTAATGATTTCCATGAAGATCTCCTCGACGTATCAAATTGCAGTTCCCTCTTTTATATGCTGATGGACTTGATCCTGCGGTTCCAGACGAAGTAATCAAAAATAATCCTTGTGACAAAAATAGCGGTGAACATGCTGACGACGATGCCGATGGTCAGAGTGACGGCAAATCCCTTGATCGGACCGGTTCCGAAGCCGAAAAGGAACAGGGCGGCCACCAGCGTCGTTACGTTGGAGTCCAGAATGGTGAGAAAGGCCTTGCTGTAACCGGCTTCAACAGCCGCCCGAGGCGTTTTTTCCGTGCGGAGTTCTTCACGGATTCTTTCAAAAATCAGGACGTTGGCATCAACGGCCATCCCGATGGTGAGCACGATGCCGGCAATACCCGGCAGGGTCAGCGTTGCCTTGAAGGCGGCCATCGCTCCCATAAGGAGAACCAGATTGAGAACCAGGGCGACATCGGCAACCATGCCGGACAGCCTGTAGTAGAAAACCATGAAAAGTACGACCAGAATGCCGGCGATGACGCACGCCCAGATGCCCATCTCGATGGAATCCTGTCCCAGCGAAGGGCCGACGGTCCTTTCTTCAAGTATCTTTACAGGGGCGGGAAGGGCGCCCGCGCGAAGAACGATGGCCAGATCGCGCGCTTCCTCCATGGTGAAAGACCCGGTAATCTGTGCCTGTCCTCCCGAAATTTTTTCCTGGATGACCGGAGCGGAATGGACAACCCCATCGAGAACGATGGCCAGTCGCTTCTTGACATTCTCCCCGGTAATCCTTTCAAAATCCGCGGCCCCGCGGGAATTGAACGTCAGAGCCACATGGGGTTCGCCGAATCGGTCGCTGATCTTGACCTGCGCATTTTCCAGAGCGTCGCCGGTCAGCAGAGTCTTGCTCTTCAGAAGATAGGGAACTTCCGTCCGCCTTCCGGACTGGCTGTCGACATTCCATCCGTAGGTGATGGCGCTGCCCTCGGGCACATTGCCTTTCAGGGCTTCATCAATGCTGTGTTCCTCGTCAACCAGCTTGAATTCCAGGAGGGCGGTTTTGCCGATCAGGTTCTTGGCCCGACCGGGATCTTTGATGCCCGGGAGCTGAATGAGAATACGGTCCTTACCCTGAGGGACGATTTCCGGTTCGGTGATGCCGAACTGGTCCACACGGTTGCGGATTGTCTCAAGGCTCTGTTCGATGGCCAGTTTGCGGATTTCATCTTTTCGCCTTTCACTGACCCCCAGTGACACCCGTTCGATGCCCTCAACGGTTTCCGAGGAGACGACTTCAAGGTCGGGATAGGAGTCTTTGAGGCTTTTGTCAAAGGCGCTTCGCGATGCACTGTCCGGCAGCTCGACGGTGATGTTCTGGCTTGTGGACCGTTCCAGCCGTTTGAAACGGATGCGCTTGTCCATCAGCGTTTCTTTTAAATCGACCGCTGTCCTTTCCAGGGTCGCTTCAATGGCCTTGTCCGCATCCACCTCAAGAACGAGATGCATTCCGCCCTGCAGATCGAGACCCAGGTGAATTCTGTCCTTGGGGAGATTCTTTTTCCAGAATTCCGGGAGATCGGCCGTCAGCGTAGGAAACAGATAGAAGACAGCGACCAGGATAACGGCAAGGGCGATGAAAGCCCGCACTCTTATGCTTCCGAACATAGACTTCCCCTTTCAGACTTATTCCTTGCCGGCTTTCTCAAGAACAGCCGCGATAAAGCCCCTTGAAACCTTGACGCGCACTTTATCGGCCACTTCAAGAGTAACGACGTCGCCGGTCAGGGCAGCAATCTTTCCGTGGATGCCTCCCGAGGTCATCACCACATCGCCGTGATTCAGATTCGCCAGCATTTCTTTGAGTTCTTTCTGCTTTTTCTGCTGCGGCCTGATCAGCAGGAAATAAAAAATGCAGAAGATCACGGCCATCATGATCAGAAAAGAGACATCTCCCCCTGCCGCTCCTCCGGGAGCGCTTCCCATGGCATAAGCTAAGTCTGTCAATGCGTTATCCTCCTTCAATCGTGTCCATTATGACATTATGAATATACCCTGATCAGGAGTCAGGCTTCCGACATTCGACGGTCTTTTAGAAACCGGGTTTTAAAAGCCGCGTATTGACCGCGTCCTATGGCGCTCCGAATCTGCTCCATAAGGCGCATATAATAGCGGATGTTGTGAAGAGTGTTCAAGGTCATGGCCAGGATTTCGCCGGCCACATATAAATGCCTCAGGTAGGCCCGCGAGAAGTTCCGGCAGGTATAACAATCGCAATCGCTGTCCAGAGGCCCGTTGTCTTCCCGATAACGGGCGTTTTTTATAACAACCTTTTCAGCATTTGTAAACAATAAACCGTGCCTGGCGCATCGGGTGGGCATGACGCAGTCGAACAGATCGATTCCGCAGTCCACGGCCCGGACGATATCCTCCGGCGTTCCCACACCCATGAGATAATGAGGACGATCCTCCGGAAGAAGGGGAGCCGTTTCACTGACGATCTGTTCCATCAGGGGTTTGGGTTCGCCCACACTGACTCCTCCCAGGGCATAGCCGTCGAAATCCATAGCCGTTATTGCTTCCACGGCGCGTCTTCTCAATTCCAGATACATTCCTCCCTGAATGATTCCGTAGAGGGCTTGGGAAGAAGAATTAGTCCTGGCCTTCCGGCTTCGCTCGGCCCAGGACAGCGTCAGGGAAAGGGAAGATTCCGCTTCCTGAAAACCGGCCGGCCAGGGGGTGCATTCATCCAGACACATCATGATATCCGTGTTCAAGGCTTCCTGAATTTCAATGGCAAGTTCCGGGGTGATTTTATGCCGGGAGCCGTCGATATGGGATTGAAAAATCACCCCTTCCCGGGTTACTTTCCGCAGTTTTCCCAGACTGTAAACCTGAAAGCCACCGCTGTCCGTTAAGATAGGGCCCGGCCAGTTCATGAAGCGATGCAGTCCGCCCAGGGACTCAATCAGCCGGTGGTCGGGTCTCAGATAAAGATGGTAGGTATTGCAGAGGATTATCTCCGCCCCCAGGGATTTCACCGTGTCCGGGGTCAGGGCTTTAACCGTTCCCTGCGTTCCCACGGGCATGAATGCCGGGGTGTGGACTTCGCCATGAACCGTCGACAGCAGACCCAGCCGTGCCGCCGATCCCGGGTCAGTATTCAGTATCCTGAAATGTTGTTTTAAAGGAGGCATAAGTTTATCCGGATAAGCCTTTTCGGAACGTGCCCGCCTAAATGATCAGCATGCAGTCGCCGTAACTGTAAAAGCGGTATTCTTCCTGAATGGCCGTCGCATAAGCCTGCTGGATCCGGTCTTTGCCGGCAAAGGCGCAGGCCAGCAGGAAAAGAGAGGATTTGGGAAGATGGAAGTTCGTCAGGAGGGCCTGTACCCTTTTGAAACGGTATCCGGGATAGATGAAGAGCCTGGACTGGCCGGACATGGGGTGAACCCGACCCTGCTCATCCGCGGCCGATTCCAGGACCCGGGTAGAGGTCGTTCCGACGGCGATGACCCGCTCGGCGGAATTGATCTTATCCGATGACTCCGGAGAAATTGAAAAAGATTCGACCTCCATGACGTGATCTTCAACGTCCTCTGTTTCGATCGGGGTAAAGGTGCCGAAGCCGACATGCAGGGTTACGGGAGCGATGACGATTTCAAGTTCCCGCAGAGTTTTGAACAATGCCTCCGAGAAGTGAAACCCCGCCGTCGGAGCGGCAATGGAACCCGGCGACCGGGCGTAAATGGTCTGATATCGGTCTCGATCCTCCGGCATTTGTGCGTTTTTCTTTTCCCGTTTTATATAAGGTGGAAGCGGCGCCTTGCCGTACCGCTGGAGAAAAAGATCGAACGGAAGGGCTGTGTTAAAGGTCAACAGCCACTTTTTCTCATTGATCCTTTCGATCACGGTGGCCCGGCTGTGATCATCAAAAAAAATGCTTGTCCCGATCCGGATCCGCTTCCCGGGTTTGAGCAGGGCTTCCCATGTTTCTTCAACTCCCACCCGAAAGAAAGGCCATTCCGTGGAATCGGTTTCGGGAACCGCTGGAGAATCGGAGTATCGGGACAGCAGGAGGAGTTCGATGCGGCTTCCCGTCTCTTTTCTGCCGGAAAGACGGGCCGGAATGACTTTGGAGTCATTGATGACCAGGACATCGCCTTTCCGGACGAAATCCGGGAAATCATAAAAATGGCGATGTTCCAGACTTCCAATCCGGCGGTCGAGAACCATCATGCGGGCATGATCCCGCTTTGCGCAGGGGCTCTGAGCAATCCGGGACTGGGGAAGCTGGTAATCGAAGTCTTGAAGCTTCATCAATGAGGGGTCCTGTTCATTTCCTTTAATTCAAACGGTCAGCCCGCTGTTCCGGGACATGCCACCGGCGTTGCGGTCCTGATAATCAGAAATGATGTGTAAAGTCAATGAACTTATTTCAGCCTCTCCCAAAGTAAACGAGAAGAACGCCGGTCAGCATGGCGAACAGGCCCATTGCCTGTAATGTGGAATCCGGCAGGGTGACAAGCTTTAAGAGGCAGGATTTGATTTTTCCGGGAAAGGCGACGTAGGGCAGTCCTTCGACAATAAAGACCATGCCGAGCACACAGAGAAAAAACTTCATGACGGGTTTATTCCTTTGACGCTGTTTTGGCTTCGTTCCATAACTTATCCATCTCTTCCAGTGATGCATCCGCGGGAGTTTTCCCCCGTTCTTTCAGTTTCTTTTCGATATGATAAAAGCGAGCATTGAATTTGAGAATCGTCCTCTGGAGGGTCTGCTCGGCATCCATCGAAAAAAAACGGCAGAGATTGACTAGAGAAAAGAAAAGGTCTCCCGTTTCCTCTGTAATATGCTCCTGGTCACCTGTCCTTATCGCTGCTTTCAATTCGTCGAGTTCCTCTTCAATCTTGGCAATAACGTCCTGTGCTTCCGTCCAGTCGAACCCCACTTTGGATGCCAGTGCGGTGATCTTCTGGGCGCGCATCAGGCCGGGCATCGAGCGGGGTATCTTGTCCAGAAGGCTTTCGTGATGTTCATACTTTTTCTCTTCATTTTTTTTGATTTCCTCCCAGTTCGCCCGGATATCGGCGACACTGCCCACCTCACGGTTGCCAAAGACATGGGGATGCCTGCGGATCATTTTCGCCGTCACCTCTTCGAGTACGTCGGCGATGCCGAATTCACCGGATTCTTCGGCAATCTGTGCCAGAAAAAGAATCTGAAACAGCAGATCGCCCAGTTCCTCTTTCAGGTCTTCAGACCCTCCGGAAGCGACGGCATCGAGCACTTCATAGGATTCATCCAGGAGATACCGGCCGATATCCTCTTTTTTCTGCTGCCGATCCCAGAGGCAGCCATCCGGCGAACGGAGGCGGCGAAGAACATTCACCAGTTCAATAAAACGATTCTCAATGCGGGAATTTTCCAAAACAACCTTCCTCTTTTTCAAAGGACTCTATCGGTCCGTTATCTTTTTAACGCAGTGCATCAAAGACGTCATCACCGCGCCCGCCTGCTCATGGAGAACGATATCGGCCATATCATCGCAGGGCGTAGGGTCGCGGTTGATGATGACCAGCTTGGCGCCGTTTCTCCTCGCCGTAACCGGCATGGACGCTGCAGGCTGCACGACGAGGGAAGAACCGATGACAATGAACAGATCGCAGGCGGAGGACCGCTCATAGGCCTCCTGGGTTTCCCTGAACGGCATGGCCTGGCCGAAGGATATGGTATCCGGTTTCAGGGGACCGCCGCAATTGTCGCAATAGGGGACTTTCATTTCTTCTTTCAACCGTTCCTGCACCCTGTCCCTGTCGAATTTTTGCCGGCAGTTCAGGCAGGAAACGGACATGGCCGTTCCATGAAGTTCAATGACCTTCTCAGGGGAATTGCCGGCCCGGACATGCAGGTTGTCGATGTTCTGGGTAATCACGCAGTCCAGCCTGCCCATTCTTTCCAGTTCGGCGATGGCGTTATGGGCGGCATTGGGCTGAGCTTTCTTCATCGGTTCATACATCTCCGTCGCCATCTGCCAGTATTTCCAGCGGGAAATTTCCGAGGCGAGAAAATTGTCGAAATAAAAATCTTCGGGATTGTACTTGTCCCAGACTCCTCCAGGACTGCGAAAATCAGGAATACCCGATTCCGTGCTGAGTCCCGCTCCCGTAAAAATGACGACAGTCTTCGCTTCAGCAATCCACTGAGCGATAAGTTCGATCCGTTTTTCCATAAATATTCTCCTTCCTGCGTTTCAGGATGAACTCAGGAGCTGCAATCCCCGTCCATGACTGCAAAAGCTCAGATCAAGCTCCGGATATCCTGCCACGATCCCTGTCTTTTCGAAGTTTCTTCCCAGGTCGGCGACCGTTTTTCTCCTTCTTAATGGCTGCCGGTTAGAAAAGGCAAGAGAAATATTCCATCAGTTTTATCTTGATTAACCCGGAAGGATTGATTAAAGGTCTGCCAGTTCTTGGGGGGATGAGTCAGCTGGAACACCGGCTCATCATCCGGGATATCACGAGAGGGGGGGTGTGATGACACATCCACAACTGATAGCCGCAATGAGCCTGCCGGAATTTTATCCCGCGAAACCGGAGCGGGTTGAACTGCTTCAAACTCATATTTCTTTGATTTTCATCGCCGGGGACGTTGTCTATAAAGTCAAGAAAGCCGTTGATTTCGGATTTCTTGACTTTACTACCCTGGAAAAACGGCAGTTTTACTGCGGGGAAGAGTTGAGGCTGAATCGGAGACTGGCGCCGGAGATATATCTGGATGTTGTGGAGATTGTGGAGAGGCCTGACGGACGGCTGGCCCTGAACGAACCTGGTTTGGTGGTGGATTATGCCGTTGTGATGAAAAAAATCCCTGAAGAGCGGATGCTGAAGAAACTCCTGGCCTCCGGAGAAACCTCCATTTCCGTGATGGAGCGGGTTGCACGGAAAGTAGCGGATTTTCACCGTCAGGCTGAAACAGGCGGAAAGATTGATGAAATCGGCGGCTTGGAGACCATCAGAAGAAATCATGAGGAGAATTTCGAACAGACCCTGCCTTTTATCGACGTGACGATTCCCCGATACCAATACGCCCTGCTCCGGTCCTGGGCCCTCAAATTTCTGGAAGCGCAGGAAGGTCTGTTTCGGCGGAGAGTGGCTAACCACCGGATCCGGGACTGCCACGGCGACCTGCATCTTGAACACATCTGTCTCCTCGATCCGGAGATTGTCATCTTTGACTGTATCGAGTTTAACGAACGGTTCCGTTATGAGGATGTTGCGGCGGAGGCGGCTTTCCTCGCCATGGATCTTGATTTTAACGGCTGCCCGGAATATGGAGAGGCCTTTGTTCAGGCCTATATTTCATGCTCGGGAGATGAGGAGATCCGTCAACTCCTTAATTTTTATAAATGTTATTACGCTTATGTGCGGGGGAAAGTTGTCGGTTTCAAAATTCATGACGCGGCCGTCAGCCAGAAAGAACGTGATGAAGCAAGGGAAACGGCGAGTCGGTATTTTGATTTGGCATACACCTGTGCGGCCCGACTGGAAAGGCCGGCATTGATCCTGATGACCGGGCTGATGGGAACAGGGAAGAGTGTTCTGGCCAGGAATCTGGCATCCCGCCTGGGGGCGGAGATCCTTCAGATGGATGTTCTACGCAAGGAAATGCTCAACATTCCCGTCACGGATCATCATTTCGCCGAGTTTGGCCAGGGGATTTATGCCGATGCCGTAACCCGTCGTACCTACGCGGAGGCCCTGAGCCGGGCGGAGGAGATGATCAGGCTTGGGAAATCCGTCATTATAGACGCCTCCTACAAACGGCGCGAGGAGCGGCTGAAAGCGAAGTCCGCAGCCGGGCGTTTAGATGCGGATTTTTATGCCATTGAATGCAGGTGTCCGGAAGACGTTTTGAAGGAGCGGCTGGAAAAGCGCTTATCGGAAACCGGGGAGGCATCGGATGGACGGTGGGAGATTTATCAGGCTCAGAAAAAAGATTTTGACCCTGTCGACGAACTTTCTGCCGGGGAGCACTTCTCTGTAAGTACCGCCGCCCCGCCTGATGTTTGTGTTCAGGAAATCCTGTTGAAGATCAAAAATCTCAGAACGGATATCGTTTCCTGAGCCCCGGCTTTTTCCGGTTTTTCCCGTCACCGACTCTCTGTTCAGGAATTTATTTCTTTTCTTTGGCTTCTCTGGCTTCCTTTCGGGCTTTTTCCTGCGCTATCCGCTTCTGTGTTTCCTGGATATAGGCGGAAACCTTGTAATCCAGTCCGAGGTTGGCGTACTCTCTATTGATGGTTTCAAAACGTTTGAGGGCGGCCTGATATTTCTTCTGTTTGAAATAGAACTCCCCTACATAGAATTCATGTTCAGCGATCCGAACTCGACACTCCCTCAACATTTTTTCCGCCATGAGGGAAAATTTGCTGTCGGGAAACCGAGCCAGAAGTTTTTCGAATTCTTTCGCCGCCCGTACGGTTTCAGTCTGATCGCGGTCGATACTCAACATCTGCTTGTAATGACACATCCCGATCTGATACATCACGTAGGGCAGATTTTCGTTCGTGGGATGCAGGTAGACGAAGTCATTATAGGCGGCTTCCGCTTCCGCGTAGGCCTTATTGCTGTAGTGGGCGTCACCTATGCCCACCTTGGCCAGAATGGCCAGCTCACTCATGGGATATTCATCGCGCAGCCGTTCAAAGGACTCAATCGCCTTCTTATAGCGTCCGTTCTGATAGTCTTCATAGCCCCTCCGGTAAAGACCTTCCGGGGTTGCCCGGGTCATGTCCGACTTTCGAAACCAGGCGCAGCCGGTCAGCAGTGAGAGAAGTAGACTTGCCGCGCAGAAAACAATCAGGGAACGGACGCAAAGTGTTCTGTATTTCATGAGGTATTAGTTGTCGGTGATTTAGAGACTTTGATTGACGAACGTTTCCAGCCGCTCCTTTGAGACGACCCCGACCAGGGTATCCATCACCTTGCCATCCTTGAAGAGAATCAGCGTAGGGATGCTGCGCACCCCGAAGTCTGCGGCAGTTTTCGGATTTTCGTCCACATTCAGTTTTGATATCTTGACCCTGCCCTTGTAGGTTTCAGCAAGTCCCTCCACCAGCGGACCGATGGCCCGGCAGGGGCCGCACCATGTTGCCCAGAAATCAACGAGAGCGGGCTTGTCCGATTTAATGATTTCCTCTTCAAAATTGGCATCGGTGACGTGAAGCAGGGATTCCTGTGAACTCATGAGCAGGCCCTCCTCTTTTTAGTTTTATTGATTCGTGATATCTATGTCATATCTTCCTGAAAGATGTCAATCGCATTTTGAGAATCATAAAAAGGGGATATGGACACTTTTTGACAGTCAGAGGGTGTTCTGTTATAGAGTTCTGCCGGGAGG